>Ga0210406_10008614_pt1 | contig 10201 bp, 8 predicted proteins | sample IncBWC30MmetaG_FD_155454 | JGI IMG/M metagenome (GOLD analysis project Ga0210406, IMG submission 155454) | Forest soil microbial communities from Barre Woods Harvard Forest LTER site, Petersham, Massachusetts, United States - Inc-BW-C-30-M | ecosystem: Environmental > Terrestrial > Soil >... | reverse complement strand
ATGCGGGCTGCGCACGATCAGGCCTCCGCGTTCGAGATTGACGAGGATGGCCTGCATGGTCTGCGGCGTCACGAACGCCGCGCGAGCCAACTCGGCATTCGAGATTCGCGGGTTGCCGGCAACTGCGAGCAGCACGGCGTTCTGCGGCGCGGTGATGCCGAGCCGCGCGAGTTCGGCATCCAGGCGTTGCCGCAAACGATGTTGCGCGATCTTCAGGTTGTAGCCAACCCAGTCGACTCCGCTGCGAGGCACCACTTTCGTCGTTGACATGTCAGGGTCCTTACATTAGTATCAGGTCACTGATATTATTCTACAGGAGCTCGCATGACAACCCCAGTCGGCCCCGACTTCATTGCATTGCAAGTGCGCAGCCTGGCCACATCCAGTAAGTTCTACATGGAGGTCTTCGGTTTCGAAGCCGCGGCGCAGAGTCCGCCTAGCGCGGTCGTTCTCAAGACCGCGCCGATCCCGCTGGCGTTGCGAGAGCCTCTCCGTCCGCTTCCCGAAGCGGGGCCGCTCGGTGTGGGCATGGTGCTCTGGATCGCGTGCGACGACGCTAACGCGCTGCACGACCTGATCGTCAAGCGGGGCGGCGCGATCCTCAGCCCGCTTGCCGACGGTCCCTTCGGCCGCTTCTTCGTTGCCGGTGATCCCGATGGCTACGCGATCACCTTTCATACGGCGCGGAGCTGACCAGAGTCCGCGCCTGCCAACCGATTTTCCACCCCGTCCGAAACGCATCAATCTTCTCCCAAGACTGGGCGGTGCTTAGAGTACTCTTCGATGGCTGGTGGTCTTAATACTCCAAATCTAACAATCGCTCATTCCGCCGCCGCGCGAGTTTGGGCTAAGGTGAGCCAATGAGCTTCACATGCAAATTGAGCCGGGTGCAAGTGGCCCTCCCCGCCATCCTCGCAATTCTTTCGGTCAGTTCGATCTCACCGTCTTACGCTCGAGCGGACGCCCGGGTCCTCGCGGCCGCCAAGACGTGCGAACCGAAGGCGCGGGCACTCTTGCAGCAGCTCGTGCAGATTGACTCGGGCACCAGCGACATCGCAGGCGTGGCCGCCATGGGCGCGATTTTGAGCATTGAACTCGAAAGCCTCGGAGCCAAGGTCGAGAGCGTATCGGCAACCGCGCCCGGTGTTGGTGACAATCTCGTGGCCACACTGACCGGCACCGGCAAGGGTCGCATTCTGCTGATCGCCCACATGGACACGGTATTCCCGCGCGGCACGGTTGCGCAGCGACCTTACAAAGTTATCGGCGACCATGGCATCGGTCCAGGCGCAGGCGATGACAAGAACGGAATCGTCAGCGCCGTTTGCGCACTCCGTGTCCTGCACGAGCTCAATTATCATGACTACGCCCGGATCACTCTGATTCTCAACTCGAACGAGGAAACGGGTTCTGTCGGCACGCGCGACCTGATTCGCGCGAAGGCGAAGGAGAGCGACGTTGTCGTTAACTTAGAGCGAGGCGTGCCGCCCGACGGGCTAGAAATCACACGCAAAGGCTCGGCTGCCATCACGGTTGAAATTATTGGTCGCGCCGCGCACGCGGGACTGGAACCGGAAAAAGGTCGCAATGCCATCGTTGAAGCGTCCCATCAGGCTCTCCAGCTCGGCTCTCTGGCAGATTCCGCAAAGGAGACCACGGTAAACGTCACACTGATTCAAGGTGGGAATGCCATTAACGTGATCCCTGATCACGCGATCATCAGGGCCGACGTTCGCGCCCTCACGCCTCAGGAATTCGATCGCGTGGAGACAGGTCTGGCAAGGCTTGCCCGCGACACGGTCGTCCCAGAGGTTCAGGTAAAAGCGTCCATGACACGGAATTTTCCCCCGTGGCCGCCTTCCGCCTCTACCGAAGCTTTGCTCACGCGCGCGCAGAAGCTGTATGCGGAGATAGGCCTCCAGCTAGCTGGTGTCCCGGTTGGCTCCTCCGCCGATGTAGCCTTCGCGGCGGAAACCGGCACGCCTTGCATCGACGGCGTGGCGATTCTTGGCGGTGGCGCCCATGGTGTCGATGACTATGCCGATTTGTCGAGCATTGTTCCGCGCGTCTATCTGCTGGCCCGCATGCTGATGGATTTGGGCCGCAATCCATCCATCCAGCCGCAGCCGCACGAGAGGGGGAACCGATAGTGGTCAAGCACCGCATCAGCCCGTTCGTTGGCACGGACCTGGAGACGCTGCTGCGTGTGATGCTGCTCGACATCGTAATCGCGAAGCAGGCGGCCGTCGTCACAATAGCGGAGCTCGCCGACGCCCTGCCTGGCAGGTCTTCAAGCAATAGGAGCTTGTAGCGTTTTTGCTGCCGGAGAGCTGCCAGTTGAGCAACCGGTGCTTTGAGAGGTCCGCCGGATGCTGTGGCTCGCTGTTGATGGCTCGCTGTTGACCGCCACATCGAGTTCATATCGATTCGGGCCGATTATTGCTATTGACGTACTTGCAAGATGCTGGTCATACTATTGGTATGAAAGTTGCCGTATCAATCCCAGACGATGTTTTTGCAGAAGCGGAAGCACTGGCTAAAAGAATGAAGAGTTCGCGCAGTGAGATCTATAGTCGCGCGCTGGGGGAGTTTATTGGACACCACGCACCGGATCGCGTGACGGATCTGATGAATGAAGTGGTCGATGTCATTGGCGACGACCCAGATGCATTTGCGGTCGAGGCTGCCCGGCGAGTTCTAAAGAAAGTCGATTGGTGATCGGGCAAGCGGAAATTTGGTGGGCCGATTTAGGCGAACCGACCGGCTCTGATCCCGGCTATCGCCGTCCCATGGTTGTCGTGCAATGCGACGCGCTGAATCGTAGCCGAATCGGCACCGTGGTTTGTGTGCCGCTCACCAGCAACCTGAAATGGGCGCGCGCCCCTGGTAACGTGCAACTATCGGCAGCGGCGACGAGTTTGCCGAAGGATTCCGTTGCAAATGTATCTTTGGTAGTTGCCCTTGATAAGCTTCAACTCGTCGAACGAATTGGAAAAATCTCTCGCCGCCAGTTCGAGCTGGTACTTGCGGGACTTGACGTTATCCTCGGTCGCTGATTTTTGTTACCGGCTTTTTGGCCGCAGTGCGCTGTGGGCTCGCAGCGCTCAACATAACGCGACTGAACGTCATTATTATTTCGATTGCCAATGAGATAAGCTAAAGCAATCGGGATTTGCCCCTACAAATAACAGCGACCGTTGCAGGAAGCGAAGCGAACTAGGGAAGGGAATCAATGCGCGACGCCTCCACGCCTCTTGCAAGACTGGTATGCCGCCTGGGCGCCACATTGATTCTCGTCGTCACCGCCGGTTGCGGCGGTGGAGGCGGGTCCGGTGGTCCCCCGCCGCCGCCCCCTACGCCGGCTCCGACGGGATTCTCCTATCCCAGCCCCCAAATCTATCCGCGGGGCACTGCCATCGCACCGCTGAACCCTGCGATCACCGGCGTCGTCACCAATTACAGTTCATCTCCGGCTTTGCCTCCGGGACTGGTGATCGATGCGCACACCGGGATCATCTCCGGCACACCGACGGCGGCCCAGCCCAGCGCCGACTACACGATCACCGCGGCGAACAGCGGCGGCTCCGCTACCTTCAGTGTGTCCATTGCCGTTGCCACAGTCACCGCATCACCGGCCAATATTTCCCGCATGGTGGTCAGCAGCACCAGTGTGACTGTTGGCCTATCGATAACTCCCGTCAATTTTTCATTCTCCGGTGTATTGACCGCGAAGGCAGCCGACACGGCAGGCGTCTTCGCGGGTAACGTCACAGCGGTGACTGGCAATGGTGATTCGGCGTTATCGCTGACGACATCGCCGCGCGTGCCGCCCGGGCACTATCAGGGCAATGTGACGCTTACGCTGTGCGGCGACGCCACCTGCACCACACCGCAGTCCGTGCCGTCGATTGCCGTTCCCTATGACATCTATGTACTCTCTCCGGCGAGTGCGTGGCCCGGCAACAATCTTTCCGCTTTAGTGCCATGGTCAGGAGTGCCGGACTGGACCATGTTCCAGGCCAATGCAGCCCACACCGGCTACGTTCCCGTCGATCTCGACCCCAATTCATTCTCGACACGGTGGCAGGCGCCGACGCTCGACATACCGGTGAGCTTCGGCGGCAATCTCAACACCCTCGTGGCCTCGAACGGCGTGCTCTTCATCGGCGGCGGCACCACGCTTTACGCGCGTAGTGAATCCGACAACAGCGCGGTATGGAGCTACAATTTCTCGAGCCTTGCCGATCCGTCGGTAAACCCACCCTCCGTCGCTGCCGGGGTGGTCTACGTCGCGGCCGGACAACAATCGTCCACCTATATGTTCGCCTTCAATGCCGCCGACGGAACCTTGGTGTTCAAGTCGCTCATGAGTTCTCAGTGGGAACACTACCTGGCGCCCACCATTGGTCCTCAAGGCATCTATACGAACGCAGGCACCTACGGCGGGCTGTATGGATTTAATACCACGGGTCAGCAACTGTTCTTTGCCGGCATGCCGCAGACATCACAGTGGACGGCGGCCGTCGACGCATCGGCGATCTATACTTATACGGGCGATGCGCTGCGTGTGCTGGATCCCGTGACCGGTGCAGTGAACGCCACGATCGCCGATCCCAATCCTCAGAACTTCGATTACGAGATCAATGGCTCTGCGGTCCTCGGCGCACGGGGCTCGGTGTTTGCCGCCAACTATGCGACTGCCTTGAACAAAGGTAGCGGAGCCGGCAATACCTTGATGGATTTCAATACCACCTTGAATTCAATCTCGTGGAAGGTGAACGGCGATTTTGCAAACACCCCGGCGTACAACGCCGGCGTCCTGTACGCGACCAATGACAATCCCGTCCGGCTCGAGGCCCGCGCCGAAGCAGACGGCTCGCTACTGTGGTCCTGGGTTCCCCCGCAAGCCGGCGACACCGCCTTTGTCAGCGAAACGCTGTTGACCAACACCATGATCTTCGTCAGCACGAATCTGGCGACGTATGGCATCGATACCACAACCCATCAAACGGTATGGAGCTATCCACTGGTTGGCAAGCTGGCACTGTCGCGCAGCCGGATTCTTTATATCGAAGGGCAACAGTCACAAACCGGCGTGCCGGGCAACCTGACCGCCATCAATGTCAACTAGAGCGAATAACATGCGCGCACCCCGGGTCCTGCCGATACTGCTGTTTTGCTTGCTCTGCGCCTGCGGAGGCGGTGGGGGTGGCGGTGGCGGCGCACCTCCTCCTCCTCCGACTCCGCTGACCTTCGCCACGCCCGGGCCGATTGACAAGACGTACGGCGACGCGCCATTCACCAATGCAGCGAGCGGTGGATCAGGCAGCATCACTTACAGCAGCAACGCGGCCGCGGTGGCCACGGTGGATGCGAGTAGCGGTGCCGTGACCATCGCAGGAGCCGGCGATGCCACGATTACGGCCGCCGACTCGTCATCCCAGAAGTCTTATTCACTGGTGGTCGCCAAGGCGGCGCAGTCAGTCACTGTATCCGGCACAGCCACGGTCGATGCCGTCGTCGGGGCGTCTTGGACCACCCCCATTGCAACCAACGTCGGTCCGGGCGCGCTCAGCTTTTCAAGCGATGCAGCTTCGACGGTCAGCGTCGACGCCGCGACCGGCACCTTGCAGGCACTGGCTCCTGGCTCGGCCAATATATCCATAGTCAAGGCGGGCGATGCAAATCACTCCGCCGCGCAGACGAGTTTCACCGTCAATGCGGTCGCCCCCATTATCCAAGCGTTGAACGTCTGGGTGGGCAGCGCTGATTCCCTGGTGAGCGCAAGTCCCGCGGCGCCGTCCTTGAATTTTTATCGCTCCACGTCGAGTACCTGCGTATTGGCAACCTATGCGGCCTGCCCGAACGGACAATTCGACGTTCTCGCAAGCTCCGCCATCACCGACACGGCGTTGAACCTGACGAGTACTGCCTATTACTGGCTGGAGCAAGGCAGCCGTATCAGCCCGTCCACCGAATTAAAGATCGACCGGTTTTCCGGCCGACAGGTGCCCGGGCTCACGTCATTCAACGGGCGACTGTTTCTCGTTGGCGGCTACGACGGGAAGTTACGCAACGACGTCTGGTCCTCGGCGGACGGCACGACCTGGACTCAAGTCACGCCTGCGGCGGCGTTCTCCCCGCGGCGCTCTTTCTCGATAGCCGTCTACAACAGGCAACTGTGGCTGATCGGCGGCTATGACGGCACCAATTTGCTCAACGATATCTGGGTATCGTCGGACGGGATCACGTGGACGCAAAAGCCTCTCTCCCCGGGCTTCTCGGCGCGCAGTACTGCCTCCCTCATCGTCTTCCAAAATCGCCTCTGGCTGATCGGCGGCTCCGACGCAGTCGGCGATCGCAATGATGTTTGGTCGACGACCGACGGCGCGACGTGGACACTCGGTACCAGCGCCGCTGCATTCTCGCCGCGCGCGAGTACCGCCCTGACCCAGCTCGGAACCAAGCTCTTTCTCGTGGGTGGCTACAGCGGGGGCGTGCCCAAAGGCGACGTATGGTCCTCCACTGACGCAGTGACGTGGACCCTCGTGACCGCCGCTGCGCCCTTTACCCCTCGCTATCAGCACCAACTCGAGGCGCTCGGCAATCAGCTCTACGTTTACGGTGGCATCGACCTGATCACGGGTCATCCCAGCGATGTGTGGAGTTCGCCGGACGGCCTTACATGGCAGCAGGCCACGCCGGCGGGCGGTTGGTCGCAGCGCATAAGCGCGGCGGCCACGGTGTTCAACAACCAGCTCTGGTACACGGCAGGGGATGATCCACTGAATTTTGTCAATTACAACGATGTCTGGAGTTCGCCCGACGGCCAACACTGGACTCAACATACGGTGCTTGCGCCCTTCGTCGGCCGCTACAGTCATGTGGCACTGGCAGCGAATGGACGTGCGTGGGTGATCGGCGGCTTCGACGGCGATGTGCGCCAGGACGTGTGGTCGACGGCTGACGGCGTCAACTGGATCGAAGCGACAGCGGCCCCGGGGTTCACGCCGCGCTATTACATGCCCGGCATCAGTTTCAATAACAAATTATGGATCTTCGGCGGCCAGCAATCGGGCACACTTCCAGCGGCCACCGACATCTGGTCATCCGCCGATGGACAGACATGGTCCCTCGTCAATGCGAACGCCGCCTACGGCGCCAATTTCAACAATAAAGTGGTCGCCCTTGGTACAAACCTCTGGTTGATCGGGGGCAATGTGCTCCGCGAGGTCTGGACCTCATCCGACGGCGCCAATTGGACACAGGTCAACCCGGGCGCGTCCTTTCCGGTGCGGAGTTGGTTTCAAGTGCTTTCCTACAATAACCGGCTTTGGGTCATCGGTGGTTTCAATGGCAATCTGTATAACGACGTCTGGTCGTCGAGCGATGGTATTACCTGGACGATGGCCACCGCAGCGGCGGCCTTCAGTGCTCGCTCGGAACATACCGCGGTGGTATTCAACGGCAAGATGTGGGTGATCGGCGGATACGACACCACGAGCATGAAGAACGATGTCTGGTGGTCCGCCGACGGCGCGACTTGGACCCAAGCCACGGCCGCCGCGGCATTTACCCCGCGCACGCTGACGCAAGCGCTGGTCTTGAACAATCAACTATGCATCGTTGCGGGATACGACGGCGCCCGCACTCATGATATGTGGTGCTCCCCCGATGGCGTGCAGTGGCGTCTCGCGGTCAGCGCGATCATGAACTACTAGTCCCAAGGTTCAAACCTACGTTAGTCGGCGCCCTTGGCGCTGCGCGAGTGCCCCGCCTAGGACAACGCAGGCCAACGCGAGACGAAGAGTGGAGCGGGCGATGGGAATCGAACCACACGGGCGGCTCTTCAAAGCCTATGAAATGCAGCGTTTAGTGAAATCCGGACAGCCGCGTGCGATTGGCGTGCGAATTTTCGCGTTATGAGGGACAACGCAGGACCACGTGAGACAACTGCACCGCCATCTGCCGCCACCCCAGTCACGGAACGTGCTTCCCGTCTTGTTCCAGCCGCGCGTACTTATCCGGGAACACGTCTCGAAACTCATCGAAGTTTGGTCCGAGTATCTTCTTCGAATAATCCAACGTACTCATCGGAGGACCAAGCCAATTGTGCCTCCAATCTCCGTCCAAAGTGGCCAGCGCCTCAAGCAGCTCGAATATCGTTGATTCCGCCAGCCTCTTTGGTATGGCGCCCTCTCGGTAGTGTTCGGCGATCTGTTGGAGTTCATCGGAATAATACTGCGCCGACTGTGCAGGTTTCGCTTTGAGATTGTAACGGTGATAGTCGTTGATCATTGAATCGATGAGCTGAACCTGCTGCTTTGCTTTCATCGTCTTCCAGTCCGAGAGCAAATAGGTTTCCTGCCATCCCATCCTCAACTCCCGTGAGGGGTCAAACCCCGTGCCTACCGAGGACATCGTCAGCAGAGTGTCAAGATCCGGTCGCATTTCCCTATAAATCTGTCGGATCATCGGTAACGTGACTTCGCTCCCGAAGGACGGGTTAAACCCAACGACTGACGTGCGATCACTGATGGGGTACCCTTTTCCAAGTAGTACGTCGTTATCCTTGTCCATTCGCACAAAAGCGGCGTTAGATGAATTGGAATGCGTTGCAAAATAGGCGCGACCCACCACAGATTCATACCCAGGCACGTACGCGGTTGCCTTTAGCGCAACTCGTGAGCAGACTTGATCGTATCGACGTGGCGGGATTTGGAACGCGCCGTTCTTGTCCGTCCGAACCAGGTAGCTGTCGATACCTGATGTGGACGCCTCCCCGATCGACCATTTATTGCGATCGCAGACATTGATGCGTTCCGCCAAGACCAGTGCGTCCGGAGCGGGCACGACAACAAGACCGACGCCTTGCACTCGCAAAAAATAAACATGGGCGCCTGTCGGCAAATCGACAGTTTTTGCGAATACGCTTAACGGAGCGAGGAAAGCAGCCACCACCAGTCCCAATGCGATACGCCCGCAGTGTTGGGCATCGCGTGCCGCCGGCGCGTTCGGTCGAATCATCTGCGGCCTCCATATCAGCTGAACACCATTATGACCCGGTCTTGAAATCGTTCCTTATGACACTCGTCGCCGACTTCATCGAGTTAGTGTGACTTTATTCACGGTCACGAAGTGTGGTCCGGTGAACGTCGGCTCCCAGGCAGGCAATTCATTGAGCCGACCGGCAGAAACCTGCGTGCGATTGGCGTGCGAATTTTCACGTTATGAGGGACAACGTAGGGCTACGTGAGACAACTCCTCGGTTTGCCATCGAATTCCCGCTGTCGACCGAGGTCGTGTGAAAACCTGGTGGCGCGGGGGTGCCGGCGAGTTCGCGGCGCCGATCCGGAAGACACCTGTTTATATTTTGTCGATCACGCGGCCCAAGCCGTCCTACACCTGATCGGTTTCCTGGCCCAGTGGATTGTGCGTGCTGGTGCGGTTGTTCCGTCCGTCATAGCTAAGGTACGCCGTGTCCAGCGCATCAGACTGCGTCGGGCGACAGTCAAAGGCAAAACTGCAGATGTCATTTAGTCACGGCGGGCTGTACGGGATACTGCACGCCCCGCGCACGAAGCATGTCGATCACTCGATCCTTCAGCCGCTGCGCCTCGGAGTCTTTCGGTACATGCCTCGCCTGAACCATTGCCGCCAAATGTCCAAGATTATTTGAGTAACCCAGCTCAAGCAGATGCCCTACCAAGTCAAAACGTCCAAGTGACGCTGCCCAAGTGGCCGCAGAATCGCCGACAGCGTTGGCAAAATTGACATTTGCGCCGTATTTCACGAGGAGATCAATGTTTTTGCTTAGAGACTGCCGGGCTGCAATTTCTAGCGCGGTAGTATCGTGGGCGCCCACTGTATTCGGGTCGCCCCGATGTTGTAGCAGCAACTCCAGCATTTTCGGATCGTCCCGACCGGCCGCAAGCCAGGTAGCAGAGTTATCATTCGTCATCTTTTTGTTGGGATCCGCGCCTAGCTCCAGCAATTTTTGAATTCCGGTTTTGTTGTTGCTCGCTATTGCCCAGACTAGGGGCGTTTGTCCCTCGTTACCGACAGAATTAGGATCGGCACCTTGACGCACCAGCGAATCCATCTCCGCGATTTCTCCTTTATTTGCCGCCTTGATCAAAGCCACTACTTTCGGATCACGAAATACTTGGTCGACAGACTTCTCTCCGCTCATAGCATTGCA
>Ga0210406_10008613_pt1 | contig 10202 bp, 10 predicted proteins | sample IncBWC30MmetaG_FD_155454 | JGI IMG/M metagenome (GOLD analysis project Ga0210406, IMG submission 155454) | Forest soil microbial communities from Barre Woods Harvard Forest LTER site, Petersham, Massachusetts, United States - Inc-BW-C-30-M | ecosystem: Environmental > Terrestrial > Soil >... | reverse complement strand
ACTGGAGCCGGGCATCGAAGGCCTGATCCACGTCTCGGAAATGTCGTGGACCAAGAAAAACATGCATCCCGGCAAGATCGTTTCGACCTCGCAGGAAGTCGAAGTGCAGGTGCTGGAAGTCGATTCCGTCAAGCGCCGGATCTCGCTCGGTCTCAAGCAGACCATGCGCAATCCCTGGGAAGTGTTCATCGAGAAGTTCCCGGTCGGTTCGACCGTCGAGGGCGAGGTCAAGAACAAGACCGAGTTTGGTCTGTTCCTCGGACTCGAGGGCGACGTCGACGGCATGGTCCATCTGTCCGATCTCGACTGGAAGCTTCCGGGCGAGCAGGTGATCGACAACTTCAAGAAGGGCGACATGGTCAAGGCCGTGGTGCTCGACGTCGATGTCGAAAAGGAGCGCATCTCGCTCGGCGTCAAGCAGCTTGAAGGCGATCCGTTCGCCGAGCCGGGCGACGTCAAGAAGGGCGCGGTCGTGACCTGCGAAGTGCTCGAAGTGAAGGAAAGCGGTATCGAGGTCAAGATCGCCGGTACCGACTTCACCACCTTCATCAAGCGGTCTGAACTAGCGCGCGAGCGCTCCGATCAGCGCGCCGAGCGTTTCGCCGTCGGCGAAAAGGTCGATGCGCGGGTGATCCAGTTCGACAAGAAGGCCCGCAAGGTGCAGGTCTCGATCAAGGCTCTCGAAGTCGCCGAGGAAAAGGAAGCCATTGCGCAGTACGGCTCCTCCGATTCGGGAGCGACGCTGGGCGACATTCTCGGCACCGCGCTGAAGAACCGCGACAAGTAAGTTTTGTCACTTCGGTTTGCATCATCAGGCCCCGGTTTCGACCGGGGCCTTTTCTTTTTCCCACTCCCTTGCGGGAGAGGGGGGCGGGGCGAGCCTTGTTTTCTTCATATTGCATCGCAATTGATGTAATCAGGTAATCCGCTGGTCAGCTTGCCAATGCAAAACGCGCTGATGACTTCAGGAGAATACCGATGTCGCTGGATTCGGATGTGATCGTCGATCGCCGCAGGATACGCCGCAAGCTGACGTTCTGGCGCGTGGCCGCAGCTCTCGTCGCGATTGCAGCCATCATTGCCGTCGGCCTGCTCGTGAGCCCTGGCGGGCGCAGCGGCCTGACGACCTCGGGTTCGATTGCCCGCGTCACGATCGAAGGCCTGATCCGCAGCGACCGGGATCGCGTCGAGGCGCTGGAGCGGCTGGCGGACTCGAAGGCGGCGGCGGTCATCGTGCATATCAATTCGCCCGGAGGCACCACGGCCGGTTCCGAGCAATTGTACGACTCATTGACGCAGCTAAAGGCGAAGAAGCCGCTGGTGGTGGTGGTCGAGGGCCTGGCTGCGTCCGGCGGTTACATCACCGCCATCGCCGCCGATCACATCGTCGCGCAGCAGACGTCGCTGGTCGGTTCGATCGGTGTGCTGTTTCAGTTTCCGAATTTCACCGATCTGTTGAAGACCGTCGGCGTCAAGGTCGAGGAAGTGAAGTCTTCGCCGCTCAAGGCCGCGCCCAACGGATTCGAGCCCACCAGCCCGGAAGCCCGCGCGGCGCTGGATTCGCTGGTCAAGGACTCCTACGCCTGGTTTCGCGCGCTGGTGAAGGAGCGGCGCGGCATGGATGACGCCTTGCTCGATAAAGTCGCTGATGGCCGCGTCTTTACCGGCCATCAGGCCGTCGATCTCAAGCTGATCGATCAGCTTGGCGACGAGAAAACGGCAGTCGCCTGGCTGGTAGCGCAGAAAGGCGTGAAGGCCGATCTTCCGGTGCGCGATTACAAGCTGGCGCCGCGCTTCGGCGATCTGACTTTTCTGAAAACGGCGGCTTCCATTACGCTCGATGCGCTCGGTTTTGGTTCGATTGCGCGGCAGGTCGAGCAAGCCGGCGTCGATCGCCTCGGTCTCGATGGCATGCTAGCGTTGTGGCAGCCGGCCGGCGCCAATTGATCGGCCTAAGTCCGGTCTCTGACACGTTCTCCCGCATTGCGGGTGTTGTCACAATCCCGGATTGGGCCATTTGTCACGTGCTTTCGCGGCACCCAAATTTCATTTAGCGTCTTGACAGTTCAAGGCATTTTCACGGAAATGCATGTCTGCACTTCCCGGGTCCCAGTCTCGATGATCAAATCCGAACTCGTTCAGCGCATCGCCGAGCACAACCCGCATCTCTATCAGCGGGACGTGGAGAACATTGTGAACGCGATCCTCGATGAAATCGTCGCCGCATTGGCGCGCGGCGATCGGGTCGAGCTACGCGGTTTCGGCGCATTTTCCGTGAAGCATCGTCCGGCCCGCGCCGGGCGTAATCCCCGTACTGGCGCGCATGTGCCGGTGGATCAGAAGAGCGTGCCGTTCTTCAAGACCGGCAAGGAAATGCGCGAGCGGCTGAACCGTGACGGCAACGCGCCCGAAGCTGGCGCGTAAAGAGGCCGGCGCGTAAGCGTTCCGGATCGCGTAGTCCAGTTGTGACACGATGCCCTGCGGAATACGGTTCCGCCGATCTGCGTCGATGTGGGAGATGGTCATGCGAAAATTCTTCACGGCCGTGGTTGTCATCCCGCTTGGCGTGATCTTCGTCGTCTTCGCGGTCGCCAATCGTCACTTGGTGACGGTGTCGTTCGACCCGTTCAATTCCACTGACCCGTCGGTTTCCGTCAGGCTGCCGCTGTTTATCGTCATCATCGCGATGGCGATGATCGGCGTGGTGGCGGGCAGTTCCATGACCTGGTTCCGGCAGCGGCGCTGGCGCCGCGCGGCACGTCAGCACGAAGCCGACGCGCGGCAGGCCCGGGCGCAATTGGCCGATCTGCACGCCACTATGGCGGCCCAGCGGGGCAGCGTGCCGCCCTTTCCGGCGTTGACGCAGGGGGGCGGATATGGTGCCGCCAGGCGAGACAAGCTGGGCGCGACGTTGTAGAACCCGGCCAAATTCGCCTGGTTTTTTTCGCGCCTGGTCCACGGCCTGCCGTTGGCCCTTTAACCCGTATGTCGAACATGTCGTTGACCGTTAAAATTTGTGGCCTGTCCACGCCGGAGACGCTGGATGTTGCGCTGCAGTCCGGCGCGGACATGGTGGGATTCGTGTTCTTTCCGCCGTCGCCCCGTCATATCAGTCTGGAGATAGCGCGCGCGCTGGGCCGCCAGGCCAAGGGCCGCGCCGTCAAGGTGGCGCTGACGGTCGATGCCGATGACGCAACGCTCGCCAACATCGTCGAGACCCTGCGACCGGACATCCTGCAACTCCACGGCAGGGAAACCGTGGCGCGGTTGCGCGACATCAGGCAGAGCTTCGGCCTGCAGGTGATGAAGGCCATCCCGGTAGAGACCGTGGCGGATCTGGCGCCGCTGGCCGGCTACGCGGCGGTGGCGGATCGCATCCTGTTCGATGCCCGCGCCCCGAAGGACGCCACCCGGCCCGGCGGTCTCGGAACGGTGTTCGACTGGCACCTGCTGGAAAATCTCGATCTCACGCTGCCGTTCATGGTTTCCGGTGGCCTTAACGCCGGCAATGTCGGGGAAGCGGTGCGCGTCACGCGCGCCGGCGGGGTCGATGTGTCGTCCGGCGTCGAGCGCGCGCCCGGTATCAAGGATCCCGACATGATCCGCGACTTCATCCGCGCCGCGCGCGCCACCGAAGAGTTGATGGTTCGATGATTCCAAACCTGCCTAATTCCTTCCGCAGCGGACCCGACGAACGCGGGCATTTCGGTATTTTCGGCGGCCGCTATGTCGCGGAAACGCTGATGCCGCTGATCCTCGATCTGGAGAAGGCCTACGCTGACGCCAAAGCCGATCCGGCATTTCAGACCGAGATGAACGGCTACCTCAAGAACTATGTCGGCCGGCCGTCGCCGCTCTATCTCGCCGCCCGCCTCACCGAGCATCTCGGCGGAGCGAAGATCTATCTCAAGCGCGAGGAGCTGAATCACACCGGTTCGCACAAGGTCAACAATGTGCTCGGCCAGATCATGGTGGCGCGGCGGATGGGCAAGAAGCGCATCATCGCCGAGACCGGCGCCGGCCAGCATGGCGTGGCCACGGCAACGCTCTGCGCCCGGTTTGGGCTGGATTGCGTGGTCTATATGGGCGCGGTCGACGTCGAGCGGCAGCAGCCGAACGTGATCCGCATGGAGATGCTGGGCGCCAAGGTGATCCCGGTGCAATCGGGCTCGCGCACCTTGAAAGACGCGATGAACGAGGCGCTGCGCGACTGGGTCACCAACGTGCATGACACGTTCTACTGCATCGGCACGGTGGCCGGTCCGCATCCTTATCCGATGATGGTGCGCGACTTCCAGTCGATCATCGGCACCGAGACCCGCGCGCAGATGCAGGAAGTCGAGGGGCGTCTGCCGGATTCGCTGATCGCCTGTATCGGCGGCGGCTCCAATGCGATGGGATTGTTTCATCCCTTCCTCGACGACCCCAGCGTTGAGATTTTCGGTGTCGAAGCGGCGGGCCACGGGCTCACACAACTGCATGCCGCCTCGATCGCCGGTGGCCGCCCGGGCGTGCTGCATGGTAACCGCACCTATCTGCTGATGGACGAAGACGGCCAGATCCAGGACGCGCATTCGATCTCGGCGGGGCTGGACTATCCCGGCATTGGTCCGGAGCATTCCTGGCTGCACGAAACCGGCCGGGTGAATTACCTGTCCGCCACCGACGACGAAGCGCTGGCCGCGTTCCAGTTGTTGTCGCGGCTCGAGGGCATCATCCCGGCGCTGGAGCCGGCACACGCCATCGCGAAAGTGATGGAGCTGGCGCCGAAGCGGCCAAAGGACCATTTGATGGTGATCAATCTTTCCGGCCGCGGCGACAAGGACGTGCCGCAAGTCGGCGATATCCTGCGGGGGAAGAAGTGATTTTCGAACACGACCGCTTTCTTCACCTCTCCCTGGCGGGGAGAGGTCGGTTGCGCAGCAACCGGGTGAGGGGTCTTCAATCCAATCGAAGCGTGCCTTCGATCATCCCGAGGACGCCCTCAAGATTTTCGTACACATCGGTATTTGTAACCCGGACAATGTGGAAGCCGCAGCCCTCGAGCACATCGGACCGGGCTTTGTCTCTGGCGAGTTCCGAGGGTTCGGCGTGCGTCACGCCATCAGCCTCGACGATCAGTTTTCCGTCCAGTGTCACGAAGTCGACCACGTATCGATCGATGGCATGCTGGCGGCGAAACTTCCACCGTGCCAACCGCCGATTGCGTAATGCCTGCCAAAGCCTGGCTTCGGCGCTCGTTTGCGAGGCGCGTAGGTTTCGAGCTCTGGCCTTGAACTTGTCCATCCCCTCACCCGGCTGCTGCGCAGCCGACCTCTCCCAGCCGGGGAGAGGTATAGCACAGCGAACGTAAGCCAATGACCACCCGCATCGATGCACGTTTTGCCGAGTTGAAGAAGCAGGGCCGCTCGGCCTTCGTTACCTTCCTGATGGCCGGCGATCCCGATCCGAAAACCTCGCTCGAGATCATCAAGGCGTTGCCGAAGGCGGGCGCCGACATCATCGAGATCGGCATGCCCTTTACCGATCCGATGGCGGACGGGCCTTCTATTCAAGCGGCGGGATTGCGGGCGCTGAAGGCCGGCATGACCCTGAAGAAGACGCTGGAGATGGTGCGCGGCTTCCGCAGGGATGACGACACCACGCCGCTGGTACTGATGGGCTATTACAATCCGATCTACATTTACGGGGTCGACAAATTCCTGGTCGATGCCAAGAGCGCCGGTGTCGACGGCTTGATCATCGTCGACCTGCCGCCGGAAGAAGATGCCGAATTGTGCCTGCCGGCGATGAAGGCCGGGCTCAATTTCATCCGGCTGGCGACGCCGACCACGGACGACAGGCGGCTGCCCGCGGTGCTCGCGAATACTTCGGGCTTCGTCTATTACGTCTCGATCACCGGTATCACCGGCAGCGCCAGCGCCGACACCAAGGTCGTGGGCCAGGCCGTTTCCCGCATCAAGCGCCACACCCATTTGCCGGTTTGCGTCGGCTTCGGCATCCGGACACCGGAGAATGCCCGCGGGATCGCGGAAAGTGCTGACGGCGCGGTGGTGGGGACGGCTCTGGTCGATGCCTTGCGCGGCAGCCTCGACGCCGAGGGCCGCGCCACGGCCAAAACGGTCGGGGCGGTGGCCGATCTGGTGGCTTCGCTGGCGCAGGGCGTCCGGGGCGCCAAACAGGCTGCGGAATAAGCCACAATTGCAGGGGAAATAGCATGATCCGGAAAAGTGGTTGCCGGTTTTCCTCGCGACAAACGCAAAGCGTTTGCGCGGAGATCATGCTCAGGGAATGACGCCTTGCCCCGCTCTGTCCGGGCCGCCATATATTTGAAAGCGACCGCTTGCGCGATCGCAATTCGGAGCGAACCATGAATTGGCTCACCAACGTCGTCCGGCCGAAAATCCGCAACATCCTGCGTCGCGAGACGCCGGAGAATTTGTGGATCAAGTGCCCGGATTCCGGACAGCTGGTGTTCTACAAGGACGTCGAGGCCAACCAGTTCGTGATCCCCGGCTCGAACTATCACATGCGCATGGGCGCGGTGGCGCGGCTGAAATCGGTATTCGACAACGAGACCTGGTACGACATCGCGCTGCCCCAGGTGACCGCCGATCCGCTGAAATTCCGTGACGAGCGAAAATACGCCGATCGCATCAAGGATGCGCGCGCCAAGACCGGGCTGAACGATGCGGTCAAGGTCGGTTTCGGCAAGCTCGAGGGTGCCGGGGTGGTGATCGCGGTGCAGGATTTCGATTTCATGGGCGGCTCGCTCGGCATGGCGGCCGGTGAGGCGATCGTGCGCGGGCTTGAACTCGCGCTGGAGAAGAAATCACCCTTCATCGTGTTCGCGGCTTCCGGCGGCGCCCGCATGCAGGAGGGCATCCTGTCGCTGATGCAGATGCCGCGCACCACGGTGGGCGTGCAGATGCTGCGCGAGGCGAAACTTCCCTACATCGTGGTGCTGACCAATCCGACCACCGGTGGCGTCACCGCCTCCTATGCCATGCTGGGCGATGTGCAGATCGCCGAGCCCGGCGCCTTGATCGGCTTTGCCGGTGCGCGCGTGATCGAGCAGACCATTCGCGAAAAACTTCCGGAAGGTTTCCAGCGCGCGGAGTATCTGAAAGACCATGGCATGGTCGACATGGTCGTGCATCGCCACGAGATGCGGTCGACGCTGGCGCGGCTGTGCCGGTTATTGATGAAGTCTCCGGCGATCGAAACCTCGCCGAAAGCCGTTAGCGTTGCCAATCCGGCTCCGATCGTATCCGCTGCGGATGTCGCATCGGCCGCGCCGCACGCGTGAACGCGCCTGCGGCCACACCGTCGCTGCCGCTTCGCGAATTGATCGCGCGGCTGTCGGCGCTGCATCCGCGCGATATCGATCTCAGTCTCGATCGGATGCATCGGCTGCTCGAGCAACTCGATCATCCCGAACGCAAGCTGCCACCGGTGATCCACGTCGCCGGCACCAATGGCAAGGGATCGACGATCGCCTATCTGCGCGCGATCCTGGAGGCGGCGGGCCTGCGCGTCCATGTCTTTACCTCGCCTTTCCTGGTTCGGATCAACGAGTGCTATCGGCTTGGCCAACCCGGCGGCGGCGTGCTGGTCGGCGACGATGAATTGTGCGCAACGCTGGAGCATTGCGAGCGGGTCAACAAAGGCGAGCCGATCACCATTTTCGAAATCGAGACCGCAGCAGCGTTCTGCCTGTTCGCCCAGCATGACGCCGATGTCGTGCTGCTGGAAGTCGGTCTCGGCGGCCGGCTGGATTCGACCAATGTCATCGATGCGCCGCTGGCCACCATCATCGCGCCGATCAGCATGGATCACACCGAATTCCTCGGCGATACCCTGACACAAATTGCCGGCGAGAAGGCTGGCATCCTCAAGCGCCATGTACCGGCTGTGATCGCCGAGCAAGCGCCTGAAGTGATGGCCGTGATCGAGGCGCAGGCGGCGCGGCTGCGCGCGCCGTTGCACGCGGCCGGGCAACAATGGCACGTCAATGTCGAGCGCGGCCGGCTGGTCTATCAGGACGATCGCGGATTGATGGATCTGGCAGCGCCGCGGCTGTTCGGCCGGCATCAGTTCGACAACGCGGGACTTGCGATCGCGACCCTGCGCGCGCTCGACACGTTCAGGATCGGCATCGCCGAGTTCGAGGCCGGTATCGTCAACGCCGAATGGCCGGCGCGGATGCAACGTCTCGGTTCGGGCGCGCTGGTGGACCTGGCGCCACCGGGTGCCGAGCTATGGCTCGATGGTGGACACAATGCGGAAGGCGGCCGCGTCGCTGCGGCAGCCTTGGGCGATCTGGAAGAACGGGTGTCGCGGCCGCTGGTGGTGATATCAGGCATGATGGCCAACAAGGACGCGTCAGCGTTTCTCGCCAACTTTGCCGGGCTGACGCGCCATATCATCGCGGTGCCGGTTCCCGATCGTGACAACGCGATGCCGACGGACCGGCTTGCCGACGCGGCGCGGGCGCTCGGCATGCGCGTGGAAACCTCATCCGGCGTCGAAGCCGCGTTACAATCGCTGACCCGGCTGGCCTACGAGATTCCGCCGCGCATCCTCATCACGGGATCACTCTACCTCGCCGGCCCCGTGCTGGCCGCCAACGGTACGCCGCCGCGATAAGATGCCCCATCTGAAAACAAGACGGCCGGCTATTCGCCGGCCGCTTTCAGAGGTGCTTGCTTGAACAGGATCAGACCGCAGCGGTGATCCATTGCTGCAGCTTCTGCTTCGGAGCTGCGCCGACCTGACGGGAGGCCATCTCGCCGCCCTTGAAGATCATCAGGGTCGGGATCGACATCACGCCGTATTTCGAGGCCGTCTTCGGACTCTCATCCACGTTCAGCTTCACGATCTTGACCTTGTCGCCCATTGCGCCGGAAATTTCGTCGAGTGCGGGTGCAATCATGCGGCAGGGACCGCACCATTCCGCCCAGAAATCGACCACCACCGGGCCGGTCGCCTTGAGCACTTCGGCTTCGAAATCGGCGTCAGAAACCTTGCCAACGGCCATGGGAATTACCTCGTTTGTTTGAAAAGAAGAGAATCGTGCGGGGGATCATAGCAACAAACCTATGAACGCGGTCCTGCCCGGTCAAGCTCGCTCACGCCGACATGAAGGGATGCCAGTGCAGCGTCCAACGCGGGGGCGGAAATCTCCATCAATTCAGGGGTTTCTGTCCATAATAGCGCCGCCCGGATAGGCCTTTCCGGATAGAGCTTGGTCAGCACGGCACGGTAAAGCGCGAGCTGGCGGAGATAGGCGGCCGGCGCCTCGGCCAGGCGGCTCGGCGGGGCGTGGTTGGTCTTGAAATCGACGATCAGGACCTCCGACGGTGTCACCACCAGCCGGTCGATCTGCCCTGAAACCAGCGCGGGCGGCCTTGCAGGCCGCGGCAGCCGGCCGACGATCGAGACCTCGGCGCGGCTACCGGGCGCGAACACCTCGGCAAAGCGCGGATCGTCGATCAGCGCCAGAACGCGGCCCGCTAGCGCCTCCCGCTCGTCTTCGGCCCAATCGGCGGCGTTGCGTTCGAGGTAGCGCCGCGCCGCGTCGCGGCGTCGTTCGCCGGCTAGATCGGGCAGCGACTGCAGCAGCCGGTGCACCAGCGTGCCGCGCTGCAGCGCCCGCGCCCGTTCCCGGATCGATTCGCCGGTTCTGACGCGACGACCTTCGTCCTCGGCGGGATCGGAGGGGCGCAATAGATTGTCGGCGGGGGCTTCCGGCGGCGCCGAACTGCGAAGCCATGCCGGCAATGCGATCGGCGCGGCGGCTTCCGGTGCAACGGCTGAAGTCGCTGATACGGTGACATCCTCCGGCCGCGAGTAGCGCTTGACCTTGCCGCCGGGGGTCTCGAACTCCTGCAGCCCCAATCCTGAGTTGCTCAGCCCCTTGTCGATCAGATCGTACCAGGAGAGTGCCCGGACCGTTCGCATGTTGCCGGGCATGCAGCCGCCGATAATCAGCCGATCGGCCGCGCGGGTCATCGCCACGTAGAGCAGCCTGCGGTATTCGTCTTCGGTGTCGGCCAGCATCGCATTGCGGGCTGCCGCGACATTGGCCGGATCGTCGGCCTTGCGGCCGGCCCAGACCACCACGCCCGAGGCATTGGGCGCGGCATTGCCCGTCGGCAGGTTGATGAGCCGCAGCCGCTGGGTGTCCGACGGCGACGTCG
>Ga0210406_10008612_pt1 | contig 10202 bp, 13 predicted proteins | sample IncBWC30MmetaG_FD_155454 | JGI IMG/M metagenome (GOLD analysis project Ga0210406, IMG submission 155454) | Forest soil microbial communities from Barre Woods Harvard Forest LTER site, Petersham, Massachusetts, United States - Inc-BW-C-30-M | ecosystem: Environmental > Terrestrial > Soil >... | reverse complement strand
TCTTCATTGCCGGTCTCCTTTTCATTGTGCCTTGAGCACGTCGAACATTGGGAGCGTATCGCATCCCGCGGGAGACCGGCCTTCTCATCTCATCTGGTATGCGGAACGGGTCACGAGAGAAATCTCCGTGGCGGGCCTGACACTCAACGCCGACTGGTCCATCAACAGCTGGGTCATTTTCTCCGGCCTGATCCTAATCACACTAGCGGAAGTCTTCAGGTTGGGAGCGGACATGAAAGGCGACCTAGAGACAGCGCGTAAGATTCAGTTCGATCTCGTGCCGGGTGAGATCTTCCGTAAGAACGATGTGGTGGTGCAGGCCCGGATGCGGCCTGCCAAGATCGTAGGCGGCGACTTGTACGACGTTCTCGAGCTAGACGAAAGGCGTCTCGCCGTCATCGTGGGTGACGTGACGGGCAAGGGACTGCCCGCTGCAATGCTCATGGCCTCCGTACTGGGCAGCGTGCGCGCACTGTGCTCGGTCGGGCTCAGGGGTGGCGAGTTGATCGCGGCTCTCAACAAGCACGTGTGCACCACAAACGCCTCCGGCGACCGCTTGGTGACACTTTTCTACGGAGAGCTCGACACAATCACAGGAGAGATGACCTACGTGAACGCCGGCCATAATCCCCCGATATTGGTGCGTTCCGACGGCCGTGTGGACCGGCTCCAGCCGACGGCTATGGTCTTGGGCGTGATGGCCGACGCAGTGGTGGAAGGTCGACAAGTCGAGATCAAATTAGCCGACAGTCTGTTGTTATTCACCGATGGGTTCTCGGAGGCCTTCAATAAGCGGGATGAAGAGTACGGCGAAGAGCGCCTGAAAGAGTCGTTCGTGCGCGCACACACGCTGCCGCCGTCTATTGCGGTGGAGCGTCTGATCGCGGATGTCCTGAGCTTCTGTGGCTCGGTGCAACCGCCCGACGACATGACGCTGATGCTTGTCGACCGACAACCGGCTTAGGCACGCTGCGGGCGACCGCGTACTTGGCTAGAGCGCGACGGAGAGCCGCACGTTCCGCTCTCCCTGGAATCTTTCTTACTCTCGCTTGACTCATGCATCACTAAAGGCTACTCGAAAAGACAGCTAACTCATGATAGGAGCAAAGTCGTGACCGTGGCCGTAGTTGGGCCGAAACGGCGTCAGATCAGTCTTTTACGAACAAGATAGTTCCGCGCACGTTCGGTCGTTTCGGCTATCCGTCCAATACCCAAAAATTCTCTTCGTTCAGAATCTCCACGCCGGCAAGGAATTTTCCCGCTCGGGATGGTTTCATCCATGCTATTAATCCTTGAACGCTTCTTTTTGTATCGATTCTCTCGAGTACAATCCGCTGCCCAATTGTTAGCGGATGTGCAATTTCCACGCATGCTCCGTGCGGACTGATGTTCACAGTGAAACACGTTTCTGCAACTCTTCCTGCGCGCAAAAGACAGGGCACTCTTCTGTCGGTCCGCGCCTCGCGTTGAATCTTTTGGTAAATTGCGACGGCAGCTTTAGAAATTTGCATCAAATCATCCCGCTGCGCCGTAGCGAGCAGCCGAGTTTGCGTTGCCAATATCGCAGTCTGGGAAATGACATCCGAAAGAAAGGCCCGAGTCTCGGACAACAAGTTATGCGTGAGGATAGTTTGCGCGGCCATCTGTTGGATTGTCGCAACTCGCCCATGAGCAAACTGAAGAAAATGCCCCATGCATAATGGGCGCTCCTGTAGTTTTGCCGCGAATGGTTGCTCACACCCCATCCAACTGCAGTGCACGACCGATGAATCAGGCATTTTTGCAATACCCGCCAATGAATTGATTTGTAGCTTTCTGGTGATTCAGCCGCGATGTAATGTTGGGACCTTGACTGAATTCTGACACGCAACGATTTTCTGTCAAGTCGTTTGCTCAAAAAGTTTCCTGACGATGCGGGCGATTGGCACGACGAGCACGTCGTCAGCGATTGCGCCAGATTATCAATATCGGCCGTCAGATGGATATGGTTGAGGATCGCATCTACTCTTGACCTCGTCGGTGCGAGTGAACACACCGGATCTGTTGCGGCCGGGTCGCCGGCAAGTAGAATGGCCTGGCAACGGCAGCCAGCAAAGTCCTGATGACGCCGATCGGAGGATTTGCAGGGTTCCTGCATTCAATCCTCGCTGCGAATTTCCGAAATGCTGAGGAAGTCTCCCAAATCTCAAGCAGGCTTTTTTCCTTCACATTTTCGAAGTCCAAGCCTGGAATGACGTTGGCTGCGTGGCAGTAGCGCCGTCCAGTCCGGAGTGATCAGCATGAGCTTACGGTCCCAACCGCCGACACAGGGCTTGGGACAGTCGGCGTGATAGTCCGGTACGACGAAAACAAATCGAGTTTTTTGAGACGCTCTTCGGCGAGCTTGAATGTTGCGGCACGGTGATCCAGTTGTTCGCGCGTCGGAAGTAACGCCCGGCGATTGGCCAGTCCCCAACCGTAGTATTGAACACTAGCAACGTAGCGAAGCGGGCAGCGGTGCGTGAGTTCGGCGACGAGAGCGAGAGGTGCGGAGGTGGCGCTCATAGTCAATGTGCGACGCCTGGCGGTAAGCGTTGTCTTGCTCAGAGTTAAGGAAGGGCGCTCTGCCCGGATAGAGCCCCCATACGGTTTTTACCCCGAAGCCGCATGATTCCCGCGACCTTAACATTCCAGTGATGTCGGCGTCCACGCCTAGTTTTATCTTAAACGCTATTGGTGATGATTACGAAGAATTGCCGACGGGTAACTACTTGTTTGTAAGGGTGACACTGCTCTCACCGACGTTGAAGCCGAGTTTGAGGAGTTCGCCATGGATGCGGGGTGCACCCCAAGAGGGGTTCTCCCTGCCCATCTTGCGGATCAGCGCTCGGACCTCGGGCGAAATGATGGGTCGTCCGGGTTGGCCGCAGCGCGCCTTCCAGGTCCAGAACAGGCGAAACCCGGCACGATGCTCAAGACCTCACCAGAAGGATGAGAGAATTATCTATCGAATCGGGTCAGAGGAATTTCGTATTGCCAGTGGGACTCTGTTCTGTGATTGACAAAGAGAACGGAGGCGACACGACCGCAGAAGAGCTCGTCGGCCGATTCAATCTTCTAGACTTCGAGTCACGCAATGTGATCGATTTCTATTTCCTTGGGTGGTCTAAATCGCCTGAACCGTCTAAGGACATAAGGTTTGATCTAACTGCGTTCGAAGATTTTCAACTGCGACTTCGCGATTTCGGAATACCCATATTTGGAGGCAACGCCGACCTGATTCTCGTCGATGCTGAGTATTCCGCGGAGAAGGTGACATTAAATTTCCCAGAAGCCATTCGGATAGACCTTTCTAGCTAAGCTAGAAGCAAGGTTGATAAAGATTTTCCATCGCTAGGCGCTTTCCTTCAATCCCTCATCGAAACCGCAGAACAGGTAAAAAAGGACTTGGCTACAGCGCCACGCTCTCGCGATGAGGAAATTCGAGTTGTCTATCACATTAGTGATAGGTTGGGGCTAGCGATAGCCAAGAAGTCGATTCTGAGGTACTTCCTTGAAAAATGGGGCGGAATCATTGGCGCAAAGACGTTGGAGGCAGTGGCGGTACGCAAAATCGGTCCAAGAGTAGATCTGAGTCACCTAGCACGAGAGGTTTGATTCTGACGGCTTCTTCGAGGTCCAGCAACTATCACCGCGAGACCAAGCGGGCCTCGCAAGCCTGCAAGACCCTCAGCAGAGGGTTGAGGCGGGTGACGACGCGAGCGGTTCCATGGTTATCGGTAATGGTCGCCGTGACCATGTACTCGTCACCAATCTGTTGCTTGACAGCAATCCAGCGAGCGTAGACTTCGCCGTACATGGCAGCGATGGCGTAGTCGTTCTCGGTCGCAGTTCCGCGCTCCTCGAGGATGCGGACGACACGCTTCATTTCCTGAAGACCGACGCGTGAGAGGTGCGCAGGGAATTTCGGGCGAGTTTGCGCCAAAACATCTCATTTGCAAACTATTGTGCACCAACTGTGCACCACAGTTGGTTCCTTGCCGTGCTCTCGAAGAAACACAAGGTTCAAAATCCAGCCGAGCTTATCCGTCGGTCGAGCTTTTGAAGCGATTCTTGTTGATCTTGAGCGACCGAATCTTCGATTCCAACGTGGACCGCGCGATTCCTAGCTTCTCGGCGGCACCCGACGGTCCGAACAACCGTCCTTGGCTCTCTCGCAGAGCTGCTTCGATGAGTTCTTTTTCTTGAGCTGCCACCTTCTCCGAGAGATAAAGCTGGCTCCCGGCTTTTTTCTCGAGAGGCTGTTGAGACAACCAGCTTTCGTCGATGGAGAAAATCTCCGTTTCGCAAAGGATCACCGAACGCTCGATGACGTTCTGCAATTCACGAATGTTTCCAGGCCAAGAGTATGACTCAAGCAATTGAAGCGTTTTCTTGTCGACACTCGTTATATTCTTCCCGGCATTTCGTGCGTAGCGATCGATAAAATATTCAACCAGCAGGCGAATATCTTGTCTTCGTTCTCGAAGGGGCGGAATTTCAATGGGGAAAACATTCAAGCGGTAAAACAGATCTCTGCGGAACGAGCCAGCGCTGATGGCGGCCTGCAAGTCTCGGTTCGTGGCGGCGATGACGCGAACATCGGTGTGGATTCGACGAGTACCTCCGACTCGTTCGAACTCGCGCTCCTGCAACACACGTAGGAGGGTAATTTGGGTTTCGATCGGAAGCTCTCCGATCTCATCCAGGAAAATCGTGCCTCCGTTTGCGAATTCAAAACGGCCTAGCCGTTGCTGTGTCGCGCCCGTAAACGCTCCTTTCTCGTGACCGAATAGTTCCGAAGCGACCAGGTCCCGGGGTATCGCTGTGCAGTTCACGCCCACGAACGGGTCTAAGGCGCGGATTGACCTCCGGTGAATCGCCCGTGCGACTAGCTCTTTGCCTGTTCCTGTCTCACCAGAGATGAGGACGGTCGCGTTGGTGCGCGCAACCTTAGAGATATGGGACACTACCGTTTTTAAGGCGGGAGATGTTCCTACGATCTCTTCGAACATCGAGGTTTTATCGATTTCTTCCCGAAGTGCCACGTTCTCGCGCTGAAGCTTGTCTTCAGCCTGCTTGCGATCCTCAATGTCGGTACCGGCAACATACCATCGCAGGACCTGCCCTTTGTTGTCGCACACCGGGTTGTACCGAACGAGAAACCAACGATGACTTCCATCAGCTTTGCGCAGCCGCACCTCCAACTCGAAAGCAGCGCCAATAGAACGAGCACGGTCAAAAAATGCGCGCATCCGATCCCCGTCATCAGGGTGAACGAACCAACACATATCGCGTGTTTGCCGCCACTCTTCCAGGCTGACGCCCAGATAATCAAGCCCTACGCGATTGGCATAAATACGTTCGTGGTCGGGTCCGAATACACGGACGAGTTGAGGCGTAAACTCCAACATCTGCCGCCACTCTGCTTCCTGTTCCCGGATCTTTTCTTCGGCTCGCTTCAGAGCAGCGTTTTCTTGGCGAAGCCTGTCTTCAGCCTGCTTGCGACCGTCGATATCAGTGCTTATACCGTACCATCGGACGATCCGACCGGCTTCGTCGTGTAACGGCTCAACGGAAATGAGGAACCATCGGTACACGCCGTCAAAGCGGCGAAGACGGGCCTCGATTTCGCCCGGTTCGCCTGAGATTAACAACTCTCGCCATTTTTGCATTAACGGCGGTAAGTCCTCCGGATGGAACGCAACTTGCCAGCCCCACCCGTGCGACTCTTCGGGGGATAGCCCTGTATAGTCATGCCAACGTTTGTTGAGGAATTCATTCGGGCCGTCCGGAAGATTGCACCATGCCAATGTGGGGATTGCATCAATGACCTGCCGCAGTTTGGCCTCCGATTTCTTGATTTCATCGACCGCTTTTTTGTAGTGCCGCTTCGGTCTCTAGCAAACGCGCCTCAATCTTCGTGCACTCGCCAATTTCCTTCCTCAGTTCATCGTGGCCTTGGCAAGTACTGCGGTCCGGTCCGCAACCTGCTGATCTTCACTGGCAAGACGCTTCTGCTTCGAGCTACGCGGTGACATCCGTAACGGCTCCCACGAACTCTAGGTCTGTCCCAAAAGGGACCGGCGGTTACACGGGCATCCTCGATGGAGCCAGCACGGTGAGCATTCGCAATGATCTTCTTCGACACAGCTTTGGCTCGCTCGATGACGTGCCCATCTGGCAACAGTTCGTCCACCAGGCCAATGCGATAAGCCTCTGCGGCATCACGCCTTTTGCCCATAGTCGGTATAAAACCCTTTGCCTGTCTTAAGGCCCAGCCGTCCTTTCTTGATGTACTGTTTGAGCAGTTCCCGGGGGCCTGCTGGAAGCTCAGGATGAATGGCCGCATAATGCTCCTCAATGTCCAGCACGACATCGAGTCCGACCTTGTCCATGAGGCGGAATGGTCCGCCATGGGTTCCAAGCAGAACCTCGAAGATATGGTCCACCTCTGCAGGTGTCGAAACCCCTTCTTCAACCACTTCGAGAGACTCGCGCTTCACGGCGGCCCAGATGCGGTTAAAAATGAACCCGACGCTTTCTTTCCTGACATGGAACGGAACAACCCCGTAAAGTGGCAGACGCTCCATCAAATCCGCGATCACTGCATCGGAGGTCTTTCCGCACGACATCACTTCGACAGCAATCTGCTCGGGCGGCATGTAATAGTGCGTATTGACGACGCGAGAAGGTTTCGTAACGCGCTCGATGAACTGGCTTGACGGGTAAGAAGATGAGTTGCTTGCCAAAATCGCGTCTTGCGGCGCGAGACGGTCGAGGTCACCGAAAACTGTTTTCTTGAGATCGAGTCGCTCCGGCACGACCTCTACCACCATCCAGGTGCCAGCGATGGCGGGCTCGATAGTCTTTGCAAAGACAACCCGTCCAGCAACCGCGCCCGCACGCGACTTCACTAACTTGGGCAACTCGGAGTCTATAAATCGCTCTGCAATTTCAAGTTGTGTCGGCCTGGCATCGTAAACCCGCACTTCTCCACCGCTACTTGCAAGCATCAGTGCAATACGTGAGCCGAGGGTTCCGGCTCCGACCACAGCCGTGGGACGAGTTCTTGGGTTGAACTTGGATTGACCGGTTTGTGGATTCATTCTGTTGCTCCGTTTGCCTTGTGTTTGTGAATGCCCAACCTGGAGGGCTATTCTCAGTGTGAGCGCTTGGGAAGTCCTTCAGAAAACTCTTAGAAAAGATGAAAAATTCTTAATCACCCTATAAGCTGGTCAGATCCTATGAGCAACTCGTACCGTTTCGGACAGTTTGTGCTAGACCCAGGCAGGCGCACGCTGTCTCTTGCGGGTTCAACCGTTTCTCTCACCCCTAAAGCTTTCGACGTCCTGCTCTTTCTAGCTCAAAACCCAAACCGCCTGGTCACCAAAGAGGAATTGCTGCAAGCCGTGTGGGGCGACACGTTTGTAGAAGAAGGGAATCTGACCCAATACGTATGGCAATTACGTAGGGCCCTTGAGGACAACTCGGAAGATAGTCGCTTGATCGTGACTCCAAAATGAGGGTCGACGCAACCAAGAAAGCACCTTTTCGCCAAGGCTTTGGTGCTTTTGAAGTCGTCTTACCTTCACGACCCTCGCTTATTGGCGGCATTTTGCGGGCGTGACGCCGCCGGGGCCAGAGAGAATCATGCTCGCGGTACTGCCGTTTGAAAATCTCACCGGCGATCCCAACAAGGAATATCTTGCGGACGGTCTGACTGAGGAAACGATTTCACAGCTAAGTCGGCTTAACCCAGAGCATCTCGGTGTGATTTCCCGAACGTCCGTTATGGGATACAAGCACAAGGACGAACGCCCGGACCAGATCGGGCGCGATCTTTCTGTGCAGTATTTGCTGGAAAACAGCCTCCGCGAAAGCGGAAATCACATGCGTCTGACCACTCAGCTCATCCAGGTGAAGGACCAAACTCACCTGTGGTCACAGGACTACGACTATCCGGTGAAGGACATTCTGAATATCGAAGAAGATGTAGGCAAGGCTGTTGCGCGGGAGATTCAGTTACGTTTGACTTCGAAACAGCAATCAGAGTTGGCCCAATCGCACCCAGTTAATCCGGAAGCCTTTGATGCCTACTTGCAGGGATACTACTACTTTGAACGGAACACCGACAAAGATACGGATATGGCAGCAAAGTATTACGAGCGGGCTACCCAGCTTGATTCCTCTTATACCTTGGCGTGGGTCGGCTTGTCTCGGGCGCGCAAGTGGCAGGCCGTCAGGGGTCTCATTCCCAAAGAGGAGGGCTATCGGGTTGCGCGTGAAGCAGTTGAGCGGGCTTTAGCGTTGAACCCGAACCTAGCAGCGGCCCATGCCCAAATGGGACGGATTAAGCAGCAAGTCGACTTCGATTGGACTGGAGCGGATGCTTCCTTCCAGCGAGCGGCTGCTCTCGAGCCTGGAAATCCCGAAGCCGTAAGATCGGCGGCTGGCTCGGCAAGAATGCTCGGCCGTTTAGACGAAGCGCTCCAATTGAGCCGCCGCGCCATTGACTTGGATCCGCTCAATGCACACAGTTGGCAGTCCCTTGGAGACACCGAGTATTACGTCGGGCAGCTAGATACAGCCGCACCGGATTTCCAGAAGGCGCTTGAACTGAACCCCGATGTTTTTCCCGGCAATATCTCGTTGAGCCGCACTTACATAGTCCAGGGACGGGCTCAGGATGCTTTGTCTGAAATCGAGATAGTACGCTATGACCCCGAACGTGCGTCTCTGCATGCGATTGCGTACTACGCGCTTGGTCGGAAAAAAGAGGCGGACGCCGCATTGAGTGAGCTAATTGCGAAATACCATGCAAGCATGGCGTACCAGATCGCCGAGGTTTATGCTTTCCGGAACCAGTCCGACGAAGCGTTCAAGTGGCTGGACCGAGCTTATGTCCAACGTGACGACGATCTGACCGTAACGAAAGTGGACCCCTTACTGAAGAACTTGCACAACGACCTGCGATATGCCGCGTTCTTGAAGAAGCTCAACTTCCCGAACTGACATTCTCCTTTAGGAGTTAGCGCAGCCTGCGGTTTCACGTGACAGGACGGAGGTTTTCCAAACCGCCGTCGACCCCGGGGGTTTCGCGCGAGGTGTCTGAGCCATATTCTGCTGAATTATTCCGATAGAGGGCGGTTGCCCGGTTACCCGTCCCACGCGAACGGACATCTGGAATCTCCGGGGCGCGCCGGAACAACTCCCGCACGGCCTTCCATTTTGCGGACAAGGTGAACGTGATGCCGTTGTCGGTCGCGCGCGGAACGATGAGCCGCTTCCACCCTGTAACCACAACGGTCCTCCCGTGTCATGGCAATCGCCACTTCAGGCGCAGGCCGGAACCCAATCGCGGCGAGCTCCGATGATGAAAGAAGCCAGGGTGGCCGGCACGTCCCCAACCACGCGCCAACGGTGCCGAGTTCCGTTCTCGATCAGGACATCGCCGGGAGACAGCACCACCTCCGCGCCATCGTCGAGCTCGAGTGCCATGTTGCCGGAGAGAAGGACCCCGAAATCCGTCGTGTCGGTCCTGTGAAAGCCGTCGTTAGCTCCACCGGGTTCGTCGCCATCCTGGAGGTGCATCTCGGGAGTGGGTTCTGGTGCAATCACGCCGGGCAAGTACGTCCCTATGATGTAGCGGATGCCACCTACGGGTGGGAATATACCGGGCGCCGCCGGATTGTTCCCCGCGTTTGGGTAGGTTGCGGGCTCATCGGCATTCCAGAGGAAGGCGAGCTCTCCTAAGCCATGGATGGGCGTGCCACCGACTTGCTCGTCTCGCACAAAAACAGCCCGGCCCTTGGCGTCATGGCCGGTGACAACCGTGCGTACCTTCATTCCCTGTCTCTTCTCGTCCGGCTTGTTCACGATAACGTTCTTGGAAACTTGTAATTTCGTTTTCATTTTTAATTTTCCTTTCGTGTTGTTGAAGTCTCCACTCTCTGCAACGAGACTCAGGCGCCCACGGCCGAAATGGCCGAGACCCCGCCGTCGATTAAGAAGTCTGCCCCGACGACGTACGCAGAATCGTCCGACGCGAGGTAGACTGCCAGCTTCGCGATTTCCAACGGATCGGCGATTCGCTTGCTTGGATTGTTGGTTCCGAGTACGCCCTTAACCGCGTTGCCCTGTTCTTCGCCTGCGAAGCGACCGAACATCGCCGTGTCCGTCGG
>Ga0210406_10008611_pt1 | contig 10203 bp, 9 predicted proteins | sample IncBWC30MmetaG_FD_155454 | JGI IMG/M metagenome (GOLD analysis project Ga0210406, IMG submission 155454) | Forest soil microbial communities from Barre Woods Harvard Forest LTER site, Petersham, Massachusetts, United States - Inc-BW-C-30-M | ecosystem: Environmental > Terrestrial > Soil >... | reverse complement strand
CGAACATGGAAAATCGCGTCGAATTGGCCAGCGAAAAGGACGAATTCGGCATGCCGCTGGGAAGGCTGACCCACAGCTTCGATTCCGACGCGGTGGCGCTATGGAATGCCAATCTCGAAGAGGGGCTGAAGATCGCCAAGGCAAGCGGTGCCAAAGAGGCATGGTCCGCGCGCGGTACGATGCCGACCAGCCATCTTCTGGGTGGGACCATCATGGGGACGAGCGCCGCCAATTCGGTCGTCGACAGCTACGGCCAGAGCCACGAGATCCCGAACCTTTGGGTTGCGGGACCAGGCATCTTTCCCACCGAGGGCGCTTCAAATCCGACGTTTACAATCTTCGCGCTGTCGCAGCGCGGCGCCGAGCGTATGGCCTCGCAATGGGGAACGTTGACGAATTGAACTATCCCCGGATTTGAGACGGTCGAAGATTCTTCGCTCGTAAATTTCGCGTGATGAGGTAATGAAGCCTCGATGCCTTGCGTCTCCTGTGAGTGGGACCGGCATCACCACATTCACGTCATAATAGCATCAGATGCCGGGAATAACGCTGGCTCCGGTCGAGTCTATAGAAGGCCGGTCGATTTGTTTGGCTCCCTGGGATTGGTACTCGCAACAAGCCATCATGAACAAAGAAACACACCACGGGCCCGACAGGATCGACTGGGAGATTCGCGCGGCGGACGCGTTGGAACAAGCCCGCTTGTTGCCTCCGGGGCCGGAGCGCAACGAGGCGCTCAAGCTGGCAAGCCAGCTTCGTTGCGAAGCCGATTCACAGGGCGTGGTCTTTGCAAAGCGGGGCCGGCCGCGGAAATGAATTTCCGGCGTGCGTCGGACGGCGGCCCGCAATCAGGAAAATCGAGCTTGCAACTCGCCCCGGTGCGACGTCCAGATGGCGGGCGCCTTGCCAATCACACCGCCGTGGGTTTCTTCCATCCGCCAAATGTCTGTTCGAGGTGCCGAACAAGCGCCAGTGCGACGTCTTCGCGCCAAGGCCTTGCGGCGACCTGAACACCCAGCGGAAGTCCTTCAGGCGAGGTGCCGACGCGAACGGTTGCCGTCGGCCATCCGGTCAGATTGTACGCCTGCGCATAACCAAATCCGCGGCGGTTTTCCTCCTCAAAGCTGGTGCCGTGAGGCAATGCCGGATACGGCGCGACCGCTGAAAGCACCGCGTCGTAATTCTCGATGAAGCGCAGCATCGAATTGCGAAAGGCATCCCATCGCACGAATGCGGCCAGCGCCTCGGTCGTCGTGGCCATCGCGGGCGCAACCGAACTGGTTAACGCCTTCTCGAACAGCGAAGAGATCGGATCGCTGCCGATGCTCTTCAGGAAGGCGCGGGTGCCAGCGCCGCCGTCGCCGCGGCTCATGTCGAAATACACCGTGGCTGCCTTGGCGATATCGGGGGGACGGTTTTCCTCGACCTTCACGCCGGCGTCCATGAAGGCCTTTGCGGAATCACGCACCGCGGCGGCAATTTCCTTGGTCGGAGTTGCCGCACCGTCGTCTTCGAAATACGCCAGTTTCAACCCGTTCAACGTCACGGCCTTTGAATCCAGCAAAGGCATTCCGACGATCGAATGGTCGCGGAAGTCAGGGCCCGCGATGATGGGCAACGCCAGCGTGAGGTCGTTGACCTTGCGCGCGATCAGGCTGACGTGGAACACCGGATTGCGTGCACCCATCGGCATTGGGAATTGGCCGGTGCGCGGGACGCGGCCGGAAGTCGGTTTGATCGCGGCGAGGCCGCAAAAATGCGCCGGGATTCGAATGCTGCCGCCGGCGTCGGTGCCGAGGCCGAGCGGCGAACCGCAGGCCGCGACAATCGCGGACTCGCCGCCGCTGCTGCCGCCGGGGGTCCGTGCGAGATCATAGGGATTGTTGGTGCGTCCGTAGACGAGATTGTCGGTCTCGATCGCGCCGGCGAGTTCCGGCACATTGGTCTTGCCAAGGATGATGCCGCCCGCGGCACGAAGCCGGGCGACCGCGGTCGCGTCGGCCTTGGGAATGAAATTCGCGCGGCCCTTGGTGCCGCCGGTACAGATGACGCCAATCGTCTCCAGCGTGTCCTTGATCGTGATGGGAACGCCGTGCAGCGGACCTATGATTTCGCCGCGCGCCAACGCGGCATCGGCCGCGTCCGCCTCTTTCCGCGCCGAGTCGGCCGTGAGCTGGACGATGGCATTGAGTTTCGGATTGACCTTTGCGATCTGCTCAAGATGCGCTTCGACAATGGCCCTGGAGCTTAGCTGCTTGGAGCGGATGGCGCCGGCAAGCTCGCTGGCCGATTTCGAAGTGATGTCCCCGCCCGTCTCCGATGCGGCCTGGGCCGTGCCGATCAGCGGAGTGCGCCCTGCCGCCGCCACGGCGCCTGCGAGTGCGGCCGTACCCAAAAAGTCCCGTCGTCCCATTTTGTCGCTCATGTGCAATTCGATCCCCCAACAAACCTGCGGTGCCGCAGCTAATTCTGTTTTTTGCCAGCATGCAAGTTTGCTGATCAACGATGACATTTGTGTCGGTGCTGGCCCGGACTGGACGACACGTTGGCTACCCGCTCAGCCGCCAAGATAGGCTTCGCGGATGCGCGGGTCATCGGCGAGGACGGCCGAAGGTCCGGACAGGGTAATAACGCCGGTTTCAAGCACGAAGGCGCGGTTCGCGATTTCGAGCGCCATGGCTGAATTCTGCTCGACCAGCAGTACGCCGAGACCGGTGCGCTTGTTGAGTTCGAGGATGCGGTCGAACACCTGCTCGATCACGATCGGAGCAAGCCCGAGCGACGGTTCATCCAGCATCAATAGACTCGGGCGGCCCATCAGGGCCCGGCCGATCGCCAGCATCTGCTGTTCGCCGCCGGACAATGACCAGCCGCCTTGCTTGAGCCGCTCCTTGAGACGGGGGAACAGATCGAACACCAGCGCGAGATCCTCATCGACTTCGCGCTTGTTTGGAGAACGCGCCGCCGTGCCGGTGATGAGATTCTCCCGCACCGTCAGACCAGGAAAAATGCGCCGGCCCTCGGGGCAGTGGGCGAGGCCCGACCCGACAATGGCTTCGACCGCGGCATTGTGGATTTTCTCGCCCTTCCACGAGATGGTGCCGGAGGAGGGGCGAACCAGCCCGGAGATCGTGCGCAGCGTCGTGGTCTTGCCGGCCCCGTTGCCGCCGATCAGGGCGACGATTTCGCCCATCTCGACGCTGAATGAAATGCCCTTCAACACCTCGATGTGGCCGTAGGACACTCTCAGGTGATCGATCCTAAGCATGTCGGTGCCGCCTGCCGAGATAGGCCTCGATCACCAATGGATTACGCTGGACTTCGGAGGGCGCGCCTTCGGCGATTTTCTTGCCGAAATCAAGCACCGCAACGCGGTCGCTGATGCCCATCACCAGCCGCACATTGTGTTCGACCAGCAGTATGGTGATGCCCCGGCTCTTCAGCCTGGCGATGGTGTCCAGGAGCGTCATGCTCTCGGTCATGTTCATGCCCGCGGCAGGTTCATCGAGCAACAGAACATTCGGCTTTGAGGCCAACGCCCTTGCAATCTCCAGGAGACGCTGCTGCGCGTACGGCAATTGCGTGGCGCGATCATCGGCGCGGTTGGCAAGGCCTACGGTCTGAAGCGCTTCGTGTGCGTCACGATCGATTTCCAGCTCGCTATGTTTGTGCCGGGCATTTGATGTCAGGACATCGAAAAGCGACAGCCGGCTGTTGCAGGCCGCGGCAACCTTCACGTTTTCGATCACGCTCAAATTATCGAAGATTCGGATGTTCTGGAATGTTCGTGCCAGACCGAGCCGCGCAATCCGGTGTGGCTTGAGGCGGAAAATCTCATGGCCGCCAATACGAATGGAGCCGATGTCGGCATGCGAAGCCCCACTCAGCGCGTTAAGCAACGTGGTCTTGCCTGAACCATTTGGGCCGATGATGGCCTGCACGATGCCTTTGGGCACGTCGAGGTCGATGTTATCGAGTGCGACCAGCCCGCCAAACCGCCGCGTCACGCCGCGGGCGGTAATGATTGGTTCGGGAGTCATCGCGCGCCCGCCCGGCGTAGCTGCAGCTGCGATGCGAGAGATGCCAGGCCTCCCGGCGCCAGCGCGATAACGGCGATGACGCCGAGGCCGTAGAGCACGAGATACCACTGACCGAGAAACCGTAGCGCCTCGGGCAGTATCGTCAGGGCCATCGCGCCGATAACGCAGCCGGCGATCGAACCCATGCCGCCGACAATAAGCATGGTCATCAGCAGGATCGCTTGCGTTCCGGAAAAGCTGTCGGGGCTGATGAAGCGGATCGATGACGCGTAGAGGCACCCCGCAAGCCCCGCATAGACCGCGCCGATCATGAAGGCGAGCAGCTTGGTCCGCGTGGTATCGACGCCGCTTTGCTCGGCTGCGATTTCGCTGTCCCTGGTCGCAATCATCGCCCGGCCAAAAACCGAATTGCGAACACGCGCGGCGATCGCGACCGCCAGCACCAGTGTGGCGATCAGGAGATAATAATGTTGCACCTGTCCCTGGGGTCCGAACCCGAAAATGCTGATGCCCGGGATCGCCCGTAAACCGGAGGTGCCGCCGGTCACCGGCTCCCAATGCACGATGATCAGCCGGATGATTTCGCCAAAGCCGATGGTGGTCATCGCCAGATAATACGTGCGCAGGCGCATGGTGGGCAGGCCGAGCATCAGGCTCGCCGCGATCACGACAACGACCGACAAAAAGGGCGTCGCGATCCATGGCATGCCGGACTTGGTTGCGATCGCGGTGGTATATGCCCCCAGTCCATAAAACGCGGCCTGTCCGAAGTTGATCTGGCCGGCCCAGCCGGTCACAAAATTCAGTCCGAGCACGACAATCGCATTGAGAATGGCGATGTTGAGCAGTTGGATGATGTAACCGTCCCGGGCGATGGCTGGAACCGCAAAGGCTGCGGCGACGCCCGCCGCGACAATGGGCCAGCTCTTGATCCGGGAGGTTTTCATCTCAGACCTTTTCGCTGCTCTTCTCGCCGAACAGGCCGCGCGGCCACGCGATAAGGACGGTGATCATGACAATGAAGGCGTAGGCGTCGCGAAAGTTGGACGAGATGTAGCGGGCACCGAAGGTTTCGATGAGACCAAGAAACAGACCGCCGATCACCGCGCCCGGCAGATTGCCGAAGCCGCCGATGACACTGACGACAAATCCTTTCAGGCCGAGACTTCCCCCCATGGTCGGTTCGGCGAGGAAAATCGGCGCGACCAACAGTCCCGCAATCCCCGACAGGACGGCGCCGAAGGCGAAAGCAACCGCAATGGTGCGGTTCACGGGAATGCCGACCAGGCGCGCGGTGTGCAGGTCCTGCGCGGTCGCCTGCATCAGGATTCCGAACCGGGTCTTGGTCAGGAAGAAGAATTGCAGGAGCAGGATCACGGCCAGCGTGGCGAAGATGAAGAGCTGATGCATTGAAATGACGATGCCGGCGAAACGCAACGGTGGACCTTGGATCGGGGATGGCAGCGACACCGGCAGCGGGCCCCAAATGATCAGCGCCAGGTTTTCAAGCACGATGCCCATCGCGATGGTCGTGAGAATGACCAGAAACGCCGGACGCCCGCGCAGCGGAAAATAGACCAGCACCATGAACACGATGCCGACCAGCGCCATGGCCACCACGGTGATGGCCCAGGCGGCGGCCACCGGCAGCTCATGCGTCACCGCGCAACTGATGCCGACGAAAGCCCCGAGCATCAGCAGCTGGCCTTGCGCGAAGTTGACGATCTGCACCGTGTTGAAGATCAGCAACAGGCCCAGCGCGACCAGAGCGTAGATGCTCCCGAGCGCCAGGCCATTGACGACGAGTTGGCCCATGAAGGGATCAGTATCCGCTTTCTTTGATTGGGCCGGCTAGCTCTGGCGTCTTGCCCTTGTTGCGATAGATACCAAGCGTGTGCGCCAGATCGCCTTGCGCGTCGGCCTGATAGGAAATCAGCATGCCTTTCCAGTCCTTGGTGGCGGCCAGTGCATCGCGGATTGCCGGTTTGTCGCAGCCGACTTTCTCGATGATCGATTTCAGCATATAAACCGTGTCGTAATACGACACGGTGAAATTGTCGGCCGGCACTTTGTATTTGTCCTGAACCCGCTTTGACCAATCCAGGATTTTCGCATCCGTCGAGGTTTGCGGGATCATCCCGCCGATGGCGTAGGTACCGTCGGCCTCCGCAGCCGACAGGTTGTTGAGCGTGGTTTGCGCCACGATACTGGCGTTGCCGATCGTGGTGAGCTTGATGCCGAGATCGCTCATTTGCTTGATGACCAGCGTAACATCGGCAGGACGGCCGAACAGGATCAGGCTGTCAGCGCCCCTATCCTTGATTTCGAGCAACTGCGCACTCATGTCCTTGTCGGACGGCGCATAGGAGGTCACCGCTACTGGCGATACCTTGAGCTTGGCCAGCGAGGCCTGAATCCCCTTGGAGGCGCCGAGACCGTAGTCATCCGCCACGGCCATGATGCCGGGCTTGGTCTTGCCAAGCGATTTCACCAGATATTCGGGGATCAAATCGGCGAGCTGTCCGTCGTGGACGTGGGTGCGGAACAACCATTTGCTGCCCTGCGCGGTCACCTTTGCATTGGTTGCGCCGACCAGGAAGGGTGTCTCCGATTTGGTGACGACCTCCGTCTGGGCAAAGACGTGCGGGCTGATCATCGAGCCGAAGATAACGAGAGGCTTGCCCTCGAGAATGCGGTTCATCGTGTTGAGCGCGTCGGTGCTGGAAGCGCCGGTATCTTCCGTTGTCAGCGCCAGCTTCTTGCCGCCGATGCCTCCGCCGGCGTTGATTTCGTCGACTGCAAATTCGACGCCGTTGCGGGCTTGCGTACCGAGCAGCGCCAGGTTGCCGGTGAGCGCCGTCGTCAGACCCAGCGGTATCGGCGAGGGACAGCTTGCGACCTCCGCCTTCGATTCACGAGTGGAGGCTAAAGAAACGCAGATCGCCGTCGCGCCAATGATCGAGACCTTCAATATATAAGACATCACGTCCTCTGTTGGGTTGTGCAATTCGCGCGCGGCCATGACGATGGCAGGCTTGTCGCGGTTATTCGACAAGCCTGCCATTCGTTCGTGAAACCCCTGTTATGAGCCGAAAATTCCCTGGGCGCGAAGCTTTCGAAGGGAATTCTCGCGCGTCATTTTCTTGCGGCTCCGGTTGCCGCCAGCGAGGGCGCGGCCACGGTTCGCCCGCTGATCGCCAGATACACGACGCCGGAAACGACGATCCCGAACAACCAGCTGAAGTCAGCCCCACCTAGAAGTCCGGAGATCGGCCCCTGCAGCGCGGGAACGAGTCCGTCCTGCACCGACCAGCCGGCAACCAGGCCCGCTAGAAACGCGATGATGCCGCCCCAGTTGATGTCGCCATAGGCGCTTGTTTCCGGCGAACTGTAGAGTTCGGCGACATCGATCTGGCCCTTCCGCTTGATGAAGAAGTCGGCCAGCACCACGCCTGCCCACGGGCTCATCCAGAGCAACAGACTGATCATCCAATTGTCGAACGCCTTGGCGAACGAAGGCGCGAAGATGAAGTAGATGGTGACGACGTAGCCGACGACACCGGCCATCAGCGCCAGCGCCGTCCGTGACAGGCGAACGCCCATGCTGAGTGCGGCCAGCGCTGCCGAATAGACGTTGAGGATGTTGGTCGCGATCGGTCCGTGCAGCACCATCAGCAGCACCAGGATGCTTGCTACACCCCCGAACACCGCGCTGACCATTTTAGCCGGGTCGGTGTCCAGCGTAACGCTGGCGATCGTTGCGCCGAGGATAGCAAGCCAGACGGAGGGTACGAACATTCCGATATAACTATACCAGAACACCGAGGTCGAAGAGACGCTGCGCGGCACGAAGCGCGAATAGTCCGAGGCCCATGTCACCCAGGAAATCCCCCAACCGACCCCGATCGCGGACATCAGTAGCGTCAGCATCGCCACATGAGCGCTAGGCGGAAGGGTGCTGGTAAGATTCCAATTGACGACCCCGGGCTGACTCCAGGCGAGAACGCTCATCAGCAGCATGATGACGACCGTCACCGGCACGGTGTACTTCTCAAACGTGCGGATCGCATAGAAGCCGTAGATTCCGATGACGACCTGGACCACCATCACGAGCGTGATGACGATGAAGATCGTCAGCAGGGATTCCGCAATTCCAAACTGGCTGAGAATGGCCATCGAAATCTTGACCGGGAAATAGGTGTTCACTCCGATCCAGCCCAGCGTCATCAGAAACATCAGCAGGCTCGGCAGATAGGCGCCCCTGCGGCCGAAGGCGGAGCGGCTGAGCACCATCTGATTGACCCCGGTCTTGTGGCCCATCACGGTGAACGCGGCGAAGATGGCGCAGCCGAAGAGGTTGCCGATCACGATGACGGCGACGGTCTCCCACAGGCCGAGCTTGAGGATGATGCCGAGGGCGCCCAGTGCCCAGTTGACCGGCGCGATGTTCGCCCCGGCCCAGATCCACATCTGCTGCAGACCGGTCGAGTCACGGTCAGCATCAGGGATCGGTTCGATACTGTGAATGTCTGATCGAAGTTCGGAATTGGTCATGACGCCCTCCCTTTCTAAGAAAATTCCCCATTTGCATCGAGCAAGAATCGTACCAAAAAGGCGTGGTTTTATCGCCGCAACAGTCGCCGAATGGCCTTCATCACCCGCTGGCGCAAAAGTCCGGTCAGCAGCGAAACACCGTCTAAGTCTTCCTGTCCCGCCTGAGCCCCAGTCGGCCGATGACCCGAAAGATGCCGATCGAGATTACGCGCGAAGTCGGCAGTCAGGCGGGCCGCAAGATCGCGCACCAGTCCGTCACGGGCGATCTGAGCGAGCATCCCCTTGAGGCTGTAGCCGATCGAAAGCTCGACCCGCGTCGCCGCGCCCTGTTCGACCGCGACGAGATGATAGCGGATTTCGCCCTGGGTGGAAGACCGGCTGCGTTGGTCACGGCCCATTCCGACGATCCGGCCGGACAATTTTTCAAGGTCGCGCTCGACACGTGCTGCACCGCGGAAGTCGGCCGAAATCGGCCCAAGTTTGACGCGGATCGTGCCTTCCACGCGCTCGGGCGTCGGTTCAGCGGTAAGCGACGCGCCGGGCAGGCAGGCCGCAACCTGCCTGACATCGCCCAGCATCGCGAAGACTCGATTGGGCGGATAAGGCACCATAAAATGGTCGCTGAAAAGCTTTGCGGGGGTAAAGTCCGGGATGGCGTTCGTGTCGCTGACCTCTCCCGGTGTTTTTGCCTTTGCCGCCGGCCCCGCAAAGTTGGCGGCAGCGACGTTTGTGGCGTGGCCGGCCCCAGCGGGACCGAGCGCCTGGCGGCCTCCACCGGCGATCGGCGCCATGCCGCGCTTGCGCCTTTGGTCGATCACCGCGCGTACCGCGTGCACAATACCGACATATCCGGTGCAGCGGCATAGATTGCCGCTCAATCCGGCGCGGACGCTGCGCTCGTCGGGCTCGGCCAAGCGAAGCACGAGGTCGCGCGCCGATATCAGCATGCCCGGCGTACAGTAGCCGCATTGCAGGGCATGTTCGCGCGCAAAGGCCGCGCGAAGCTCGGTGGCAATTTCATCGTCATCGAGCCCTTCGATCGTGGTCACCCGTGCGCCGTCGCAGGCGACAGCATAGGTGATGCAGGAACGCGCCGGCATGTCGTCGATCAATAGCGTGCAGGCCCCGCACACACCATGCTCGCAGCCGAGGTGGGTTCCGGTCAGATCGAGATTGTCCCGCAAGAAGTCGGCCAAATGCGTGCGGGGCTCTACCGAAGCCGTGACGGAACGCGCGTTGACGGTGAGTCCGATCGTGGTCATGCGGACGCCGCCTCGTTGATCGCGCGGCGCAACACCGTAACGTGGATGTGCCGATCGGCAGCGTTCGCTACGCCTGCTTTGGTCAGGATGGCGTCGGCCACCCGCGCATCGAATTGTTGCTTGAAGTCCCCGGTTATTCGCCCGCCGAATAGCTCCGCCGCATCACGGAGAACGATTGGAGCGGCGTCGAGGGCGCCGATGACCGCGCGAGCGGTTGTATGTTCGGGATCGATCAGGACCGCCGCCATGGCGTGAGCGAAATCACCGCTCTTGCGACAGGCCTTGACATAGCCCCAGCGCGCCGAGGCCGCCATGGCAGGCACACGCACCGCTTCGAGAATTTCGTC
>Ga0210406_10008609_pt1 | contig 10206 bp, 8 predicted proteins | sample IncBWC30MmetaG_FD_155454 | JGI IMG/M metagenome (GOLD analysis project Ga0210406, IMG submission 155454) | Forest soil microbial communities from Barre Woods Harvard Forest LTER site, Petersham, Massachusetts, United States - Inc-BW-C-30-M | ecosystem: Environmental > Terrestrial > Soil >... | reverse complement strand
CGGCAAACTGTTTAGCCGCTGAGGTTCGACTGGGACGCGAAAAAGTACTCTTTCCGCAGCCTGCGAGGTGCTGCCCAGCGCGAGAACAAAATAATAGCCCAAGACCGATTCTCGATCCTGGGCTATTGCAATAGCGGCAGACGGGGCAATCCCCGTCTCTACGGCGACGCTTCGGGCTGGCTTATGGCCAGCGCTTGGCCGCCTCTTCCCATCCGGCAACGCGCGCCGGGGCGGGGGCGGCGGCAACCACCGGCGGAATCCGGACCGGTTGCTGCGGCGCAGTAGCAGTTAAGCTCGGCTTGGGCGCTTCAGCAATCTGCTCTTTTTCCTCCGAAAGCAGCGGGGCCGCGACGCGCAAAGCCTCAACTTCCTTTTCCAGCCTGGTCAGTTCAAGTTCCTTCTGGCGTAAAACTTCATACACATTTTTCATCGTGGGCACCTGTGTGTTGGAACAAGCGATTAAGCGCAGAGTATGGCTTCCACGGGCAATTTGTCAAGTAAAACAGGCACTTGCAAGTGCATGGATGGTTATCGAAACTTGGTTATCGAAGCTTGATTACGAAGCAAGGTTATCGAAACACCACGACGGCGACCAGGATCCCCAGGATCAGGACAACGACCGCCAACAGATTGACATGGTCCGCCAGCCACGATTCTCGTGGGGGCACTGCGTTTGCCAGAAAGGCCGGCACGAATTCCTCCCGCATCACCGATGCTGAAGTGGCCGCGGAGGCGCCAACTGAGTCGGGTGATTCGTCCTGCTCCTGCTCGCGCTGCTTCTTCGCAAAAGCCGTCTTCCCGGTCTCCTTCTTCTCACAATCGAGGCAGAGCGTTCTCCCCTCGGAAACGGGGAATCCGCAGGAAGCGCATTTCTGCACGCGGAGCATGGCTTCGGGAACTGAAGGGGGCTCCAGTTCCGGCACTGGCGCTGGCTCTGGCGCCAAATCTACGGGCGGCTCGAGCGGAAGGACTACGGGCTCAGCGGGAATGACTGGCGGCTCGGCGGGAACTACTGCGGGCTCGGCGCGAACGACTGGCGGCGGCTCCGCGGGAAACACAGTGGACTCGACGGGAACGACTGTGGGCTCGACGAATTCCGGAGTACTGGGAATACTAATGGGAATTGACGAAGTCTGTTGCACACTGCTTGCCGCGGGAGATTCGACAGGCGTTTCCGGTTCTCGCCTGGGTGCTGGAGCGGGCGCGAAATTCTGGCGCTGCTCGGCCAGATCAAGAGCCGTCAAGGTAAGGTCGGCCATGCGTTCGAGCGCGATCAGATCGCGCTCTTCGAAAGCGTAGGGATGATCGGAAAACAGTTCAAACAGGCCGCGAATTTCCCCAGAACGCCGCAGCAGCGGCAAAACGACAATCGACGCAATGCCCAAGGCCCGGCAAGTTTCCAGATTCACCCGCGGATCCGTTTCCGCGTTGTCACAGCGCAGCAACTGCCGGCGGGCAATGCTTTCGCCGGTCAATCCCGAACGAACCTGCAGGCGCGCTCCGATTGCCGGCGCCGAGGAACCAGCGCTGGCGCGGCAAACCATCTCCTCACCCTGCGGCAGAGCGAGGGCGGTCCCGGTCGCGCCAGTGATGTACTGCGCCCGTTCCACTAACAACTGGAGCGCGGAGTCCAGTTCCGTTTCTCCAAGCGCGCGGTTCCCGTTGGAGCTATCGCCTCCCGCGCCTCCTGAAGCGGCCCGATCCCTCCCAGCGGTTGTGTCGTCGGCGCCGGCTGCCGGGAATTGGTCTTCGGGTTGGGCGGATCCGTGCATGAAATTGTTGTCCCAGCCACTTTTCGGCAACGAATTCTCGCCAACAAGACCTGCGCGAGGGGCGGGGAAAAGATTACACCGAAAGGGGCTAACCCGAGTCTCGCCTCGGAGACTCTGGCTGTCAAGAGCAGGAGGGGGTAGTACAGTTCGGGAAAAATTGTCGACCCACTCACCGCAGATTTGGTTCGATGAGCGTAACCGCGATTCTCGGCAACAAGGCGTCGTTTCCAGCTTCTTATGCTTATCTGGGCCGATCTGCTCACTTCGAGGAGTTAGCGGCAAGAATTTCGCGAGTCCACTCTTCGGCGGTCGTCCGAACCCATTTGAGAGAACTCTCAGCCTCGGCTCCATAAACATAGGCAAAAATCAGCCGGTTTCGTACTTTTATCAAAATCGAAGCAGCGACAATTCTTGTGGTAGTCCCCCCAGACGAGACTACTCCGTCGAAGAGAAAGCCATAGGCATCCGTCGTCTGAAAAATCGTGCCCAGAGGAATCAGCTTGTCGATGGATATATCTTTGGAGTTCTGTACCGCTTTAAGCTTGTTGTTGATTTCTTCCGTGCTTGCGTGAACCGTGCTATTAAGCTGGGAACTGTCGCCGATTTCTTGCTTAATAACAGCGACCACTTGTTCAAAAATTGCCGTTGTGATCTCTGTCTTCTTCTCGTCGATATTGCGGCTCACCTCGACAACCATGTACCGATCAATCCCTGTGGCGGGATTCTTCAAGTGCGGTAGGTAATCAGTCAGAACAAAAGCGCATAGCAAATGATTGCGAGACGGAACCATGAATTCAAAAGAATTCCGCTTCTCGGTGCCAACATCTGTAAAGGACTTTTCTGGAGTTGGAATGGCAACCGAGACACCTCCAGTCGTTGCGACACAATCGGAAGCATACAAATCCAACGCTGAGATGAAGAGCAATGCAAAAAGAGCGGTCGCTCTAGTTTTCCCCATTGATCGATGCCTTGGCAGACCCTTTAGCTAGCGCGCGATGCTCGGAGTTTACAGAAACAGGTATTCGGATGTCGATAACGGGCGTCTACGCTCAGAACCATTCGGTTATGAGTGAAATCGCGATATTTCAACAGGATGGTTCTGGCGAACACTCCTGCTGATCGCGTCTCCGGCCGCGATTCATTGCTGAGCGGGCGCCGGGGAGTCTGCGTTGGCTGGAGCTGGCGCGGGAACAGGAGCAGTTGACGATGGAGCCGGAGCTGCCGGACTTGTAGTAGCCGGAGCCGCGACCGGAGCTACAGGTGATGTGTCGCCAGCTTTGGCCTTTGCGAGATCATAATCGTCTCCCGTGTAGACAGTGACCTCCTGCCCAGCTGGGATTACGATGTCCTTCCCGTGCATAAAGAGGAAGAAGGGTGCCGCAGGCCAGATGATGATACCCGTCGCCACCATCGCTCCAGCCATTCTGCCCTGGTGCCCACTGCCGCTTTTCTCGGGAGCGCCGCTTAACTTCAGTCTCTCCCCCGATAGCAATCGCACATATTCGACACTCATGTCGAGCTTGCCTGCCCGCCCCATGCGGCGCTTGGGCACTACTGTCGTAATCTTGCCCAGTGCGTGCGAACCTTTCGGGATCACAGCGACGTTGCCCAATCGAACGTCTTCGACCACGTCAAAATTGACGGCGTCTCCCACTTGAGCATTCGCGGACGACACTTCCCGCGTGAGCCGCAGGCGGACTGGCGTACCTTCAAACAAAACTGTTTTCGACTGTTCTTGCCCAACAGCGACCCCAACAGCGGCTGGCTGTGCCGCAACCTGTGCATTCGACGCGGGGACCTGAGGGGCTGCCGGTGTAGCCTGTTGCGATGGGACCGCCGCTTCCTGTGCGCAAAGTGATGCCGATGACAGCAACGCCAGTGCGGTTACCGCATTGGTCCAGAACCGTATAGGCCTCATAATCCCTCTTTTCACGTTTTTGCAGCTTGCCGAAAAATCCCCACCCTCAATTCGTGCGCAAGTATACACGAACTTGCTTCGCGCCTAGGATGGCTAGTTAGATGGCCGTGTCAGCTCCAAAGCTCCCACACTCAGCTCGTGCTCGAATACCCCTACGGATTAACCGGCGGATTCAGCAGGTCGCAGCGCTCCACGCACTTCTCCGTATTGACCTCGACGTTGGCTTTCTTGTGTCCGGAGAAGCTGATGTCGGGAAGGATGAACAGCGTTTGCGGGCCATGGGCGACATTGAAGGTGCAATTGAAGCTCATCGACTGCACGCCGCGTTCCTTGCATCCGGTTTGATCGAGTGCGTCCGTAAGGCTCACCGTCTTGTCGTAGACCTGGTCGGCCAGATGGGACGGCAATAGCGCGACCGTCAACGGAATGGGCGACTTGATCTTGACGCTGAGTTCCTGGCCGTCGTGATCGGGCGTCATGAGGCTGTAGACCTTGGGCGCCAGCGTCACGTCATATTTTTCATTCAGTATGCGGCGCCAGTGGAATTCGGGCAGGATGCAATTGTCCACACATCTCCAGCTGTAGTACTGGATATGGAGGTCGTTGGGCGAAATGAATTGCTGCGCGCCGGGTCCGAGGATGGCGCGGATCGTGGAGACAACCGGCTTCTCCGGCCGGCGCTCGTCGCGGAAGATAATAATCATGGGCCGCTCGGACGGCAGGTGGCACTCGTAGATCGTGTTGGTGACATGCTCCTTCACGCATAGGAAGTTGAAATTCGGAGGGGCGTCGGGATGCTGCATCGCGGCATTCCATTCGTCGGCCCAGGCCATGGCGATGGTGACGGGATATCGCGACTCGATGCCGATGTGCATGTTTCCGCCTCCGGCTTCGGGATAGTAAGCGCGACCGGCGTGCAGGCTGGCGGGCTCCATGGGGATGGTCTCGCCGTTGGCAGGGGTCCAATCGAAGACGCGATTATCCTGCGCGTTGGCGGTGGCGGCGAAGGCGCAGACGAGTACCGCGGCGAAGATAGAAAGATGCTTCATAGCAAAAGTATTTGCCTGGGTCCAGGTGAAGACCTAGCTAATTCGAGAGGGATGGGTTACGGAAGTACCGGGACGGGAGATTTGATGTATCAGACTAGATGTGTCACCCGCTGACCTGCTGATAAACTGGCGATTGCACAAGCTTGCGCCTTCCTTTCGCCTCTTTTCGGTATCAATGAGTGATATGGCGATATTACAACAACTGAAGGGTAGCTTCCTGTTTGCCAAATCCAGAGAAAATCGAAACCGTACCAAACTACCATTCGGCGGGCGGCGGGATCCGTGTGATCAAGCTGACCTACTAACTGTGGTTGCTCCCCGGGGCAAGGTATCCGCGCGAAGCAGGCCACGTTAGTGCCACATGAAATTCACCTGTTTGCCTTGACATGAGCGCGGAACACCGCTAGGGTAGCGGGTTGCAGCGCCTCTTGCACCGGGGAGGCGAAGTCCTGTGCTCGTGGTGAAATGCATTCGGTGCCCTAGGCATAGTATCCTGCTTCGCCCCAAGCAGAGTGTCTAGTCACACTCTGCCAACCACGAACCAGGAACGCAGGACCAACCGATTCCACGAATCGCCGGTAAGAGAAAGAGCAAACATGGAGAGGACTATGCCTGGGACTGTCACGAACCGCGAAGCGAAAGGGTGTTGGAGCGTTCTTGTTTTGAGTTTGGTGGCGCTCGTGGGGGGGATATGCGTCTCGGGGCACGCGCAGTCAAACACCCAAAAGGATGTGCCGTTCGCAAACCTAAAGAGCAGCTTGCCGGCGAAGTTAGCCATTGCGGCAAGTAAGCCCAGTAAGGGCAAATCTGCGACCGATCTGTCGAATCTCCCGGCCGATGCACAGGGTCCCATCTCGGCGGCGTTGGGAAAGGACGACTCGGGCTACTGGGTTCATCGGGACGGCGAGGGCTTCCACGGCGAGAATCAACAGCACGCGCTGGTAGTGGAGTTCACGCGGCAAGGGGCCGAAGTGCGCAGCCACCTCCTTGGTTGGCTGCTGGAGACGCGTGGCTACGGATACGGCGATGCTCTGTATCCGGCAAAGGCGGTGGCCCCGCAGGCGGAGGCCAACCGAGTGGAATACCGGCGAGATGGGGTGACGGAGTGGTATGAGAACGGACCTCTCGGATTGGAACAGGGATTCACGTTGATCCATTCGCCAGGGAAAGCAAACGGGCAAGCATTGACGTTGGAATTGGCGCTGCGTGGCCATCTGATGGTGGCGGTCCACCCCAGCACGTCAGAGGCGGATGCGTTCGAGGCCCCCGTGCTCGGGCAGGAAGGAAAGACTCTGGAGCTAAAGCGCCAGGACGGGAAAGCGGCGTTGCGTTACACGGGTCTGACGGCACGGGACGCGGCGGGACGGGAGTTGCCGAGTTGGATGGAGGTTCGTGGGGAGCGGTTGCTGCTGCGGGTGGACGATCGCGCAGCACGCTATCCGCTGGTGGTAGACCCGTGGATCCAGCAAGGGGAGCTGACGGCCTCTGACGGCGCGGCACAGGACCAGTTCGGCAATTCCGTTGCGATCAGCGGAAACACTGTGGTAGTTGGGTCTCCCGATCACTCGTTCGGCACGACCTACGGAGCGGGAGCGGCATACGTATTCGTCGAAAACGGCGGAACCTGGAGTCGGCAAGCGGAGCTGAGCGCATCCGACGGTGCGGCCTATGACGCCTTCGGCTTGTCGGTCGCGATCAGCGGCAGCACGATTATGGTCGGCGCCCCTTGCCACACAAATTCGAACGGCCAATGTGGTCAGGGCGCAGTGTATGTGTTCGGCGAAAGCGGCGGAAAGTGGACGCAGCAGGCCGAGCTGACGGCGTCTGATGGCGTGGGTGGAGACGGCTTTGGCTGGTCCGTCGCAGTGCAAGGCACTACGGCAGTGGTAGGAGCTTACGGTAAGGAAGTCATGGGCCACTCTGCGCAAGGGGCCGCGTATGTGTTTGCCGAAAGCGGCGGAACCTGGACTCAGCAGGCCGAGTTGACCGCATCCGACGGGATCTATACCAACGAATTCGGCTATTCGGTTGCGCTCGACGGCAACACAATCGTGATCGGGGCACCTTATCGCACGGTCGGCTCGAATCAGGCCCAGGGTGTGACGTATGTGTTTGCGGGAAGCGGCGCATCGTGGAGTCAGCAGGCAGAGGTGACGTCGTCCGACGGCGAGGCAGGGGACTTCTTCGGCTGGTCGGTCGCGGTCGTCGGCAGCACGGCCGTCATGGGAGCGCCTTGCCATCCGAGGAATGGTTTCGCTTTTTGCCAGGGAGGTTCGGGAGCCGCGTATGTGTTCGGCGAAACCGGTGGGACTTGGAGTCAGCAGGCTGAGTTGACGCCATCCGATGGCGTGGCAGGTGATTCGTTCGGTGTTTCTGTCTCTATGAGCGGCAGCACGATCGTCGCGGGCGCCAACCAACACCCATTCGGCGCGGGTCAACAGGGAGCGGCCTACGTGTTTGCCGAAAACGGCGGCGCGTGGAGCCAACAGGCGGAACTGACTGCGTCCGACGGCGTAGGAGGAGACTACTTAGGCTGGTCTGTCTCGATCGATGGCAGCAGGGCCACCGTTGGCGCGCCCGCTCACACAGTCGGTTCGAATGCGAGCCAGGGAGCAGCCCACGTGTTCGTGCCATCGGTAACCACAGTTTCGATCTCGCCGACTGCGCTGAGCTTCGGCAATGTGGCGATCAACAGCACGAGCGCCCCCAAGACGGTGACGCTGAAGAACACGGGCTCGACCGCGCTCGAGATTAGCAGCATCACCGCGAGCACGCCCTTCGCCGTTTCTTCGAACACTTGCGGAGCCACGCTGGCTTCAGGGAAGATCTGCAAGGTGAGTGTGACCTTCACGCCCACGCAGCTGGGCCCGCTGACAGGCACGCTCAGTTTTACCGACAATGCTGCCGGGAGCCCGCAGGCGGTGGCGTTGTCGGGCACAGGGGTCACGGATGCGAAGCTGTCTCCAGCCAGCGCCACCTACGCGAAGCAGAAGGTAGGCACAATCAGCGCGGCGAAAACGTTCACGTTGACAAACAATCAGACCGTGGCACTGACCAGCATCGCTATCTCGACCACGGGCGACTTCGCGGTATCGTCGTCGACGTGCACGACGAGTCTGGCCGCCAAGGGCAAGTGCACGATCAGTGTGACGTTCACGCCTTCTGCGACCGGGAAGAGGACGGGGCAGTTGAGAGTGAGTGATAGCGCCAGCAACAGCCCGCAGACCTCGAACCTAACGGGCACCGGCGACTAAGATCAGTCGGTATGTCGCTGAGAGCTTGCCACGCACTATAGAAGAAGCCAGTGCACGACACGAACGCGGCCAGCAAGGCCATCGACAGGAGAACGAGATATATTCCGAACGATTCCCAGTGCTCATGTAGTGGGTGCCCTTTCAAGAATGGGTATGCGCTTGCACAACTCAACAGCAACGCAACGGTGGAGTAGATAGAACGCTTTCGCCAGAGGCCAATCCGTTCCTTCGCATACTGCCGAACCTCCAGCATATCCTGATCGCTGAGAGGGCTATCGGAGTCAAATATCGTCACCATGTGCAAGGCAGTGTACCTGAAAGCAGGGATGATTGACGAAATCAGGCGATTACACTCATTGCCCTCGCCCCACACGCGCATCGCCCCGGCCTACCCCACCCGGCGGGAGAGAGATCGACAAATTTTCCCGAAGTGTATTACCCCGTCAAGAGCAGGAGGGGATTGCCGCTTTGCTCATGGTTACTGCGACTTTCCGTCTTTGTGCCGCAGCCATTCGATGAACATCTGTTCCTTCGGTTTGTCGTAGTCCATGAGCAGGTGGCGAATGCTGCGTCCGCTGACAAAGTGGCAGACTTCTTCCGCCAGATTTTTTGCGTGGTCGCCGGCGCGTTCGAGAGATTGCGTCATGAAAATAACCTGCAGGCTGGAGTGGTGCGCGACGTTCTCCGGATTCTCGATGTGACGCAGGAAGATGATATTGCGCAGGCGGTCCATCTCGGCATCGGCGCGAAGCACATCGATGGCTTTCTTGACATCCTTTTGGGAAAACGACTGACCCACGTCGGCCAGCATCTTTTCCAGAACCGTGGCCATCTGGGTCAAGTCGCGAGCATCCTGCGAATCGAGGCGGTCTTTCGCAGCTTGCGCGCTGGTGGCAAAACTCAAGAGCAAGTCCCCGATGCGCTCCAATCCAATCATGACTTTCATGCATGCGAGCAGCTGCCGGGTTTCGGCTTCCGGAACACGGGTGATGCTCGAGGTCACCCCGGAGTCCACTTCCAGGTCAATGGCATCAAGTTCTTTTTCGCACTGCCGGATGTCGTTCAGGCGGGACATCGACCCAGTGGCAATTCCCTCAGCCGCGATAGCCGCGGCCTCGCGGGCCAGTTCGCAGGCCTCTACCGTTCTCTTCACCAGGCCGGAGTGCGAGGGCTCAGGCAAAGGTGTTTTTACGCTGGCTGTGCTCATAAACAAAGCACCTGCTTGTTCGATGCCGAACTTGCTGGACGCGGCCTCCACCTAGAGTGTGTCACACATTCCCAGTAAAAGCATAATTCTCGGCCTCTCGAGACAGGTTACAACCCGGTGAATTTCTTGTTGCCGCCAAAGAGAAGAGTCCGATGATGGGTCAGTTTATGGTTTGTCGACCAAACCGCCAGGAACAGTCCCTGAGGGTGAGTGCCTTCGTAATATCAAGTGGCTGCATGCCTGGCAGGAGCCGCTCCATTATCGTCCCCGATTTCCAATCCTGCCTTGCGAAGACCCTCGATCAAGTGCTGGATGAGTTCGGCGTCCCACCACTTCCGAAGCTCGTCGCGCGCAACGACGTGGAAGTCCGGCCTTATCGTCAGGAGCTCCCGGAGCGCATTGCTCGCCGCATCCCGTTCGCCGAGCTGCGCGTATGCTGCGGCAAGCGCGAAGTGCGTTCGCCAAAAGCCGGGCATGTTGACTTTTAGGACAGCATCCAGCGCGCCCTGGTAGTCGCGCTGGCGGTAAGCATTGAAGAACAAGGGGAACCAATACCATCCGGGATGATTCGGATTGAGCCGCGTAGCCCGTTCCGCCAGAGCGCAACCTCGCTCCCAGTCGCCGGCGTAGGCAATCTGGAAGCCCAGATAGGCGGCGGTGAATCCATCCATGGAGTTGAGGGCGAGGGCGCGTTCCGCCGCTGTGCGGAAAGCTCCTAGTTCCCGCCGGAAGAACAAGGCCGAAGCCAGTGCGTGATAGGCGAGGTGGTTGGCCGGCGCCGCGTCGACCGCGCGCCGAGCCGCCGCCAGCGCTCGCCCGATCGGATCAGGCTGCAGGTTGAACCCGTGCGTGTACTCTTCCCGGTATAGCATCGACAGCATGGCCCAGCAATCGCCGCGATCGGGAGGCTGTTGGACGGCCCTTTCCAGAGCTGCCCTTGCCGCTGCATGCTCAGACGCATTCAGGCGCTGAAAGTGCGCGAAACCGCGAAGCACCGCCTCGTAAG
>Ga0210406_10008608_pt1 | contig 10207 bp, 6 predicted proteins | sample IncBWC30MmetaG_FD_155454 | JGI IMG/M metagenome (GOLD analysis project Ga0210406, IMG submission 155454) | Forest soil microbial communities from Barre Woods Harvard Forest LTER site, Petersham, Massachusetts, United States - Inc-BW-C-30-M | ecosystem: Environmental > Terrestrial > Soil >... | reverse complement strand
GAATGTTATGCCAGAAATCGTTGTTGTCCACGCCGTCGATTTGCCAGTTATTCTGATTGGCCCTGGCTCCGTTAACAGAGCCAAAACCGCCCACCGAGTAGCCCCCGTACCCGGGAGCGACCGCGATCAACTGCGTAAAGTCCCTGCCGTTCAGAGGAACGTCTTGTACGACGTCTGACGTGATCGTCATGTTCTGAGTCGCCGTGGTCGTGTCCAGCGTAATGGCGGCGGCCGAAACTTCTACCGTCGTCGTGGTCGCTTGCAACGTCAGCTTCATATTGAGCGTGTAAATCTGCCCAGCCGAAACTTCCACCTTGTCTACCGCGTACGGCGGAAATCCGGTCGCCGTGACGGTTACCTTGTAAATGCCGAGTGGAATATCTTGGAACGCGAACGCTCCGTCACTCGTCGTAACCGTAGAGTGATCGATTCCAGTCGCCGCCTCCGTAGCTTTCACCGTCGCATTGGGTACCGAACTGCCCGACGGGTCCGTCACCGTCCCATTGATCGCTCCGCGAAACGTCTGTGCGTTTGCCGCAACTCCCAAACTCAAAATCATAGCCACTGCGAGGAACAATCGCGTCATACTTCCACCCCCCGTTTCGATTTTCAGAGCAGCTCCCACGCGCTCAATCACCCCTGATTGCCCGCGCCGTAAGCTGACTTCTGCAGACCAACCCGCCCCTGATTACAGTGACTCCCCAAAGCAGCGCCACTCGGCACTTGGGGTGCACCATTCCCTTTTCTCGACTATTGAAGAAAGAAAATACTGTTAAGAGCCAATATGGCTTGGTGACGGGGATGCTACTCCCAAATTGTTCTCTCTGTCAAAGCTGATATTGTGATGCCCCTAATTCGGAAATCTCATAGCTGCAAAAATGACGTGCCTCAGCCCTCGTCTTTCGCTTCATACTTTTTGTCGTCTCGCGATCGACGATTCAGACTCTGCGCGTGAAGCTCATGCCTGCAAGCCGGCACGTGGAACAGCCATTTCTGGCTGTCTGTCCTGTTTTGCTCGACTAAAATCAATTCGTGTTCCTACTTCTTTTGCACACCCATCCACAAATTTGCACAGATTTCCCGGCGATATTCGCTTGACGTGATAAAGCGCAAATAATATCTTCCGCGCCAGATTGAACCGGAAGCGTAAGAACTTTGCGGCTCAGTTCTGAAGGCGCAACGGCCTAACGGCTGGTGCGCTTGAGACGAACCGAAAAGCTCGCAGGGCTTAAAGGTCTTGTTTGGACGTGCGCGATTAGCCCAACCGCTGGTCAGCGCTGCCGGACAGCACCGGCAAGCTCGAAACTTTACGGCTCAGTTTAAGAGGGCGCAACACCCTAACGGGAGTTGCGCCCTTAATTTTTCTACCTCGCTCGAAGCGCAGGGCGGAGTCCGCGTAGCCCTGCGTCTTTTTTCTTCGCATCCGGCAGCCGCCCCATATCGCTTTCCACTTATTTCGCGGACCCAGGACTTTCCGATACAATTCCCTCGCCCTGCCTCCGTCGCCAGTAGCGGAGGCGCAACCCGGCCACCCTGCGGGTTTCCCAACACATTCAGGCGAGGTGTCATGATCCGAGGTCTACGAACGCATAGTTGCTGCCCAAGGCGGAGCCACGAACCTCTTTCTGCGGCGATTCTGTCAATTTTGATTTGCCTCACCGTATGCTTAGTCGCGCCTGCCGCCCGCACCCAGGAGCGCCGGGAGCGCGAGCCCAATAGCGTGTACGCCGAGCGTCGCGCCAAGCTCGCTGCACAAATCGATTGCCCCATCGTTCTCTGGGGCCTAACGGGACGCGAAGAATCCTCGCAAACCTACATCTTCGCCCAAGAAGAAAATTTCTTTTACCTCACCGGCCACAATGAAGAAGGCGCCGGTCTCATAATCCTGCCAGCAAAATCCGGCAACGATTCCTCGACTGCCCCCCGCGAAATCCTCTACCTTCCCGCCAAAAATCCACAAAAAGAAAGATGGAACGGCGTGCGCATGTCTCCCGCCGATCCCGGCATCGAAGCCCACACGGGTTTCGCCACCGTGAAGCCTTTCGCCGAAATGCGCGTCGACGTCGAGGGACTGGCGAAAACCTGCGCGTCTTTCTATACGATTCTTCCCTACCAAAAAGAATTGGGCGGCTACCCGCACGAAAAGGAAGTCGTGGACTGGCTCCAGCAGGTCGCTCCTCAAATCAAGCTGAAAGACGTTCGCCCGCAAATCGGCACCCTGCGCCAGATCAAGTCTCTCAGCGAAATTGGATTCCTACAGCGCGCTATTGACCTGTCGCTCGACGCCCACCTCGAAGCCATGCGCATGATGCGTCCCGGCATTTACGAATATCAGGTCGCCGCTAAAATGATCGAAGTCCACACCATGGGCGGCTCCGAGGCCGAAGGCTACGCACCTATCGTCGGCGCCGGGCCCAACTCCACCGCGCTGCACTACGACAAGCTCTCGCGCAAAATCGAAGACGGCGACATCGTCGTGCTCGACGTTGGGGCGCAGTACTCCGGCTACTCCGCGGATATCACGCGCACGCTTCCCGCCAATGGAAAGTTCACGCCGCGCCAGCTGGAAATTTACAACATCGTTCTAGCCGCCCAGAACGCCGCCATGGCCGCCATCAAGCCCGGCATGGATATGTGCCAAAAAGGCGGCAAGAGCCTGCATAAGATTTCTTACGACTACATCAATTCCCACGGCAAGGATTTGCACGGAAATCCGCTCGGCCAATATTACATTCACGGTCTCGGCCACAATATCGGCCTCAACGTCCATGATCCAGGCGACTACTGCAAGCCTCTCCAGGCCGGCATGGTGGTGACCATGGAGCCTGGTATTTACATCCCCGAAGAAAACTTAGGCGTGCGCATTGAAGACGACGTTCTCGTCACCGAAACCGGCTACAAATTCCTAAGCGAACGCCTCCCCCGTGACCCCGCCGAAATCGAAAAAATAATGGCCCAGGCCGCCGCTCAGCGCGCCAAAGACGCAAAGCGAGGCAACGACTGAGAGAGCGACACTTGATAGCAAAAATCAGAAACGCACACTGAAGACAAGAGAAGATTGATGAAGATTGACCATGCAGAATCAGCCCGTCTATACTGTGTGTTCGCGCTGGACGCGACTTTTCGCTCCCGCGCGCCTCGAGTCATTCCGCGCGCAGCCATGTTTGCAGGGTAGCGGCCGCCAGCCGGAATTTCCGAAATCCGCAATTTCTAGGAGCCGCCCGGCCGCACGGCCGTGAAAAATTATGAGCAGCGTCAAAGCCACACAGCTTCGCCCCGGCATGGTCATCCAGCACGAGGGCCAGCTTTTCACGATCTTCAGTGTCGATCACCGCACTCCCGGCAACAAGCGCGGCTCCATGCAAACGCGCATGAAAAATCTCAAGAATGGCACGATGATTGACTATCGCTTTCGCGCCGAAGAATTTGTCGATCGCGCCATTCTCGACGAAATCGAATTCGAGTACCTCTACAACGAAGGTGACGATTTCCATTTCATGAACACGGAAACCTACGAACAAATGCATCTCAGCCGCGAGTTGCTCGGCGATACGGTCTACTATCTGATTCCGAATACGGTCGTGAAAGTGGAATTCTTCGAAGAAAAACCAATCGGCATCGACCTGCCAGACACCATGGATCTCAAAGTAATCGCCACCGAGCCGACATTGCAAAAAGCCACCGCCAGCGCCGTAGGCAAGCCGGCCACACTGGAAACTGGCTTGGTAGTCCAAGTGCCCCCGTTCGTAAACGAAGGCGACAAAATCAAAGTCGATACCACCGAAGCCCGCTACGTCCAGCGCGTAGAATAGCTTTGAGATGTTGTAGGGGCCGCGCTTTAGCGCGCCCCAGCGGCTTTAGCCGCCGCACAATTGTGCAGGACGATTTCCCGCCTCCGCAGCTTGCTGCGCGAAAGCAACAGCAAGAAGAGGCAACGCAGCGCCCCGGCAAAAAACCGGGGCGCTTATTTTTGGGAGATCCGTTTAACGCTTACTTTTTCCCGGCGGAGCCCGCTGCGGATTTTTCCGAAGCTTTCTCGGCGAACACACGCCCGAAAATCGCATCGATATACCGAAGCTGCCGCTGCAAATCAAAAGCATGCGCCAGCGCCTTAGCATCGAGATATTTTGTGATGCGCGCATCGCTCGCAACGCGCTCTCGAAAATTCGAATCCGTCTCCCAAGCCGCCATCGCGTTTTCCTGTACCGCTTTGTAAGCGTCGTCGCGCGGCATCCCCTTCTCCACGAGGTCTTGCAAAAGCTGCCCCGAATACACCAGGCCGTGCGTCAAATCTAGATTGCTCTGCATGCGCTCCGGGAAAACGCGCATATCCGCAACAATCGCGGTCATTTTCGCCAGCATGTAGTCCACTAAAATTGTGGAGTCCGGCAAAATCACCCGCTCCACCGAGCTGTGAGAAATATCGCGCTCATGCCATAGCGCAACGTTTTCGAACGCAGCCATCAGGTTCGAACGCACCAGGCGCGCCAGCCCGCAAATCTGCTCAGACACCACCGGATTGCGTTTGTGCGGCATCGCGGAGCTTCCCCGCTGCTCGCCGCCAAATGGCTCCTCCGCCTCGCGCACTTCCGTGCGCTGCAAATGGCGAATCTCCAACGCAATTTTCTCGAGCGTTGCCGCAATAAGCGCGAGCGAACTCAAATAGTGCGCATGCCGGTCGCGCTGAATCACTTGCGAAGCTACCGGCGCGACATTCAGGCCCAGCCGGCGGCAAATTTGCTCTTCCATTTCCGGACCCAGGTGTGACGCGTTGCCTACAGCGCCCGATATTTTTCCAACCGCCATTTGGGCGGCCGCATCCCGGAAGCGTTCTTGATTTCGTTCGTTCTCGGCAAACCAGTTCGCGATTTTCAGTCCAAAAGTGATCGGCTCGGCGTGAATCCCATGCGTTCGGCCGATTTGCGGAGTGTGGCGAAACTCCTGCGCCCGCTTCGCCAGCACGTCGCCAAATTTTATCAGCGCAGCCTCAATCAGCCACGACGCATCCCGCACCAGCAAAGCCTGCGCCGTATCGACCACATCGTTCGAGGTGAGCCCGTAATGCAGCCAGCGCGCCGCAGACGGGTCGCCAATGGATTCACCGACCGCCATAGTGAAGGCGATCACGTCGTGCTTCACCCGCGATTCCAGCTCCAGAATGCGCGCGACGTCGACTTTAGCCCGCGTACGGATTACCGCTGCAGCCTCCTTCGGCACCTGCCCGGCCTCGGCAAGCGTCTCCGTGGCGGCTAACTCCACCTCCAGCCAGCGAGCAAACTTATTCGCATCGCTCCAGACCCGCCCCATCTCCTCTCGGGTATACCGTGCAATCAATTCAGCTCCTTCAGCGGGCAGCCTCTAAAGAGGCCCCGCTAACCGGCAAATCCCTTGTAATGATACGGTATTTCTGTTTAGGGCGCGAAAAAAGGCAAATCTCTCCTTTGGCACAATAGCCGCAAAACTGACCTAACCGCGACCCCGAAACCCTGTCTAATGAACCGGATGAGGCCGAGCGTCGAAACCTTCATGGAAACCGACGCAGTCGCCGTCGAGCAAACGCTTGCCGGCGATCGCGAGGCGTTTCGCATTCTCGTCGAGCGGCACAGCCGGAATGTATATCGACTCGCGTACCGCATGACCGGAAACCAGCACGACGCAGAGGAAGTAGTCCAGGAGGCTTTTTTGCGCGCCTACCAAAAGCTCAGCCAGTTTGCCGCACGAGCGAATTTTGGCACCTGGGTCTACCGCATCGCCGCGAACTATGCGATCGACCGCATGCGCCAGCGAAAAAGCGAAGACTCGAATCGCGCATTGCCGGCCAGAGAAACAGAGGACGGCGCCGAAATGGATTTGATGAGCACAGTGCCCGACGCCGCGCCTTCGCCGGAGCGCCTGGCGCAAAGCGGGCAACTCGCCGTGCAAATGCGCATCGCGTTGCGCGACCTTACGCCCGCGGAACGCACGGCGTTCGTGATGCGTCATTGGGGCGGCTCTGGAATCGAAGAAATCGCGGCGGCGCTGAATTCCAGCGCGAGCGCCGCAAAGAACACAGTCTTTCGCTCGGTGCAAAAACTTCGCAAAGCATTGGAACCATTCGTGGAGCAGCGAGGGCGAGCAAGAGTAATGGGAACAGAACTATGAAACATCCAAAAGAGGAAGAATTGATTGCGTATCACGATGGCGAAGCCGGCGGTCGCGAGGCAATTGCCAAGCATCTCGCGGATTGCCCGGAGTGCGAGGCGGAACTCGCCCGCATCGATGCCCTGCTCGCGGCACTGAACAACATCCCTGTGCCTGAGCCGGGCGACGATTACGGTCAGCGCGTCTGGCAGCAAATTTCGCCTCGCCTGCCGGAGCGCCGTAGCCACTGGTGGGATTTCCTGTTCAGTGAACCAAACAGTCTTGCGTGGTTCGCGCCACGCCGATTGGCAGGAGCGGGCGCGATTGCCGCGTTGGTGCTTGCGGCGTTTATCGTGGGCCGCATTACGAAAACAGGAGGACCAAGCACTCCGGTCGCGCTCGATACAACCAAAGTTCGCGAGCGAATTCTGGTTATGGCGGTTGGCGAGCATCTCGGCCGCTCGGAAATGGTCTTGGTGGAACTGGCCAATAGCGGGCCGCAGAATGCCGGGCAGAAACAAGTCAACATTTCCGGCGAGCAGCGTCGAGCGGAAGACTTGCTCGAAGAAAACCGCCTCTACAGGCAGACGGCGCTCGAACAGGGCGACACGGCGCTCGCGGGCGTACTCGATGAGCTCGAGCGCGTGCTTCTTGATGTGGCGCACAGCCCGCAGCAAGTGACTCCAACACAGTTAGAAGGCATACGCCAGCGCATTGAGGCGCGAGGAATTCTTTTTAAGGTTCGTGTGGTCGGCAAGGACCTGCAGCAGCGCGGGGAGTCGGGAAATACGCCTGCGCAGCCGAGCGGTTCCGGAAAAAGCGAAAGGAACAAGGTATGAGCAGGGGAGGTTCATCCGTAATGCAAGAAAGAATGTGGATTGGAAACAAAATGTGGATGGTCGTAGCGTTCTTGTTAGCGATGCCGAGTTTTGCGTCGCATGCTGCGGCTGCGCCCAGCGCCTTCATCGCAACGCCGCAATCCGCTTCCAGCGCGCAGAGTCAGACAAGCGCCGATGCGGACCGCGACGAAGAAGCCCGCGACAACGAGCAGGATCGCCAGGACCAGGAGCAGGAGAAGCGTGACCGCGAACAAGAGAAGCGCGACCGTGAACAAGAAGCTCGTGACCGTGAACAGGAAAAGCGGGACCGGGAGCAGGAGCACCTGGATCGCTTGACGGAACTTTACGACGAAGGGCGCGAAGCCCTTGACGAAGATCGCTACGACCGCGCCGAATCTAAATTCGATCAGCTTGCGCAATTAAACGGCTCGCAGACCGACGCCGCGCTCTATTGGAAAGCCTATGCGGAGAATCGCCTGGGCAAGCGAGACACCGCGCTGGCCAGCATTGCCGAACTCAAGCGCCGCTTCCCACAAAGCCGTTGGCAAAAAGATGCGTCCGCGCTGGAGATTGAGGTCCGCCAGTCCTCTGGGAACCCCGTTCAACCCGCAGGGCAAAAGGACGATGACCTGAGGATGCTGGCATTGCACGGAATCATGAATAGCGATCCGGAGCGCGCAATCCCTCTGCTCGGAAAGGTCCTCGAGAGCGGCTCCGCCTCTCCCAAGGAACGCTCACAAGCATTGTTCGTGTTGGCGCAAAGCGGTTCTCCGCAAGCGCGTGAGATTCTGGGCAAAATCGCCCGGGGCCAAAGCAATCCTGATCTACAACGCAAAGCCATCCAGTATTTGGCGATGTTCGGTGGAGCGGAGTCTCGCAAGATACTCGCGGAAGTTTATGGCTCAACGTCCGATCCATCGATCAAACGCTCCATCCTGCGCGCGTACATGATTGGAGGGGATCGCGAGCACCTCTTTGAAGCAGCGAAGAACGAGAAGAACGACGAAGTGAAGCGCGAAGCGATTCGGCAACTTGGACTCATCCATGCACAAAACGAGTTGCAGCAGCTGTATCGCACGGACAATTCCCCAGCCGTGCGCCGCGAACTGCTGCAGGCATTTTTCCTTGCCGGCGATGCCCCAAAACTTCTGGAAGTGGCGCAGAGCGACAAAGACCCGGAGCTGCGCCGCACGGCCATTCGCAATCTCGGCCTGATTCATTCCGACGATTCGGCCAAGGCGCTGCAATCCATTTACGCCAAGGAAAACGACCGTGGAGTGAAAGAAGAGGTGCTGAACTCCTACTTTCTACAAGGAAACGCAGCGGCAATTGTGGCCATCGCGCGCAACGAAAAAGATCCCGAGCTCAAGAGAACGGCGGTTTCCAAGCTTTCCATCATGCATTCCAAGGAAGCGACCGACTACTTGATGGAAATCCTGCAAAAGAATTAGAACGAGCCAAATTATCCATTAACTGCGTTGAGGGGAATCCGATGCCTGATTTTCTGCAAGACCTTCGATTTGGCATGCGAACGCTGGCGAGAAGCCGCGGTCTGACGATCATCGCGATCGTGACCCTAGCGCTGGGCATAGGCGCGAACACTGCGGTCTTCAGCGTAGTCGACACCGTCTTAGTGCGGCCCCTACCTTACCCAGAACCCAATCAGCTCGTTTGGTTTGGGGAATCGCAGCCGAACTTGAGCCAAGCTCCATTGTCCCCCGCTGACTTCCTCGATTTCCAATCTCAGAACCACTCCTTCTCGCAAGTGTCTGCACTTAGGCGCTTGAGTTTCAACCTTACGGGCCGCGGACCAGCAGAGCGAATTGCGGGAATCGTAGCGTCTCCCAATGTTTTTTCCATGTTCAGCGTTCAGCCTATCCTCGGGCGCGCATTCCTGGAATCGGAAGGAAAGTTCGGCGCGTCGCGTGTGGCATTGCTGACTTACGGTTTCTGGCAGAGCCGCTTCGGCGGTGACACCAATGTTGTAGGTCAAAATATCGTGCTCGACAGTCAGCCCGTGAAAGTGGTCGGTGTTCTTTCCGCCAATTTCCGCTACGGCCGCGACATACAAATTTGGGTCAATCCCGTCAACATCGTCCCCGAAGTATTCAGCGCATCGGCCGATTGGGAGCGCAAGTTGAGCACCAATCGTGAAACGCACTATCTCAACGTTATTGGCCGCCTGAAACCCCAGGTTGCGCTGCCGCAAGCTCAGGCGGAGATCAGCAGCATCATGGACCGGATCCATCAGCAGTATCCAGTTACGACCGGCCACACCATTAGCCTATTTCCATTGCGCGAACCCTCCGTGAGCCCCATCCGGCAAACGCTGCTCCTTCTGCTCGGCGTTGTAGGACTGGTGCTTCTCATCGCATGCGCCAACGTCGCGAACCTGCTTCTGGCCCGCGCGCTTTCTCGCCGGCGGGAACTCGCGGTACGCACAGCTCTCGGCGCAAGCCGGCTCCGCATCGTGCGGCAACTGCTCGTCGAGAGTCTTCTTCTTGCGTTTGGAGGAGGCATTGCCGGCGTGGCCCTCGCCTGGACTCTCGTACGCCTTCTTGTAACGATAAGCCCGCGCGACCTGCCCCGTGTTGAGGAAGTGTCGCTCAATGCAGGCGTGTTGCTGTTCACGCTAGGAATTTCTCTCCTTACTGGTTTCCTTTTTGGCTTGGTGCCGGCCCTTGCCGCTGCGCGTCAGAGTCCCGGCGCCTTTCTGAAAGAAGGAGGCCGGGGTTCCACATCGGGGCTCGCGCACAATCGCCTTCGAGGCTTTCTGGTTGTCGGAGAAGTCGCACTGTCACTCGTCCTTCTGGTCAGTGCCGGCCTCTTGGTCCGCAGCTTCGTCCGACTACTGGAGGTGGCGCCAGGTTTTAATCCCGATCGTATGGTAACGATGTGGATGAACTTCACCAGCGCGGCGTATTCAGAAAAGGGCCGCTCCACACGATTGCTCAACGAACTTCTGCCGCGCGTTGCCGCCCTTCCCGGCGTCGAAGCCGTAGCTATTTCCAATGACTTGCCGCTCGAAGGTGACGATACGACCACCGGCATCGGCACCGTTGACGGACGGCAAATGTTTGAACGCGGCCATCAGCCCCTGATGGGCGTGCACGCCGTAAACTCCGGATATTTTCGCTCCATGGGCATACCTCTGCTTCGCGGCCGCGAACTGAGCGTTGCTGACACCGCCGACTCGCATCACGTCGTGGTCATTAATCAAAAACTTGCCGACCTCGCTTGGCCGGGCC
>Ga0210406_10008606_pt1 | contig 10208 bp, 9 predicted proteins | sample IncBWC30MmetaG_FD_155454 | JGI IMG/M metagenome (GOLD analysis project Ga0210406, IMG submission 155454) | Forest soil microbial communities from Barre Woods Harvard Forest LTER site, Petersham, Massachusetts, United States - Inc-BW-C-30-M | ecosystem: Environmental > Terrestrial > Soil >... | reverse complement strand
CCAGCACGGGACCAAACACTTCCTCCTGCGCCAGCCGCGCCTTCGGGTCCACGTCGGCGATAATCGTCGGCTCCACAAAGTAGCCGTCGCCCGCCGCGCGCCCGCCGCCGGTCATCAAACGCCCTTCCTTCTTTCCGACTTCGATGTAGTTCAAAATTCCCTTCATCGCTGATTCGCTAACCACGGGCCCCATGTAATTGTTCGGGTCGTCGCTCGGCCCCACCTTGATCTTCTTCGTCCTCTCCACCAGCTTCGTCAGGAACGTGTCGTAAATCTTCTCACTCACGATCACCCGCGAGCACGCTGAGCACTTCTGCCCCTGGTAACCAAACGCCGCCTGCACCGTGCCTTCCACCGCGGCGTCCACGTCGGCCTCTTCATCCACAATCATGCCGTCCTTGCCGCCCATCTCCAGAACCGTGCGCTTGATCCAGATCTGCCCCGGCTGCACCTTGTTCGCCAGCTCCGCAATCCGCAGACCCACTTCCTTCGATCCCGTGAACCCGATGTACCGCGTCTTCGGATGCTGCACGATCACGTCGCCAATCACCGCGCCAGAGCCGGTCAAAAACTGCACCGCTTCCTTCGGCACGCCCGCCTCAAACAGAATATCCACAAACTTCGCCGCAATCGTCGGCGAATCCGCCGCGGGCTTCAGCACCACCGTGTTCCCCGTCACCAGCGAAGACACCACCAGCCCCGCCATAATCGCCATCGGAAAATTCCACGGCGGAATCACCGCGCCCACGCCCAGCGGGATGTACACCATATAATTCCGCTCGCCGCGCATCGGCGTCAGCTTCTGCGGCTCAGACAAGCGCAGCATCTCGCGCCCGTAATACTCGCAAAAATCAATGGTCTCCGCGATGTCCGCGTCCGCCTCAATCCAGCTTTTCCCAACCTCGTAACAAACCAGCGCACCCAACTCAAACTTCCGCTCGCGCACAATCTGCGCAGCCTTGAAAAGATATTTCGCCCGCGTCTCCGCCGGCACCTTTTTCCACACATCGAAAAACTTGTTCGCCGCTTCGATCGCATGCGCCGCCTGCTCCTTCGACGCATCCTGGAACACCCCAATCACTTCCGACGGCCGCGAGGGGTTCGTCGACTTCTTCTTCCCGCTGGTAATCACCTTCTGTCCGGCGATCCACATCGGGTACTCATGCCCAAACTCCGCCTTCACCTTCGCCAGCGCTGCTTCCATCCGCTTGCGGTTCTCCGCATTCGAAAAATCAATAAACGGCTCGTTCGTAAATTCCGCCACATGCAATTTCGCTTCCGCAGTCGCCATAACTATCTCCCTCGTAGGACAGCCATTCCTGGCTGTGCTCTTGCATTTTCCTTAGGAGGCTGGAGCTTCAGTTTAGCCTGAGCCTCGAAAGGCCCCAGCGCAAAGCCTCAAAAGCAATGGGCTTTAGCCCCTGAAGAAAATATTCCCCGTGTTTCTTCAGCCTGATTCCCTAACACTCAATTATAGGCGCTCCCCCGCAACCCCGACAAGCAGCCCCGCCAAACGGTAGTGGGTCTGTTTGCGGGAGTGTGGCAGTTACTATGGATGGGGCGTATTGCGGATGCGTTGAATAACCTCGATCTCGAATAGCGCAGGCCACCGCTTCCCGGTGACGAAGATCCGGTCATGCTGAGGATCGTAAGCAATTCCATTGAGGACGGATTCGGCATCCACCCTTTGATCCGGAGGCAGTAAGCCTGTGAGGTCGATCCATGCAATCACATGTCCGTCCTTTGGTGAAATCCGCGCGATCATTTCTGAGTGCCAGACGTTGGCATAAATCTCGCCCTTGATGAACTCAAGTTCATTGAGCTGGCCGATGATTTTGCTGCCGTCTTTGACGAGAATGTGGCGGGTTTCCCGAAAGGTATCGGGGTCGCGAAAGCGCAACGTGGCGGTGCCATCGCTCGTAATGAGTTCTGTCGCCGTACGAGTCATGCCCCATCCCTCTCCCGTATAGCTGAACTGCTTCAGCACTCGCAGCGTGAATCGGTCGTAGACGAAGCAGATATGAGACTTCCACGTCCACTGGTAAACTTTCGAACCCCAGTCGACGATTCCCTCGCCGAAATACTCGGACGGGAGATCGTGACGCAGCAAGGTTCTACCTGTTTCCGGTGCGATGGCTATTACAGCGGAGCGTCCATTGATGCCGATGCTCTCGTAAAATATTCCGTCGAGATAGAACAACCCTTCCGTGTAGCTGTCGGTCGAATGAGGATATCTCGCCACGACCTTGTAGCCGTAAATGGGCGAGGCGTTTGTATAACCTCCAAAAAGCATGGAGATGGCAAGCGTGAATCCCACGAAAAGCGTGCGGACGTAATCGGCTCGAGCAAGCATAGTCTTTCAAACTAGAGTACACGGAAAATCGAAGAGCCCGGCAGCATAGTGCGGGCGTCGAAGCGTCTCCACACGAATGCTTGTCGACCGGTTCAGCAGGCCAACCATCTGCGCCGCCGGCCGTTTCCGGGATTCTTAATTTGCCCTGGCCATGCAAGTCCTGTTGAATTTCAAACTGGCCGACTCCCCGCCAAACAGCAATGGATCGGTTTACGATTGGACGAAGACTCGCCCGGGAGCTTAGGGATGAGATTGAGAATCCAAGCTACTAAGAAGGTGTTCGAAGCGTCAGTTTGTTTTCTGCTGGGCAATCCACTTGTCCGTACGAGCTTCGAGCATGTCGAGGGGCAGGGTCCCGCCATTCAGCATCTCATCGTGGAAAGCGCGTATGTCAAACTTGGCGCCCAATTCTTTCCGCGCGCGTTCGCGAAGCTCGCGAATCTTCAGTTGGCCAAGTTTGTAGCTGAGGGCCTGCGCCGGCCACGCGATGTAGCGGTCGGTTTCGGATTGTATCGTCGGCTCATCGACGGCTCCTGACTTGCGGAAAAAATCCACAACTTGATCGCGTGTCCAGCCTTTCGAGTGGATTCCTGTGTCCACAACCAGCCGCACGGCGCGGAAAAGTTCGGAGGAAAGTCTGCCGTAGTCCGAAACCGGATCCTGGTAGAAACCTACTTCTTTTCCAAGTTGTTCTGCGTACAAGGCCCAGCCTTCGATATAAGCGTTGAACCCCAGTCCGTGAAGGCGAAACTTGGGCAGGCCCACGAGTTGTTGCTGTACGGAAAGCTGCATGTGGTGGCCCGGAACACCTTCATGGTACGCAATCGCTTCGTCGTCGATCAGCGACCGCTCGGCAAACTTGGAGGTCGCTACAACGACGCGACCCGGACGCTTCCCGTCGGGTGTGCCCGTAACGTAGTGTGTTGCGGCCGCGGCCTGGAATGCGGGAATCGCCTCGACCGTCACCGGAGATTTCGGCAGCAGTGTGAACAGCTTGGGAAGCATGGGTTCCATCTGCTCAATATAGCGACGAAAGTCGTCCAGAATCTGATCCGCGGATGTGGGTATGTATTTGGGATTGGTCTTCAGTGACGCGCGAAAGGAAGCCAGGTCCGCGAAACCCTCTTTCTTGGCAATTACCAACATCTCTGACTGAATACGATCGATTTCACGCAGCCCCAGTTGATGGATTTCGTCGGGGCTCATGTGCGTGGTAGTGCGCCCGTAAATGTCGTTCTGGTAGCGCTTCTCCCCGTCCGGCAGAGAAGTCACCGCAAGGATGGTGCGGCCATGTGGAGCATATTCTGTGCTCAGGAAGGAAGCGAAAGCCTTGTAGGCCGGGAGGACATCGGCATCAATGGCAGCAGTGATCTGTTGCGTGAAACGCTTCTGTTCTTCCGGAGAAATTTCAGCTGGATATTTCTTTGTCGGAATCAGGAAGGGATTGGCCTCGATGATGCCCTGGCACTGAACCGGTAACTTCTCAATCAGGAATCGCACCGGCATCAGGTTGTCTTTCATCCCGGCGCGCAGAACTTCCGCGGTCTGGCTCAGGGCTCGAGGGATCTGGTGAAGGCGGGCGATGTAGTCTTCATAGTGCTTTACCGAATCGAAAGGAACAGACAAAGGCAAATCCGCGAGCGACGTGTGGATGCCATTCTGCTGATTGACCGGCATCTCGTATTCTTTCAAGTCGAAGTCGGCGATGCGCTGCTGCAGCACGCGAATCAGCAGGTCGTGGGAGAGTTGATCCTGGTCGGAGAAACCCGTCGTGGGAATCGCTTGCAGGCGGCTGAGGAATGCGCGATTCGTCTCATTGCGCTGGGCAATGGCTGCAAGTGAGTAGTCGGCGAGCTTGTCGTTATAGCGGTAGTCGCCGTAGGAAGTGGCACGCTCCGGGAAATTACGAAGGTCGGATTCGTACTGCTCCTCGAAGAGCGCGTTCTGCGTCGCAAGCCGATCGGCAACGGGTTTAATGTCCTGGGCAAACAGCGAACCAGCCAGGGCCAGAGAAAAAACAAAAATTTGGTGAAATCGCATGCGTGTGAGCCTACCAGAGGTAAGAAGTTGATTGCACGAAAAAATCAGGACAATAAAATTGGAAAGCCTTCCTTGCCTGATTTCCTCTAGGACATCGCCCGCTCCACTGTGAGCCTGGCGGCGTCCGTACTGCAAGAAAAAGGGATTATAGATTACCTGCGAGGCGCAGTGAAGATTGTGAACCGCAGGAAACTGGAGAAATCCGCCAGTGAGTGCTACGACGTCATTCAACCGTTCGAGGATGAACCCGGACTGAGATAGCAATTCTCGCCAGTGTTGGATACCCCACAGACAGCAACCCCTCCTATCGCTAAGTTTAGGCCTCGTGCATTCAGCAAGATGTTGAGGTGTGTTCGACAAGCGATGACTCGCGCGGAACCTCGCTCAGCGCAATGAAGAGAGCGGTTTTGGTCCTCGCAGTGGCGCGGAAGACCGCTGCTACACGGTCATTTAGATGAACTTAACTGCACCAAATCGCGAGGTGGCCATGGCGCCGATGCGTCGCAAACTAGTATGGGTCGAAAGAACGAATTTTCAGGGCTGGGCTTGTTCCGAATGCGCTTGGGTTTTCAACCCCTCACGGACGTTCGCTGCCAATTCCATTGAAGAGATGAAGACGAAGTTCGGAGAGGAACGCGACAACGAGTTCGCATCTCATGTCTGTGCCGAGCACCCAAGAGCCGCACAAGATCCCCATTAGCCAAGTCACTCCCGGCGGATTGCAGGCGTTCGAGACTTTCAGATCGCCGAGTCGCGCGACTGAAGCTATTTGCGGAGAACCTTTGCCAAACGGGACGTGTTGATCTTTATCCCGCCGTGCGCGTCGAGAGAGCCACGGTATTTGATGAATCCAAGCACTCTGAACTTATTCATAAAGAGGTTAACGCGCGGGCGCGTAGTGCCGATCATCGTTGCCAGGGTCTCTTGCGATATTCCGCTAAATCTGTGCCGCTTGCGCCGATTCCCGGGCCCTGCGAGCAGCAGAAGCGCGCGGGCGAGCCGCCTCTCGCTGCTATGAGAAACCTGGTCGACTAAATCCTCCTCGAGCCGAATATTGCGCGAAATCAGATAAGACAGAAAGGCGTAGGAAAGCGCATGGTCAGCGTTGAGCGCTCGGATCATTTCGTTTCTTTCAATGACTAGTAGAGTCGTGGGTACAATCGCAGTGGCAGTGCGCAAACGAGTTTTCTGACTTCCAAGACACGTTTCGCCAAGAAATTCGCCTGGCCCCAGAATGGCGACAATTGTCTCCTTGTGTGTCCTGGAGGTCACAGAGAGTTTCACCCGGCCTTTTTGAATGTACATGAGCGTCTCGGCAATATCGCCTTGAGAGAATATAGTTCCTCCTGGTGCGAAGCTTTCATTCCGTGTGACCACTCCGCCCAAATCGAATGAAATTTTGGGCAGAACATCTACGTTGGACCTCATGGGTTGATTTGGCCTCCGCTTCTCCTGGGATATTGGATGCTGCGTTTCAATGGCCTCAATCGCGGAAAGCTTCCGGTCCACGTGTGGTCCTGAACGCAGGGCGCCTGAATGCAGCAAACAGCGCTGCCCTGCCGCGACACCACACGAAGGGCAAGGCACGGAGAGCAATTGTTTTGTGTTCAGTTCCTTCTTTTTCACTCGAAAATGGTGCGCTAACACGCTGGCGTAAATCTATCCTATTTGGCACACTTTTGGCATTAGCCGGGTGCTGCACCCTTTGCCCTCTCACATTCCAGTGCGATAATCCCCCTCCATGTCCCAGTCCATTACTCACTTGACTCTGCTGGTGCGGAACTATGACGAAGCTTAGAGTTCTTCACGCAGAAACTCGGCTTTCACCTGCTGCAGGACACCCCGCTGCCCGGCAATAAGCGCTGGCTCCTCGTCGCTCCTCCCGGCTCCCGCGGCGCCTCTCTTCTCCTCGCCGAAGCCGACACTCCCGAGCAATCCCTCGCCATCGGCAATCAAACCGGTGGCCGCGTCTTTCTTTTCCTCCATACCGACGACTTCTGGCGCGATTACAAAGCCTACCAGTCCCGCGGCGTCCGCTTCCTAGAAACTCCGCGCGAGGAATCCTACGGCACCGTCGCAGTCTTCGAAGACCTCTACGGCAACAAGTGGGATCTCCTCGAACCCGCCCCCACAATCGATCACCCCGCTAACACCGATTGACTCCCTCTACCTTCCCACCAAAAACTCATACTGCTCCTCTGTCAGCGGCACCACCGACAATCTCCCAATCCTGACCAGTGGCGACTCCTTAAAAATCTTCTCCTTCTTCATCTCATCCAGCGAAACCACTTTTGCCAATGGCTTCTCCGCCTTAATCTTCACCACCGGCTTCTTCGGATCCTTCGCATTCACGGACACCACCGTCGCCGTCCCCACAGCGCTTCTCCGATCACCAGTCTCATAAATAATCAGCCGTGCCCCGGGTTTCATCTCGCGCAAATTCTTAACCGCCGTGGGATTCGAAACTCCATCCCACTCCGTCTCACGGTCTTTCGTTAAATCCGCGAACGAATATACAGTCGGTTCCGTCTTCAGCAAATAATGGTTCGCCACGGTGCTCTCCTTGCGATTGGTCTCACGTTCCTGTCCTCAGCAGGCTAGCTCAGCAACCTTGTTGCTTCAACTCCTCACCACTCCGGAGCCTCCCTCGCAACTGGCCTCTCGTTCCAGTACTTCCGAGGGATGCCTCTTTCGCACAAATCTATTGCCCTACCACCGCCTTTCAAGGGTACAATCACCCCAGAAATTAAGGTTGCCTCGGCTCTGGAGTCCCCCAGGGCGTTTTCATAAAAGTTGATGAGCCGCACGCCCCACTCTCGACGGGCCACCAGCCGGCCACTCGGCCTGTGCGCCGTGCTGTGTCTCTGCGCGTCCACATCCATTTTCGGCCTGCCTTCCCGCGCGCAAGATGCGCAACAGGACACCCAGCAAGTTGCCGAAGCCGCCCGCCAGGAAAAAGCGCGCAAGGCCGCGCAGCAGAAAAAAGAAACTCATGTCTACACCAACGAAGATCTAAAGCAATCGCAAATTCTCACCCACCAGGATCGCTCCCGCGTCGAAGTCCGCAAAAATAATCCCGCCGCCACGCCCGGCCAGCCGGCCAATCCTTCCGTCAACGCCGAAAAGAATTCCGCTACGGAAAGCCTGGGAGAAGTCGCTCGCCGCTACCGCCGCCATAAACTAGAAAATTCTGAAGCCACTGAAGCAGCAAAGCGCCAACCGGCCTCGCGCTTCCCCATGGATCTTTCGCAACCTCCTTTTGCATCGCCAGTGAAACCCGTCGCACCACTGGTCTCGCCAAATTCGCATCCCCGCCAAAACGTAAAGGCGCTGCCCCGAGTCGCTCCCGCCCGCCGCGACCCATTTTCTCGCCAAAGATTTTCACCCGTGCTGCCCAACGAACGCGCGCCGCTCTCACCAAATTTCTCCGCGCCCGCGAAGCCATCCATCTCCTTCGCAGATGTAGCTCCTCGCGCTCCCGCAGTCCGCACCGCGCCGCCTGCCGCCGCACCCAATTTCCTGCTCCCATCAAAACCGCTTCCCGCGCGTCCCTCTCTTGCGCCTCGCAACGCCCCCGTTGCTCCGATCGTGAACAACATCAGCCGTGCCAAAGAAATCCGCATTCAACCTGGCGACTCCCTCTGGAAACTCGCCCGCCGCCATCTCGGCAGCGGCTCCCGCTGGAACGAACTCCTCGCCAACAATCCCGGCATCTCCGATCCAAATCGCCTCCAACCCGGCGCCATGCTGGTTGTCCCCACAACCGAGCTCCGTCCCCGCGTGCAGCCCTCAAGCATCACCATCCACAGCGGCGACTCCCTCTGGAAAATCGCCGCTTCCCAGCTCGGCAGCGGCGCCGCCTGGCCGTGCATTGCCCAAGCCAATCCCCAATTGCGCGACGCCAACCTCCTCCGCCCCGGCCAAAGCCTCTCCATCCCCGCTTCCTGCCCTCGCCCTCTCCCCCGCTGATCTCGGACGCCTGGCCACCACCCCTCAGGTATTTACCGGATGTGTGAATAGAGCGTGCTCTCGATTGAGGCCGCGGACTTCTCCTGTTATTCCTTCTCAGATTTCAGGTGTTCCATGTAACGGCTGCCGTGGCCCGCGGGGTCCAGAGCTGCCACCTTCGCCGGCAGACGGCTGGTCCGCCTCAATCACCTGAGGGAGTTCGCTTACGTGTTCCATCCGCGCATTTCCAAAACCTACGGGGCCACCATCCGGCGCCGCACCCCCGGTGAACCACGCTGATGGAGGCGGAATGCAAGGTGCCCATCAACTCAGAGCGAGACATCGTCGTGGCCCGCCAGAAAGGCCGCGCCATGGCCACAGATCTCGGCTTCTCCCTGGGTGACGCCACGCTGATCGCCACGGCCATTTCCGAGCTGGCCCGCAACATCATCTCTTACGCGAGGGAAGGTATGATCGCCATGAACGTCATCTACGATTCCCGGCGCCAAGGTCTCCTCATCGTCGCCTCCGATGAGGGCCCCGGCATTTCCGACATCCCGCGGGCCTTGCGCGACGGCTTCTCCACCTCCGGCAGCCTGGGCATCGGTTTACCCGGCGTGCGCCGCTTGATGGACGACTTCGACATTGCTTCCGAACCTGGCCACGGCACAATCGTTACGGTGACAAAATGGAAACCATAAACTCTCCCCTGGTCGAATACGGTGTTGCCAATTTCGCGCTTCCCGGCGAAGGCACTTCCGGCGATTGCCACGTCCTCCGCGTCCGGCCCGGCGGCCTCCTCGTCGCCGCCATCGACGGCATCGGCCACGGCGAAGAAGCCGCCAACGCCGCGAAAACCGCCGCTTCCATTTTGTCCAATGGCGCCGATCAACCGATCATCTCGCTCGTCGAGGAATGTCATCGCTCGCTGCAGTCCACTCGCGGTGTGGTGCTCAGCGTTGCCTCGATCGACCTCGACCACGGAATGATGACGTGGCTCGGCGTCGGCAATGTCGTGGGCGCGCTCGCCCGCGTCGTCCCCCGCGGCTCGAATTTTCCCGAAATGCTGCTTCTCCGTGGCGGCGTCGTCGGCTCGCGGTTGCCGGCTCTTCAGGCCGCCGTCCTTCCTGTCAGCGAAGGCGACACCCTCTTCTTCTCCACCGACGGCGTCAAGGGCCACTATGTCGAAACGGTTTCCGCCCGCGAAAATCCGCAGTACGCCGCCGGCCGGATTATGCAGAAATTCCACACCGCCACCGACGACGCCCTGGTTCTGGTCGTCCGCCTCACCGGCATCAAAAAATAATCGCTTTCCTAACAACTTTCTTATTTCTATTTTCCAATTTCTGCCTTTCTGCCGATGCACCCAACTCCCCTTTGGAAACATCAAAATAATTGCTCCAAGCGATTCATTCTTTCCCGCTTTTTCGATACATATTTCCGTAACGCCGGCTCTCCCCCAGCGTCAAATCTACGACCAGCGAATTTGAAACTCGCCCGCGCAGAACACGCCCGTCTTTTCGCAGCGTGCCCGCGGTATTTTGAAAGGAAATCTCATGAAACTCTCGAAACTCTCTCTCGCATTTTTCGGCTCGGCGCTGCTTCTCTCTTCGGCCGCTTTCGCCGGCGATTCCAACAAGGGTTCGCTCCAGCTCTATGAAAAGGTGAACGTCGAAGGCAAGGCGCTCAACCCCGGCCGCTACACCATCACGTGGGACGGCTCCGGATCCAACGTCCAGGTCACCGTTTCGCAGGGTAAGCAGACCATCGCCACCTTCCCGGCTCATCTCATCGAGCAGGCCACTCGCAACACCGAAGACGCCTACGGCTCCGCCGCCGAAACCGACGGCTCCCGTTCGCTCACCGC
>Ga0210406_10008604_pt1 | contig 10208 bp, 8 predicted proteins | sample IncBWC30MmetaG_FD_155454 | JGI IMG/M metagenome (GOLD analysis project Ga0210406, IMG submission 155454) | Forest soil microbial communities from Barre Woods Harvard Forest LTER site, Petersham, Massachusetts, United States - Inc-BW-C-30-M | ecosystem: Environmental > Terrestrial > Soil >... | reverse complement strand
CGACGGCGCTGTCGCCCGCGAGCCACTCCTTTCTGCCGGCAGCGCCCTACAACACACAATTCCTCAGTTATATGGGCGGCCTTGTGTGGCCGGATTATCCGGCAGCAGGAATGTCGCTGATCAATGTCCTGCTGCTGCTGACAACGGGCTTGCTCTTCGCCCGCGCCCTGCCCCTGCCGAGGCTCACCTCGGATAGGGTTCTGCCGTGGGGAGCCATTGCCGGCGGCATGGTTCTCGCGATCCTGTTAAATCCAGGCTTCGTGCCGCGCTTTCACCTGTCGGCCTACGGCGAGACGGCCCTTGCGGTAACGGCGGTCATTACCGCGTGGCTACTGATCTCGGCGCAGGGTGAGATCATCGCCGGCCGGCACCCTTCCGGAGCGTTGCCGGCTGTCGCTCTCATACTTGCCGCCATGGTCAACACGAAGCAGTCGGGCATTGGATTGGTAGCCGCCAGCATTGGTGCTTCCATCCTGACGAGTTGGCTGGAAATCGGGCAATGGCCCCGCACCATGTTGCGCTTCATCGGCCTAGCAATGCTGCCTGCGCTCGGCCTTTACTCCCTCTGGCGCTACCACGTGGCGGTTGCCGGCGTCGACGAGTTGAAACCCCTGCCCTTCGCGCAGTGGAACTGGATCGAGCTGCCGGCGATCCTGGTAGGCATCGTCACAGAGGTCGCAGAAAAGCCCGTCTATTTCGGCTGTACCGCGGCAGCCTTGGTCGCCTGGCCGGTGTTGTTGCGACGGCAGGGCTGGACGCCGACGACGCGGCTCTTGACCTATCACGCAGCGTTGCTGGTGTTCTACAACGGCTTCCTGCTGCTCACCTACCTCGCTTTGTTCCCGAGCGAGATGAGCCTCGAGGCTCACTCCTTCTTCCGCTATAATACGCATCTTTCTCTCGTGCTTACGCTCTGCCTCGCGCTGGCGGCCCGTGACTTGGGGGTTGAGAGTTGGCTCGTCGGCAGGCGGGCGCAGGTGGCGGGACGTCTGGCACTCGCCACGACCCTCTTGGCACCCCTCGGCTATGCCTACCGCCTGCGCTTCGACCTTGACATGCCGCAGCCGCTCGTCCGCAGCCTCGCCGCCAGCGTAAAGGCTTTTCTTGCCGACGGCGACCGCCTGGCATTGTTGTTGCCCGGCGACAACTCCAGCGTCGCCACGATGATATCAGGTGTTCTCACCGAGACCGCACCCCGCCGCAGAGGGCTCGATCTGCTGCGCCGCAATACCGCCGACGCAGCGACCCTCGACGAGGCGGCGCGACTGGGCTATCGCCTCGCCCTGGTATCGTGCGCGCCCGAAGGCGGGGAGGATCTGCCGCCGAACCAGGCGGTTCTGCTGCGCCGGGATGCAAACGGCTGGCACCCGCTGGCGGCTTGGCCTTATCCGCCGCGGGCGGGCGAGCGTCGATGGCAGCAGATCCTCTCCTGGGGCCCGCTCTGCCGGCGATCCTAGCGTTCGGACCCTTGTCCCTGAGAGCAGGGACAAGCGTGTTTTTCGCCTCCCATAATCCGCCCCTCAGAGACGAAAATCCTATCTGTATCATTGCCTTGGATATAATTTGGCAGAACCGCCGGCAGCGGAATTCAGCGCCGGTTCCGAGGCGTCGGCAGGGGATGGCAGCGGAATTCGCCCCAAGCCCTTGGTTTGATTTTTCGGCATGGAAAACTCGTTTCACAATTAATAATATCGCACCGATATGGATATATGGACAGGCGACGGCCTTGGCAAGGGGACGGCACCGAATACCGCGGGCTCGCGCCGTGGTCACGTTAACCGGCGGGGCTGATGCAGCGAGCCTCGTGGACCACGGTGAAAATTTGAAAGGTCGGCTGCACGAAGAACGGCGTCAGACACGAATTCTCCGGGACATGGATCGGCCGCTCGTCGGTGAACGCCACGAAATCGAAATCGCCGAGCGGGACAGGCAGACGCGTCCGCTCGGCCGCGCGGCCGGTGACGAGCGCCGCCCACAGGAGTTGCGGCTGCGCCATCGCGGCAAGTGCTGCAAAGGCCGGCTTCAGCATCACGGGCTGCTGATCCGGGATCGCGAACAGGGTCGGCACAAAGGCGTCGCGGCGAGCGATCGCCAGCGTCGCGAGGTGAACCTCGGGTACCCGCGTGACGTGGAACAGACCCTCCGGCTGCGCGACGGCGAGCCTGGCGCCACGCGGCAACAGATCGATGCCCGCGTGATCGGCGGTGTAAACCCGATCGGCCGCGCGCCAAATGCGCTCGACCGCGCCCAGGCGGATGATTAGCAACGCGGCCGCTGCGACCCCGACAGCAGCCGCGATATGCCGGCTGGGAAAGCGCGGCTCGCTTGCCGCAACCAGCAGCAGAAAGACGGCGGTGGGCAGACGGCGGTCGGCACCCGAGCCGCCAGACATCTGGCTCGGCAACAGCAGATAGACGGCGAAGACGATCGCGCAGGCACAGCCGAGCCGGGGATAGAGCCGCAGCCATTTTTTCCACACGAGCCCGCCAAAGAGTCCGAGGAACAGCACAAAACAGGTGACGTCGAATGCCCGGTTGTAGTTGTCGAACACGCTGAACAGCAGGTCGACCTTGCGCCAGACCCCGGCATAGTTGACGGTCTCGCCGGTGACGTCCTGCGGTCCGCCGAGAAAGAGCACTGCGGGAAGGACGAATTGCGGCGCGGCCATCCCGATCCTGCGGCCGAGCGTCGCCCATTGGCGGGCGCGAAATTCGCCCCAGGCCGGCACAATTTCGACGCCGAGATTGACCAGCGCATAAAAGCCGAAGGCGGCGATGTGGCTGAAAAAGCACGCGAGCGCCACGAGCGAGGATGCGAACACTCTGAGCCACCAGCGCCGCCCTTCAAGCGCCAGCCACGACGCGGTTCCGACGAGCGCAACCCCGATCCCGAAGAGGTAGTTGAGAAAACCCCACAACAGGATGCGGTTGTAGAGGAGGAGAAATGCGAGCAGCGGCCACCACCGCCAGCACCCGGTGGCACAGCGGTTGAGCCATAGGGCACCCCCGGCCATCAGCGCGAAGATCATGACCAGGAACAGTTTTCCCGCGGTGTCGAGCGGCAACACCCGCGACAACGGCGGGACGATCAGATCCTCGGCGAGATTGGGTAGCGGAGCCCAGCGCACCGCATAGAACGCGTTGCCGCCCTCGGCGAGCAGATGCATGCGCGCCAGGTGGTTGGGGTAATCGACCAGCGGCGGCAGCACTGTGGAGAATGGCGGTACCGCCACCAGCATCAGGAGGACCGCGAAGGCACTCCAGACCGGAAGGGCTCGGCTCGATCGGGGTGCGCAGAGCTGGGCTTGCGGTCTCAGAAGCGCTCGACCCAGGGTCGCAGCTCGACTTCCCAAGTCCAGGCCGAACGCGGCTGGTGGAGCACATCAACATAGGAGGCGGCGATCGCGTCAGGGTCGAGCATGCTGTCCGGCCGATCCGGCGGCTCGACCCGACCGGGATTGCGGATCGACCCGTCGATGACGAAATGAGCAATGTGGATGCCTTGCGGGGCCAGTTCCCGAGCCATGCTCTGGGCCAGGCCGCGCAGCGCAAACTTACCCATCGCGAAGGGTGCGGAGAGGGGATAGCCCTTGACGCTCGCCGAGGCTCCCGTGAACAGGATAGCACCGTGCGCTTTTGGTACCATGCGACGGGCGGCCTCGCGCGCGACGAGAAACCCGCCGAAGACGCTGACCATGATCGCGCGCTCGACCTCGGCCGGAACCAGCTCGGCCACCGGGCCGCGGGCGCGGGCGCTCGCATTGTAGACGACGACGTCGGGCGTGCCGGTCGCGGCCTCGACCGCGGTGAAGAGACGCGCCACCTGATCGGGCTCGACGGCGTCGCAGGCGAAGGCCTTGGCGCCGGTCTCGGCGCAGAGTGGTGCCAGTTTCTCGGCGTCGCGCGCAGCGAGCGCCACGCGCAGGCCTCTGCCGGCGAGGAGGCGCGCCAGCGAGGCGCTCAGCCCGCGCCCGGCGCCGACGATCAGCGCGGTTTCGTAAGTCGGCTTCGGCATGTTCGGTCTCCTCTACTGATGTCCAAGGTCGTTCATCCCGACACCGCTTTTTTTGCGCGCTCGCGCGGGCCGGCGAAAGCAGTCACAACGCCGTGCAAGGTGCGCAATTCCTGTTCGGTGCATTGCGCGCGCTGGAACAGGCTGCGCAGGTTGCGCACCATGCTCGGCCGGGCTTCGCGGTTGCGCAGAAAGCCGTTCTTTTCGAGCTCCTCCTCGAGATGGTCGAAGAAATTGAGGAGTTCCTCCTTGGTTGCAGGCCGGCTCCCGCCCCGGCGCAGGATTTCGGGTGGATGCGCAACGCCTGAAATGAACCACTCGTAGCCGACGATCAGCACTGCCTGGGCGAGATTGAGCGAGGAGAAGGCGGGGTTGAGCGGCACGCTCAGCACGGTGTCGGCGAGCGCCACGTCGTCGTTCAAGAGCCCGGTCCGCTCCGGCCCGATCAGCACGCCGCAGGGTTCGCCCGCCGCGAGCCGGACGCGAATCTCCGCGGCCGCATGGCGCGGCGTCACCTCGCGCCTGACCATGCCGCGATCGCGTGCCGTTGCCGCGTAGACATGGACGAGGTCGGCGATCGCCGCCGGCGCGGTCGGGTAGAGCCGCGCCTTTTCCAACACAATGTCGGCGCCGCTCGCCGCTGCAACCGCCTTATCCGAAGGCCAGCCGCCGCGAGGCCGCACCAAGCGCATGTCATCGAGTCCGCAATTCATCATCGCCCGCGCCGCCGTGCCGATATTCTCGCCGAGCTGCGGGTCGACGAGGATAATCGCGGGACCGCCCGACGCACCCGCTCGGCTACGGTCGGTCCCGGCCATGGCTAGCGGGCGCACAACTTCCCTCTCCGCCCTTCTGGAGGGAGAGGGTGCCCGGCGCGCCTGCGCCGGGCGGGTGAGGTGGGTGTCGACGAGCGCTCTGGAATCCCCCACCTCACCCCGACCCTCTCCGCCCCCGGGGGCGGAGAGGGAGTAACCTGTCGCTCACGCTCTTCGCCATTCTGTCGTGCCATCCGGTTTGTCCTCGAGGGCGATGCCGATATTCGCGAGCTCGCTGCGTATGAGGTCGGCATCCGCGAAGCGACGCTCCTTGCGAGCCTGCTCGCGCGCAGAAATACGCGATCGTATCAGCGCATCATCGTCACGCTGGGCGCCCTTAAGGAACGCTTCGGGTTCAGTGCCAAGCAGGCCCATCAATTGTCCGCTGGAGCAAAGGGCGGCCTGCAACCGGTCGCGCTCGTCCAAATTGCCGAGGTCGTGCGAAAGATTGATCTCGCGGGTAATTTCATGCAATCGAGCCAGGGCCAACGGCGCATTAAGGTCGTCACTCAGTGCCTCTTGGACTTCCCTGGGCACAACTGAGCGGTCGAAAGTAACCGGGTGCTTGCCTCTATTTAGCGCGACATAAAAGCGAAAGAGGTCTTGAGAGGCCTGGCGCAGCCGATCGGCGGTCCAATCGAGCGGATCGCGGTAGTGGGTGCCGAGCAAAGCGAGGCGGACAACCTCACCCGGGGCCTCGGCGAGGATGTCGCGCACGGTGATGAAGTTGCCCTCGGACTTCGCCATTTTGGCGCCGCCGACAGTCAGCATGCCATTGTGCAGCCAATAGCGGGCGAAGGGCCGCCCGTCATGGGCGCACACACTCTGCGCGATCTCGTTTTCATGGTGCGGGAACACCAGGTCGAGACCGCCGCCGTGGATGTCGAAGGTCTCGCCCAGCGTGTTCTCGCACATCGCCGAGCATTCGATGTGCCAGCCCGGACGGCCGCGGCCCCATGGGCTCTCCCATCCCGGCTGGTCCGGGGTCGACGGCTTCCACAGTACGAAATCGCCGGGGTCCTCCTTGTAGGGCGCGATCTCGACCCGGGCGCCGGCGATCATGTCGGCCCGGCTGCGCCGCGACAGCGCGCCGTATTCGGGGTAGGATGCTACGCGGAAGAGCGCGTGACCCTCGGCGCCGTAGGCGTGGCCTGTCGCAATCAGCTGCTCGATCATCGCGATCATCTGCGGGATGTACTCGGTCGCGCGCGGCTCGATGTCGGGTGGGAGGTTGCCGAGTGCGGCCATGTCGGCATGAAACTGCGCGGTGGTGCGCGCCGTCACCTGGTCGATGGTCTGGCCGCTGGCGCGAGCGGCGGCCATGATCTTATCCTCGACATCGGTGATGTTGCGCACATAGGTGACGTGATCCGCGCCATATTCGTGGCGCAGCACGCGGTACAGCAGGTCGAAGACGACGACCGCGCGGGCGTTGCCGATGTGGGCGTCGTCATAGACGGTCGGACCGCAGACGTAGACCCGCACGTTCGACGGATCGAGCGGTACGAAGGCCTCTTTACGGCGGGTCAGCGTATTGTAAAGCGTCAGCGGCATGGCTAGGGGGTATCAGATTGCGCCCGGCGGGTCCATGCGATCGGGAGCCCCGAGGGGCGCTCCAACCCGCCATACACTACAAACAAAACTTGCATTGATTATTACACTGCGCTGCACCTGCAGCAAATCTGCAGCAAAACCTCGCCCCTTGGTTGTATCATCCATCAGCCTGTTTCGAACGAATGGCGCCTCGCCCATTGCGACCTCCTTGATCCACCGGGCCTAGGCTATACCAGAGTAAAGAGGCGAATTTAGGATGGTCATTAAATCGCAAACCCGCCGCGAAGCGAGCGACGTGGGGGCGCTCCGCTCGCCAAAACGTTGGGCTCCCTACACCCCCCCTACCCAGGGCGCAGCGAGAAAGCTCGGTGGACCGCATGCATAAGGCTCGACGAAATCGAAGAAGGGCGCGCGGTGATTTACCTGTCTGCAAGGGGCAGGGGATTTTCCATGGCCGCGCCTACGGGACGGCGGCCGAGCGTTCAAGTGAGGGTGATTGCCGAGCCCCCTCTGTCGAGCCTAGCCGGTGCCGGCCGGATCACGAGGTAATGCTTGGCCGTCCACTCCGGTGGGAGGCAGGCCGAGATGGCGCAGGGCGGTCGGCGCGATGTCGATCAGTGAGGATTGGCCGTGGCGGGCACCGGGGGCGAAGCCTCCGCCGGAGATGAAGAGGAACGGGCTCTGCTCGTTCTTGCCGAGCCCGCCATGCTGGCCAAAGCCGGTGGCGTCCTTGGGCTCAAGCGCGTCGCGCACGACATGGCTGTGGCCGGCCACGCCATGCGGATTGGTACGCTCGTCGCGTTTGAGCGTCAGCGCAATCTGCATCGGTGAACCGGTCGGCAGACCGGCCGAGGCTAGGTCGGGGCCGACAAATGTGCGTCCGACCCAGTCCTGGGTTTCGAGAAACCGAGCCACCTGTCCAACGAGAGCGCCTGCCGGCTCAGCGAAATAAAGAAGCGCCGCGGTGCCGTTGGGGGCGACGACGACATCCGATGAGGCCTGCGCACGCTTGAGCCCGGCCTCGAGCAGCAGCCCATCGAGGTCAATCGTCTCGTCGACCGTCTCCATGCCGTGGTCGGAGCTGACGACGAACAGGATCTGCTCACCGCTCGGGTCGAGCCTGGCAACCGTTTCCGCCACGTGCCGGACGTTGGCGTCGGCACTCGCGATCGCGCGGCGATGCGCGGGTGAGCCGAGCGGCGTGTGGTGCCCGGTGTAGTCGGGCTCCGAGAGCCACAACACGGCGACGGCCGGCATGCGGCGGCGCAGCACCTCGTCGCAGAAGCGCTCGGTCGCGGCAGCGTCGCCGGCCTCGCCCTTGGCGATCGCCAGCCCCTCTTCGGCCGGGAGCGGCCGGCGGCCGGGACCGTAACTACCGGCCGGGTTGTAGACCCAGCCAAAGCCGTCAGGGTCGAGAAAATATGCGGCACCCGGCGACACGTTCGAGATCGCAATCGCCGTCTCGCCGCAGCCGCTGACCCGCTCGGCCAGGGTCGGCACGTGCAAAGTGCGGCCGGTCGCACGGTGCAGCCGGTCGCGGAAATCGGGCTTGCCGACCGAGAGACAAACGAGCCCCTCGCCTTCGTCGAGCGCCATCGTGTTGCCGAGCAGCCCATGGCGCGCCGGCAGGCATCCGGTCGCGATCGACGCGGCACTCGTCCGCGTGGTCGACGGAAACACGCTCGCATGATTGGCGAACCGTGCCGACCGTTGCCCGAGCTCGGTCAGGAACGGAGCATCGGCCGGCGTAATCAGATCGGCGCGCAGGCTGTCGCAAATGACGATGACGGCGCGGTTCATGGCGGTACTCCTGTTGATGGAGCGCGACAGCTCCCACGAATATCGATATCACGCCGATATGTGGGGCGCTGCAAGATCGCGGGATCGAAGCGGGCGCATCTTTTTGAACATGCCAGAGGGCGTCCGGTGACGACGCCTGGACCGGCGCCGACGGAGCCACGCGGCGCGCTCGCCTTGCTGATGTCGCGGCGCTTCGGGCCGCTGTTTGCCACCCAGTTCCTATCGGCCTTCAACGACAACGCGGTCCGCAATGCGCTGGTGCTGATGATCGCCTACCGCGGCGACATCGACGCGCTGTCGGCGCAGATCTTGATCCCGCTCGCCGGTGGGATCTTCATGCTGCCGTTTTTCCTGTGCTCGGCGACCGCCGGCCAGCTCGCCGACGCGCGGGACAAGGCCTGGCTGATCCGTTGGATCAAGCTACTGGAAATTCCGGTGATGCTGGCCGCAGCCGCGGGCGTTCTCGCCGGCAGCACGACCGTGCTCTTGGCATTGCTTTTCGCGATGGGGATCCAGGCGGCCTTTTTCGGTCCGCTCAAATACGCGATCCTCCCGGACCTTCTCACTCTCGACGAGCTGTTGCTTGGCAACGCGCTGGTCGAGGCCGGCACCTTTCTGGCGATCCTGCTCGGCACCATTGCGGGAGTCCTGATCGCGACCCGGCACGGTGCCGCCGTCGTCGCGGCGCTGATCGTCATGGTCGCTATTGCGGCCTGGACCGCGAGCCTGGCGATCCGGCAAACGGGCGCTGCCGCACCGGATGCCGGCGCGCGCTGGAATCTCGTCGCGGCGACCGCGCAGATCATCCGGCAGACCGCCAGCGATGTCGTGCCGTTTCGCTCGATCCTCGGCATCTCGTGGTTTTGGCTCGCCGGCGCCACCTACCTGTCGCAATTTCCGGGCTATGTCCGCTTTACGCTCGGCGCCGAAGAGGTCGTCGTGACTCTGTTCCTGACCGTCTTTTCGCTGGGGATCGCGTTCGGCTCGGTGCTCTGCAATCGGCTTCTCGGCGGCAAGGTCAGCGCCCGGACCGTGCCCTGGGGTGCACTGGGCATCGGGCTGTTCTCGATCGATTTGTGGCTCGCCAGCCCCACCCCGACCGCCGCCGGGGCGCTCGCCGGTCTCGGCGCATTTCTCGCCGACCCGGGCCATTGGCATATCCTCGCCGACCTCTTCGGGATTGCCGCATCGGGCGGGGTCTTTGTCGTGCCGCTCTACGCACTGCTGCAGACGGCGACCCGGCGTGAGCGCCGCGCCCAGGCGATCGCGGCGAACAACGTGATCAACGCCGCCTCTATGGTCGTTGCTTCGGTGGCGACGATGGGATTGATCGCCGCCGGGGTCAGCGTCCCCGGGCTCTTCCTGCTGGCCGGCAGCGGCACCCTCGTAGTGGCTCTTCTGATGTGGCGCGGCCTCGCGAGCGGCCGATGATCAGCGCGGCCAGCAAAGGAAGACCGCCCGCGCGAGGCTCCGTGGCAGCGCCGCACAATCGCGGGTCGCCGCACCGATTTCCCACCAGATCGAAGGCGGCCGCAGCCGGGCCCAACCCGCGATGCGCAGCCCGGCGAGACGGAACAGGAGCGCGGCCCGCGGCAGGTGTACCCGGTCGCTGACCAGCAACACTGAGCGGCCGCCGCATTCGCCGAGCAGCCTCGCGGATTCGCGCGCGTTGCCGAGGGTGTCGGGTGATCGCGGCTCGACCAGCAACGCCGCCTCCGGGACACCGCGAGCGAGTGCCATGTGGCGCATCATTTCCGCTTCCGGTACCGGCCCCCCACCGCGGCCCGAGAGCAACAGGACCGGCGCCGCGCCCGCCTGGAACAAGCGAACGCCGACATCGACCCGCCGCATCAATTCCGCCGAGCTGCGGCAGCCGAGAACGACGATCGCATCGGCCCTTGGATGCGCCAGGGGTGTGCAAGCGGATTGAGGGGTGACAGATTGAACCGGCTGGATGGGTGACATCTTGCTTCATTGAGCATCAAGGGTGTTGCGGTTGATGGGCCTGTGGGGTTGTGGGGATCGAGG
>Ga0210406_10008603_pt1 | contig 10209 bp, 8 predicted proteins | sample IncBWC30MmetaG_FD_155454 | JGI IMG/M metagenome (GOLD analysis project Ga0210406, IMG submission 155454) | Forest soil microbial communities from Barre Woods Harvard Forest LTER site, Petersham, Massachusetts, United States - Inc-BW-C-30-M | ecosystem: Environmental > Terrestrial > Soil >... | reverse complement strand
AGGAGTGGGAGCGGATCGAGCAGAAGCTGGCAGGGCTCTCCACCTTCAATCCTACGAAGAAGAAGTTTCTGGACCGCGTGAACTATTACGGCCAGATGGTCGAAATGGATGGGCAGGGGCGGCTACTGATACCGCAACTGTTGCGCGAGGCGGCGCAGATCAAAGGCGAGGTTGCAGTTACCGGCAATTTGACGCACTTGATCGTGCGCAACCTGGATTCGTATCGCAAGCAGGTCGAGGAAGAAAAGTTTACGTCCGACGATGAGAAGACGCTCGACGAACTGGGCATCTAGTGGGCGAGGGTTCAACAGACACCCCTCAGGGGGTTGGGCGTGGTGGTGGAAGGGAAGCGAGCCATGTTCCGGTTCTTTTAAAAGAAGCGATCGACTTTTTAAACGTGCGGCGTGGAGGGACTTATATCGACGCCACGGTGGGCTTGGGCGGACACAGTTACGAAATCGCAAAACGCCTCGGCGCACCGGGACATTTGATTGGGCTCGATAAGGATCCGGCGGCGCTGGAAAAGGCTGGCGTCAGACTTCGGATGTCAGACCTCAGCGAATCCGAGGCGGACTGGCCTCAAATCGAACTGAGGCATGAATCGTTTGCGAGCTTGGCCGAGGTCCGAGGTCTAAGGGCCGACGGCTTGCTCGCCGACATCGGCGTTAGCAGCCTTCAGCTTTCCGATGCCGCACGCGGATTCAGTTTTCAGGCGGATGGACCGCTCGACATGCGGATGGACCCGCGGTCGGAGCGTACCGCCGAACAAGTGGTAAACCACCTCGACGAGCGCGAGCTTGCCGATGTGATTTACGAATTCGGAGAGGAAAGGAGGTCGCGGAGAATCGCCAGAGCCATTGTCCGGTCGCGGCCGATACGATCTACCGCACATTTAGCGGATGTCATATCAGCCGCGGCCCGGTCAATGAAACATGAGCGGATTCATCCAGCGACCCGAACTTTTCAAGCTCTTCGAATCTTCGTAAACCGCGAACTGGACGATCTGAAGGCGCTGCTGGAAGCGGCGCCGCGGATTCTGAAGCCAGGAGGACGCGTGGTGGTGATCAGCTTTCATTCGTTGGAAGATCGCATCGTAAAGGATGCCTTCCGCGAGGGCAGTATTAAGGACAAGTACTTCCGGGTGCTGACCAGGAAACCGGTGACAGCATCATTAGAAGAACAAGATCGCAATCCGCGGGCGCGCAGCGCGAAATTGCGGGCGGCGGAAAGAGTTTAGATTCCGGAAAACCTGCCGGAGTCCCCGGCACAGCTGTAATGGCGTGCCGGGCGTTCAGGTTCTGAAGAAGCGGACGGCGGTGAAGATCCGCAGTCATCGTTTGGGGTTCCGTGGTAGGAATCCAAGGCTGAGGTTGGGAAATGTACAAGGGAACTTTGTTGAAAGACTTAATGGCGACGGTGGAGCGGGCCGAACAGCGCGTGCAGCAGATCCGAATGATCGACGAAATCGAGTTGCGGCGGATGTTCGAACTCGAGGTTCCGCAGACTCATTGTGAACCGGCTTACGCAGGAGCGGCATAAATGGCAGCAGCGGCAGCAATCCACAGCGCTATCCCGGCGGCTCGGCGGAATTCGTTTTTTACCGGAACGCCAGAAATTTACTTCGCAAAAAGCATCGACAACTCGCGGCTTGTAAAAGTCGAGGACCCTACGCGCCATCGTGAGATGAAGCAGTTCTGCACTGCGCTGGTTTGCCTGTTTTTGCTGGTTTTTACTTACGCCTGGCAGCACTTCCGTGCCATCGAGTATGGGTATCAGATCGAATCGGCAAAGCGCGAACTGAATAACCTTACAGAGATGAACCGCGCGTTGCGGTTGGAGGACGCCTCGCTGCGCGATCCCGAACGAATTGACGTCATGGCGCGCCGTATTGGCTTGGTACCGCCGGAGCCCGGCCAAGTGATCCGTATGGACAGCGCCTCAGTGGATTCAAACGTGCCAGTCATGGCGAGCAATGTTCCAGTGACGCTCATCGCGGGGCAATAAGTTCGTAGGTTTTCCTAATCTCCGAATCATAGACTGTTGTCATCCTGAGCGAAGGCGAAGGCGAAGGACCTAGGCATCGCCGGTAGTGTTCGCGGGTCCACGGATTCATAGGTTTTTTAGACCCGTAACAACCCCGGTCAGGATCCTAGAGCAAAAAACATCCACGATGTCCTCGGACTCCACCCTCGGAAAGAACTCACGCCTCTATCTCTTGGGCGGTATCCTCTTACTCTGGTGTGCAGCGATTTGTGTCAGGCTGGTTTATCTGCAGATTTTTCAGTATGGCAGCTTCGTAAAACAGGCCGAGCACCAGCAACTGCGTGAGATCCCGCTCTCCGCCAAGCGCGGCGTTATCTACGACCGCGCTGGACACGAGCTGGCGATGTCCGTTCTGGTTGACTCCGCGTTCGCCGTTCCTTCCGAAGTAAAAGACCTGCCAACGGCGGTTGCGCTCATCACACGCATCACCGGGGAAGATCACAATGTTGTGCTGGCGGACTGCCGCAATCATAAGACGTTTTGCTGGATGGCGCGCAAGGCTGATGACGAGACCATCGAGCGGATCAAATCGCTGAACCTGCAGGGCATCCATTTCCAGAAAGAGCCGAAGCGTTTCTATCCTGCCCGCGATTTGGCAGCACAGGTTATCGGGACAGTTGGCATGGAGGACGCCGGGCAGAGCGGCATTGAACACGGCTTCGACGACAAGCTCCGAGGGCGCGCCGGGAAAATGTTGATCTCGGTCGACGCGCGGCGGCAATGGTTCTCCGATGTGGAGAAGCAGCCGGAGCCCGGCGAAAGCCTGGTCCTCACAATCGACAAGAACATTCAATACATTGCCGAAAAAGAGTTGGATCAGGCGATCCACGACACGCAGGCAATCGCCGGCACGGTGATTGTGGAAAATCCGCGCACCGGAGAAATTCTCGCGCTGGCCAACCGTCCGACTTTCAATCCGAACCTGCGCAAGCAAATTACGCCGACCGCGCTCACCAACCGTGCCGTAAGTTACGTATACGAGCCTGGTTCGACCTTCAAGCTGGTCACAATTTCGGCGGCGCTCGAAGAGAAGCTGACCAATCCGAATGAAGTCTTCGACTGCCAGATGGGTTCCATCGTTTACAACGGCATGCGCATCCGCGACTCCAAGCCGCACGGACTACTGCCAGTGTGGGGAGTGCTAGCGGAATCCAGCGACGTAGGCGCAATCAAGATCGCGCTGCGCCTGGGCGAAGAGCGCTTTTACAAGTACATCCGCGCCTACGGGTTCGGGCAGCAAACGGGAATCGAATTGCCCGGCGAAACCCGCGGTTTGACTAAGCCCGTGAGCCGCTGGTCGAAGGTTTCGATTGCTGCCATCTCCATGGGCCAGGAAATTGGCATTTCACCCATACAGCTATCGGCCTTGATTTCCACTTTCGCCAACGACGGCGTGTGGGTGGCGCCGCGCATCCTCACGGGAGAAGTCGAACCAAAGATCGGACCGCAGACTGTGGCGTTTCATCCCGGGCCATCCAGGCGCGTCATATCGAGTTTTACTGCTGCCGAAATGCGGTCCATGATGCAGAAAGTCGTGCTAGAAGGCACCGGGCGCAAGGCCATTCTGGAAGGCTATACGTCGGCAGGAAAGACCGGTACGGCGCAGAAAGTGGATCCCGCAACCGGCGCGTATTCAAAGACGAAATATATCGGATCGTTTGCGGGATTCGCGCCCGTGAATAATCCGCAGATAGTCGTTGCCGTCATCCTGGATTCTGCGGTTGGACTCCACCAGGGTGGTCAAGTGTCGGCTCCAGTCTTTCGCCGCGTTACCCAGCAGGTGCTCGAGTATCTGCATACACCGCACGATTTGCCGCTCGCGCCGCGGCATCAGTTGCTGCTCGCGCAGGCGAGGATGAAAGAGAACGATCTGGAAGAAGGCACGCCCGATCATCCCGGCGAATCGCTGGAGACGGCAGAAGTGAATGGAGACTCCTCCGAGGTCGCGAAGCCCAGTGTTGCGCATGCGCCTGCGACTGTGAACACCGAAGGGAAAGTAGTCCAGGCAGCAATGCGGCAACCTGAAACAGAAAGGGGCGCGGGTGTGGAAACACCAAAAGACACACCGATCGCAAGCGTTGCGGCGAATGAACCTCGATCTCCAGTTCCGGCAACCGGAACAATCGTCCTCGACGTGGAACAGGGCGGCATTGAAGTGCCATCTTTTGTCGGCAAGACCGTTCGCGGAGCAGTCGAAGCCGCACAGGATGCCGGAATCGAGTTGGAGGCCGTTGGCAGTGGGGTTGCGCGGCAGCAATCTCCGTCGGCGGGGACTCACATAGCGGCAGGGGCGCATGTCACGGTTCAGTTCGGACGATAAAAAAAATCTTAACCACAGAGGGCACAGGGTCTCATTGATTAAGGCCAAAGGTCGATTCCCTCTGTGAACCCCTGTGCACTCTGTGGTAAAGACTTGGTATTGGCTCCGATCGATAAATGCGCTGATACCCGAAGGCTTTCCCGTTTGACCCATCGAAAAAGCGCGTGATACGTTAAACAGTCGCACCGTCCAGACAAAACCAGTTCCCGCTTGCTGCCCGAGGTTCGCGATTGTCTTCAGTGGAAGCCACGCCCGCCAGCGCTGCCACCGGCGTCCGTAAAACGGCGCTGAACGCCGTCCATCGCCAGATGGGCGCGAAGATGGTCGACTTTAACGGCTGGGACATGCCCGTCGAGTACCCCGCTTCGATCGGCTGCGGAATCATCAACGAGCACATGGCGGTGCGCACCGGCGTGGGCATTTTTGACGTCAGCCACATGGGTGATATTCGCATAGCTGGCCCGCAAGCGCTGGCTGCCGTACAGCATATTTCCATGAATGACGCCTCGCGGCTGGCGATTGGGCAAGCCCAGTATTCTGCGCTGCTCTACCCGCAAGGAACGTTCGTCGATGACGTAATCGTCCACCGGTTGGGTGAAGATGAGTACCTGCTGGTGATCAACGCGGGCACGCGCGAGAAGGATTTCAACTGGGTGCGCGACAATACGCGCCAGTTTGATTGCGCCGTGCAAAATCTTTCGGATGACTACACGCAGATCGCAATTCAAGGTCCCAAGGGCGTGAACGTACTCCAGACGCTGACTGACGCGGACCTGAGCGCCGTAAAGTTTTACTGGATCACGCGCGGGACTATCTGCGGTCTGAAGAATATTCTGATTGCGCGCACGGGATACACTGCCGAAGACGGATTCGAGATCTATGTTCCCGCCGATGAACGCACGAGCGCCCGCGTGTGGAATGAGATTCTGAATGCGGGCAGGGAATTCGGTCTGGTCCCATGCGGTTTGGGGGCGCGGAATACTCTGCGGCTCGAAGGTAGTCTTTCCCTCTACGGACACGAAATTTCCGATACGATTAATGTTTGGGAAGCGGGGCTCGACCGCTTCTGCAAGATGGACAAGCCAGACTTTGTCGGTCGTGCAGCATTGGAGCAGGCCAAGGCTGAGGGTACCCAGCGAACACTGGTTGGCTTGGAGATGACCGAGCGCGGCATCGCGCGTGACGGGTACAAAGTGCTGGACGGCGTCGGCGGCCGCGAGATTGGATACGTAACCAGCGGTTCGCCGGCACCGTTCTTGAAGAAAAATATTGCGATGGCGTACGTGCCACCCGAGTTTGCCGCTATTGGTACCGCTGTGAAAATTGAGATTCGCGGGCAAGGAGTGGGAGCGCAGGTGGTGCCGACACCGTTCTATAAGCGTCCGAAGAAAGCCGCATAAGTCACAAGTATTCGGTTGCTGCGTAATTTCTTAGAAGCCAGGAGCCAGAAGCCAACATGGCCTATCCGACAGATCGCAAGTACACAAAACAACATGAGTGGGTTCAAGCGAACGGATCCAGCGCAGCGATTGGCATCACCGACCATGCGCAGGAAGAGTTGGGCGACATTGTGTTTGTTGAATTGCCAAAGGTAGGCGCGGAACTGGCGGCCGGCAAGACTTTCGGCTCGGTTGAGTCAGTCAAGGCTGTGTCCGACCTCTATTCTCCTGCCTCCGGTACCGTGACCGAAGTGAATGAAAATCTTGCCACCTCGCCCGAAGCAGTTAATAAAGACGCGCATGGCTCCTGGATGCTAAAGGTTAGTCTGAAAGATCCGAAAGAATTAGATTCACTACTCTCCGCTGCCGATTATGAGAAGTTTGTTGCGGAAGAAGGCGGCCACTGAGAGCCGACCTCGGACGTCGGACCTCCACCGTGGAAGGCTTAGCAACAAAAGGCCGAGGTCCGAAACCTAAGGTCCGACGGCCGCTATCACAATCGAACTGACCTTCAGTTACATCTAAACAATTTCTATGCGCTATCTACCAAAATCTCCTGCCGACCGCGAAGCCATGCTGAAGACGATCGGCCTCAGTTCGGTCGATGAATTGTTTGCGCCAATTCCGGCGGAATACCGGCTGACGCGCGACCTTAAGGTTCCACGCCAAATGGCGGAATCGGAGATCGTGGACTATTTTCGGCAGCGTTCGCGCGAAAATGGCGAAGGCTACGTCAGCTTTCTAGGCGCGGGAGCCTACGCACACTACCGGCCCATCATCATCGATTCACTCATCTCCCGCGGTGAATTTCTCACGGCCTATACTCCCTACCAGGCGGAGATTTCGCAAGGCACGCTGCAATCGATTTTTGAATTCCAAACCATGATCTGCGAATTGACCGGCATGGAGGTGGCGAACGCTTCCATGTATGACGGTTCCACCGCCGCCGCTGAAGCTGTCATGATGGCGGTGCGGCTGACCGGCCGCCGCTCGGTCATCGTGGCGCGCAGTTTGCATCCCGAGTACCGTGAAGTGCTGGCCACTTACGCCACGCACCAGGGAATGCCGCTTTCCGTCACCGGTTTTGGTGACGACGGACGTGTCGACTTGAAGGGACTTGAGAATTCAATCAATGCCGAAACCGCCTGCGTGTTGATTCAGTCCCCGAATTTCTTTGGGACGATTGAGGATGTCGCGGCAATTGCGGACATCGCACACAAGCACGGGGCGATGCTCGTGGTTTCTATTGCCGAAGCGGTCTCGCTGGGGATCATCGAGCCGCCACGCGAAGCCGACGTAATCGCCATGGAAGCGCAATCGTTCGGCGTGCCGCTCGGATTTGGTGGACCGTACTGTGGCGTGATCGCCACGCGAGAAACATTTGTGCGGCAGATGCCCGGCCGATTAGTGGGCCAGACCGTTGACAAGCAAGGCAGGCGCGGGTTCGTGCTAACGCTGGCGACGCGCGAGCAGCACATCCGCCGTGAGAAGGCGACTTCGAATATCTGTACCAATCAGGCGCTAGTCGCGCTGATGGTTAACATATTTATGACGGTGTACGGTAAGGTTGGCTTGAAGGAGTTGGCAAAGCAGAACCTGGCAAAGGCCGCCTATGCGGCCGGACAATTTGCGAACCATGGACGCCTATTGTTCGGCGGCGCTCCGCGCTTCAACGAGTTTGTCCTCGAAACCGGCGAGGATCCGTCGGCAATCAACCACCGCTTGCTGCAGGCGAAAATAGTGGGCGGTCTGCCGCTGAAGAAGTTTTACCCAGAACTTGGGAACGCTGCTTTGTGGTGCTGCACAGAGCTCACGACGCGGTCTGCCATCGATGCCGCAGCGGGGCTGGCTGGCAGGAGTAAAGGCTCGGTGCAACCGGCGAACGACGAAACTGCCATTGCGGAGGTGGTGCGATGAAGCGCACTCCTCGCAAGGCCACCAGCCACGTCAATCAAAACGAAGGCTTGATTTTCGAGAAATCCTCGGCCGGCAAAGCCGCTTGGAAACTGCCGCCCCTCGATGTGCCCGAAGTTGATAGCTCAAAGCTTCTAGGTTCATCTGAAAGAAAAACCCTCGGCAACCTGCCCGAGGTGAGCGAGATCGAAATCATTCGTCACTTTACGCGGCTGTCCACTTGGAACTACGCAATCGATCTCGGAATGTATCCCCTGGGCTCATGCACCATGAAGTACAACCCGCGCGTCAATGAGGCCGTCGCGCGGGTAGAGGGTATTGCCAATGGCCATCCCTACCAGCCCGAGAAGATTTCGCAAGGCGCGCTTCAGATTCTTAAAACTTTGAGCGAGTGTCTAATCGATATCACCGGAATGGATGCGATTACGCTGCAGCCCGCAGCCGGCGCCCATGGCGAAATGACCGGACTTCTCATGGTGCGTGCCTACCACCATGCCAAAGGCCGTCCCCGAAAGAAGATTCTGATTCCAGATTCAGCCCACGGAACGAACCCGGCGACTGCCGCGATGGTTGACTACGCGGTTGAGAATTTAAAGTCAGACTCGCGGGGCATGGTGGATATCGCCGCGCTGGAAGCGCAGATGAACGAAGACGTTGCTGCGCTGATGCTCACCAACCCAAATACTTTGGGAATATTCGAGCAGCAGATCCACAAAATCGCCGATATTCTGCATGCCAAAGGCGGCCTGCTCTATATGGACGGCGCAAACATGAACGCACTGGTCGGCAAAGTGCGGCCGGGAGATTTTGGCGTCGACGTAATGCACTTGAATTTGCATAAGACCTTTTCCACGCCGCACGGCGGCGGTGGACCGGGATCCGGGCCGGTAGCTATCAAAAAACTTCTTGAGCCGTTTCTACCCACGCCGGTTCTTACGACCAAGACCGATGGCGCACTCGGTTTTGAATATGATCGCCCGCAATCGGTAGGACGAGTTCGCGCGTTCTATGGCAACTTCGGAATGTTTGTGCGCGCTCTCGCTTATATCCAGGCAAACGGGTCGGATGGTCTGCGGCAAACTACGGAGGACGCCGTTCTAAATGCCAACTACATTCGCAATGGTCTCGAGGGTATCTACGATTTGCCTTATTCCACGCCCACCATGCACGAGGTGGTGTTCAGCGACAAATTGCAGGCGAAAAAAGGCGTGCGCACGATGGACCTCGCCAAGCGCCTGATCGATTACGGCTTCCACCCCTACACGACGGCGTTTCCGCTGATTGTTCCCGGCGCTCTGATGATTGAACCAACCGAGAGCGAATCCAAAGAAGAGATGGATTTGTTCATCGAGGCAATGAAGTCGATTGCAGAGGAAGTAAACGAAGATCCGCAGATAGCGCTCGAGGCGCCGCACTCAACGCGAGTCTCTCGATTGGACGAGACCGCCGCAGCCAGAAAGCCAGTATTGCGCTGGAAGCCTTCCAGCAGTTCGTGATTGAGCTTGCCGGGACGCGCTCTTGCCACAGTGCCTTGCGCGCTTCCTCCTCTGTGATTCCTTCCGCAGCCGTGGTTAAATTTACTCATTGCCTCGTCCAAGGAAAAAATCTCTTCCGCCGGAGCCCGCGGGAACATTTTCTTCTCCCGAGAAGCGCAATCACGTGTTGTGCCTGCTGTTGGCCGTGCTGACGTTGGCGCTTTACAACCCGGTCAGCCGGCATCCTTTCGTGAACTATGACGATGACCGCTATGTAACTGAGAACTCCCATGTGCGCGCCGGTCTGACTTGGAGCACGATTAGTTGGGCGACAACTGCGACCGAACAGGGCAACTGGCACCCGCTGGCTTGGATGTCCCATGCGCTGGACGTTTCTTTGTTCCGGCTCAATCCGGCGGGACATCACTTCACCAGCGTTTTGCTACATACGCTGAATGCGATATTGCTTTTTCTGTTGCTGGCGGCCGTGACTGGACGAGCTGGTCCGAGCCTGTTTGTCGCCGCAGCATTTGCCGTGCATCCCATCAACGTTGAGTCGGTGGCATGGGTTGCGGAGCGCAAGAACGTATTGTGCACGTTGTTCTTCCTGCTCACCCTGATGGCGTACGGCTGGTACGCACGAAAGCCAGGCTGGCAGCGGTATCTGGGAGTTACGGCGCTGTTTGTGGCGGGGCTGGCTTCCAAGCCGATGGTGATCACCTTGCCGTTCGTGTTGCTGCTATGGGACTACTGGCCTCTCGGAAGAGCGCAGGAGTCTGGCCAAAAATCTAATCATTCGCCGGGTTCTTATTCGTGGCAGCGACTTTTGGTGGAAAAACTTCCGCTACTCGCTCTCTCCCTCGCTAGTGCCGTCATCACGATGAATGTGCAACAAGCCGGCGGCGCGGTTCGTTCGATCACACAGTTCTCTTTCGGTGTCCGCTTGGCAAATGCCATCTGCGCCTACTTCATGTATCTGTGGAAGATGCTGTGGCCCGCACGCCTTGCTCCGATGTAT
>Ga0210406_10008602_pt1 | contig 10210 bp, 10 predicted proteins | sample IncBWC30MmetaG_FD_155454 | JGI IMG/M metagenome (GOLD analysis project Ga0210406, IMG submission 155454) | Forest soil microbial communities from Barre Woods Harvard Forest LTER site, Petersham, Massachusetts, United States - Inc-BW-C-30-M | ecosystem: Environmental > Terrestrial > Soil >... | reverse complement strand
CTACGATTTTCTCAACCTCGGCCAGAATCGTCTCGGCTTCGTCATCGCAGACATCTCCGGCAAAGGCATCGCCGCCGCGCTCCTGATGGCCAACCTGCAAGCCAACCTGCGCAGCCTCTGCGCCATCGCCGGGCACGAGCCCGATCATCTGCTCCGCTCCGTCAACCAGCTCTTCTGCGAAAACACCACGGACGGCGCGTACGCCACGCTCTTCTTCGCCGAATACGACGACGCGACCCGCGTCCTTCGTTTCGCCAATTGCGGCCATCTCCCCGCGCTTCTCCTCCGCGCCGACAACACGGTCGCGCGCCTCGACGCCACCGCCACTGTCCTCGGCATTTTCAAAAAGTGGGACTGCGAAGTAGGCGAATGCCGCGTAGCGCCTGGCGACATCTTCGCTCTCTACACCGACGGCATCACCGAGTCCTTCAATCACGATCGCGAAGAATTCGGCGAGTCGCGCCTTCTTGATTCACTCCGCCTTCATCGCGGGCTCTCGCCGCGTGCCGCCCTCGCGTCCATCATTGATGAAGTCCTCCACTTCAGCCCGCAAGAGCAGCACGACGACGTCACCCTAATCCTAGCCAAGTGCCAGTAATAAGCCGGTGAGCGGCAGGTCCCTAAGGCGTACTCATGCATTCCCCTGAGGGAGAAACCGCCCACTGCGCGCAAAAAATTCTTCCATATGCACCGCGAATCTGTGTACGTTTCGTTCACGGTAAGGCGATCTCCGCAACCATCTTCCCCTCCACTGCTTACCGTCCACGAATTATTTCCACGCACCGCAAATTGTTCTCCAGGATGGAAGCCCGCGTGCCACTCCACCCAATCCCGCCCCATCCAGGCCCCACACACCAGGAGGTGTACACCTATGCTTCGTAAGTTCCTCTGTTCCGCCTCGTTTGCTGGATTACTGCTCTCAGGCATTGCTCTACACGCGCGTCCAACTCAGCAGCAGCAACAACCTCAGCCAAAGCAGCGCACCGAGCAAACCAAGACAGCGCAAGGCAAAGTAACCGACATCGCCAGCGACAAAAAATCCTTCACCATCGAAGTGAATGACGGAAGCAGCAAACACACCATGCAATTCGTACTCGACGGCAATACACAAGTGCAAGGCAGAGTCAGTGTCGGCACCGACGCCACGGTCGAGTTTCAGCCCACTCCAGACGGCAAGAATCTCGCCGTGACCATCACGCCGCGCACCACTCAATCGCCTGCCCCCGGTAGGTAGATAAATTCTGTTCTCGCATCGCGATGCAATGGACCGGTTACGCTAATCTCGTAGCCGGTCCCTTTTGTTTGTATGCACACCGGGCGCGACGTCAACCCACGCATCGATTGATCGTTAGAAGTATCGTTCTGAATTTTGGGTTATAGGAGCACGCGCCGGCACGCTCCCGGATTACAAATCTCGTTTTGGTGGTTTTGTAACTACGCCAGGCGATCCGGCTCCTCCAGGAAAACCGCGCTCGTCTTATCCGGATATAGTAAACGCTGTAGATTCCAATTGTGCCCTACTTAGCACGCACTAGATAACCGGCGCCGTAGAAATCCTCGCATTCTGAAACAAAGCAAATTCCTCTTGCCTCCGAAATATGCGGCTTCTATAGTTACCGATGTCGAGTAGCTGATGTCCCCGTTTCAGTTCAGAAGGACTCGCGTGGCCACCTTACCGAACCAATCGCAATCTCCGCTCCCTAAACTGGATGACTGGGATGAGTTTCTGGAGGGCCGCTACAAAGAAGGCAAGCAGGAATCCGATTTTCGCCAGTACGATGCGAAAGCAGATCCTGGCGTGGCGGAGTTCTATCGCCTCAATCACGAAAAACAGACCGTCGCCTATGCACTCGGCAAAGAAAAAGAATATTTCGGCTTAAATCGCGGACAGAAAGGCATCTGGGAAGCCGCGGACTATCTCAACACCCTGGTAGACGACAGCGATCCCGACACGGACCTTACCCAGACCGAGCACCTCTTGCAGACCTCGGAAGCCATTCGCAGCGATGGCCATCCGCGCTGGATGGTAGCGACAGCCTTTGCACACGATTTAGGAAAATGTCTCTGCCTCTACGGCGAACCGCAATGGGGCGTTGTCGGCGACACATTCCCGGTCGGCTGTGCCTGGTCCGATAAAATTGTCTTCCCCGAATACTTCCAAGCGAACCCCGACGCAAACGTTCCTGAATATCAATCCAAATACGGCATCTATGAGCCGAATTGCGGCTTGGAAAATGTTCACATGTCCTTCGGGCACGATGGCTACATCGCGGAAGTCCTGAAGCCCTATCTGCCCGACGAGGCGCTGTACATTCTTCGCTTTCACTCGTTCTACGCCTGGCATCGCCACGGCGCGTACACGCACCTGATGAACGACAAGGACGCCGCCATGCTCGCCTGGGTGCGCAAGTTCAACCCATACGATCTCTATTCCAAGGGACACATCAAGCCAGACGTAAAACAGCTAAAGCCCTATTACGACGATCTCTTCGCCGAATTCTTCCCCGACAAAATCGACTGGTAACAGAAATCGGTCCCGGCGCAACCTAATCGCCGCGAGCACTGTAGCTCAGCCGCTTCTTGGCCAGGCTTTTCATAGGCGCTTAGTTCCAGCGAGCAAACCGCTTTTTAGCTACTCCTTTTGCGGTGGCGGCACATCCGGCGGCGCAGTATCCGGATGATCTTTCAAATACTGCTGCCACGGCTCGTCGCGAAAGACGATCCGGAATCCCCGATGCGAATTCACGTAAATCGTTTTCTGCACGTCCAGATCGTCGTACGGAATCGCGTGCTCGGCGGCCTTCGTCGGATCATCCACGATCATGCTGAAATGCATCTGGCCATTCACCAGCCAGTAGTCCGTCACGCCGTATACCGTGCCATCTTTCATATACAGCCAAATCTGATCGCGTTCGTCTCCGCCATACACGTACACAGGAGCTTCGTACATCTGCGGCGTGAGATAATTTTCAAAACCATACGCCCCGTAACCATACCCATAAAAAGGGAACGGATAGCAGTCGAATCCCGCGCCCCACGCCCACCCCAGCGAAGGACCGCAGGCTGGCCACCAAAGGGAATTGACTTTCAATCCCAGTCCAAATCGGAGACCCACGCCAGGCCTGAAAAACGGCGCGCCAAAAAATCGTCGGTGCCCAAAAACGCCTATCGGCCCCTGCCGAAAGCCGAAACCAGTCCGTGCCCCCAAATGCCCCACTCCGGTAAAATGTGGCCCCGCCCCACGCGGACCCCTGAAGACCGGAGGCCGGCCAATCCGCGGAGCCGACGGCGCGCCCATCCGCCCGGGGTGCCCGCCGACGCCAGGCTGAACAGGATGTTGCGCCCGCGCCGAAGGCTGAGCCGAAACACAAGCCAGCAAGCACGTTGCAACAATCAAAATTTTCTTGAAGATCGAACCGGTTAGGTTAGTGAGGCTCAAACCGCAAATGACAAAGCGCACCATGTAGCTACGCCACCTCATCAAGCACAATTCTAATCCCATCAGCCTCCGGTTGCGTCCCGAACTAAGTAAAAACGATGTCACTTCGCGCTTAGATCGCAATTCTTTCCCAGGAGCACAGCCACGCATGTCAATGTCCAACGATCTCCCATCGCCGCTCCTCACAACTCACCGAGGGAGCAACCTGGCTGTCACGTTCCCCTGTAGCTCACGCCGTTTTTGGACCTGAGGCTGTTCTCTCGCCTGCCCATGTTTAGGCTCCGAATCCATAGGCGAATGTACGGCGAACCTGATACGATAGCTCCGTTATGACGAGGCGGCCGATCGTTGCCGATTCGTCGATCTGCCTGCACCCCGCGTGATGCAAGAACTGGTTACAACAGGGAAAGTCCTCTGGCGTTGGCGCAAGTAAAAAGCACGGATCATCGCATCCGTGGCGGCTGATTAGAGGCTTGCTAAGGCCTGGTACACCGTTACCGGTATTGTCTGATTTTGCGCTTTATAGGATTTTGCTGTGTATGTTGGATGCCCTACTTGCCCGCGTGGATGGGGTCTAACCTCCCGAACTATGCCAAAATGGGTCGCGTATTGTCCGGAATGTGACCGCTGTTCTGCCTTTAGGAAGATTGACCTTTCCACTCTCGATTTAGCCGCGCCGAAAGCAAAGAAACCCTTGCTGCCTGAGGGTGGTGAAAGCTGGTCCTGCCCTATCTGCAAGCGCCAAACGCGGGTGAGAGATTGCGATCTTACGTATAGTTACGCCTCGTGAATCCTCCTCGTTAAGGTTCCTGCTCGTCCGACAGAGCCGAGCACGTAATTCGCGCGTCATCGAGAAGTCCTAAACGGGCTTCTCTGCAATCGATTGTGGGGTTTCGAGGTTCGCTGTTTCATTCACACTCTCAATCGGCGCCAACAACGTTTTCAAATGCTCACTAAGTTTGGTGATCCCATCCGATTTTGAGAGCACGAGGTCAACGCCAATCGCCGCCGCGAGTGATCGGGGAATATTATCGAAGTGCATTGAGAACAGGACGATTTTCGTGCGCGGCAGCATGGCCTTGAGAACCGATGCCGCCTCCGCTCCAGTCATCACGGGCATAGAGAGATCAAGGAGGATTAGTTCTGGTTGAAGGCGTCGGGCTTTCTCAATGGCGTCTGTACCGTGTCCCGCTTCTCCGCAGACTTTGAACGGGGTTTGACTCTCAATGTACACGCGGAGCAGGTAACGGATATTCGGGTTGTCGTCACAAATCAGGATGCCGCCCATAGAAGGAGGTCAAGGCCTTTCTCCGCGCCAACGCAGGACCCTTACAGTTGTTATAGGACATTGAACATCTTTCGGGCGGACCAACGTATGAGGTAAACCCCCGCAAACACGCTCAGGTTTTTACCTTACATGGTCGAATGTATTGTTTTGAATAGAGCCGCCCGATAGGTTTCACTCCCCAAATCGTAAGAACCGAATTGATGTAGTGGCCGATCTTCAGATCGGTCAGTCCCGGCAACGCATGCATCTTGCCTGCGCTACTTAGGGATCGGAACTTTAGCTCCGGCATTAACAAGCGGCTCCTATCGCGCGTTAGCCGCCGAAAAAAGCTTGATGGGGCGCGTAAGATTGACACTCAGGCTGGCGCAGCGTAGCGTAAATTGCAGATACCTATGGACCTCTTTGAAGAAATTGTGAAGATGCGGCGAGCCGGCCAACGCGGCGCGCTCGCCACCATCGTGCACACCAATGGCTCGATCCCGAGCTACGAAAGCTCGCGCATGCTCGTCCGCGAAGATGGCTCACTGGTCGGCACCGTGGGTGGCGGTTGCGTCGAAGCCGACGTCTGGGCCGCCGCTAAAGAAGTAATGCAAAAAGAAGCGCCGCGCAAAATGGTCTTCAATCTAAACAATGAGGCTAGCTACGACAACGGCCTGATCTGCGGCGGCACCGTCGAAATTTTCGTCGAGCCCATTCTCCCGCAGCCCATTGTTTATGTTTTCGGCGGCGGCCACGTTTCCATGGCCATGGCAAAAGCGGCGAGCTGCGCCGGGTTCGCCATCGGCGTCGTTGACGACCGCGAAGCTTTCGCCAATCTGCAGCGCTTCCCCATGGCGCAAGAAGTCTTCACCAGCTACGAACAAGCCTTCGAGAAAATTCAGCCCAACGCTTCCACGTACCTCGTAATCGTCACTCGGGGACACAAAGAAGACATGCGCGTGCTCGCCTGGGCCGCGCGCACCGAAGCCCGTTACGTCGGCATGATCGGCAGCAAACGCAAAGTAATCTCCGTCTACAAGGCACTGGAAAAAGAAGGCTACCGCCCGGAAGAATTCGAGCGCATCTACGCCCCTATGGGCCTGGAAATCGGCGCGCTCTCGCCAGAAGAAATCGCCATCAGCATAGTCGCCGAGCTGATCGCAGTGCGTCGCAACGCCAACGCCTCAGCCCACAAAAAAGTGAGCTTGGAGGCGCGCTCCGCGGTGCGCGTAGGCTAAACTCTCTTGTGGGGCACGGCGCAGCCGTGCCCATCTTAAAGAAATTACCCGAGGCGCAAGGCAGCCGAAAGAGGCAACCAGGAAAATATGTTGGCCGCCGTAGTCCTCTCGGGCGGCGCTTCCAGCCGCATGGGCTCCCCCAAGGCGCTCCTCGCCTATCAGGGACGTCCGTTCCTCGAGCACCTGCTGGAAGTCACCGTGCATCCCAAAATCCAAGTTCGCCGAGTAGTCCTCGGCGCTCACGCGGAGCCAATCGCAAAAAGCATAGCGCTCGCCGCGGACGAAATCGTAATCAACGCCGACTGGGAAAGCGGCCAGCTAAGCTCCATCCAGTCCGCGCTCCGCAGCCTTCCGGAGGGAACGGCCGGCTCTCTTCTCTGCTTGATCGATCATCCGCTGATCAGCAGCGCCTTGGTCAATGAACTGATCGAGGTGTTCTACGCATCGTCGTGCGCGAAAATTGTTTTGCCTGTTTACCAAGGGCGCCGTGGTCATCCCGTGATTTTTCCTGCGACCCTGTATCAAGAATTATTGCAAGCGCCCGCGGACAAAGGCGCTCGTGCGGTCGTTTGGGCACACGCCCCCGCAGACCTTCTCGAAGTTCCCACCAATGAGGAAGGCTGCGTCTTGAATCTGAACGATCCCGAAACAATGCACCGCGCCACCGGCCGCAGCGACTGACGAATTAACGGACGAATTACTGAGGCATTTGTCTGCGCCGATGTTTTACAAACAGCATCGCCAAGAAGATCCGCGGCTGCCCTATTTTGGAGCGAGACTTCGCAACATTGTTGCAGAGAAACGACGGCTATTTATATTTTGCGGCAATATTTCGCAGCATTGTTTCGACGGCATCAGCCGCAAGTTCCGCGCCGTGGAATGTTGCCGGCGGAAGTCCGCCAAGCAATTCCGAGACAGTCTGCGCGGTAAGCGAGCGCGCCTCGGCAAGCGTGCGACCGCGAAGTTGCTCCGTAAGCAGCGAAGCACACGCAATGGACGTAGTGCAACCACGGCACAGAAAACGCGCTTCCACGATCCTTTCGCCTTCCATGCGCACCGCTAGGTGAAGAACGTCACTGCAAACGGGATTGCTCACTTCCACTTTCGCGGTGGCGCCAGGAAGCTCACCGGCGTTCCGCGGATTCTGAAAATGATCGAGAACAGCATCGCTAAACATCAGCAAGAGTATAGCAATGCAGGATTTTATTTCTTCGCTGGCAAATATTTTCTGTCGATTGCTTACATTTTCGACCGGCGACCCGCTGTATGCAGGCGACGGGCCTCATCGCAACAGATTGACGAACGCGAGCCGCACACCAATATTGTGCGTAGTTTGCTAACCTTTCCTGTGGTGAGACCAAAACACAAGACAGGCTTGAGGATTGTGTCGCTGGCGCCTAGCGCTACTTCGATTTTGTGTGCGGTTGGCACTAAGAAATTGCTGGTTGGCGTTACAAAATGGTGTTGCGATGTGGCGCCGGTTGCGGGATTGCCGCAAGTTGGGGATTGCTGGCACATGGAGTCGGTCGCGGATATTGTGGCGCTGCAGCCGACACTGGTGATTGGTTCGGTGCCGTACAAACAGGAAACGGTCGCGAAGTTGCTGGAGCAGCGGCTGAATTTTTTGGCGATGAACCCGCGGACGCTGGAAGACGTCTATGCGGATATTCGGTTGCTCGGCGGAATCGTAGGGCGAGCTGCGCGCGCGGAGGCGCTGCTTCGAGCAATGCGATCGAAATTTGCGGCTGTCGAACGCGCGTCGAAAAAGCTGAAGCGGCGCGTGCGGGTTTATTGCGAGGCTTGGCCGAATCCGCGAATTAGCTCGCCGCCGTGGGTGGCGGAGTTGGTGACTATTTGCGGCGGAGAAATGGTTGTGCCGGCGGGAGAAAAGGTCAGCGATGAAAACGTCGCGGAGGCTCGGCCTGAAGTGATTGTGCTGGCCTGGGCGGCGACCGGGGACAAGAGCAAGCCGCAGCAGGCGTATGGCGTGGAGGCTTGGAAGGATGTTCCGGCGATTCGGGAACGGCGAGTTTTTGTGATCCGAGATGAATTGTTGAATACGCCGGGACCGCCGTTGGTTACAGGAGCGCTAGAGTTGTCTAAGATGCTTCATTCGCGGCCGGAAAGAGTCAACGAAACGATAACGCAGAGACGCTGAGGACGCGAAGACTTGCAGAGAAGAAAAAGTGGGATTAACACAGGGCGCACAGAGTTTGTGGCATAGGGGACGCAAAGAAGACATGAGAACGGTTGTGGCGGCGGTGATTGAGCGGGGAGACCGGAGATTGCTGATTGGGCAGCGGCGGAGGGATGATTCGTCTCCGTTGAAGTGGGAATTCCCTGGCGGCAAAGTGCGGGATGGCGAGGCTGCGGAAGCTGCTCTGGCGCGCGAGTTGCGCGAGGAACTGGGCGTTACGCTGACTAAGTGCGTGGAGATGGGCCGCGTACGGCATCAGTACGCCCCTTCGCCGGAGGAGCTGGAGATTCGATTTTTCGCCGCCGCATTGGCAGAGGGGGAACCCGTGCCATTGTGCTTCGAACAAATCGCGTGGGTGCTGCCAAAGGAATTGGGTGAGTACGACTTTCTGGCAGCCAATCGGGAGTTGATTGCGAATCTGGCTACCGGACGTATTAAGCCGGCGGAGTACCTGGAACGCGTACAGAGAAAGCGTTAAATCAGTCGCGCGAATGACTGAAGCATAACAAACCGATCCCGCGTCCTACCGACAAATTTACGAGATTACGGGGTTGGGTTTTTCTGGGTCGATGCCTAGGTCTTTTATGGCTTGCGTTACTACCTTGGGCTCGATTTTGCCGTCCTGCTGTAGTTCGTGCAGGGTGGCCAGCGTTATGAAGCGCGCGTCTACTTCGAAGAAGTCGCGCAGGGACTGGCGGCCTTCGCTGCGGCCGAATCCGTCTGTGCCGAGTGTGGCCATGCGGCGCGGCATCCACTTACTGATCATGCTGGGCAGCGTTTTGATGTAATCCGTGGCGGCGACTAGTGCGCCGGGAGCGTCGGCTAAAGTTTGTGTGATGTATGGGGTGCGCGGCTTCTCGCCGGGGTGCAGGCGGTTCCAGCGCTCGGTTTCGACGGCGTCCGTGTAGAGCGATTTGTAGCTGGTTACGCTCCAGACGTCGGCGGCTACGCCGTATTTTTCCGCGAGAATATCCTGCGCTTGCAAGGCTTCCCGCAAAATGGACCCGCTGCCGAACAGTTGCGCGCGCAGCTTGGATTTTTTGTTTTCGCTGGCACGGAACCTGTACATGCCGCGAAGAATGCCATCTTTCACGTCACCTGGCATCGGCGGCATAGCGTACGGCTCGTTCATCAATGTGATGTAGTAAAAAATGTTTTCGCCTTCTTTGTACATGCGGCGAATGCCGTCTTGGATGATGACGGCGATTTCGTAGGCGAATGCGGGATCGTAGGCGAGCAGATTGGGCACGGGAAGGGCGAGGACGTGGCTGTTGCCATCCTGGTGCTGCAAGCCCTCGCCGGAGAGCGTGGTGCGGCCGGCGGTACCGCCGAGCAGGAAACCGCGCGTGCGCATGTCGGCAGCCGCCCAGATGAAGTCCGCAATGCGCTGGAAGCCGAACATCGAGTAGTAGATGAAAAACGGAATGGTGTTGATGCCGTGGGTGGCATAAGCAGAGCCCGCAGCGATAAAGGAGGCCATCGAGCCGGCTTCCGTAATCCCCTCTTCGAGGATCTGCCCGTCTTTCGCTTCCTTGTAATACATCAAGGTGTTGACGTCGACCGGCTGGTATTTCTGGCCGGAGCTGGAGTAAATGCCTGCGGTGCGGAACAGGGATTCCATGCCGAAGGTGCGCGCTTCATCGGGAACGATGGGAACGATCAGTTTGCCCATTTCCGAATCCTTCAGCATTTTGCGGAGCATGCCGACGTAGGCCATCGTGGTGGAGACTTCCCTACCCTCGCTGCCGTCGTAGAATTCCTTGAAGAGCTCGTCATGATCCGCCGCGAGCGGTTGCGAACGCACGCTACGCGTGGGAACGTAGCCACCAAGCGCTTCGCGCCGGGCGCGCAGATACTGGATTTCGATGCTGTCTTCGGCCGGGCGATAAAACGGCACTTCGATGCAGTCTTGATCGTTTAGAGGAATGCCGAAGCGAGAACGAAATACCTGAAGCTCTTCTTCGTTCAATTTTTTCTGTTGGTGGGTAACGTTCTTGCCTTCACCGGCTTCGCCCAGGCCGTAACCTTTAATTGTGCGCGCGAGGATGACGGTGGGGCGGCCCTTGTGC
>Ga0210406_10008601_pt1 | contig 10210 bp, 7 predicted proteins | sample IncBWC30MmetaG_FD_155454 | JGI IMG/M metagenome (GOLD analysis project Ga0210406, IMG submission 155454) | Forest soil microbial communities from Barre Woods Harvard Forest LTER site, Petersham, Massachusetts, United States - Inc-BW-C-30-M | ecosystem: Environmental > Terrestrial > Soil >... | reverse complement strand
GTCTTTCGCGGCGCGCGGATATTCGAGCTTTTTCTGGATGTCTTTTACAGTGATGAGGCCTTTGAGGTTGAAGTCCTGATCGACGACGAGAAGCTTTTCGATGCGATGCTTTTGCAGGAGCCGCTCCGCTTCGTCGAGCGTGGTGCCGACAGGAACAGTGACCAGATTATCTTTAGTCATCACGGAGCTGACCAGTTGATTGTGATTTTTCTCAAAGCGCAGGTCGCGATTGGTCAAGATGCCGGTGAGGCGGGTGCCACGGGTGACCGGCAGGCCGGAGATCTTGTACTTGTTCATGATCTCCAGGGCCTGGCGCAGCGTGATGTCGGGAGAGATGGTGACCGGGTCGACGATCATGCCGCTCTCCGAGCGCTTGACGCGGTCTACCTCTTCGCCCTGGCGGTCGATGGGCATGTTTTTGTGCACGATGCCGATGCCGCCCTGACGGGCGATGGCGATGGCCAGGCGCGATTCGGTGACCGTGTCCATGGCGGAGGAGGCCAGGGGGATGTTCAAGGGCAGTTTGCGCGTGAAGCAGGTGCGCGTGTCGGCGTCAGCAGGGAGAACTGCGGACTTGCCGGGCAGCAGCAGAACATCGTCGAACGTGAGGCCTTCGGGGATGGAACCGTTAATCATTGCGTCCTCGATTTGGAATCTGCGGGTGGCCGACGGGGTGGCGGTATGGCCCACAAAACAGCGCAGCCCAGCGGGTGCCCGCTGGGCCGTGGGAAGAATTCATCGAATCGAAAAAATGCGTCACTGTGAATCTTTAATTGTAGGGGTGGACGCAGCTTCGGTCAAGTTCGCCTTACGCTTTTACCTTCCGTCAAGGAACTCGATTAACGCTTCTCGAGTGAAACCGGCCTCCCTGAGCAAGGATACAAGAGTGCCTTTTGGAATGTCGCGGTTATGCTTGGGAACGACGGCTCGGCGCTTCGAGATGGAGTTGTAGTAGATGTGATGGCTCCCTGAAACGTGGTCGAGCACAAAACCATTGCGCTCTAAGAACTTAGCGATGTCGCGTGGCTTAACTGCGGGGAGCTTCGGCATACTCGAGGTCGAGCGATGCAACCAACGATTCATCGTCGGTCGGAATTGGCTCTTTATGTTTCTTGAGACTCTCGATGTAGCCCGAAATGGCGTCCTTAGCCATTTCTTTTGCCTCGGCCAAGGTTCGTCCGTAGGTCACGCAGCCGGGTAAGATTGGCACCATAGCGGTGAACCCACCTTCGGGTTCCGGGCGCAAAACAATGTTGAAATGGCCGCGTGATTTCTTCATGCGAATTCCATCTTACCGGAAGGGTTTAGGGCGGTCAAACGCGCAAGGACAGCGGTTTCTCTGAGAAAGGTATAATCTGAAGTTCGTGGGGGAAAACGGACTGATTCCCGAGTTTGAGCCGCATGCATGGTTGCGGAATGGGCATGCGATGACGATTGCTTCTGCGTACTGGCCGCGGCGGTTTGCGCTGCCGAAGGCGGAGGCGCGGTTGTTCCGCGTTGCGGAAGATTCGCAGTTGCGCGGGATGTGTCACTGGCAGAAGGGGAAGGGGAAGGATGTGCCGGTGATTGCGATTGTGCACGGCCTGGAGGGCTCTTGCGATTCGAATTACGTGCTGGGGATTGCGGAAAAGGCGTATCAACGCGGATTTCATGTCGTGCGGCTGAACCAGCGGAATTGTGGAGGCACGGAGAAGCTGACGCCGACGCTATACAACTCCGCGCTGAGCGGGGATTACCGGGCGGTGCTGGAGGAATTGGCGAAAGGCGACGGGTTCAACCAAGTTTTCTTTGCGGGATATTCGATGGGCGGGAATTTAGTGACGAAGATGGCGGGGGAGTATGGGGACGCAGCGCCGAGAGCGTTGCGGGGAGTGTGCGGGATTTGTCCGGCGATTGATTTGGCGGCTTCTGCGGATGCGCTGCAGAGGCGCGACAACTATTTTTATCAGCGATGGTTTGTCAAGGGGCTGATGGCGCGGTACGCCCGGAAGGTGGCGCTGTTTCCGCAGATTTATTCGCGCGACGGGCTTGGGAAGATTCGTTCAGTGCGGGAATTCGATGATGCGATCACCGCGCCGAGTTTTGGGTACCGCGACGCGCAGGAGTATTACGAAGCGGCGGGAGCGCGCAAAGTGGTCGGGCGAGTCTCCGTGCCGACGCTGATGATTACCGCGCAGGACGATCCGTTCGTGCCGTACGAATCGTTCTTGGCGGCCTTGGTGGAAGAAAATCCGGCCATTCGGTTTGTGGCGCCGGAGCGCGGGGGACATTGCGGATTTATTTCGAGGCACGGGGGAGTCGAGCGATTTTGGGCGGAGGCGCGCGTGGTGGATTTTGCGAGGGACTGCGGGAGTAGGGCGTGTTTTTCACAAAAATTTCTAGCAAGAATCTTCGGTTGAGGTCCTTCGGCTATCCTCATCGGATAGCCTCAGGATGACACTCGTTCTCGGTCAATCATTCAAATCTCGATCATCGGCTGGCCAGGCTGAAGCCCGGCACCCGTACATTCTAGGCGAAGGGCTTTTCGAGCGAGGGCGCGAAGCCTGGCGTCAAGAGCTGGGCCGGCCCATCGGCGGCGATGACCATGTCGTCTTCGCAGCGCAAGCCGAATTCGCCGGGGATGTAGATGCCGGGCTCATTCGAAAACGTCATGCTGGGTTCGAGGATGGTTTTGCTGCCGCGCACGAGATAGGGATGCTCGTGGCCGTCGAGTCCGATGCCGTGACCCAGTCGATGGGTGAAGAATTTGTAGTCGGGGCCGTAGCCGCCATTGACGATGACGGCTCGCGCAGCATCATCGACGGTGCCGGAGAGGTGTCCGGCGCGCGCGGCATCCAGGGCGGCGTCTTGCGATTTGCGTGTAAGTTCGAAGGCGCGCGAGATTTTTTCGCTGGGCTTGCCGTACACGCTGGTGCGCGTGACGTCGGAGGCATAGCCGTCCACTCCGCATCCTCCATCAATCAAAACGACATCACCTTCCTTTAGTTTTTGTGGTTGCAAGGTGCCGTGCGGCAACGCTGCGGAAGCGCCGAGAAGAACGAGCGCGCCGCCGTGCAGATTCATTTTCGCAAAGCCGGCTTCGACGAGGTGCGCTATGTCGTCTTGCGACATGCCTTCCTTCAGGGAAGCGAACGTGGCGCGGAAGACGTCGAAGGTGGCATCGCAAGCGAGGCGCATGAGCTCGAGCTCGTGCGCGGATTTGTGGGCGCGACAAGCGATGGTGACGGGATCGGCGGAGGCGTATTCGAAGCCGGGCGCGGCGTTGCGCAGATGATCGAAAAAGGTGAAGCCTACGGTTTCTTCGATGCCCATGCGGCCGCTGCGAATATTCTGGTCGGTCAGCGCGGCGGCGGCGATTTTCGTGGGGTTTTGATCCTCTTGCCAGATGCGGACTTCGAGCGGGAGATGGAGCTTTTCGCGGAGGCGGCCTTCCTCAAAGGCAGGAACCACAAGAATGGGGTGGCCCACGCGAGGGATGACCAGGCCCACGAGGCGTTCGCTGAGGCCCCAGCGGATCCCGGTGAAATAGTAGAGCGAAGTACCTGGGGCGAAGAAGAGCGCGTCGTATTTTGTGGCCTGCGATGGCGAGCCGCTGGGAGCCGGCGGCGCATCGGCCATGAGGCGCTGCGCGTGTTCAATGCGCTGATGAAATTCATCGGGGGTGATAGGGTGAACGCGGCCGCCGAGCGGTTTGAGGGCGGAAAACGCGGGAGGAAGAGTAGCACTGTCCTCAGGGCTGCCGGCACTGGAGATTTTAGGAGCGAGAACCGCTGCGGACAGGGCGCCCGCGGCCTCAAAAAACTGGCGGCGGGATGGGTTGGCGGGGCGAATCGGGTGTGCAGTATTCATGGCGCGAAGAGGTTTATCCGGCCAGAGCCCCAGTTGTCAAGAGGCACAGGTCGTTGTGGCTGTGCTCGACAGACAAGTGGGAAACGGCACAACCGGACAATGGATTATCGATTCGCTTAACAGTAGCCGGCCGGCGAACTATATGAAATTTTGTATAAACAGTTTATAAATCACGAAACTAAATATTTGTAATCTTAAGTGAGGACTAGACTTAGTCCGGAATTATGTGTGCAGTACATTAAGATTAAGATTGGAATGTGCCGTGCAAACATAAGTTCTGACTGTGGTGGTTCTAGTTCCGACTATACACCATGAAAATTTTAATTGGGGGGCGACACCTATGAAAAGCTTGCTGCGCAGGGGCTTGCCGATGTCGACGTTATTGGTACTAGCAGTCGTTCTTGGGCTAGCGTTCTGCGCCATAGTAGGTCAGACGGCTAAGGCTGATGAACTGTATGGCCGCGTGCGCGGCACGGTGAGTGACTCTAGCGGCGCGGCGCTGCCGGGAGTGCAGTTGAGTCTCACGAACAATGGCACGGGCGCCAAGCAGCAACTACAGTCGGACGCCGATGGCAGCTTCCAGTTCATCAATTTGAAGCCTGGTCAATACAGTCTTAGTGCAACGAAGCCGAGCTTCAAAAGTTCCGATATAACCTCTATCAAGGTTGAGCCTAACGACATTCGTGTTCAAAACGTAGTGATGGAAGTAGGTTCGGTCAGCGAAACGATCGAAGTAATCGCCAACAAGGTCCAAGTGGAGCAAACCGGAATCCAGTTGACGAATACAATCGACAGCAAGACCGTGACCGAACTCCCTCTAAATGGCCGCAATTGGATTTACCTTCAGCAAACTCTGCCGGGAGTAGTCATACCCGACACGCGATTCAACACTAATTTCTCCACCAATGGAAGCCAAGGTCAGCAAAATAGTTACTTGGTTAACGGCAATGATTCGAATGACCTTCCCCTAAATTCTCCTCTCGCCCCACCCAACCCGGACACTATTGAAGAAGTTAAGCTGGTAACGAATACGATTAATCCTGAGTTCGGCCGCAATTCGGGAGCGATCCTGAATGCGGTAACCAAGTCGGGAACCAATAGCTTTCATGGCACGGCGTTTGAGTTCTATCGCGACACTTTCCTGAACGTCCACGATTTCTTTCATAAGACGGCGCCCATTTTCCACCAGAACCAGTACGGCGGCACGGTTGGGGGGCCAATCTGGAAAAACAAGACGTTCTTCTTCTTCGGGCTGCAGAACACTCGCGCGCGCCAGCCCGGCGCCAACAGTAACGGCACCACTAATGTTTTCACGCAAGCGCAACTGAACGGCACATGGAATCCCGCCAAGATGAGCCCTACTAAGACGAATCCTTTCCCGATCGTAGGCTCGAATGGCACCACGTACCCCGCCGGGACGACGTGGGCGACAATCTTCCCAACCGGAGTGGTGCCAACTTCAGACTACAATTCGCTGGCGGCTTCGCTGGTTCAGAAGTTCGTGCCGCCGCCGAACTGTGGTACGGCCGGCTGCAATTTGTATTCGTTCAATCCGGTCACCACGCTGGCCGCTGACCAGTTCACTGGCCGACTCGACCAGAATCTAGGGTCGAAGGATTCGCTCTGGTTTTATGGTTACGCAAACGACCAGAACACGCTGAACGACATCGCTTTCAGCGCCGCAAGCTTGCCAGGTTTCGGTGACAAAAGCGCTCCGTACACAAAACAGTTCACCTCCGCATGGCAACATACGTTCAACCTTGACATGTTGAATGAATTCCGGGTGGGTTACACTCGCCTGAATTTCGATACGGGGACTCCGCAGAAGGCAGTGACGCCGGCGAGTGTCGGATTCCCAGATATTTTCCCGCAGATTCCGCAGGGCGCTGGGTATCCCAGGATGACTATCACCGGATACTTCAACCTTGGCTTTACCAGTAACGGCCCTCAGCCACGCAAGGACCAGACATATCAGATCACCGACAATTTCACCTGGATCAAAGGGAAGCACAGCCTAAAGTTTGGCTATGACGGTCGGAGATTCCAAGTCTGGAATCCGTTTGGTGCCAGGAACAACGGCTCGTTCGCGTTCACGAACAGTGCCAAATACTCGACTGGTGATCCGGGTCTGAACTTCCTCCTGGGCATCCCAACTAGCTACAACCAGGGCTCGGGGCAAGTCATTATCGCCAAAGCCTACGAGCATTACATTTACGCCCAAGACCAGTGGCGTATTAAGGACAATCTGACCATAACCTACGGCGCGGGCTATCAGATTGACACTCCAATCGCCGAATACCAGAACAAAGGCCTCTCTCGCGCGTGCTTTATTCCCGGTCAGCAGTCAACAATTTTCCCTGTCGGAGTAGCCTCTGACGGGAATCCGGGTGGCGCCCCTGTGGGATATAACTTCCCAGGTGATCCGGGCTGCGACAAGTACGGCGGTGTTAGCATCAAGTACGGCCATATTGGTCCTCGCGTGGGTTTTGCTTACACTCCTGACTGGGGGCGCTGGACGGGCGGGAAAGGTAAGACCTCCATCCGGGCTGGTTTTGGTATTTATTTCAACCGCGGTGAAGAGGAATTGAACCTGCAAGACTTGGGTTCGCCTCCGATCGGTCAAACCAGCAACGGTGTTGGTGACTTAGGTCTTGTGCCGTCTTTTCCTAATCCCTGGGCAGACATCGCGGGTAAGGGGAGTTTAGCGAATAAATTCCCATATACTCCACCTGCGCCGGGTTCCGTGATTGACTTCGGCCAGTTCTTCCCTCTGGGCATAAGTGTTGATGATCCTCGCATGACCAGTCCTTATGCGATGAATTACAATTTGACGGTCGAGCGAGAGCTCCCTTCCAGCACCATTTTAAGGATCGCGTATGTTGGTGCTGAGGCCAGACATCTTGTTGAGGCGTATAGCTTTAACCCCATGACCCCGGCCGGCTTGCAGACATGCCTCGCGACTCCGGCGTGTGCCAGTAATGGAGACGGCGCTCCGGTGAATTTCCCCAATCTCTTCCAGTTTCCTGGAGATATTTGGGGTAATAGCGGCATTCAGCGCACCATTGGCACTTCCAACTACAACGCATTGCAGATCACCGCGGATAAGCGGGTGACCCACGGTTTGACGGTTGTGACCAGTTACACTTATTCGCATTCCTTCGATACTGGTTCCAGTTTCGAGGATGTTGCCTTTCAATCTGCTGGTTCATTCGATCCCTACGGTAACCGCGCGCGAGACTACGGAAGCTCGGCGTTTGATGCTCGTCACCGTTTCACACTAGTGTTCGGCTACGATTTCCCGAGGCCTAGGTTCGTGCCCATGTTGTTGGGCGGCTGGCGAGTAACGGGACAAACCGTAGTTCAGACTGGTTTCCCGATCAATCTGCAGGATAGCAACGAGCTTTCCCTCGTTTGCTCGACAACCTATTCCTTCTACGCCTGTCCAGATCGCCCCGATATCGTCTCGGCGCCGCGCTTGCTGGACCCTCGCGCTTCTGCCAATCATCAGTGGTTCGACCCGACTACATTCACGGATAATGCCGTTGGGACGCTCGGAAATGTCTCTCGCGGCTTTTTGCGTGGCCCGGGTTATTGGGGCACGAACTTCTCGATTCAGAAGGACACGAGAATAACCGAGAAAATGAACATCCAGATGCGCTTGGAAGCCTATAACGTATTTAACCACGCTAACTTTGCCAATCCGACCGGGGACGTTGCCTCCCCAACATTTGGACAAATCACTAGCCTCAGGCCCTTTGTGAATAACGGCCCTAGTCCTGAGGGTTCCCGTTTGATACAGCTAGCCGCCAAGTTTATCTTCTAACTTCGCTTTTCGGACTGTAGACGCGGGACGAGGGCGCCTCAATTGCGGGGCGCCCTTTTTCTGTAGGATACAGTTCCGTTCGGTTTCTTGCCCGTTAGACCGTCCGCCCAAGCCATGCTTGAAATTATAGATTTAGGTGATTTAGATAAATTCATGATAGGTTCCTGCGCAAACGGTGCAAGGCGAGAGGTCTTCGATGACGTTTGCGGAGTTTTGGCCGGTGTATGTGCGGGCGCACAGCCGGCCGGGTACGAGAGTGGCGCACCTAATTGGCACGCTCGGTGGTTGGATGTTGGTCGGGGCTGCGATTGTTGAGCGGCGGTGGTGGTGGGTGGTGGTGGCTGTTGTGCTGGCTTACGGACTGGCTTGGATTGCGCATCTTTTCGTGGAGCACAACATGCCCGCGACCTTTGAGCATCCGCTGTACTCCTGGTGGGCGGACCAGCGCATGGTGCTTCTGATGATCACCGGGCAGATGGGAAGCGAAGTGAAGCGGTACGCCAGCTCCCCGCCTGGGGTCCATTGAACCCGCAAGATACGCGGCTGCGGCACGATGGCTGCGGCGCAGTCGTTTTTCGTGAGCGCTCCGAAGGTCTTCGGTTTCTGTCTTCCTTGAGTTAGACCCCGCAGAAAACGGAAATACAGCCAGAAACGGCCGCTCACTTAAACACAAACTATTCCATTCGAGCGGCGAGAATCTGCCTGTCGTGAATTTCCACCTCGATGCCCAGTGGCGGTCGCAGGTCGGAGCCTTGCACGATGGCGCCGCGCACCCATGCGTTGCCCGGAATATTCATCATTTTCAGCGGATCGTACACCGTCTGGCTACACGGATTGCCGACCATAGGGTGCTTGGCGTCGTGGAAGCCGTAGTCTTTCCGGAGCCTCTCGAGGTCCGTCACATACTCGAGGCGGCAATTCCCGAAGGGCGCATTGAGCGAAAACGCCCAATAACTGGCGGGCTGGCTCGCGGAGCCAGTGGGCAAGCGAACCAATACCGCTGGGACGTTTTCTCCGCTTAGGCGGTTCTTGTAAACAAAGTCCTTGGAAGCCCAAGGTACGGCCATCTCTTCCACGCCGGCGATAGACGGCTGTGACTCGGTGGCATGAGGCAAAGCCGCGCTAGCATCCGGGGCCGGAGCGGGAACTTCGATCTGTGGAGTCGGCGCAGCCGAGGGAGCCTCCGATGCCTTTGGGAGCATGAGCCAACGCACAAAAATCAGGGAGAATACCAGCGCGGCGAGAAAGCCAAGGAAGCGCACCGGTTTGAAACCGGGCTGGGAGACGGCCCGCGAGGAAGCGCCAGGAACTTGAGGCACGTCCGTTTTGAAGCGTTCGGATGGGGGCTGGTCCGGCATTCTTCAGTACCCGACTGATAATCTCCGCACAGCATCAGCAAAAAGTCTGTGGGAAACGCGACAAAGCCGACGGCGTTTTTTGACAGCCTATTGTAGAGCCGGCGAAGAGAAGGGGCAACCTCCCCTGGACGTTGGAGCTCAGCGAAGGGGTTTCAGGAGGTTTTCAGCCCGAAGACGCAAGGCTCTGATTCTGCGCGAAAATAGTATTGAAGTGGGTACAATGGGCGATACGAGGCTTGTCTCGTCCGCAAGGTCGCCAGTACTGTAGTAAGTATCACGCAAGAGCACCTTGGGAGCGGCTACTCGTTCGCGCAAACATGGCCTCCGACACACGAGCTTCGGCACGGGCGTTTGTACGCAGCCTCAACATTCTGCTGAAATTCGCACGCTTGTACGAGTTCGGCCACGTGCGCACGGCGGCGCAATTTGAAACCACCTGGAAAGAGCTGCGCAGCGCGCTGGACGAAAGCGGGGGAAGCGGCGTGTTGCTCGGCGCTTCCGGCAACCAGATTTTGCTGGATGGCGTGCCGCTGGGCTCCGCGGCGGGAGAGCGCAGCTTCGCGCAACTGCTGATTACCTCGGGCATCGCCAGCATTCATTTCGCACCGACCTTGACGCAGCCGCAATTGGCGCGCTTTGTGCGCGCTTTCCCCAGCGGAAACGCCAAGCCTACCTCGCTAGCCGAGCAGTTGAAGCATGCGCTGGCCGGAGAAACCAGCATCAAGGTGAACGAGATTCGCTACGTCGCGGAGGATTCCTCCGTGGCTGGAATCAAGGTTGCCGCACAGCTTACCGCGAAAGCCCTTGGCGCACACGGCGACAAGTTCCGTGATTTTTTTGAAGATCCCAACAAAATGTTGCAGATGATCCTGGCTGCGGAAAGCAGCCGCGCAGGTGGCGGCGGAGGCGGCGGCTCAGGACCAGGGTTCGGTCTGGGCGGCGGCGTCCCGGGCGGAGGAGTCCCGGGCGGAGGCGGCAGCGGCACGGGTGGTTCCGGTGGACCCGGAGGCGGCAGCGGCGGCACGGGCGGTTCCGGTGGGGGCGGAGCGGATGCCGGCAATTTGTGGGGTACGCCGAGGCAGGGTGGTGGTGGCGGCGGCGCGGGCGGCTCCGGCGGACCGGGAGGCGGCCCTGGTGGCGGTGGAGGTGGTACCGGCGGCGGGACTGGATTCGGTGGTGG
>Ga0210406_10008599_pt1 | contig 10212 bp, 8 predicted proteins | sample IncBWC30MmetaG_FD_155454 | JGI IMG/M metagenome (GOLD analysis project Ga0210406, IMG submission 155454) | Forest soil microbial communities from Barre Woods Harvard Forest LTER site, Petersham, Massachusetts, United States - Inc-BW-C-30-M | ecosystem: Environmental > Terrestrial > Soil >... | reverse complement strand
GGGCCCTTGCCGTCCTTCAGCCCGAGCTTCTGCTCGATCGATTGCGCCTGCAGCACGCCAACCTGGAAATTGTCGAAGGTCGCGTAGTAATCGACGTCAGGCGTGTCGCGGATCAGCCGATCATAGGCGATCACGATAACGCCTTTGGCCTTGGCCTGCTTGAGCACGTCGGAGAGCGTGGTGCCGTCGATCGCCGCAATCACCAGCGCCTTGACGCCCTTGGTCACCATGTTCTCGACCTGCGAGAGCTGGTTCGGAATATCGTCCTCGGCATATTGCAGGTCGGCGCCGTAGCCCTTCTCCTTGAGCGCCTTGACCATGTTGTTGCCGTCATCGATCCAGCGCGCGGAGGATTTGGTCGGCATCGCGATGCCGACGGTCCCCTTCTCTTGCGCGGCCGCGCCGCCGTTCGACGCCAGTATCGTCAGGCCCGCCAGCGACAGCGCGAGCCCGATCGTCCTCAGTCTGAGCATGCTTCACTCCCTTTAGGTAACGAACGTGTTTTTGTTGGAAGGCTTTGAGTTTGGCCGCCTCCGATAACGTACGAGATTGCCACAAGGCTTCGACGCGTATGTGGCGGCAACCGCCGGCTTATCGGCGGCCGATTCACTATTTCACGGATGATGCGCGGCAACTAGTCATATTATTTTACTATTGGGTTCCAATCATCGCGCGGTCAGAGCATCTGATTGATTTCGCTAAATTTCTCAGGACCCCACATGCGCCAACAGCCTCGCGACGCGTTGCGCCCGAGCTTTGGGAAGCCTGCCCTCAAAGAGAGAGGGCGCAGGGAATGCCGGATGCCAAACGCACCCGCAGCCTTGCGTGCAATGAAAGAAAGCACGCAAGCAAGTCACCACAGGTACGCCGAACAATCCGGCATTCCCTGCGCGATGGTTTTCGGCTTATGGCGCGCTCTCCCCGGGGTGCCGGGCTTGATAGCCCCCGTCACTTTGCCAAACGTCTTGGCAAAGCTTGACCTCAGCGTCGGGAGGCCAGGACCACACGCTTTTGCCGTCCGCACGCGACATCGCTCGTCTTGCGCCGTCGCCCGCGTCCACCGCAACCCGCTTCACGTTTCGTGACGATTGGCCGTAACGTCCCTCTGGATGAGGCGGGATGGGCCTATGGAAAACACGATTTCTGATTTTCGGCAAATGGATTATTTCGCGTCGAGGCCTTGAAACTTCGAAACATATTGGAGCGGCTTACGAAATTCGCTTTTCCGCGCAGGCGGATTCGGCCGATGATCAAGGTATCGGCACATCGCGAGAGGCGAAAATCGCGCGAGTGATTTGCCCGTCGGGCAAATCAGTTACTTGCGCTTGGTGGTTTTCTTGGTCGCTTTCTTAGCGGCCTTCTTCGGTGCCTTCTTCGCCACCTTCGCCCGCTTGGCTGCAGATGCGTTCTTCTTCAAGTGCGTCTGATTGTATTCGATCGCGGTACGGACGAGATGCTTCAGCGCGCGCTCATCGACCTTGTCGCCTTCGAAAAAGTCGATCTCACGGCGCATATTGCCGCCGAGGCCCGCATTGAAGAGCTTGTCGGGATCGGCGAACTTCGCCCCGTGTGCGAAGGTGACCTTCACCTTGCCCTTGTGCGCATTGGCGACCGCGATCATGCCGTCGCGCGACCACACCGGGCTTCCCATCCATTTCCATTCCTCGATGATTTCGCTGTCAGCGGCGAGAATGGTCTTGCGTATGACCGCAAACGTCTTGCCGCGCCAATCCGTCAGGCCTGCGATCATGCGGTCAATGGTTTCGGATGCGTCCATGGAGTCATACCTCGTCTTCAGTTCACGCGGCCGGAATCGTAAGATGGCGCCGCTGGATTATGAAACGAGACGCAGGGCTGCCGCAACCGCTAGGCCGCGGAGGAACCCATGAAGCGCATATGGACTATCATCGGCGTGGCCGACGTGCCGAGGAGCTTCAGGTGGTATCAGTCGCTACTCGGCTTGCCGTCGACCGCTCCTGCGCACGACTATTTCGGGCAGATCGTCGATACGGACGGAACGGTCCTGCTCTGCCTGCACGCATGGGGCGCGCACGAGCACCCCTCGCTGACGAGTCCGGCCGCCGCCACGCCCGGCAACGGCCTCCTCCTGTTCTTCCGCGTCGATGACTTCGACGCGGCTCTTCCAAGAGCACGGGCGCTTGCGAGCCGGCTGGACGAAGAGCCGCATCTCAATCCCAATACGCAAACGATGGAGTTCTCGCTACGGGACGCAGACGGATATTACGTCACGATCAGTGCGCAAGGTCCGGCCTGATCGCCTGGGCCGATCTCGAAACCAGTCGCCGAACGAGATGTCCCTTCCACATCCACAATCCCGACAGCACCATGACCGGAAAGAAAACGAACCGGGTCGGTGTGGCATAGTCCGGCAGGACTGCAAACGGGCTGTAGATGTAGCCGGTGATCGGAATGGCGCAGATGATGTGAATCCAGCGGATGATCACGCGTTGCATGATGAATGTTCGCTCCCTTGATCGGTGACGCGGAGTCGTTTGATATGGATTTCGCTTGACCTTGAATGCCGCGCGCGGCCTCACTCCGTCTTCGCCAGTATTTCTTCCAGCTTGGCAAACATGTTCTGCCAACCGGCGCGGGCGCCGCCATAGGCCTGCCGCTGGGTCGGCGCGAAACCCGACTGCTCTACGCGCAGATGCGTCCCGGTGCTGGTCGGCGTGAGCGTGAAGGTCACCACGCTCTGCAAGTTATAGGCGGGATCCTCGTGTGTGTGGTTCCAGGTGTAGGACAGCGACTTGTTCGGCTCGACAGCAAGGACCTCGCAATCGAGCACCCCGCCCCAGTCGCCGCGAAGATTGAAACTGTGCCCTACGACAGGCTTGAAGTCGTTCTTCATCAGCCACTCCTCGATCAGATGCGGTTGCGTGAGCGCGCGCCAGATCTTTTCCGCCGGAAAGGGAATGTCGCGTTCGACGACGACGGACAGCGTATCGGTCGCAGCTTTGGTCATTGGTCCATCCTTCTGAGTAGATCTTCGAGGTCGTCGAGCCGCGCTTCCCAGTACCCGGCCAGGCGCTTGGTCCAGTCGAGCAAGGGTGTCAACGCGCGGGGCTGCGCGCTGTAATGCGTCTGCCGGCCCTCATGGCGGTCGCGCACCAGCCCGGCCTGCTTCAGCGCGGCCAAGTGCTTTGAGACAGCCGGCTGCGAGACCTTGGCCCGCGCCGTGAGTGCCGCAACCGTCTGCTCCCCGTCGCGGCACAGCCGCTCGAAGATCGCCCGCCGCGTCGGGTCGGCGAGTGTCTTGAACAGGACGTCGTGAGCGTTCGGCATGCGCAATCGATAACCCATTGGTTATGGATTAACGTATAACCGGCGGGTTATGAATGTCAAGCTGGGACCTGATGGAAATCAGTCGACGTCGCGGGCGGGCTTTCTCAGCCCGCCGCCGCCATTTCGCGCTTGTCGAGGAACTGCGCCTCGAACGCCTCGACCGGCATCGGCTTGCCGAAGAAATAGCCCTGCCCTTCCTCGCATCCCATGCTCACCAGGAGATCGGCGGTGGCGCGGTTCTCGATTCCTTCCGCGATGACCGAGAGGCCCAACTGCTTGCCGAGGCCAACGGTCGAGCTCACGATCGCCGCGTCGTCGGAATCGATCAGCAGGTCGAACACGAAGGAGCGATCGATCTTCAGCCCGTCGAGCGGAAACTTCTTCAGGTAGCTGAGGCTGGCATAGCCGGTGCCGAAATCGTCGAACACGAGGCGGGCGCCGAGAGCCTGGATCCGCAGGAACGTGTCGAGCACCCTCTCCTCGTCGAGCAGGATGATGTCCTCGGTGACCTCGATCTCGAGCAGCGATGGCGAGAGCCCGGTATCGGCGAGCACGCTGGCGACTGAGGTCGCAAGATCGCCCGACTGCAATTGCGACGGCGACAGGTTGATGCCGACACGCAGTCGATGCCCGGCCAGCTCCCAGGCGCGCGCCTGCCGGCACGCCGTCTCCATCACCCACTGCGCAACGCGCCCCGAGATGGAGGAGGTGTTGACCACGGGCATGAACTGCCCGGGAGGAACCAGGCCGCGTTCGGGGTGACGCCAGCGGATCAGCGCTTCTGCCCCGACCAGACCGCCATCCACCAGACGCACCTGCGGCTGATAGAACAGCTCGAACTCTTGCCGCTCGGCCGCGCGCACGAGTTCGGCCTCGAGTGTGAGCCGCGCTTCCAGCTCCTGGCGAATGGCGTTCTCGAACAGCACATAGCCGCCGCGCCTTGTGGCCTTGGCCCGGAAAAACGCCAGATGGCCGTTGCTCAGGAGCTCATCAGCGCTGCGCCCTGCTTCGGGATAAACGGCAACGCCTACGCTCACTTTCACGCGGTGTTCGCGCACGGACGCCGGCAACGGCTGCTCGAAGGCGCTCGCCACGCGCTCGGCGAACCCCGCCACCGTCTCGGCGAGCGCCTTGCGAGGGATCGCAATGGCGAATTCGTCGCCGCTCAGCCGCGCGACCACGGCCTTCGCTCCGGCCTCCTGCGTCAGCCGCTCCGAGACGGCGCAGAGCACCTGGTCGCCGAAGGAATGGCCGAGCATGTCGTTGACCTGCTGAAAGCCGTCGAGGCCGAGCACCAGCAGCATTACCTCGCCTGCTGGCGCTTCCGCGGCCACGATCATGTCCGCAAGGCGATCATGCAGCGTGTTGCGGTTCGCAAGTCCGGTGAGCGCATCATGTTCGGCCAGATAGCGAATGCGCTCGGCTTCGCGCTTGCGTACCGAGATATCGCGCAGCACCACGCCGTACTGGTAGCCATCGGTGCCTTGCCAGCCGGAGAAACAGGCTTCGACCGGAAACGCCTCGCCGTTCTTGCGCAGCCCGTCGAATTCCGTCACCGAGCCGCCCGGCAATTGCAACGCCGCGGCATCGTCGCGCGAGAGCGCGCGCGGCACGCCGGCCGCGCCGCCGGCGCAGACGACGTCAAAGGCCCTGCCGATCATCTCGTCGGGCTCATAGCCGAAGATCGCCGCGGCGCCGGGATTCCAGACCGTGATCAGATGGTTGCGGTCCGTGCAGATCAATCCGTCGCCGAGCGACATCGCGATGCGCTGAAAGCGGCTCTCTGCGATCCGGCCGAGCACGCCGCGAAAATCGATTTCGTCGAGGGCGATCGCGGCCAGATAGACGGCGATCGTGACATGCAGCAGCGAGGTATCGAGAACCAGCGGGAACTCCGCCTGCAGCAACACGGCCATCGCCTCGATGACAAGCGCCATGCCGACGAGCAGCATCACCCTGCGGCCGACGATGAGCCGCCGCCACGCCAGCATCATGATCAGCGCGATCATGCCGATGCCAGCGAGCGAGACCCAATCCGACGTCCAGTGCAGGGTGCGGTTCTGCAGGATGGATTCGGCGGCGAGCGCCTGCAGCACCGGTCCGGAAACGATCCCGCCATTTGGAATGCTGAAGCGATCGCCAAGCTCGAACGCGGTCCCGCCGATGATGACCTTCTTGTCCTTCAGCCTTTCGAAGGTTGTCGGATCAGCCTGCAGCACGTCGATATAGGAGACCTTCGGCACCGAGGCGGCGCGGATGCCGAAGTCGATCAGGAAGGGAGCGTCCCTGCTGTTGTATTCGCCTGACAGCACCGCGGCCATTGACGGCAGGAACTCGCCGCCGAGCTTCTCGCCGAACGGATATTGGCGCACCCTGCCGTCGGGCTCGACCGCGACATTGACCACCGCTGCCCAGGACTGCGCCGCGAACGGCTTCAGCGGCCGGTTGATGTAGACCTCGGCGGGATTGCTGGCGTCCGCGCCGGGCTGCTTGAACGAAGGCAGCACGACCGACCCGGCGGCCGCCTTGAGCGCCTCGGCGAATTGCCGGTCGGATGCGGCATCCGACGGCGCGCTGAAATCGACGTCGAAGGCGATGTCGCGAACACCGGCCCGCTCGAGCTGGCGGACCAGCTCGGCGTGGAGCCGGCGCGGCCACGGCCAGACGCCGACCTTCTCGATCGACGGCGCGTCGATGGCGACTACGACGATGTCACCGCCGGCCTGCCGCTTCAGCCAGGCGAAGCGCAGGTCGGCAAGCGCATTGCGGAACGCATCGTGCCAGCCGGAGGCCAGCACGATGGCCAGTGCGACAACCACCAGAAAGTGCGAACGATAGTGTTTCACTTCATCCCCCCAAGCGCCCCTCTCAATTCCCCACGAGGCGCATCCCTCATTATCCCCTTGGCGATGTCGATCAGCGGCAGCGGTCAGTGCTTGCTGTTGCCTTTGCCATTGCCGTTGCCGACCCCGCCGTTGCCGTTCCCATTGCCGTTGCCGTTATTGCCGTTTCCGTTGTTGCCGTTGCCATTGGCGGCGGTCTTGCCGTTGCCGGTCGACGCACTGCCGCCGCTGCTGCTGGCACTGCCGGAATCGGTTGCCGCAGCGGCAGCGACCGCAGCCGTCGATGCGGTGACTGCACCGGCGGTCGCCGCCGTGGCGGTCGAGGTCGCGCCGGCTGCGCTGTTCGCGCCGGTCTGGGCGAACGCGTTGCTGCCGCTGGATTTGTTATCGCTCCAGATCGTGCTGCCGCTCGTATCGTGCGACGCGCTGCCACGCGAGGCGGCGGTGACGGAGCTATGGGCAAGACCGTGCGTGGCCTTGCCCACATTGAGGTGGACTTCGCCGAGCGCCGTCGACAGGTGAACGACGTTGCTGTTCGCCTGGTGCGTCTGCGTGGACGCATTGGCGAGCTTGTCGAACGAGGCGTGGCCGTTGAACGCATGAATGACCTTGCCGTCGCCCGCATTGTTGTGCGGGGCCGTGAGGCCGTTCCTCGGCACCGGGACGCGATCGATCGATGACGGACGCGGCCTGCCCTGCTCGATCGGACTGAAGGTGCCCGAGCCGCTCAGCGACAGGCCAGGTTTGCCATGGGCGAAGCTGGTTGCGGTCTGGCCCGGCAGGATCTGCGCGATCTGGCCGGTCTTGAAGTCGGAGACCTCGACCTGCCCGCGCTCGACGTTCACGCTCGTGCTTGTGGCGTTCACGGTGACGCTGAAATGCGTGCCCTTCACCACGGCGGCGAGATAGGGCGTCTCGACCTCGAAATGCCTGACGTTGCGCTTCTCGACCTCGAGCAGGATCGAACCGGCCTGCTGCAGGATCGTGGTCGACATCCCGTCCTTCTTCTCGGTCGGCAAGCCGATCACCGAGTTCGGCGACACCAGGATGGTTTCCTCGCCGCGCACCAGGAGGACCCGGCCGTTGCGCCCGGTGCGGATGACGTCGCCGGGCTTCAGCGGGTCTTCCTGCCGGAGCGAAGCCTGCTCGGCGCCTGATGTGGTGACCCACACCTCGCCGGAGGATTTGCTGATCGACCAGATGCCGTCGTCACCGGCGAAGGCGCTTGTACTCACGACGAGGGCCACCGCCATCGTCAGTACGCATCGCATTCCGCTCCTTCTGAGCATGACGTTTCCCAGCTTTGCCACGGTTGAACCCCGAAGCTAACCGGAAATGTTTCAACATCTGATTATTGGAACTGCGGAACGCCGGACCGCCCCTTAACGGTTCATTGACCATAAAAATCTATTAAAAATCATGCGGCTGAACATTCCCACGGTGTTCGCGGAGTGTCCTCAGTTGAACTACGGAGGCGGCCGGTGGCGGCTGGTCACCTCTCCTCACCGCATTACCTTTTGTCTGGTGATCGCCGCGACCCTCTGGCTCTCGGCGATACAACCCGTGGCGGCGCAGCAGGGCTACGACCCCAGGCAGACCGAAAAACATTTCGACGATGTGCAGGAGCAATCGCGCCCGGCGCGCGCGCCGCTACACATGCCGTCCTTTGCCCGTCCGGAAACGGCTGATAACGGCAAGCCGCTGTTCGTGCTCCGCGGCGTTTCGCTGGTCGGCGCCACGGCGATCCCGCACGATCAGCTCGTGGCGACCTACCGGGCTTATCTGGGCAGGAAAGTCTCCCAGGCGGACCTCGCCGGAATTGCGCAAGGCATCAGCGAGCTCTATCGCGCCGCCGGCTTTCACTTGAGCCGCGCCATCATCCCGCCGCAGGATATCGCCGACGGCCATTTGCGCATCCAAGTCATCGAGGGCAGCATCACCGAGATCGCGCTGAAGGGAGATGGCGCCGAGCAATTCGGCGTCAGGCCGCTGCTCAACGTGGTGCTCACGGAATATCCGTCCCGGCTTGCAACGCTGGAGCGCCAGCTGCTCCTGATCAATGGCTGGCCGGGCGTGCGCATCACCGATTCCGCGCTGGAAGAGATCGGCGGCGCCTCAGGCCGCTTCCGCCTCGTCGTCTACCTGAAGACCTGGCACGTCTACGCCTGGGCCGGAATGGACAATCTTGGCTCCGCCGCAGTCGGCCCCTGGCAGGCCTATGCCTCGGGCGCGTTCAATTCCTATCTCACGCCGGGCGACATGCTGGCGCTCAATCTTTCGACCATCGCCAATGATCCGCGCGAGCTCGGCTTCGGACGCCTGTCCTATGACGCGCCCGTCGGCACCGACGGCTGGCGGCTCGGCGGCTCCGCGCTCTACAGCGAGGTTCGGCCGGGCGATGACCGGCGGCTCACCAACGACAATACCAGGACCGAATCCTTCGAGCTTCGCAGCAGTTTCGTCGCCGTGCAGTCGCAGCGGTCGACGCTGACGCTGACGGCTGCGGCCGGATTCAGCAATGTCAGCGAGAGCGACGTGTTCGGCCCGATCTATAACGACCACATCCGCACCGCGAGCCTGACCTCCGACTACCGCCTGCAGGACGCCTTCGGAGGCACCAACTACGCCACCATGACCTTCCGCCAGGGGCTCGACATTTTCGGCGCCTCGCATTTCGGCGACGACTACCTGTCGCGCGACGGCGCGTCGGCGAATTTCTCGGTGCTCAATGTCTACTTCACGCGCTACCAGACGCTATCAGATAATTGGTCGGCCAAGTTTGCGATGGCGAGCCAGACGGCGTCCGGCCCGCTCTTCACCTCCCAGCAATTCTATCTCGGCGGCGCCGCGTTCGGGCGCGGCTATGGCGCGGCCGAGATCAGCGGCGACAACGGGCTTGCCGGCTCGTTCGAGCTGCGCTTCGACCAGCGGCCGAATTTCCGCTACCTCACAGGCTATCAGCTCTATGGCTTCGTCGACGCCGGCGCAGTCTGGAACGACGGCTACCGCATCGGTGACGGCCTCGCTTTGACCTCGGCCGGCGGCGGCATCCGCTTCTTCTTCTGGGACGATTTCCAGGCCGATCTCGGCGTCGCCTTCCCGCTCAGCTATCGCGCGCCCGACAACACCACGCGCAGCGCGCGCTTCCTGTTCTCGGTCTCCAACGCGCTGAAGCTCTGTCCGGAACGGAGAACGGGAAGCTGCCTGTAAGCGGGCGCGCTGGTCCTTTCCCGCTGCGATCCCCGGCTGTCATCCCCCTGTCACAGAATGCCCTAACAGCTTCCCCGGACAAATCCGGGGATCCGCATGGACTATTTCAAACGCTTCAACTTCCTGTTCGCCGCGCCGGTGTTTGACACCGACGACCTCGAAGGCATCCGTTTCAACCAGATCATCACGGAAATCGAGCGTTCCGGCTTCGAGGTGGTGCGGGCCCGCAAGCTGGAGGATGCCGAGATTGCGGTGCAGACCGATGCTGCGATCGGCTGCATGGTGGTCGACTGGGGCAAGAAGGGTCTGGAAGGCAAGACCAATGCGCTGATCAACCTGATGCGCCGGCGGGGCCTGGATTTCCCGATCATCCTCCTGATCCGCCGCAAGCGCTTCGAGGACCTGCCGGTCGAGGTGCTCGACTTCATCGACGGCTATGTATTCCTGTCCGAGGAAACCCCACCCTTCATCGCCAAGAACCTGATCAGCCGGCTGAAGCAATATGCTGAGACGCTGAAGACGCCGTTCTTTGGCGCACTCGTCGACTATGCCGAGGAAGGCAACCAGCTCTGGACCTGCCCCGGGCACAATGGCGGCGTGTTCTACAGCCGCAGCCCGATCGGCCGGGTGTTCGTGGAGCATCTGGGCGAAGCGGTATTCCGCGACGACCTCGACAATTCCATCCTCGACCTCGGCGATCTCCTCACCCATGAGGGCCCGGCGCTGAAGGCGCAGAAGGAAGCGGCCGCGATTTTCGGCGCGGAGAAGACCTATTTCGTGCTCAACGGCACCTCGACCTCGAACAAGGTCGCGCTCGGGGCGCTGGTCACCGACGGCGACCTCGTGCTGTTCG
>Ga0210406_10008598_pt1 | contig 10213 bp, 9 predicted proteins | sample IncBWC30MmetaG_FD_155454 | JGI IMG/M metagenome (GOLD analysis project Ga0210406, IMG submission 155454) | Forest soil microbial communities from Barre Woods Harvard Forest LTER site, Petersham, Massachusetts, United States - Inc-BW-C-30-M | ecosystem: Environmental > Terrestrial > Soil >... | reverse complement strand
TCGAATTCACTCGGCTTCGAAAGCTGGCTCAAATCGCCGGTATGAATGATGAAGTCCGGTGTGTGTGACATGCCATTGATCTTGTTGATGGCCGTCTGCAGGGTGGCGGTGACGTCCGGATTGGCCGGCTTGTTGAAGCCGATGTGGCTGTCACTGATCTGGACAAAGCTGAAGTCCGTGCCTTTGCCCGCATCTTTATCTTTATCTTTGCCACTACTCTTGGCGAACGCCTGAGAGACTGGAATGCCGCCGCTCATGGTCCAGACCAGCCCGGTACCCGCCCATGCCATGCACTTTAAGAATCCGCGACGATCGACACCATCGTTGTTGAGGTCTTGCAACTTCTGATCGATAAAATCTTGCTTCTTGTCCGGCATTTCTCCTCCGTGGTTTGCAACGTTCGTAGTTGATAACGGGCGCGATTCGCTTTTATTCCCGCTCGCGCAGGAAACATTCTTGGAGCCATTGTGAAGCCTAGCCGGGCCCGTTTACACCGCTTAGGAAGCCACCCAGGTGCCCGGTCAGCGCAACCAGAGCAACTCCCAGAAATTCCAACGCGAGGCGATAGGTCGGCAACACTTGCGCCCTCCGCCGCGACCGGAAATGGATCCACCACACTTCCCAGATCACGATGCTCGAGATGCATGCAAGCACCAGGTGCAGTGACAGGATCCCCTTCAGTTTCTGGCCCTCGAGTTGGAACTGCCACGCGAGTATTCCAGTAGCGAGTACCGGCAGCGTTGAAATCGCTGCCACCAGCAGGTTGTAGTAGGCGCTGTCTGCCAGGCCAGGTCGCTTCGTCCATTGTGCAATGAGGTCGAACGCCACCGCCGCGAGGAACAGCGCAATTGGAAAATGGATAAGCACAACATGTTGTGCGTGCTTCGCCAGGAAAACGGTCTTAAGATCAAAAGGATTGACCATCACTCTACCCCTTCTAAGATTTGCGCCGAGGTTGCAACGGGGCCTGGGCCGCTCATCACCTCAGATAACCGAAGATGGGATCTTTTATTCCGCTTCGGTCACATAAATTGTGGAAGGGAGGAGCATTGATTCCAGTTCAATGGGAGGCAATTTCTAAAACGACGATTGGACATTCCCGAGAACGGGAGATTTCGTCGTCCTCAATCTTTCTAAGCTTGGTCTACCGCGGGAATGGAAATAAACCGCTCGAATACTTCGTTGGAAAGAAGCCGACCCTGCGGGGTCAGCCGAATCACGTCCGCGCGTATCTCCATCAACCCCGTCTGCACGAAATCAGCAATAGTGTCGTCAAAAGACGCGACTGCGTCTTCTCCGAAGGCTGCCGCAACCTGCCGCAAATAAACTCCACGGTTGAGGCGAAGGCCCAGGAAGAATGTCTCTTCAAGCGCCGCCGCGGGCGCGACCTGGGTACAATTCAGAGCGCCACCAGCAACGTAGGTATCGAGTGAATCCGGAGAGGAAAATCTCACGGCTTCGACCCCGTTCTCTAGACCAGGCAGCATTGAGTGCGCATCCACGCCAAATCCCAGATACGGCTGCCGGGTCCAATATTTAAGATTGTGCACAGAGGCATATCCTTGCCGCGCGAAGTTGGAAATCTCGTATTGCTGCACTCCAGCCGCTTCCAGCCGATCGCAGGCCATCAGGTACAAATCCGCTGTGAGATCTTCATCGGGCACAAAGTGAGCGTGGTACCTTGTGCCACCAGCGATCAGTTCGCGGCCGAGACGCGAATCTTCGTCGCGCTCGAGTATATAGACGCTAGCATGTGGGACTTGGCTGGTAATCGTGTGGTCCACGGAGAATGCCCAGCTTTCCGAAGTCTGATGTGGCAGCCCCGCGATAAGGTCGATGTTGATGTTCGAAATTCCGGCGGCACGCAGGTTTGAAATGTCGTCGAGCACTGTCTTCCGGTTGTGCAGGCGCCCGACCGAGGCCGCTTCCTGATCGACGAACGACTGTACGCCTAGGCTGACGCGATTCACGCCGCAGCGCTGGAGGGCTTCGATCACGAGTGGAGAAAGAGTGCCGGGAGCGCATTCCACCGTGATCTCCGATCCGGACTGAACCTCAAAATTTTGCGAAATCGCGACAAATAGCCGCTGCAGTTCTGTAACATCAAGTACAGTAGGAGTTCCACCGCCCAGATAGATAGAGTCGACGACAGACTGAACGCGTCCGCCCATCTGTGCTAGAGTCTCGGTGACACGTTCCATGTCACCGCAGACCCGGTCTACATATCGCTGGAACACGGCGCGGGAGAAAACATCGGAAGCAAAGTTGCAATAACTGCACTTGGTGCGACAGAACGGAACGGAGACGTATAGCCCGAGAGGCATTCATACCGATTATCCCACTTTGGTGGGATGCCGTGGGCCACGGGCTGCATCTGAGCCAGGGTTTCTGATCCGGACGGAACTTAGCCGCCGCAGCCGGGTTTCTATTTTGAGTAATTCGGAGTAGTGACTACAAACTGATGACGCTTCCGCGCGTAGTTATCACTGGAATGGGCGTGGTCAGCCCGAACGGCATCGGCAAGGAAGCCTTCTGCCTCGCTGTTCTGGCTGGAAAATCCGGCGTCAAGCGGATTTCGCGCTTCGATCCTTCCGAACTGCCTGTCCACATTGCCGGCGAGATTCCTGAGTTTGACGAACTCGCTTGGGTCGATGCCCGCGAACGTAAACATGTATCCCGCGTCGTGCCCTTGGCCGTAGCCGCCTCGAGCGAAGCAATTCGAGACGCCGGGTTGGACCCGGCCGCAATGTCGATGGACGATAAACGCGACGTCGGTGTAATCCTGGGTACGGGTGGCGGCGCGCAGGAATTCTCCGAAGAGCAATACCGGCTCTGGCATTCCGGACACGTCAAGCAGGTAAGCCTGTTCTGCATTCCGAGTGGAACCATGGGCACGATTCCGAGCGAGATCAGCATGCGCTTTGGCTTTCGCGGCTACAGTCACGTCGTCACCGCGGGATGCACTTCATCCACCGACGCCATCGGCTACGCCTATCAACACATTCAAGCGGGAGTTCAGCCTATGTTTCTCGTCGGGGGCGTCGATTCGCCAATCACTCCCGGCATCATTAAGGGCTACACTTTGTTGCGCGCGCTCACGGCGTCCTGGAACTGTGCGCCGGAGCGCGCCTCGCGGCCGTTTTCCGCCGACCGCGATGGATTCGTGATCGCTGAAGGTTCCTGGATGTTTATCCTTGAGGACTACGTACACGCCCGCGCGCGTGGCGCGCGCATCTACGCCGAGGTCACCGGTTACGCTTCCACCTGCGAGGCCTTCCACCGTGTCCGCATGAGCGACTCGCCAGAAGAACCTGCCCGCGCCATCACCTTGGCCCTCGAAGAGGCAGGCATCGCCGCCGAAGACGTCCACTATGTGAATCTTCATGGCACTTCGACAGAAATGAATGATCGCGTGGAGACTCGTGCTTTGAAACTAGCTTTGGGAACGCACGCGAACCGGATTCCAATGTCCGGATTAAAGTCGCAGATCGGGCACGCTCAGGGCGCCTGCGGCTCAGCCAGCCTGGCTGCAACTTTGATCGCGATGGAGCACGGCAAGATTCCTCCAACCATTAACCTCGATATCTCCGACCCCGAATGTGACTTGGACTACGTCCCCGATGTAGGCCGCAAAGCTCAGATTGAACACGCCATCTGTAACTGCGTAGGATTCGGATCGAAGAACTCAGCGCTGGTATTGAGAAAAATCGCGTAAAGAGATGGCACCCTTATGTCATCCCGAGGACACAAACCATCGTTGTCATTCCGAGGAGCGAAGGCTACGAGGAATCTGGGTTTCGCCAGCCACGAACAAAACCTAGATCCATCGCTCTGCTCGGGATAATCAAGATTGGGAATGAGCGAACTGAGGCGTAACAAGTTATGCTTCTGCAGATTCCCCGTCATCAAACCTTTTCCATCCCACATGGTTTCTTTCCCATCTATCTAGGGTATCTTTAGACTCTAGTCGCCCATGGCCTCGGAAGAAGAAGTTTTAGGCAAAGCGTATGACAGCCGGTTGATGAAACGGCTGCTCACCTACCTGCGTCCCTATAAGTGGCAGGTAACGATTGCGCTGGTTTCCATCCTGATCAAAGCTGGCGCTGACGTTCTTGGTCCGTATCTCACCAAGATCGTGGTTGACCGCTACCTCGCGCCGGTACACGGACTGCGCACGCCGTTGGATGGATTCCTGAGCAACACGGCGCTGGTTGGCATCGCGCAGATTGCCGCCCTCTACGTCGGCTTGCTGATCTTCAGTTTTCTGCTGGAATATCTTCAGACGTATTACATGCAGTGGGCCGGGCAAAAGACGATGTTCGATATGCGCGCCCAGATCTTCCGTCACCTGCAGCGCATGCACATCGGTTTCTACGACAAGAATCCCGTAGGCCGCCTGGTCACGCGGGTTACTACGGACGTGGATGCGGTGAACGAAATGTTCACCTCCGGCGTGGTCTCGATCTTCGAAGACGTGTTCGTGCTGGCCGGCATTATCGCCATCATGCTGCGCATGAACTGGAAGCTGGCGCTCATCACTTTTGCCGTGCTGCCGCTCATCGGGATCGCCACCAAAATCTTCCGCGACAAGGTCCGTGACTCCTATCGACGGATTCGCGTGGCCATCGCCCGGATTAATGCGTATCTGCAGGAGCATGTCAGCGGGATGGTCGTGTTGCAGCTTTTCAACCGCGAAGAACGCGCCTTTGACAAGTTTTCCGAGGTCAATGCCATCCACATGGACGCGTTCAAAGACGCGATCATGGCCCACGCCGTCTACTATCCCGTCGTCGAAGTTCTTTCTGCGATCGCGATTGCCTGCGTCATCTGGTTCGGAGGCAACGATGTGATCCGCCGGACGACCACGCTTGGCGTTCTGGTGGCGTTCATCCAGTATGCACAACGCTTCTTCCGGCCGATTCAGGATCTCAGCGAGAAGTACAACATCCTGCAGTCGGCGATGGCTTCGAGCGAGCGCATTTTCAAGTTGATCGACGCGCCGGTTGAGATCACTTCGCCAGCGGTCACGAAAACGCCGCAAGGTCCCGGCCGCATTGAGTTCGAGCACGTGTGGTTCGCATACCGCACGATTCCCGATGCCCACGTAGGGACGGACGCCCTCGTCCGTCCGGTCGAGCAAGGCGCGACTGCTTCCGGCCCCGACTGGGTGCTGCGCGATGTCAGCTTCGCCATCGAACCCGGCGAAACCGTCGCCTTCGTCGGCGCGACCGGAGCCGGCAAGACGACGATCATCTCGCTGCTCATGCGCTTCTACGATGTGCAGAAGGGCGCGATCAAAATCGACGGCGTCGATGTCAAAGACATGGACCTCGCCGATCTTCGGCGCCGCTTTGGCGTGGTGTTGCAGGATCCGTTCCTGTTCAGCGGAACCGTGGCCAGCAACATTCGCCTGGGCACTGAGGGCATCGACGACGAGGACGTGGAGAAGGCCGCGGAGGATGTGAACCTGGCTGACTTCATCCGGACTCTTCCCAACGGATTTAAGGAAGAGGTACGCGAGCGCGGCAGCACGCTTTCGACGGGACAGAAGCAACTCATCTCATTTGCCCGCGCCCTGGCGCACGATCCGAAGATCCTGATCCTCGATGAGGCCACATCCAGCGTGGATACGGAAACCGAATTCCGGGTGCGCGACGCTCTGAGCCGAATGGTCGAAGGCCGCACTTCGGTGATCATCGCCCATCGGCTTTCGACGATTCAGCGGGCCGACAAGATTGTGGTCATGCACAAGGGGCAGGTCCGCGAGATGGGCTCTCACCAGCAACTGCTTGCGCAGCACGGCATTTACTACAAGCTCTATCAACTGCAATATAAAGACCAGGAAGTTACGGCTGGATCGCAGGTGACCGCGAACGCCGATGACTAATGATCCGGCTGCGGCGTAGCCAACCACTCATGGACCCAGTAGTAAACATATCTCGCAGCATGTTTACCACAGGTTAACAGGTATATAGCCGAAAAAATGCTTTTTCTTGCCAGATCTATGAAAACAAAGGCGCAGCTTTGGAGATACCCTCGTAAAATATCCCTTCTAAAGGACTTAGGTGGGGCATATCCGCGACCGTTCTCTGCCTCGCAAGCTTATCAAAACAAGAGGAAGAGTTGGGTACCCGTCTAAAATATCTCTTCTAAACGACTTAACGGGTATGTGGGCTGGCAAATCTCGCGTTTGCGCAGGGATTTTAATCTCAATTGTCAAAGAACAGGCCATGCACTGCTGTTATCAAACAGCTAACAAACTTCATCACTATGTTAGCCGCTTGACAGCACCGGGTCAAGGAAATAATGACCAGGGGGCAGGTTTAAGGATGGGGCGAGGACCCGTGATAAGATATTCCGCCTTGGCGACGCCCCGGTGCGTTGTCGCCCGTTTTTACTGACCCAGGAAGGAGACAGCCAGTTTGAAACTCAAAAGATGCTCTAGGGCAATCCTCACCGTAGTTGCTACTCTCGTTATGCTGGGAGCGGCGGCTAACGCCAAGGACGGAGTCTATCGAGTCATCCACAAATTTGGCTGCAACTTGGACGGTTGTGGCCCTTTTGGGGTCCTGGCTGCGGCGAAGAACGGCGACCTCTATGGTACTGCCAGTGCAGGAGGTGGGACTGCCGACTATGGAACGGTGTTCAAACTGACTGCACCGCGAACCCGCGGTGAGGCGTGGACTTTTGCCGTTCTTTATGACTTTACCGGCGGGAACGGAGGAGAACAGCCCGAGTCGTTAGTTCTTGGTACAGACGGCAATCTGTACGGCGTTGACCTTACCCAAACCATTTTTCAGTTGAAGCGACCGGCTTCTCATAATGGCGTTTGGAAATACTCAGCGCTCTACACGCTGAATCAAGGCAGCGACGGGGCCAACGTACTAGGAAATGTCGTGTTCGATGCGAAGGGAAATCTCTACGGGGCGACGGGATCGGGCGGCGATCCGAGTTGCAACCGCGGGTATGGCTGCGGGACCGTGTTTGAGTTGAAGCGGCCAACCCAAAAGGGTGGGCACTGGGTGTATAGCGTGCTTTACACGTTCACGGGGCAGCCAGATGCAGCTGAACCTTGGGCGGGCGTGACGTTTGATCAAAAAGGAAATCTCTACGGAACAACCTATGCCGGGGGGGCCTTCGACTGGGGCGCGGTGTATCTACTTGGCCATCCCACAAAGGAAGGCCAAGCTTGGACTGAAACTGTGCTTTATTCCTTTGATCCGAGCAACGACGACATAATCCGTCCGGAGGGCCCGGTAACCATCGATGAATCTGGCAACCTGTATGGGACGACAGTATCCGGAGGGGACCTCAATTGCTCGGGCGGATTCGGGTGCGGAGTGGTGTTCGAGCTTTCGCCACAAGCGGGAGGAACATGGACCTACACGAATCTGTATTCCTTCCAAGATGGCAACGACGGTGCGGTGCCCCGCGGCAACATCGTAATCGACAGCAAGGGTGACGTATATAGCACGACTACGGCTGGGGGGGGAGTGACGCCGGGACCGCCTTCAGGCTGAACCCGCCCCAGCAAAAAGGAGGGGCCTGGACGGAAACCACACTCCACAGTTTTAAGGCCCCCATTGATTCGGGTGACAATGGCGGCCTGATCTGGGGCAAGTGGGGTGACCTTTACGGGGTGACGTATTTGGGCGGCAGCAAGGGATGCCAACGCGAGGGTTGCGGCACAGTGTTCGAGCTTCAACCTTGAGCATCGGAACGAACCACCATGTCGATTCCTTCTCTAGCCTTCTCTAACCGAACAGTCTGAGTGAACGCCAGACGGAGGCAGTTGGCCCGAAATCGGCTCGGAGTGAAGCCGTATCGCTTGCGAAAGGCGCGGGCGAAATCGAAGGGTCTTCGGTATCCTAGGTCGTCGGCGATTGTCTTTATCGGCAGGTCCGTGGTGATTAGTTGCTCAACGGCCCGCGACAGACGTTTGTCCTTCGCGTATTTCCTTACAGCTTGTCCAGTATGCCGCTGAAATAACCGGGCTGCATAGGCTGGAGAAATAGCGAGGCTCGTTTTTTGGCAAATTTCGTCCCAGCCGGCGGCTCCGTTGTGCTGGTCGATGGATTGCACGAGCATGGCTACCCTCCAATCCATCCCGAGTGTTCCGTCTATGCGCGCTGCCGCACTCGCCAGCCTTACCTTTGTCGCGGGTGCTGGCCCGACCTGACCCTCTAAAAAAATCTTCAGGGTGCCCCGTTCAAGCTTCGCTTGGGCGGGGGTGTTCAGTTGTCACAGAAACTTTCGCTATTGGCAGCTAAGGTTGTTCCATGCCAGGGGGACTCAAACATTTTCAGCAATCCGGGCAGCTGCATTTCTTAATCTTCAGTTGTTATCGGCGACGGCCAAACTTCGCTCATCGGATTGGTGGAGCGGCCCGAGGATTGGCAGTGGAGCAGCTTCCGTCACTATTTCACGGGCACAGACGGGGTGGCCGAGATCGAATCCCACTGGACAGCACGGCGGCGAGAGAGACTGGGAATTATTCCGACAGTTCGCATTCGTTCCGATATCCGAAACCCCGCCCAAGCGAAGCTTGAGCGGGGCAACCTGAAGAGTCGTTTCCATGGTCAGGGTGGGCCAGCCACTGCGTGCCTACATGGAATTGGACTCGGCTTTACAATGCTCGGGTGCGAATTCTCATCTCTGCGGGTGAGGCTTCCGGTGAAATGTATGGGGCTCAGCTCATCGAGGCTTTGCGGCGGCGCGATCCTTCTTTGGAATTTTTTGGGGTGGGCGGGGACCGTATGCGCGCGGCCGGCTGCGATACCGTTGTAGACGCGAAAGATCTGGCGGTCGTGGGCATTTCGGAGATTGTCAGCCATCTTCCAAAAATCTATGGTTTGTTTCAGCGGTTGATTGCGGAAGCCGACCGGCGCCGTCCGGGGCTTGCCATCGTAATTGATTCTCCGGCTTTCAACTGGCGGGTGGCCCGGCAGATGCGGAAGCGCGGCATTCCGGTTGTGTACTACGTTTGCCCGCAATTCTGGGCTTGGCGGCAGGGGCGGGTTCGGTTGCTGCGCAAATACGTCAACAAAGCGCTGGTGATTTTCCCATTCGAAGAGAAGTTTTATCGCGACCGCGGAGTGGATGCGGACTTCGTCGGGCATCCGCTTGCAGATCTTTCTCCGCCCTCCATCGATCGCGACGTTTACGCATCGACTTACAAGCTCGACGCCACGAAGCCCTGGATTACGCTCATGCCGGGCAGCCGGATGAAAGAAGTACGGATGAATTTGACTACCATCCTGGAGTCGGCTTCGAAGCTGGGTTCGGGATACGAATTCCTGCTGCCGGTCGCGCCTACGCTGGATCGTAGCTTTCTCGAGTCGCTGATGGGAAGCCGTCGATCGGTTCGCTTGGTTAGCGAGGCATTGCCTGCCCTGGCGCAGTCGCGCGCCGGCATCATTGCCAGCGGCACGGCTACAGTGGAAGCTGCAATGATGGGCACGCCGTTCGTGATGGTCTATCGGGTATCGCCGGTAACTTATTTTCTGGGACGGTCGCGGGTTAAGGTGCCGTATTTTGCGATGGTGAATTTAATTGCGGGCAAAGAGCTTGTGCCGGAGCTGGTGCAGGATGATTTTACCGCTGAGAAAGTGGTTGCGCGGCTCAGCGAGATTCTTGCTGATGGTCAGGCGCGGGATCGAATGATTGAAGGATTGGCGAGCGTGAGAAGCTTGCTCCGGGGGCCGGATCGAGAGCAGCTTCATCCGGCAGAACGGGCGGCGGAGGCCATCACGGCGCTACTGAGACGGCCTGTAGAGACGTAGCTTGCTACGTCTAAGATTGCTGACAAGCCCCAGTCCGAGCGATGCGAGGGATCTTCACGTGGCCGGCGAGCACCCAGATTCCTCGTCGCTTCGCTCCTCGGAATGACAGAACGGGAGGGTCCTGTTTGCTTACCTGAGACGTAGCAAGCTACGTCACTACACCAAAAAACACCTAACCCTTGTCCTCACAGCATCTTTTGCGTCACAATCTTCATCATAGAGCTTAGAGACCTGCGGGATTTCCCGGGAGACGTTCCTGAATGTCCTTTGAACCTCGGCGCCAGCGTCGGGCACTTACTAACTTTCTCGTCTTGTTGCTTCTGTTAGTTGCGCTTCCGGCCTGGGCGGCCGAGAAGACGCGGCTGCACGTGGACGACTATCAGATCGACGCTGAACTTACTCCGCACACCCACAAAATTTCAGCCCGCGCG
>Ga0210406_10008597_pt1 | contig 10214 bp, 8 predicted proteins | sample IncBWC30MmetaG_FD_155454 | JGI IMG/M metagenome (GOLD analysis project Ga0210406, IMG submission 155454) | Forest soil microbial communities from Barre Woods Harvard Forest LTER site, Petersham, Massachusetts, United States - Inc-BW-C-30-M | ecosystem: Environmental > Terrestrial > Soil >... | reverse complement strand
GTTGGCAGCGCGAGGCTCTCTTCGTGGAATACACCATGCCCTTCGGTCTCCCGCGCGTCATGGGCCTCTGCGATTCCGATCCGCCCGTCCGCGCCGCCGAGTGCAACTTCCACAGTGCGCGTGAGGGTCTGGCCGAGATGAAAGCTTTCTCCGAGAGCGCCAAGCAGACCGCCTCCACCGGATCACTCGGCGACATGCCGCTCGCAGTTCTCTCCCACGATCCCGACAAACCTTCCGCCGAACTCCCCGCGGACCTGGCCAGGCAAACCAACGACGCCTGGGAAAAAATGCAGGAGGAGCTTGCCCACCTGTCAACTCGCGGCACGCAAACCGTCGCAAAAAACAGCGCACACTACATCCAACTCGACCGCCCGGAAGTTGTGATCGACGCCGTCCGCAGTGTCCTAGATCAGTCCCGCCAGCCGCAGCCCATGCCGTAGTAGCAAAAAAAGCTTGTCATCTCGACCGGAGCGAGTAAATGCGAGCGCAGTGGAGACACCTGCTGTTTGCTTTCCGGCCCCACACGATAAAATTCCATCCACTCGCCCCGCAGGAGAAAAGAATGCTTTCATCCCGCCACATTTTGCTTGTGCTCACCTTAGTCACGATTGCGCTGCCGCTGAACGCCCAACAGCAAACTCCCCGTCCCCGCATCGGCCTCGCCCTCAGCGGCGGAGGCGCGCGCGGTCTCGCCCACATCGGCGTCCTGCAATGGATGGAAGAAAATCACATCCCCGTCGACTCTGTCGCGGGCACCAGCATGGGCGCGCTGGTGGGTGCGGTCTACGCCAGCGGCATGAACACCGTGGAGATGCGCGACTTCGTCAAGACCATCCAGTGGGACAACGTTCTGCTCAGCGAACCCAGTTACGATCAGCTCTCCTACCGCCGCAAGCAGGACCGTCGCGCCTTTCAGATCGGCGCCATGCTCGGCCTTAAGCACGGACTCACCGGACCCAACGGCCTCAGTTCCGCGCACGGAGTAGGGCTGCTCATCGATCAGATCGCATTCCCTTATTCGAATATTTCCAGCTTCGACGATCTACCTACGCCTTTCCGTTGCGTGGCCACCGATCTGCTCACTGGCGACGCGATCGTGATGAAAGATGGATCGCTCGCCGAATCTCTTCGCGCTACGATGGCGATTCCCGCCGTCTTCACGCCCATCGAAGTGAACGGAAAGCTGCTCGCCGATGGCGGGCTGGTCGACAACATTCCCACCGACGTTGCCCGCTCGATGCACGCTGACATCGTGATCGCCGTGGACATTGTTCCGCCTCTCTCTCCGCGCGCCCGCTTGCAGAGTCTGGCGGGTGTGCTCGATCAAAGTATTTCGTTGATGACCGTCGAGCATGACCGGCACTCGCTCCAGCAGGCCGATATTGTGCTCGCGCCCGATCTGGGCGATACCACCGTTTTTGACTACGGGAGCGCGGCCGCCATCATCCGCATGGGATATGAGGGCACCGGTCTCAAGGCCGCGGTACTGCGTCCTTTTGCCCTCCCCGATGCGGAATGGAAACAATATGTCGAGGAGCGCAATGCCCGGCGCAGAGTGGCGCAGACCTCGTCGCAAATCGTTGAAGTGACGGGCGTGAGCGGCGACGAACAGGAACATCTCGAGAAAAGGCTGCGGCCCCTGATCGAAGGCAAACTGGACATCAAGCGGCTCGACACCCGGCTCACGCAGATCGTTGGCGAAGGCCGCTTCGACAGCCTGGGCTACGAAGGCTTCGTGCAGAACGGCGTCCCGGCATTGCGCATCGTCGCGCACGAAAAAAGTTACGGCCCGCCCTTCGTCGATCTCGCCGTCGACGTGAACGGTTCCGGCGTCGCGGCCTTCGATTTCTCAGCCGGGGCTCGCATCACCTTCGTCGACATAAAGCATCACGGCGGAGAGTGGCGCAACGATCTGCTGCTCGGCTCTCGCAATCTCGCAGCAACCGAGTTCTATCAGCCCATCGCGATGTCGCACTTCTTCGTGGCGCCTTACGCTTTCGCGTCGAAATATTCTCGCAACGCCTTCTCGGGACAAACTCGCGTCGCAATCTTCGGCGATGAACGCGCCGGAGGCGGTTTCGACGTCGGCTTCGACTCCGGTCGCCGCAGCGAGCTTCGCCTGGGATATGAAATTTTCGACGGCAAACTCGCTCCCCTGGTTGGCAGCGTCGGCTTGCCCGTGGTCGAAGGCAGCACCAGCGAATTACGCGCCCGCTATGTTTGGGATGGGCAAGACAGCCCTGCCGTTCCCAGCCGCGGCACGCGCATCGTAAGCACCGTCGCGCATGTACTGCAGAGTCCGGGCCTGCCCCGGTCCATCAATCAAATTGAAGTGCGCAGTTCTACTTTTATTCCTGCCAGCGAGAAGACGTCGGCCTTTTTTACCATTGCCGGAGGCACTTCTTTCAACCGCACCGCCGGACCGTTCCAGGTTTTCACTCTCGGTGGTCCGTTTCGCCTGGGCGCATATTTGCCGGAGGAATTTCTCGGCAATCACTACGTCTACTCATCGCTCGGATTCCGCCGCGAACTTTACCGTCTTCCGCAGTTAGTGGGAAAGAAAATTTACTGGGCAGGCTGGTATGAGGCTGGTTCCGCCTTTGGCCGAACCCTCAGCGATCCCGGGCCAGTGGTGGTGCGCGGCAGCTTCAACCTGGGCGTGATCGCAGACACCATCGTCGGCCCGGTCGCACTGGCGGGAAGCATCAGCCCCACCGGCCTGAGCCGCGTGAATTTTTCCATCGGCCCGCAGTTTTGAACTTGACCTCGCTTAAGAAAGCGCTGATTAAGTGTTTACCAGTCCTCAGTGACCCCTGTGTCCTCTGTGTTTAAGCTTTTTCTCGAATACTCAGTCCGAGCTTTCCTACAGCGACGCCATATCGATCACGAAGCGATACCGCACGTCACTCTTCAACACGCGTTCGTAAGCCTCGTTGACTTTCTGAATGGGCACGATCTCAATATCGCTGGTGACGCCATGTTTGCCGCAGAAGTCGAGCATCTCCTGGGTTTCCCGGATGCCTCCGATGGCGGAACCGGCCAAACTGCGGCGACCGGCCGTCAATGCAAATGCGCCGACGGGGATATTTTTCTCGGGCAAGCCCACCACGACCATGGTGCCGTCAACTTTCAACAGATTCAGATATTGGTTCCAATCCATCTGCGCCGAAACCGTATTCACGATCAAGTCGAACGATCCTTTGAGTTGGGTAAAGGTCTCAGGATCGGCAGTGGCATAAAAGTGATCGGCGCCAAGGCGCTTGGCGTCGGCTTCTTTCTTTAAGGACTGGCTGAGCACGCTGACCTTGGCGCCGAGAGCATGCGCCAGTTTCACGCCCATGTGGCCGAGGCCGCCAAGTCCGACGATGGCAACATGTTTTCCGGGGCCGGCATGCCAGTGGCGCAGCGGCGAGTAGAGGGTGATTCCGGCGCACAGCAGGGGAGCGCAAGCGTCGAGCGGAAGATTTTCCGGCATGCGTAGCGCGTAGTTTTCATCCACGACGATTTTATCGGAGTACCCGCCATAAGTCGGCACGCCTTCGTTGTTGCGAGCGTTATAAGTCCACGAAGTGTGCACAAGGCAGTATTGCTCGAGCCCGCTCCTACACGATGTGCAGGTTCGGCAGGAGTCGACGAAACATCCCACACCCACCTTGTCGCCAACTTTGTATTTGCTGACTTTGCCGCCGACCGCGCTCACCACTCCGGCGATCTCGTGCCCCGGCACCATGGGGAAGATGGATTCCTCCAGATAATCGCTCCATCCGTCGCGAACCTGATGAATGTCGGAGTGGCAGATGCCGCAATACTTGATGTCGATGACGATGTCATGTTCCCGCGGTTCGCGCCGCTCAAACGTATACGGCGCCAAAGGCGCTTTGGAGGTCATAGCGGCATATCCCTTAGTCTTGCTCATGTTTGCGCATCTCCTGGGAATTGGATCTGACGATGATTTCTGTAGATGAATGCTCATGCGAATCGGTTGCGGAAAAATGCGTAGTGGCTCATTTTGAATTTCTTTGCGAACTTCGCGGCTTTTCTTAGCGTCCTTTGCGGTAAGGTCTTTGACTTGCGCCACGGACTCGAGCCTCTAACCGCCGGGTGGGCAGAGAAGGGCCGCAGAGTTCGCGCAGAAATTCAAAATGAGCCACTACCGAAAAATGGCAAGAATGTGCGGCGCATGCTTACTGAATTGATATACTTCGCCGTCATCGTTATGCCACGCGCCGCCTGGAGGAAATTCGTGCGCTCATTCTGTCAATCGATTTGTTTGCTGATGCTGCTTGTGGTTTCCGCTGCCGCGCAACAAGCCAAGCCCCCTTCGGTGCCGCCTTCGACTCAGGCGGCAGCTCCTGCCAAGCCAATCTTTATCCTTAAGGAGGTCATGTTTCCGGTGCGTGATGGGGTTCACCTGCAGACGGCAATCCTTACTCCCGTCGATCAAAACGGTCCGCTGCCGATATTATTTCGCCGCACGCCATATGGCGTTCCCGACAAACCGCCCGAGCCCATGCCCGCCTCCATGAAGGAACTCGCGCAGGATGGCTACATCTTCGTCATCCAGAATCTTCGCGGACGCTTCAAATCCGAGGGCACATTCCTGCTCTCATCCTGGGTCGATCCGAACGATCCCAAAGCCACCAACGAAACTACTGACGCCTACGATTCCATCGACTGGCTGTTGAAGAATGTTCCCAACAACAACGGCAACGTCGGCATGTACGGGGTTTCTTACGACGGGCTGACGACCGCGCTGGCGTTGCTGCATCCGCATCCGGCGTTGAAGGCTATGAGCGAACAGGCTTCGCCCGTCGATCAGTGGATGAACGATGACGATCACCGTTTCGGCGCGCTGCGCGAAAGCTACGACTTCGAATACGCGGTGATGGAGCAAGCCGACAAGAATGCGAACACGCACTTCAATTTCGAAACCTACGATACCTATCAGTGGTACCTCGATCTCGGACCGCTCTCGAATATCAACGCTAAGTACTTGCACGGCTCGATTCCTTACTGGAATTCCAGCGTCGACCATCCTGACTACGACGAATTCTGGAAAAAAGAAGCGTGGGTGAGCCAACTTCACGCCTCGACCGTGCCCAATCTCAACGTCGCCGGATTTTGGGATCAGGAAGACCCGTGGGGCCCATGGCAGATTTTTCGTCACGCGGAAGAAAACGATCCGCAGCATACGAACTTCATGGTCGCCGGGCCGTGGTATCACGGCGAATGGCAGGCGGCGAAAGGAGACACGATCGGCCTCATCCCGTTCGGAGGGCATGAAACCTCGCGCGAGTTTCGTGAAAACATTGAGGCGCCATTTTTTCGCTACTACTTGCACGGCAAGGGCGAGAAGCCCGCCTGGCAGGCCAGCACATTTCAAAGCGGATCGAATACGTGGCACACCTACACCACATGGCCTCCGAAGGAGGCGAAGCCCACGAATTTGTATCTGCATGCCGACGGCACGCTTTCATTCACCGAACCGAGCGCAGCCTCTTCCGCAAGCAGGAGTGCAAAATACTATCGCGAGTACATGTCCGATCCCGCCAATCCCGTGCCTTATCGCCAGCGCCCGATTACGCCGACGTATCCGCAAGGCGACTGGCGCACATGGGAAGTCGCCGACCAGCGCTTTGTCGACCATCGCCCCGACGTTCTCTCCTTCGAGAGCGCGGCGCTCGATCACGACGTAACCGTCACCGGAGCGTTGAGCGCGACGCTGTTCGCCTCCACCTCCGGCACCGACAGCGATTTCATCGTCAAGCTGATTGATGTGTATCCGGAAGACGCGCAGAAGAACGATTGGGCCGCCGACGCCGGACCAAAACCCGGACAGTATGCGCAATCACTCAACGGATACGAGTTGCCCATCGCCATGGAAGTGCGCCGCGGCCGCTATCTCGCCAGCTACGAAAAGCCACAGCCTCTAACACCCAACCAGCCCACTGAATGGAACGTGTCCCTGCGCGACCACGATCACGTGTTTCTAAAAGGCCATCGCATCATGGTGCAGATTCAGTCGACATGGTTCCCCGTGATCGACCGCAACCCGCAGAAATTCGTGCCCAGCATCTACAAAGCCGCTGCGGAGGATTTCGTCCCGGCAACGCAGCGCATCTACTGTTCGCCCGGCATGCCGTCACATATCGTGCTGCCGGTAGTGCCGTAAGAAATTCAGACGCCGGTAAGCGGAGCAAGTGAATGCGAGAAGGAGATTAACGTCATCGCGGAGCGAGCGCAGTGGAGAGACCCGCTGTTTTTTCGCGGTGAATTTCGAGCCGCAAATGACAGGAACACCTGTAAGTTGTTGACGCTACGTGGAAGTCGTTGAATCCACTGCATCAAGATTAGCGGCAAGTTATAGCCGCCATTTCCAAGAGTACGATAACCGCGTTTGCAGCCAGTCTCGTGATCTAGGGGTAGGTGAGGGTCACCCTTGAACTTTCTCGCGATCCTAGAGCCGTTTGCGGCTCAGGAAATGGCATTCCTGGCGAGCTCCGAGAGGGCAAAATGGCATTCGCCGACCTTATTCCCGTGCATCTACCTATAAGCTATAATAGATTCAATGACTTAGCCGATATCCCGCGGCCTCCATGCAACGCAGACCCACCTGCCGCCATCCAAACTGGTAGCAACACCCATTGAAAGTTGGTCTAATTTATGAAGCCTCTTACCCGCATTTTCGCACTTGCTATTACGCTCGGTCTGGTTGCCACCTTCGCCTTCGCCGCAACTCCACCGAAGGCCTCTACTCCGCGCGACATCCCTCCCTTCCCCGGCACGCTGGTGAATGCGCGCTATGTCTACGTCACCAGTTATGACGGAGATCAGTTCGACGTCGATCTGTTGCCGGAGGATCGCGAAGCGATCGGCGCCGTGCAGGACGCGCTGCAAAAGTGGGGAAAGTTCACGCTGGTCTATCAGGCGAACCAGGCCGACATCGTGCTGATGGTCACTGGCCGCCCCAGCGAAGATATTCTTGCAGTCTACGACGCGCACCGCTGGCCGCGCGACAGCCAGTATCTGTGGCGTATGACCGGGCGCAAAGGCTTGCAGGCCAGCGAGACTCCGCTGGTCACAAATATGGAAACGGCATTCGACAAGGCTGCCGCAAAGAAGTAAGTCGGCCTTGCCATTTCTGCGGATGAGTCGCGTGGTTCACAGTCCAGCCTGGCTCAGGTTGCGGGCGCCGTGAATAACGCGCTCGACTCGAACCTTCTTTTGAGAACTCGAAACCAAGACTCGAAACAAGATCAAGTAATTGCCATGCACGGCCATCCGAATTCCAGCAGCAAGGTCATCCCTTGCGGGAAAAGCGGCAGGACGCTGCGCGATTCTCCGGCATTGCTGTTTTAACTCACGGAGAAACGAAATCGCCCGGGAAGGATTGTCGCGGGCAATGTAGTCGCCGATTTCTTCCAGATCCAGAGCGGCTCGGGGAGAAAAAGCGAGTCTCAAGGCGCCTACTTCGGCTTACGCGTCGCCCTGGACATCGCCCCGTACTTGGAGCCGAGGCGGGAGAAAACTAAGTCAGCGTCGATGCTCGGTCCGCTGTCCATACCTTCCTGAATCAGGCGGCGAAGCTCACTGAGTTCCAGCGCTTCCAGCTTGCGCCTGCGCTTCCATGTGCGCAACGCGTCCCGTACCACTTCACTGGCGCTGGCATATTCGCCGCTGTCGACAGCCTCGCGCAGCAGGGCCGCCATCTCTGGGGGTAGGGCAATACTAAGTTTTTCGACAGTAGGCACGAATCCGATGGTAGCAATAATTCATACCGGTTGCAAAACCGATAACGATAACGCACCGGGCGGCAGTTTCTTTGAAGCTACGCTTTGCGGCCGGCGATCATCAGTCCCGCGCCGGCAACCACGAGCACGATGCTCACCGCGGGCGCTACCTTTTCGTCATCATGAGTTGTAACGCCGATATGCGCGTCGCCCAGACTTACGCCGTGATGCTCGGAGTGGGGGAACGGAACAAAGAACGAAATCACGCCCAGCACCAGCAGTACGACTCCAGCCAGCATCAACACTTTCATGGATCGCCTCCAAGCGAGATAAGCCAGAGTCGATAGGACACGACCCGAGCCGGTGCAGCCCCACTAGGATGCTGCATCGGTCAAAATGGCTGTAATCGAGTTGCAGTCGCGACAAGGCTCTGAGTTGCTACGCGAATTCCAGCCGCTTGAGCTTGATGCGGTCGGTGCGGACCTGGGCCAGGTCGTAGTGGGCCTGCTGGGTGAGCCAGGTGGCGGCGCTTCCTCCGAAGACCTTCGACAGGCGCACTGCCATTTCGGGAGAGATTCCGCGCTTCTCGTTTACTAGCTCGGACAGAGTGGTGCGCGTGACTCCCAGGGCTGACGCGGCTTCGGTGATAGTCAGTCCCAAGGGCTCGATACACTGGCGGAGCACAAACCCTCCGGGATGCGGTGGATTCTTCATCGGCATCGGTTATCTCCTTCAGTGGTAGTCGATGTAATCGACATCCAGTGCGTCGCCGTCCGCGAGACGAAAAATTACCCGCCAATTCGCGCGAACCGTCACCGCCCAAAAACCTTTGAAATCGCCTTTGAGCGCATGCAGTCGGAAGCCGGGCAGGTCCATATCCGAGGCCGCGGTGGCGGCGTCGAGTCTTGCAAGAATGTCCCGTAGCTTCGCCGCGTGCTCCTGGACTACGCCGCGCGGGTCGTCGTCTTCATAAAGGCGTTTCAGCCCTTTGTGGCGGATCGACCGGATCACATCCGATCGTAACGCGTTACGTAACACAGGTCAACTGCATTCCTCATCGAACTGTGCCCGGTTCGGAATGATAAGCGGACAAGAAGTCAAAGTCCCGGGTGGCCCATCCTAGTCGCGTTCTCTTCGACCAGGGTGCGTGTGGCCGACGCGACGGCGATAGGGATCCTTCGACTGCGCGGGATGACAACGTGGAAAGCGCTCAACGCGATAGACTGGAATTACTATGACCACTACCACCACGCTCAACTCCCTCGTCCGCGCCTCCTCGGCTTACCTGCGCTCTGCTATGCATCAGCCGGTGCAGTGGCATGAGTGGGGTCCGGAGGCGTTTGCTGCGGCGCAGGCCGCGAACAAGCCGATGCTACTGGATGTGGGGGCGGTGTGGTGCCATTGGTGCCATGTGATGGATCGGGAGTCGTATGACGATCCGGAGATTGCGGCGATTGTGAATGAGCACTTCATTGCGGTGAAGGTGGATCGCGATGAGCGCCCGGACATTGATGCGCGGTATCAGGCGGCGGTGCAGGCGGTCAGCGGGCAGGGAGGCTGGCCGCTGACGGCGTTTCTTACGTCTGAAGGCAAGCCGTTTTATGGCGGAACGTATTTTCCGCCGAGCGATGGGTATGGGCGTCCGAGCTTTCGGCGAGTGCTGCTGAGCATTGCGAATGCTTACAAGGAAAAAAATGGCGACGTCGTCGAGCAGGCGGCGATGGTGGAATCTGCGATCGCGCAGTCGGAGTCGTTTGCCGGGAAGAGCGGGCGAGTATCGGCCAGCGTGATTGATGCGATTCAGACGGCGGCGTTCCGGATGTTTGACAAGGTGCATGGCGGATTTGGGCAGGCTCCGAAATTTCCGCATCCCTCGGCGCTGGATTTGCTGATTGAGCTATACGGGAAGTCAAAGTCTCCACTTCTCGCGCAAAAGGACGCGCGAGAAATGGGGCACCCAGAGTCTTCTTCGCGTCCAGATACGTCTCCGAATGCAGCCCTGAGCGAGCTTGTAGTGACTACGCTTGAACAGATGGCGAAGGGCGGGGTTTACGACCAGCTGGCGGGAGGATTTCATCGTTATTCGGTGGATGAGCGGTGGGTGGTGCCGCACTTCGAGAAGATGTGCTACGACAACTCGGAGCTGCTGAAGAATTATGTGCATGCGCATCAGTCGACGGGGTTGGAGTTTTTCGCCGATGTCGCGCGCGACATGATTCGCTGGATGGACGAGTGGTTGAGCGATCGCGGACGCGGCGGCTTCTATGCGTCGCAGGATGCGGATATTTCGATGGACGACGACGGCGACTACTTCACCTGGACGCTGGCCGAGGCGAGGGCCGCGCTGACCGAAGATGAGGCGCAGGTAGCGGCGCTGCACTACGACATCAAGGAGGTCGGGGAGATGCATCACAATCCGGCGAAGAATGTGTTGCATGTGGTTGCATCGGTCGAGGACATTGCTGTGCGCATGAAGATGGACGC
>Ga0210406_10008595_pt1 | contig 10214 bp, 8 predicted proteins | sample IncBWC30MmetaG_FD_155454 | JGI IMG/M metagenome (GOLD analysis project Ga0210406, IMG submission 155454) | Forest soil microbial communities from Barre Woods Harvard Forest LTER site, Petersham, Massachusetts, United States - Inc-BW-C-30-M | ecosystem: Environmental > Terrestrial > Soil >... | reverse complement strand
GCCGACGGTGACCGGCTGTTCGAACTTGTCGCCCGTCATGCCATCGTGCAGGGTAGTCTTGCCGGAAGTCGGCAGGCCAGCCCGCTCGAGCAGCGTCTTGATTTCATGTTCGCGCGCGCCGTCAAATACCGGCGATCCCGAGAAGACGCCGTTCACAAGGGTCGGAGCGATCGTTTCCACTTCCTCATCGGTGAAAGCCGCGACCGTGTCGGCAAGAGCGGTGTCCTTGAACAGAGCCTTCAGTTCACGCCGGATGGCTTCTGCGCGGGTGTTCTCCGCGAGAATCTTGCTGACCTTCTTGCCCAGCTCAAACCCGGCCCAGCCGAGGTGCGTCTCCAGAATCTGGCCGACGTTCATACGGCTTGGCACGCCCAGGGGGTTCAGAACGATTTCCACCGGCGTCCCGTCCTGGAGGTACGGCATATCCTCTTCCGGCAGGATGCGGGCGATGACGCCCTTGTTGCCGTGACGACCGGCCATCTTGTCGCCGACGCTCAGCTTGCGCTTCATCGCGACGTACACTTTGACCAGCTTGATCACGCCCGGCGGCAGTTCATCACCCTTCGTGAGCTTGTCCTTCTTCTCGTTGACGATCTTCTTGAGCACATCGATCTGGCGCGAGGTCATTTCCTCGATCTCGTCGATCTGCTCGTTCACGCGCGGATCCTTGTCGTTGTACTTGATGCGCTTCAGGTTGCGGGTCGAGATGCGCTCGATCGTGTCCCGATCGAGGAACGCGCCCTTGGTCAGAAGCCGCTTGTTGGTGCGCTCGTCGTGCAGATCAGCCTGCACTTCTTTGCCGCCCAGCAAGCCTTCCAGACGCTTCAGGCGCTCGTCGGTCAGAATTCGGATTTCGTCCGAGAGGTTCTTGTCGAGTTTCGCGACCTGCTGCTCCTCGATCGCCTTCGCGCGCTCGTCCTTTTCCTGGCCCTTGCGCGAGAAGATCTTCACATCGACCACCACGCCCTCGATTCCGGGCGGGCAGTAGAGGGAAGCGTCGCGCACGTCGCCGGCCTTCTCGCCGAAAATCGCGCGCAGCAGTTTCTCTTCCGGCGTGAGCTGGGTTTCGCCCTTGGGCGTCACCTTGCCCACCAGGATGTCGCCCTGCTTGATGCCGGCGCCGATGCGGATCACGCCCGCTTCATCCAGGTTGCGCAGCATGGTTTCGCTAACGTTCGGGATGTCGCGCGTGACCTCTTCCGGCCCTAGCTTCGTGTCGCGCGCCTCAATCTCGAATTCCTCGATGTGGACGGAGGTGTAGTAGTCCTCCTTCACCATCTTTTCCGAGACCAGGATCGCGTCTTCGAAGTTGTAGCCGCGCCACGGCATGAAGGCGACCAGGACATTTCGTCCCAGCGCCAGCTCGCCAAACTCGGTGCAAGGACCGTCGCCGATCACCTGGCCCTTCGTGACGCGTTGGCCTTTCTCCACGATCGGCTTCTGATTGATGCAAGTGTTCTGGTTCGAACGCTTGAACTTGGTCAGCTGGTAAATATCACTGCCCACTTCGCGCGAAAGTTGTCCAGGATGATGCTCGCCCTCGACGCGCACGATGATGCGCTCGGAGTCGACCGAATCGACAATTCCGTTGCGGCGGGCCAGGATGACTGCGCCTGAATCGCGCGCCGTCACGCCTTCCATGCCCGTGCCCACGACCGGAGCCTGTGCGCGCAGCAAAGGCACCGACTGGCGTTGCATGTTGGCGCCCATCAGCGCCCGGTTCGCGTCGTCGTGCTCCAGGAACGGAACCAGCGAGGCGGCCACCGAAACGAGCTGTTTCGGGCTGACGTCGACGTAATCAACTTCCTCCCGGTTCACCAGCACGAAGTTGCCGGCCTTGCGGGCGTTCACCAATTCGCCGACGATGCGTCCCTTGTCGTCGAGCTCAATGTTTGCCTGCGCGATGACGTGCCGGTCTTCTTCCCACGCGGAGAGATAGAACGAGAAGGGCTCGAGTTCGATCGCCCGCTTCTTGCGGTCCCTTAGATCGGAATTGAGCTTCTCGGCCTCGCTCTTCTCGATGTGGTCGCCCACCTTGTGGTCGCTGTCGCCCGCGTTGACTACGGTGACGTAGTCGATGACGCGCGCGCCCTTGACCTTGCGATAGGGCGACTCGATGAAGCCGTAGTCGTTGATCCGCGCATAGCAGCTCAACGATGAAATCAGTCCGATGTTCGGACCTTCCGGCGTTTCAATCGGGCAGATGCGGCCGTAGTGCGTCGGGTGCACGTCGCGCACTTCGAATCCGGCGCGCTCACGCGACAACCCGCCCGGCCCAAGGGCCGACAGACGGCGTTTGTGCGTGATCTCCGATAGCGGGTTGGTCTGATCCATGAACTGCGACAGCTGCGAGGAGCCGAAGAATTCACGGATGGCCGCCATCACGGGCTTGGCGTTGACCAGGTCGTGCGGCATGGCCGTCGACATTTCCTGGTACACGCTCATCTTTTCCTTGATGGCGCGTTCCATGCGGACCAGGCCGATGCGGAACTGGTTCTCCATCAACTCGCCGACCGCGCGCACGCGGCGGTTGCCAAGGTGATCGATGTCGTCCACCGTGCCGATGTTCTTGCGCAGCTTCAGCAGGTAGCGGATCGTGGCGTAGAAATCGTCCGGATCCAGCGTGCGCTGCTCGAGGCTGGTGGCGTCCTGGTTCTCAAACAGCTTGATGTTGAACTTCAGGCGGCCCACGCGCGAGAAGTCATACTTGCGCGGGTCGAAGAACATGCCCTGGAAAAGTGCAGTCGCGGTGTCGAGCGTCGGCGGATCGCCCGGACGCAGCTTGCGGTAAATCTCGATCAGCGCTTCCTGCGGCGTCTTTACCGAGTCGCGCTTCAGGGTCTGGCAGATCACCGTACCCACGTCGTCGCGCTCGGGGAAGAACACGTTGATCTCAACCACGCCCGCGGCGTCGAGAATCTTGGGCAACTTGTCGGCCGTCAGTTCCGAGTTCGCTTCGAGCAGTACTTCGCCAGTTGTGGTGTCGACTACATCGCTCGCCACCCACGCGCCCTCGAGATCGGTGACATCGACTTCGATTTCGCTGACCTTCGCCTTCTGAATTTCCTTTAGAACCGCCGCGTTGATCTTGCGGCCGGAGTGCGCAATCTCGTCGCCCGACTTGTTCTTGATGCTGTGCGCCAACTTCATGCCCAGCAAGTTCGTGGGCTTTTCGCTCGCCGGATCCAACGTCCAGAAGAGCTTCTTGTCTTTGATGGCCAGACGATCGACCGTATAGAAGGTCTTCAAAATGTCGTCGCCCCCGCGCAGGCCGAGGGCGCGCAGGAAAATCGTGCCCAGGAATTTGCGCTTGCGGTCGATGCGGACATACAGCACGTTCTTCTGGTCGTACTCGAATTCAACCCACGATCCACGGTAGGGAATGATCTTGCCGAGGAAGTAGGTGCGGTTGTTGGCGGTTTCGAAGAACACGCCCGGCGAACGGTGCAACTGGCTGACGATCACGCGCTCGGTGCCGTTGATGATGAACGTGCCGTTCTGCGTCATCAGGGGAACGTCGCCGAAGAAGACTTCCTGCTCCTTGATGTCGCGGATCGAACGGTTGCCGGTCTCAGCGTCCTTCTCGTAAATAGTCAGGCGCATCGTGACCTTGAGCGGAGCGGAATAAGTCATGCCGCGCTCTTCGCACTCGTTCACGTCGTACTTCAGCTGCAGACCAACGGGGTCGCCGCACTTGTTGCAGAAGTCAGGAGTGTTCGCGTTGTACGTACCGCACTTCTGGCACAGCACGTCGCCCGGGTGAAACGGATCGGTGATGACCGTCGAGCCGCAATTCTTACAAGTGGTGCGCAAGTGATGCAGTCCCTTGAGGTGACCACATTTGCACTCCCAGTTGCCAATTGCGTAATCCACAAACTCGAGTTGTGATACGTTGCGGAAATCGGTAATCGGAAACACCGACTGGAAGACGGCCTGAAGTCCGGCATCATCGCGCTCGCTGGGCAACCGGTCCATCTGCAGAAAGCGTTCGTAGGAGCGCTTCTGCACCTCGATCAGGTTCGGGATCTGGATGGTGGCTGGAATTTTGGAAAAATCAAAACGTTTACGGAAGGCAATCTTCTTCATTCAAGAAACTCCCAAAGTCAGCGCAGCCGTTGACTGCGCTAAAGAAACCGCGGAATGTTGGAGCGCGTTGCGCGCGCCGGGAAATTACCGATCGATGAACCTAGAAAGACAATAGGGCACCCACAGGGACAGGATTCCCCGAAGGCGCCATGGGCTGCGCGTTGCCATTCTGATTTGTTTCTTTCCGCGCCAGTTCTAAAGGCCTGTTTCCGTTCCGCCTGCACGCGGAACAGCCTGCCAACTCTGCCAACGGTGTGCGCTCCCTCCTGGGTTGCTGGAGCACAAGCCGTAATCACCTTGCGTGAAGCAGGGGTAGCGATGTTGTTTAGATGATAACATCACTCCCCCCGATTCAGCTAGTAGATCGTTCGCTGGCCCAAAACTTGCAGGAGGTCCGCAAGTTGTTGAGCTGATTGAAGATCGAAGTCGCTGCTCGATACAACCACCCGCCGGGCCCAGACCTGCCAACAAAGGACTGCGCCAGACGTAACCGAAAAAGCTGCAGCAGTGCGAGGCTTGGCTCTGTGCTGTCCCTAGGAAACTGAGCAGCAAATTGCGGAGGATCTCGCGAGTGCCGCTACTTCACTTCGACAGTCGCACCGGCCTCGGTGAACTTCTTCTTGATCGTCTCGGCTTCGTCCTTCGAGACGCCTTCCTTGATGCTCTTCGGCGCGCCGTCGACCAGATCCTTGGCTTCTTTCAGGCCGAGGCTGGTGACTTCACGAACCGCTTTGATGACATTGATCTTGTTGGCGCCCACGTCCTTGAGAACCACGGTGAATTCCGTCTTCTCTTCCGCGGGTGCTGCCGCAGCGGCTCCGCCGCCACCAGCAACCATCACTGGGGCTGCGGCCGCGGCGGACACGCCGAGGCGCTCTTCGAGCTTTTTCACCAACGCCGCCGCGTCGAGCAGCGACAAGCCTACGATTGATTCTTCGAGCTGTTGCAGGTCTGCCATGTTGTTCTCCAATTCTTGATGTATCGGTCTTTCGATTTCGCTATCACCAGCCAGGTTTCCAGTGCGACCAGGTCCCAGTCTCCGCGCCAGACAACGCTCAGACTCGAACCGCGCAACCCCCGCGGGCGTTAACGCAATCCCTTTATTTGGTAATTGTGAAATTGAGTAATTGAGTAATTTTCAAACCGTTGCCGATGTCGGCAGGCTCTTAAATTTCCCAATCACAAAATTACTCAATTACCCAAATTTCTTTAGGCTTCCTTGAACTTGTTTTCCTTCACACCCTGGTCGATCACAACCGCCAGGTTGCGGCCAACCGCGTTCATCGCCGTCACCAGGCGCTGCGCCGGAGCGTTCAGGAGGTAAAGAAGCTTTGAATAAATCTCTTCCTTCGACGGCATGGTGGCCAGCGCTTCGATCTCTTTGATCGAGACCACGCGCCCTTCGACCACACCCGCCTTGAAGGAGAATTCCGGATTGTCTTTCGCGTACTTCGCCAGGGCCTTGGCCAGCGCCACCGGGTCGCCTTCGGTGTACGCGATCGAAGTCACGCCGCTCAGGTTCTGCAGCGCTTCCTCGACCTTCGTGCCCTTCGATGCCCGCTCGGCCAGCGTGTTCTTCACCACGCGATACTTCGCGCCCGTGGTACGCAGGGCCTTGCGGAGTTCGTAATCCTTTTCGACGGTAAGCTTGCTGTACGTGGCCACGATTACGCTGGAAACATTCTTCAGCTCGCCACTCAGCTCCTCGACCTGCTCCATCTTCTTCGCTTTGCTGACTGCCATGTTCGTATCCCTTCAGAAGTCTCTAAAGTCTTGTCATCCTGAGCGCGGCGCGCTTCCTGATTAGGCCTTGGCCGCAGCCTCGACCGCGGTCGTGTCAATCGAAATCCCAGGCCCCATCGTCGAGCTCAAAAAGCAGCCCTTGATGTACTTGCCCTTGGCGACCGACGGCTTCGCCTTGATCACGCTCGTGATCACAACCGTGGCGTTCTCAACCAGCTTGTCGGGCGTGAACGAAATCTTGCCGACCGGAACGTGGACGAGAGCGGTCTTGTCAGTACGGAATTCAACTTTGCCGGCTTTCACTTCCTGCACGGCCTTGCCGACGTCAAAAGTCACCGTGCCAGTCTTCGGGTTCGGCATGAGTCCCTTGGGACCAAGCACCTTCCCCAGACGGCCCACGGACTTCATCACGTCGGGCGTCGCGATCAAGGCGTCGAAGTCGGTCCAGTTTTCCTTCTGAATCTTCTCGACCATCTCTTCGCCGCCTACGAAATCCGCGCCTGCCGCTTCGGCTTCCTTCACCTTGTCGCCGGTGGCGATGACGAGAACCTTCTTCGCCTTCCCGAGTCCGTGCGGCAGAACGACCGTCCCGCGCACCATCTGGTCCGCATGCTTGGGGTCGACGCCGAGACGCATGGTGACTTCCACGGTCTCGTCGAACTTGGCGTATTTCACTTTCTGCAGAAGAGGAACCGCATCCTGCAGGGCGTATGACTTTTCACCGACCGCGGCGCGAGCCTTGGTGATGTTCTTGCCTGATTTCTTCATCGTCTTCTCCGTCTCCCACCGCTCAGCGTTGTTCCGAGGAGCCGTGGTGTATTCGACTACTAGCTGCGAGCCGCGAACTTTGAGCTACGAGCAAGCGCTAGCTACCTATAAAAGCTCTGTCATCCTGAGCGAAGCGAAGGATCTATGCACTTCTTCCGCGCCCGAGGATTTGTACTGGCCGATAGCTACCAGCCATCAGCTAAACAACATCAATCCCCATCGACCGCGCCGTGCCCTTCACGCTGTTTACGGCCGCCTCGAGTGACGCCGCATTCAGATCCGGCATCTTCTGTTTCGCGATGTCTTCCACCTGCTTCAGCGTCACCTTGCCAACTTTATCTTTATTCGGCGCGCCCGAACCCTTCGCTATGCCCGCGGCCCGCTTCAGCAAAATCGAAGCCGGCGGCGTCTTCGTAATGAAGGTGAACGAGCGGTCGTTGTACACGCTAATGACGACCGGAATAATGAGGCCTTCCAGTTCCTTCGCGCTGGTCCGCGCGTTGAACTGCTTGCAGAACTCCATGATGTTGATCTGCGCCTGGCCGAGGGCCGGGCCGACCGGAGGAGCCGGAGTCGCCTTGCCTGCGGCGATCTGCAGCTTTACCGAACCTGTAACCTTTTTCGCCATACTCTCTTTTCCGTCCCAACTCCGGGTCTAGGATTTTCGGCCCGGCAACCTGGAACTCGCCTTTCAAAGTCGTTGTCATCCTGAGCGAGGCGCCTTTTGCCTCGCGAAGGACCCGCGCGCGCCGCGCGAAGCGTCCGCGTTTTTTGCGGATGCAATAATCGCGCGTCCGGCGCGCTTCCTTACTTCAATTCCCCAACTACCAAATTTCCCAATTACTCAATTACGTGACGACTTTCTCCACCTGCCCGAACTCCAACTCCACCGGAGTGGACCGCCCGAAGATCGTAACCATCACTTTCAAGGTCTCGCGGTCTTCGTTCACTTCATCCACCACGCCCGTAAAGCTGGCAAACGGGCCTTCGGTGATACGCACCGTCTCATTCTTCTCGAACTTGACCTTGAGCTTCGGCTTGTCTTTCGACTCGCCGACGCGGTACACGATGTTCTGGACTTCTTCGTCCGAAAGCGGCGTTGGCTGCTGGCCGGTGCCTACGAATCCGGTGACGCGCGGCGTCGACTTCACCACGTGCCACACGTGATCATCCATGTCCATTTCCACCAGCACATAGCCGGGATAGAACATGCGCTCGCTGGTGTACTTCTTGCCGCCACGCACTTCTGTGACGGACTCCGTCGGAATCAGCACGCGGCCGATCTTTTCCTGCAGTCCAAAAGCCTGCACCCGCGATTCGAGCGACTCGCGCACCTTGCGCTCAAAGCCCGAGTAGGAGTGGATGATGTACCACTTCATGTTCGGATTGCGAGGCGCTTCGGTAGTTACTGCCTCGCCGGCCGCCCCTTCGGTTCCCGCCGGGGGAGTTGCGCTCGCGTTTTTTTCTTCGTCCTGCATAAGTTGCTTCATTTCCCAGACTTTCCAGTTCGATCAGCTGTGCCCAAGGGAACGGAACAAGAAGTCGATGCCGCGTCCAATCAGGAAATCCACCAGCCAGAAATACACCCCGAAGATGAAGACCGTGATGACTACCACGAGGGTCGTCGCCTGCACTTCCTTCAAGGAAGGCGTCGTGACCTTCTTCATCTCCATGCGCACGTCGTTGTAGAAGGTCTTGATCTTCTCCGGCCACGAGGAGACTCTTGCCCCGAAACTATCTTCCGGGCTGGCTGCTGCCATTGACTTCGTCATTTTCTTCGTCTCGATTCCCATGCACCTGCACCACGCTTCCCGTTCCAAACACTGGCAGGGGCGGAGGGATTCGAACCCCCAAGTCCGGTTTTGGAGACCGGCAGTTTAACCGTTGAGCTTACGCCCCTAGATTCATTGGGTAATTGTGAAATCTGGTAATTGTGTAATTGAAAATCCCATCCTTCCCGGCTGCGGGTTCTTCAATTCTCAAATTACTCAATTCCCCAATTTCTCAATTTATTTCACTTCTTTATGCGGCGTGTGCTTCCGACAACGCTTGCAAAACTTCTTCATCTCGATCCGGTCCGGAGTCGTCTTCCGGTTCTTGGTGGTCGAGTAGTTGCGCTCTTTGCAATCACCGCACTGCATCGTAATAATTTCTCGGGGCATAAAACCCAGCTCCTAGCTTCTGGCTGCTAGCTAGTAGCAACCGATGTTGTTACGCAGTCGTGTTCGACCTGTCCCAGTCGTCGAGGTCGTAGGCCCTTGCCGAAGACTGACGACTGCTACTGCACAATCTCCGCAATCGTGCCCGCGCCCACCGTGTGGCCGCCTTCACGTATCGCGAACCGCAAACCCTTCTCCATCGCGACCGGGGTGATCAGCTCAATCACCAGGCTCACGTTGTCCCCAGGCATCACCATCTCCGTGCCCGCCGGCAACTCCGCCACACCCGTCACGTCCGTCGTTCGCAGATAAAACTGCGGACGGTATCCCTTAAAGAACGGCGTATGTCTTCCACCCTCTTCCTTCGTCAGGATGTAGACCTCGGCCTTGAACTTGGTGTGCGGCGTGATCGATCCCGGCTTCGCCAGCACCATGCCGCGCTCCACGTCGTCCTTGCCAATGCCGCGCAAGAGCAACCCGGCGTTGTCGCCCGCCATGCCTTCGTCCAGCTGCTTCTTGAACATTTCCACGCCCGTCACCACCGTCTTGCGCGTGTCGCGGAAGCCGACAATCTCCACTTCCTCGCCCACCTTCACCTTGCCGCGCTCAATTCGGCCGGTAACGACCGTGCCGCGGCCCGAGATCGAGAAGATGTCTTCGATCGGCATCAGGAACGGCTTGTCCAGTTCGCGCGCCGGCTGCGGCACACTCTTGTCCACCGCTTCCATCAGCGCGTCAATCTGCTTCTCCCACTTCTCTTCGCCGTTCAAGGCTCCCAGAGCGGAAAGCCGAATCACCGGCACGTCATCGCCCGGGAACTGGTAGGTCTTCAGCAACTCACGCACTTCGAGCTCGACCAGGTCGAGCAATTCAGGATCGTCCACCGCATCGCACTTGTTCAGAGCCACGACGATGTAAGGCACACCCACCTGGCGAGCCAAAAGCACGTGCTCTCGGGTCTGCGGCATTGGACCGTCGGTCGCCGCTACAACCAGGATCGCGCCATCCATCTGCGCCGCGCCCGTGATCATGTTCTTGATGTAATCGGCGTGACCCGGGCAGTCGACGTGCGCATAGTGCCGGTTCGCCGTTTCGTACTCGACGTGTGCGGTCGCGATCGTGATGCCGCGCGCCTTCTCTTCCGGCGCGTTGTCGATTGAGTCGAACGAGCGGAACACAATCTTCGGGTTGTGCTTCTGCAACACCTTGGTGATGGCCGCCGTCAACGTGGTCTTGCCATGGTCAATGTGACCAATTGTCCCTACGTTGCAGTGCGGCTTATTACGCTCAAATTTTTCCTTCGCCATAACTCAGCTCTTAGCTCCTAGCTTGTAGCTTCTAGCTCAACCTCATCCTGAGCGGGGGCCCCACCCTTCCTCCGCGTTTTGCGGGAGGGTAGGAATTTCCCCAACCTCAGTAATACTGAAAAATCTTGCGGAACTTATGCCGCAACGGCTC
>Ga0210406_10008594_pt1 | contig 10214 bp, 7 predicted proteins | sample IncBWC30MmetaG_FD_155454 | JGI IMG/M metagenome (GOLD analysis project Ga0210406, IMG submission 155454) | Forest soil microbial communities from Barre Woods Harvard Forest LTER site, Petersham, Massachusetts, United States - Inc-BW-C-30-M | ecosystem: Environmental > Terrestrial > Soil >... | reverse complement strand
CATTCACGTCCCCCACTGCGATGCCAGGAAAATAGCTGCATAGCAAGCAGGAAAATTGGGGAGTGATGGCGGGAAAATCATGCGCCGCCGAGAATGTCCCGTCAGCATTCGCCAGCAGAATACTGACCGTACCGCCAGCAATGCTCATCACCGCCACATCCGGCCTGTCATCTCCATTGAAATCTCCGGCTACGACTTGGAATGGCGTATGAGCCAATGCGTAAGTCTGGGAAGAAAAAGTCACCTGCGCATTCGACGCGATAGAGGTCCCGACGATAACGAATATTGCAGCCAGAACAAGTTTTCTCTTCATAAGAGGCTCCGTGAATCGGACCAATCGTTAGCTTTGAGCTTGACCGAACTTCACTGTATGGTCAGGTTGACTGTGGTCGAGTGCCGCGTGGCGCCCGACGCAGCTGTGATCGTGACCGTATAGGCAGTCGATTTCGAAACACTGCTTCCAGTTCCACCTCCGCTACACGCTGTCTGCATGACAATCCCGATAATAATGAAGAGCGCCAAGCCCATCGGAAGCATCCGGAAGCGTCTTCTTCTCCATGGACTCACGCCAAGTCCGGTTCCGAGGAAAACAAAGCCGGCCACCGGCAACCACGGCAAACTAGCCTTGCGGAACGGTTGAAGAGAGTTGAGCCAAGCTGCATTCGAGCCCGCAGCTACGGTTAGTGTGGCGCTCGCTCCGCCATTCGTGTCAAATGTCACCAAACTTGAACTTAGCGAGCAGGTGGGCGCCCCGGATTGTGCAGGCTGTACCGCACAGGTTAGTGAAACCGGATTGTCGAAATTGCTGAGCAATGTCAGCGTCAGTGACGACGTGGCGCTTTGGCCGGGACCCAGCGTGCTCGGACTGAGCGCCGACGCCGAAAGCGAAAAATCCGTGCCCACGTTTATGAGAAGTTCGATATTGCTCTGCCCAATCAGCACCAGGTCTGGAGCTCCGTCGGCGTTGACATCCAGCACCCGGTCATAAAGCAAACTCTCGTTGATCGCGATAGCAATCGGCGGCTGGAATGTCCCGTCTCCATTGCCGGGTAAGACCTGGAGTTGGAGAGAGCCGTTGCTGGCGAGCAAGCCAGCCAAATCTAGCTTGCCGTCCCCATCGAAATCCCCTGCCTCCTGAACCGGCTGCCCGATGTCGATCCCACTTGCGAACGTTCCGTCGCCGTGGCCGAGACTGAGCACGGGGTTCACGGGTGGACAGGTATGAAAGAGACAGAGGACGAAGGGTGTCACTACAAGGTCGATTGTGTTGTCTCCGTTGAAGTCTCCTACGGTGACCCCAGAACCCAGGATGCTGGGGATGGGGCTTTGGCGAAACGTGCCATCGCCATTGCCTAACCAGATGTCCACACCAATTCCTCGGAACACTGCTATATCCTTCGTACCATTTCCAGCCAGGTCAACCGCTAAAACCGACCCTGGCGAGTTAATCACCGGATAGGCGACTGGCGATTGGAACGTACCGTCGCCGTTCCCCAGCATCACGCTGAATGTTTTGTCAGCCCCGTTCGCGACCACCAGATCCAGCCGTTGATCCCCGTTGAGGTCGGCTGCCGCAATCGAGTAGCGCAACCCGGATGGATTCTTCCCAGGTGTGAGCACCGCCCCTTGATGGAACGTCCCATCGCCATTTCCAAGAAAGATGGTGACGTCTCCGTCGTCATTGACAGTCGGGTCGCCGGGCCGCAAGAGCGCGAGATCCGTGTTTCCATCACCATCAAAGTCACCTGCAACCGCGCTGGTGCAGTTTTTTCCAATCGCGATGTTCTTCGCCGATTGGAATGTGCCGTCACCGTTGCCTAACAAGATACTGACCCCGCCGGGGTCGCGGACGCTGGCATCTCCCTGATTGATGACTGCCAAGTCGCGCTTTCCGTCGTTGTTGAAATCTCCGGCAACAACCCAAATCGGATTTGTTCCGACGGAGTAGCTCTGCGCCGGTTTGAACGCGATCTTTCCGGCGGTAGCAAATTGCGTCAGCATCAGCAGCACAAACAAGGTTGAAGTGATCAGTCTTCCCTCCATGGCCTCCCCCTTCTGACGAATCTGGTGAATGAATGAGGCAGGTCCTAAGACCTGCCCAAGGCATCAGTTGTTGGCAAACACGCGAGTCACGTCGGCGGTGATCACCGCAGGGAGAACTGTCCCATCGGGCAACGTCAGAGACGTGAAGATCATGCGTGCATGGTTGGTGTTGCTGTCGTACGCCACGTTCAGGTTCGCCGTACGGACGAGTTGGCCGTTCAGGTAAACGCTGACTGCAAAGGTGCCGGTGCAGTTCTTGTTCACCGTGTAGGTCCCGGAGGTGTCCTCGACCTCGGTTTGTCCCGCAAGTGTGTGAGTCTGGGTGCCCTTCAAGTTTCCTTGGGTATCCAACTGGGCCTGACCCACCGCCGCAACCGGCAGCGGGTTCGGCACGAAGACGGTTCCCGTATAGGTGTAGGCCCAGGTGCCCGCGACGGAACCAAGCGAGCACTGAGCTGCTCGAGCTTGTACCGGAAGGATGCCAGCGACGCATAAAATTACAGTCACCAGCCCGGAGTGAACCAACCTGTGTTTCATACCATCCTCCTGATTGATTTTTTTGTCCCCACAGCGACGTTGCGCACATTTATGCCTCGAATCGATTGGCGGCTCAATCCCGCGGATCTCTCCTGCGCCGCTCTTGTGTCTCTCCGCGGCAGTACAACTGAGAGATTCGCCGCTATGCTGTTCAAACTGCTGGTGTTACACTCTGTTGCCAGTTGCGCCAAGGTGTCTTGTGGGGGATTTCAGCTCATCACGCTCTATCGTCCGGTTCGGTCAGTTCGAACTGGATCAGGACGCCGGAGAGTTGCGTCGCGATGGAACTCGGGTCCGGCTTCAGGAGCAGCCTCTTCAAGTTTTGCAAGTTTTGTTGGAGCACCCGGGCAAAGTAATTCCGCGCGAGGAACTGCAAAAACGGATATGGCCGTCTGACACTTTTGTCGATTTCGACCACGGCATCAACAACGCCATTAAGCGGCTGCGCGAAGCGCTGGGCGACACTGCAGAAACCCCGCGCTTCATCGAAACCCTTCCGCGTCGTGGTTACCGCTTCATCGGAGTGGTGGATGTGCCACGACACTCCAGCCATACCCCGATCGAATCAATCGCTGTGCTTCCGTTGGAGAACTTGTCCCGCGATCCTGAGCAAGAATACTTCACGGATGGCTTAACTGAAGCTCTGATTACGAGCCTGGCAAAGATTGGTGCTTTAAGTGTCACGTCACGAACTACCGCCATGCATTACAAGGGAGTTCATCGGCCGGTTCGTGAGATCGCGCGCGAACTCGAAGTGGACGCGGTTGTCGAAGGCTCAGTGCTGAGGTCGGGCGAGCGGGTGCGCATCTCGGTTCAGCTAATTGATGCGCGTAAAGACCGCCATTTGTGGGCGGAAAGCTATGAGCGTGATTTGCAGAATGTACTGACGCTCCATTCAGACATTGCTCGTGCAGTCGCCATCGAGATCCAAGTCAAACTTACGCCGAAGGATCAACAGCAACTGGCGGCTGGCCAGACAGCCGATACACGAGCTTACGAGGCATACCTGAAAGCGCGCTACTACTGGAACAAATTTACGCCCGAGGGAGTGACGAAAGCCGTCGAATACTTCCAACAAGCAATCGCAATCGATTCGGGTTATTCCGTCGCCTACAGCGGGTTGGCCGATTGTTCGTCTCGTATGGGCTGGTGGGGCTTCGTCTCACCCGACCGCGGCTTTGGTGCGGGCAGAGCTGCGGCACAGAAAGCCGTAGAATTGGCCCCCGCGCTCGCGGAAGCGCATGGTTCGCTGGCGTGGGCTATCATGCATTACGACTGGGACCTGGTAACGGCCGAAAAGGAATTCCGCCGGGCGCTTGAGTTCAACTCAAACTATATGAGCGTGCAACATTTCTATGCGGCAAGTCTGGCGGCGATGACCCGTTGGGACGATGCCATGGTCGAGATCAAGAGAGTGTTGCGTCTTGACCCGCTTTCTCTAATAGCCAATATGACCGCCGCCAAGATCCTCGTTCACGCGCACCGCTTTGAGGAATCTCTGAATTACAGTCGAAGGGCGCTGGAAATCGATCCGGCTTTCCCGTCTGCTCGTTGGACTCTGGCGATGGCTTTCCACGGATTGGGCGAGTATGAGCAAGCCATTGCTGAAGTGCGAAGAGCAATGGAGTGTTCCGGCAATCACGGTATTTATATCTCCGCCCTCGGAAGCATTTACGCAGCCTCAGGAAAACGAAATGAAGCGCTCAACGCCGTTCATCAGCTCGAAGAGCTTTCGAAGCAGCGATACGTCATGCCGGACTGGATTGCGTACGTCTATGCATGCCTAAATGAGAAAGATGAGGCCTTTCATTGGCTAAACAAGGCCTATGACCGGCGTTCACCGTGGCTGGCCTACGCCGCAGGATTTTTCTGGTTGGATAACCTTCGGTCAGACCCGCGCTACGACGCGTTGCTGCGGCGCATGAACTTTCCGGACGGCATCCGGGCTGGAGCCTAGCTCTGGGAGCATCGTTACTTCGGACCAAAAGTTCGAAACAGAAAGGTGCTTCGTGACTGTGCTAAAAGTGGTTTTCCGTTAAACGTTGCCTCACCGTCCCCGTACAGGTTTAGGCGCTTAAAGCCGACGCTTAGGCGAAAATCGGCGCTGGTCATAGAATGGTCACAAAACTGGGGCCACGCCGCAAAGTTAAGGTTGCTGAAAAATAGCAGAGATAGGCTGGTAGTACGCAGCCCTGAAGCGGCCGGCGGCGGCGGTTCAATTTCCTGTCACCGGCCAGTCTGTGTTCAACCACATGTCCGACTCCTCAGCCCCCGTTGTGGCCCGCGTTCTCATCTTGGCTACCACGTATTATCAGGTACTTGGCAGTCCCCGGTAGCCTAGTTAAGTTGTTGAAGGTATTGGATCGGGGAAAAGTGTGAAGATGGCACTCTACCGCTGAGTTAAGCGCCCACTATGATGCGGTAAGTTCATCCTTATACACAAAGTTCCCGGTCCACGATTTTGCGCTTGGCGTCAATGATTTTGTTGAAATCGCCGGCCACGCCGCCGAGGGCGCGTCCCGCGACCGAACCGAAGATGTCGATGACCGGCGCAACGTTGTAGGTGCAGCCACTTTATTGCCCGGCGGAAAACGAAGGCCTTACCCGAGATCATGCTTCAACAACGGATCTTTCGGGATTGATGAGAAATGCCCAGATCAACGCACCGGTGAGCAGAACACCCGCAGAAATAAAGAATGGAGTGATCCAAAACCCGCGCTGCACCAAAGCGCCAAAAATAATCGGAGACAATGACGCGGCGAAACTTCCGGCCATGTTCATCACGCCGGACACTGTGCCGCTATATTCGCCACCGACATCCATGGGCACAGCCCAGGCAGGGCTGATCACTAATTCCAGAAAGAACAGCGAGGCCGTCAGGCAAAGGATTGCGGTCCACGCCGAGTGGGCGGTCGCTGCCGGAATCAGGCACAGCCCTGAGGCCAACATGGCGGGTGCAGCAACGATGCGGCGGGCGAACTTCAGTTTGCCGGTTTTTCGGTAGACCCTGTCAGTGAGAGTTCCTCCCACAATATCTCCGACCATGCCCGCCAATAATGGGAGCGAGGCCCATGTACCTACGGCCTTCAACGACAGATGCCGGTACTCAAAAAGGTAGGTAGGAAACCACGTCACGAAAAAATACGTGCAGTAGTAGAAACAGCAGTAGCCTGCGGCGATGTACCACATATTGGGCGAGCGCAGGATTGTTTTCCAAGGAGCGGCCGGTCGTTGACGCGGGTCAATCGACGGTTTGATAGAGCCGTCTGGATTGCTTCCCCGTATGTAAACCAACTCTGACCGATTCACCTTGGGATGTTGTTCCGGAAGGTTGCGATAGAGCGTGTAGAAAGCGAGAGACCATAGCAGGCCCGCGAATCCGAAAACGTAAAAGATCCAACGCCAGCCAAAGGCGACCATGATGCTGACCGCGACAAACGGCACAATAGCGACCGCCAACCGGCTGAAACTGTGCGTGACGCCATGTACGATGCCGCGCTCCTCTTTGGGAAACCAGAGTTGCATGGCTCGAGTAGCCGTGGGGAACGCGCCCGCTTCCGCCACACCAAACACAAAACGTATACCCAGGAGAGAGGCAAAGCCGGCCGCGCTTGCAGTCAGCGCGGTCATGAGAGACCAGAAAGGAACAATGATAAGCAGCACCAGTCTCGGTCCGAACCGGTCCGCGCACCATCCGCCAGGAATCTGCCCTATGGCGTAGGCCCACAAGAAAGCGCTGAATACGAAACCAAGTTCGGTCTGACTGAGTCCAAACTGCTTTGACATTGCTGGCGCGGCAATCGAGATGCCGGTTCTGTCCATGTACGTGATCATGTACATCAGGCTGATCAGAAGGAGAACCAACCACCGCGTCTTGCTCGGTCGGGGAAATGCGTTGGCGGGAAAGGCAACCCGTCCCTGGGCAGGAATGCGAGTCGTATCCGGCATTCGCTCAGGTACGGTCTGCCGTGGCGTTCTTTATGGAATCAGCTTGCTGCGAGGGCGGCGGCTCAGAGGAGCGATCGGCAGGCGTGATCTCGATCGGACGTCCCTCTTCCGCCGATTGATCTGCGGCTTGATAAACCTGCATCACCATCCTCGCGTGCTCCGGCGTTACCAGCGGCTGCCGGCCTTTTGCGACGCACTCAAGAAAATGAATTGTTTCAGCTTCCATCGGGCCCGCGTATACGTGGGCGACCTTCTCTCCCGGCATGGTTGAGATGGGAAACTCGATGCCTCGTTTCATGGTGTTAAGGCTGACGTCACGATGCGTGTCGTCCACCATGATCGACCCCTCGGTTCCAACCATCTCAATCCAGGTGGAGGAGAAATTTGGATAGGCGGGAGGCAGCACCCAGCCTGCGCCGATGGTAAATACACACCCGTCATCGAGGGTGACGATGATCCAGACACAATCGGGGACGTTGTGTGTCGCCTGCATGATCTTGCGCACTTCCTGCGCGTACACGCGAACTGGTCTTCTGGGCGCAAAACACCAGAGCACAAAGTCGATATCGTGCGTCGCCTCCATGGCGGCGGGTGAGAGTTTAATGCGGCCTCCGATCTTGTTGCCTAGATTGCGCGTGATATGCCGGCTCACCAGCGCGCTGACAGCCTGACCGATGGTTCCGTCGTCGATCGAGCGTTTGACATAAGCGAACTTAGGATTGAAGCGCTGGGAATACCCGATCGTGAACAGCAAGTTCTTCGAGCGGGCTAATGCGATCAGTTCGTCGGCCTCAGAAAGTTCAAGCGCCATCGGCTTTTCGAGAAAAACATGCTTGCCGGCCAGCAGGCTCTCCTTCGCCATCGGATAGTGAGTGGTCTCCGGTGTCGCCGAGATTATGATGGCATCGATCTTCGGATTGTCGAGCAGGCTCCGGTAGTCTGATGTGGCCGCGGCCGGCTTTGTCTTGCCGGCCACTTCCTTAAGCCGCTCGGGCCTGATTTCAGCCAGGTGCAGCGCGCTCACGTACGGGCTGGCTGCGCAGGTTTCGGCGCGAATGCCGCCGCACCAACCCGTCCCGATGATTCCGATGCTGACTTGCTTCATGGGCACTCCGCTTCGCTCTTCATCGATCAGCCGAGTGTGCTGGCTCGCGCCACTACTTCCCGACCAGCAACACGCCGAAACTGTTGGGCTTCATCGGGGGCTCCTCTTCGCCTTTGGGAGTCACCGGCTCGAACTCGGCGATGGGAAGAAAAATGTTGTGGGTCTTGAAGTCGATCGCCATGGTGCGAGCATACTTTTTGGTGGGGACATTTTCCACCACCGTGTATTTATCCGCGGAGTCCTGGTGAATTACGGTAAGATCTCCGGATTCCCCATTCGAGCTGAATACAAGTTGCGTCCCAGGATCGAAACCCGCCGCATCGGGATCCTCCCCGATGGCAAGGGTCGCGACTACTTTGCCCGTATCCGCGTTCACCACCATCATCTTTTTGTTGCCGCAGACGGAGAAGAGACGACGATTCTTTTGATCGATGGCGAGTCCCGAAGGTTCTTTGCAGCCTGTGAGCGGCCAACGATGAAGTACCGACAGTTTTTGAGCGTCGATCTCGAGGAGTTGCGATTTGTCTTCAATGTTCACGAACACATGGCCTTGATCGTCTCCGGCGGCGAACTCGGGCTTACCGCCCACGGGGATCATCCCAGCCACTTTGCCGTCGGCAGCGTCAATGGCCACCGCGTTGGCGCTACGGCCATTGAAAGCGAAAACCCGTTTCGACCCCGCATCGTAGAAAATCGCATCGGGGTTCAGTCCTCCCGACTTGACTGTGCTGATCGTTTTCAGAGTCTTCAAGTCAAAGATGGTGACCGTGTTCGCCTTGCCGTTGCTGGTGAATCCGCGGCCGAGATCGGGCGCCAGGGCGATGCCGTGTACGCCTAACGTACCGGGAATGTCGCCCACAGTAGCGCCGGAATCCGCATCCAGCACAACCACATGCGTGCTGTGAGAGACGTACACTCGGCGGGCGGCACTATCGACGATATCGTAGTCCCATCCGCCTGCGCCACCAATTGGAATGGTTTTCACCACATGGTAACCGGATGCCCCGGGCGTAACTGCCTCGGTGAAATCAGCTAACAGGAAACTTGCCGCAAGACTAAGAATTGCACTCGCGATGAGCACCGACCGGTTATGACGCATGATGTTGCTATCCTTTCTCTCATAACACAACTTGATTGGTGAAAATGCTCGCGCACATCAGGCGACCTTCAGGCCATTCGGAACCAGTGGCAGGGAACGAAGCCGCGTGCCGGTTGCATCGAAAATGGCATTGGCGATAGCGGGAGCCACACCCACCAGCGAACTCTCACCCGCGCCGGCCGAAGGAATGTCCTTGCGATCGATCATTACGGTCTCCAACACCGGAACATCGCTGAACCTCGGGAGCCGATAATCGGAGAAACGTCCGTTGAGGATCCGCCCATTTTCAAATTCGATCGCCTCAAACAGCGCACCTCCGAGGGCCATGATATTCGCGCCTTCAAGTTGATTGCGCAGACCATCGGGGTTGACGATGGCGCCGCATTCGAAGGCTGTGACCATCCGCACCACCTTGACGTCGCCAGATGACCGGTCGACCGCAACTTCGGCGAAGGTGGCCACGTTCCCGCCCTTCTCAAATCCACCGCCCATTCCGAAGCCGTGGCCCGCGGCTTTCGCCTGCCCCCATCCGAATTTCTTCGCCGCCGCTTCAAACACCGCGCGAAGGCGCTCGTTCGTCAAATTCTTCAGGCGGAACTCCAGCGGATCCATCTTTGCCAGGTGCGCCAGTTCGTCCATATGGGACTCGCGGGCGAAGTGGTTTGCCGTGGCCGCGAGCGCTCGGTATGAACCTTGCCGCAAAGGAGAACGCATGGAATGAAACTCGATTCGCTGGTTCTCGATGTCGTAATAAGTGGGAATACCCATTGCGCCGGAATTGTAATTATGGAACTCCCAGCCTATGATCTTGCCATCCTTGCGCATTGCGCTGCTCACGTCGATCACGCCCGCGGGGCGAAAGTAGGCCCATGTAAACTCCTCTTCGCGAGTCCACAAAACTTTGACCGGCCGCTTCGCCGCCCGCGCCAGTCGCGCCGCTTCGATGGCGGTTTCGCCGGTATGCTTCCCTCCATAACCCGAGCCCGTGTCCGGCATCAGGACTCGGACCCGCTCCTCCGGCATTCGGAAGGCTTCGGCAAGTTCACTCTGCACACCAAACGGCCGCTGCGTGCCTGTCCACACGGTCAAATTGTCGCCAGACCACTGCGCCAGCGCCGCCCGCGGTTCGAGCGGACAGTGTGCAATGTAGTTGACTGTATACGTCTGTTGCAGCCGATGATCGGCAGACTCGAATGCCTTGTCCACCGAGCCGGTATCATGCCGGAACGGCGACTCCAGCGGCCCAGTTCCTACAACCGGGTTCTTCTTCAGGTACTCGAACAGTTCCTTGTTCGAGATCTGCGGCTCGGATTTCCACTCCGCTCGAATCGCAGACGCCGCTCGAGAAGCAATTTCAGGGGTCGGCGCCGCCACCCCGACAAAATCGCCGTCGTGCACAACCGTGACCCCGGGAATTTGTTCGGCCTCACGAGTGTCGAGCGATGCCAGGGTTCCACCGAACGCAGGGGGACGGACGATCTT
>Ga0210406_10008593_pt1 | contig 10215 bp, 9 predicted proteins | sample IncBWC30MmetaG_FD_155454 | JGI IMG/M metagenome (GOLD analysis project Ga0210406, IMG submission 155454) | Forest soil microbial communities from Barre Woods Harvard Forest LTER site, Petersham, Massachusetts, United States - Inc-BW-C-30-M | ecosystem: Environmental > Terrestrial > Soil >... | reverse complement strand
CGGTCATAACCGGCGTGACCTTGAATCTTCTCAAGCCGACGGCAAGCGGCACGCCGACGACTTTGACGATCGGCAACGACACGCAAAGCGCTCAAACCTCCATAGGGACCTTCGTCACTGCGCTGAACGGCCTGCAAACCAGCATCCAGAGCCTCACCGGTTATGACGCTGCGACTCAGACCGCAGGTCCGTTGCTGGGCAACCAAACCTTGCTGTCCTTCCAAAGCCAATTGTCTAAAATACTTGGCCAGGTCAACTCGAGTATTTCAAGCGGGCCGAATTCACTCGCCGCGCTCGGCATCGCGGCAAATCCGCAGGGGACTTTCAGTACCAACGCCACGACCTTGAGCAATGCGCTGACCGCCAGCGTATCTTCGGTGGCGAAATTGCTGTCCGGTCCGAACGGCATCGCCACGCAACTCAATAGCTTTGTCACCCAGTACACCCAGGCGGGCGGCCTGCTGGACACGATCAATACCAGCCTGCAATCGAGCTTGAGCAATATTACGAAACAACAGGCTGATTTGACCGCCAGGATGGCGGTTTATTCGGCGACGCTCACGTCGGAATACAACGCGATGGACACGGCGGTAGCGTTGTTGAAGCAAACGCAAACCTATCTCTCGCAGGCGTTCAACACCAACTCCGGCTCGAGCTCTAACAGCACGTCAACCAGCACGGGGTTGGGTAGCGGCACCTTGAATACCGGCGGCTAGAGGCTTAGATCATGATGCAATCGAATAGAGGCGCGGCTCAATACCGCGCCGTCAGCAGCCACGGCCTGGTCGCGGACGCGAGTCCGACACGGCTGGTCCAGATCATGTTCGAGCACATACTCTCGAATCTCGCGGTCGCGCACGGATGCATGGAGCGTATCAAGGACAATCGGCCGCTGAACGATGTGGTGGCGAAAGGCGCTGCGATGGGAAAGGCGATCCGCCTGATCAACCAGCTCAACGGCACGCTGGACATGGAACGCGGCGGTGAAATCGCCGAGAGCCTGCGCGGCCTGTATGTCTATATCTTGGCGAGACTGACGCTCGCCAATGCCACCAACGACGCACCGATCGTGGCCGAGGCATCCAAGCTGGTGCGTGACATCAAGATCGGCTGGGATCAGATCGTGACGGATGAGCGATGAGCAACGGTAATTCAAGAGCCGCTCTCGAGCGGGCCCTGGAATTGTCGCGCGAACTGCTGACCGTCGCGGAGCGGGGCGATGCAGCGGCGGCGGTGAACCTCGACGCTGCACGCTTGGAACTGCTAAAATCCGCCTCTGAGACCGGGCGGACGACCCCTGTGAACCATCGCGAATTGCTGCAAGAAATTGCCGATTTGAACGCCAGGGCCATCGGTTGTTTGGAGCATCATCATCGCCGCACGGCGCGCGACATGGATATGGCATCCGCCGGCAGACGCGCTCTCATTGCCTACTCCCCAACCCGGCTGCAGCGGTAGTCGCACAGCAAATCAAGGTCCTTGAGCCATGCCTGAGTCATTCCTCGGCGATGGTCTGATTTTCGAAGAATCGCTGCCCGTGGCGTGGACGCCGGGTCCGCTCGCCGAAGGATTGATCCTGGCGCGCCTGAACGCCGACAACCACCAGCTGCTCGGAGCCGAATCCTCGCTGGACGAGGTGCGGGTGCACGAGGCCCTCAAGGACGAATCGCCCGCCCTCATTCATGAACTGCAGCGGCTGGAATACAAGGTGAACATTCTCCTGCGCCTTGCGGCCGAGCTCGCCCTGCGCAACAGCGGGCTGCCGGCGGCGCAGCGTGTGCGGCTGACATCGCGTGCGTTGGAATGGTTCGGTGATACCACGCCGGCGGTGGGGAGCACCGGCCTCTTGGCGATCTACGTCAATGCCGCGCTGCCGCAGCCGGTGAAAATTCCCTGCGTGGTCGCCGGCGAACGCGTTCAGGGCGACTTGCGCGCCGTGCAGATGCGCTTCAGCGGCTTGAGCGACGCCGTAGTTGAGCAGCTCGACAAACTCATCTTCCGGCATCACCGGCGACTCGTGGCGGGCGCTCGGCTCGCTGCCAACTAAATCACCACTGCAGCAAATCACTGCGAGCCGATTTGCGAGTTCCCCCTACATGTGTTGCGGGGATTTGCCAAGTTCTTTTCTCACAACATCATCAGTTAGTATGGGGTCCGACCAGACATTGATTGAGCTTTGTCAAAGGGTTACACGCGAAGTTTAAGACGGAACGCGAGATTTGTGAATTCCGTCACACTTTAATTTCCGGGAAGGAGCCCCGCATCGTGGTTGACGCCAAAGTGATTGTGATCGAACCCTCAGATTCGGAGGCTCGCGCTCTGCAGGCGCTGCTGCGTTTTTTGGATCTGGAGCCGGTTCATGTGCACGATTTGGCCGAGTTGCGGCAGTCACCGCATGGTGCGTCGCGAGATTGTCTTGGCGTCATCGTCGGTAAGAACACGGTAGCCGCAGTCGGCGCAGAACTCGTGGTGCAGCTGCGATCCATGCCCCAACCCCTGCCGGTCATCTATTTGAGCAACGACGGGCTGCCGAAGATCGCCGAAACCAGCGGCGACCTCGCGTGGTTCCATCTGGACCTGCCCGTCAAGCAGCGCCGTTTGTCTGCGGTCTTGAATCAGGCGCAAAACGTGCGCTCGGGACACCCCACGCAACCGGGAACGCATCGCTTTCGGCCCAGCGGCACCTCGCGCGCCATGCGTGATGTGCACCGGCTCATCGAGCAGGTGGCTCCCTTCGATACCAATGTCCTGATTCTCGGCGAGTCCGGCACCGGCAAGGAAATGGTGGCGCGCCACATTCACGAGCTCTCGGGCCGCGACGGACATCCATTCGTACCGGTCAATTGTGGTGCGATTCCCGCCGACCTCTTGGAAAGCGAATTGTTCGGCCATGAAAAGGGCGCCTTCACCGGCGCGCTGTCCACCCGGATGGGCCGCTTCGAGTTTGCCGAAGGCGGCACATTGTTCCTGGACGAAATCGGCGACATGTCGCTGCAAATGCAGGTCAAGCTGCTGAGGGTTCTGCAGGAGCGCAGTTTCGAGCGCGTCGGCAGCAATAAGACCATCCGCTGCAATGTGCGCATCATCGCGGCGACGCATCGGGACTTGGATGCCGCCATCGGCGCCGGGCGCTTCCGCGAGGATCTGTTCTACCGCCTGAACGTGTTTCCCATACAGATGCCGCCCCTGCGCGAGCGGCTCGAGGATCTGCCGGTGCTGATCGAGCACCTCGTGCAACGCCAGGGACAGATTGCGGGGCGCCACATTCGCCTGGACAAGGAGGCGATGAGCAGTCTGGCGCGCAACCCGTGGCCGGGGAATGTGCGGGAACTCGCGAATCTGCTGGAGCGGCTGGCTATTCTGTTCCCGGAACAGACCGTCACCGCCGCCGATTTGCCCGAGCGCTACCGCAACAAGGGAGCAATGGGATGGTTCGCGAGCGGCATGCGCATCAAGCCGCCGGCGCCGAACGCAGTGAAACCGGCGGGCGCCTCGCCCGCGCTGCTCGAGCAATTGCTCGAGGCAGGGGAAACGGAACCCTCGGACGCGGCAGAACTCGTCGGGGCGGACTTTACGGGTGAGGCCGAGATGACGGGAGAGGCGGAGCTCACCGACACGGTGGATTTGATCGACACGGCGGACTTCGCCGACCGGGCAGAGGCGGCGAACGCCGAATTGCCGCGCGGCGGGATCGATTTGAAGGATCACCTGTCGGCGATCGAAATCGGACTCATTCGCAAGGCGCTCGTGGAAGCCGACGGCACCGTCGCCGAGGCGGCGAGACTGCTGCGCATGCGGCGCACCACGCTCGTGGAGAAACTGCGTAAATATCGTCTGAGCGCCTGACAGATTTTTGACGCCGGCGTTCGGCGGCGGTCGAAGGATTCTTTTGGGGCGCATGGGATTCAGACGTAACTGATTGATAGGAAGAGCAAATGCCGCCGAGGCACAGAAGTTGCTTTCCTCTTCCGGCATGGCAGCCACCCATCTCGAGCTGATCGAAAACCGGCGCTCCGAATTACAGGCAGCGTTCCTCGCCTTCGGTTCCGTGTCGGAACAACTCTCCGGCGCGTTCGACTCGCTGCGCGCCCAGGTCGCAGAGCTCCGCGCTGAATTGGGTGAAGCACACGCCGGCAAAGAGCATCTGGCCGCCCGCCTAGCGGCCTTGATCAAGGGTCTGCCCGGCGGCGTGCTGGTGCTCGATTCGCGCGGCGAGATTCAAGAGTGCAATCCGGTGGCCCGTGAGTTGTTGGGCGAACCTCTGCTCGGACAATCCTTTGCGGCGGTCATGGCGCGCGCTTCGACCGGCGCAGGCGGCGGGGTGGGTGAGCACACCGAGCTTCGCAGCGGAAGATTCGCCAATGTCTCGCGGCGCGAATTGCAGAGCGGCGGCGAAGTGGTCCTGCTTACCGATGTGACCGAATCGCATTTGATGCAAGTGCTCCTGACGCGCCAGCAGCGCCTGCTGACATTGGGGGAACTGGCCGCGGGTCTTGCGCATCAGATACGCACGCCGCTCGCGGCCGCGCTGCTGTACGCCTCGCAAATGACGCTGCCCGGGCGCAACCCCGGAGATCTCGCGCGCTGCGCCGAAAAGACCGTGGGCAGCCTCAAGCAGCTCGACAAGCTGGTGAATGACATGCTGGCGTTCGCTCACGGCGGCGCGGCGCGGGAAGTGGTGAGCGTGAGCGCATTGCTGGAACAGGTGGCCCAGTGGCTGCGGCCGGCCCTGCGGCAGGGTGTTCGCTTGACCATACGCACTCAGGCGCCGGATCTCATTGTGCGGGCGAACGCGCCGTCGCTGGTGTCCGCCGTTCTGAATCTGGCCACCAACGCGCTGCAAGCGGCGACCGCGGACCTCGATCTCGTGCTGCTGGCGCGCCGCGGCGCCGGCGGCAGGGCAGAGATCGTGGTGACCGACAACGGCCCGGGCGTGCCGGCGCACATCCGCGAGCGGATTTTCGAACCGTTCTTTACCACTCGCGCGCGCGGCAACGGCATCGGGCTCGCCATCGTCAAGTCCGTGGTCGAGGCGCATCACGGCAGCGTGTCTTTGGCCGACGCCCCCTGCGGCGCCCCTCCGGGCGCCACTTTCATTATCGATTTACCGGCAGAGGAGACCGCATGAGCAAGGCGAACGAATCGGTTCTCGTGGTCGAAGACGACGCCGAGCTGCGCGAGGCTTTGGTCGACACCCTGCGGGCCGCTGGTCTGTCGGCGCTGTCGGCCCCCGACGCACCCGCTGCGCTGCAGTCGCTCGAGAGCGAAGAGATCGCCTTGGTGATCTCCGATGTGCAGATGCCCGGCCCCAATGGCTACCAGCTGCTGTCCTCGATCAAGCAACTGCGCCCGGATTTACCGGTGGTGTTGATGACCGCCTATGGAACCGTCGCCCAGGCGGTAGCGGCCATGCGCGAGGGGGCGACGGACTACATCGTCAAACCCTTCGACGCGCAGGCGCTGATCGAGATGGCGCGGCGTCAACTGGCGCTGCGAGTGGTGCCGAATGAATTGGTTGCCGTCGCACCCGAGTCGAAGCGGCTGGTCGCCTTGGCGCGCAAGATCGCCGAGAACGATGCCACGGTGCTCATCACCGGCGAAAGCGGCACCGGCAAGGAAGTCTACGCGCGCTTCATCCGCGATCATTCTGGGCGCGCCGCCGCGCCCTATGTCGCGATCAATTGCGCGGCCATTCCGGAGAACATGCTCGAGGCCACCCTCTTCGGCTACGAGAAGGGCGCCTTCACGGGCGCGCTCGGCGCACATGCCGGCAAATTCGAGCAGGCGCAGGGCGGCACCTTGCTGCTGGACGAAATCTCAGAAATGGATTTGGGATTGCAGGCGAAAATCCTGCGCGTATTGCAGGAGCGCGAGGTCGAACGCCTGGGCAGCAGCCGGACCATCAGCCTCGACGTGCGATTGATCGCCACCTCGAATCGCGATTTGCCCGAGGAAGTGCGCGCCGCGCGCTTTCGCGCCGATCTCTACTATCGGCTCAATGTGATGTCGCTGCGGCTGCCGCCGTTGCGCGAGAGGCGCGGCGACATTCTGCCCCTGGCGCGCCGCGCCATTCAGGCCTGTGCGCGCGGCGGTCAGGCTGCCCTGAGCCTCGCCACCGATGCCGAACGCAAGCTGTTGCAGCATGCCTGGCCGGGCAATGCGCGCGAACTGACGAATATCGTGCAGCGGGCCGCATGGCTCGCTTCCGGCGGCATCATCCATGCGGCGGATTTGGATACCGGCGCCGCTACGGAGGGCGCCGCGGGAACGGGCGCACCCGGCCCCCAAGCAGGCTTTCCGGCGGCCGATCGGACCGCGCTGCCGCTTCAGGCACAAGAGGCCGGCTTGGATCACGACCTGAAGGTACGCGAGCGCGAGCTCATCCTGGCGACGCTGCGTGTGACCGGGGGCAGCCGCAAACTGACCGCCGAGCGATTGGGAATCAGTCCCCGCACGCTGCGCTACAAGCTGCAGCAGCTCAAGGCCGCCGGCGTCAGCGTGCCGCGCATGCACGATCAACAACTAATGGCGGTCTAGACATGAGCAGCATGCAGATTCAACAGGTATTGGCGGAAATGCGTTCGCTGCAGGCGCGGGCATCGGGCGTCGCCCAGCCGGCGGCCGGGAGCGCGCAACCCTCGGATTTTGCCAGCCTGATGAAGAATTCCGTCGACCGCATTGCAACCATGCAAAACCAAGCGATCGCGCTGTCGGACGCCTACGAAGCCGGCGACAAGAGTGTCGATCTCACGAGGGTGATGCTGGAAGTGCAGAAGGCGGGATTGGCCTTCAGGGCCATGACCGAAGTGCGCAACAAGCTCGTCGACGCCTACACCCAAGTAATGAATATGTCGGTCTGATCGACCGCGAGGCTTAATCCATGGCTGACATCGTACCTTCACCACCGCCTCCCTCGCGAAGCCTCGCGGACATTCCGGGGCTCAAGCAAGTCGGGCTGCTCGCGGGCGTCGCCGCGGCCGTTGCCGCCGCGATTTGGCTGGTTCTGTGGTCGCAGGGGCAAAATTATTCGGTCTTGTACGGCCAGCTCTCCGAACGCGAGAGCGGCCAGGTCATGGATGCGCTCACGGCGGCCGGAATCGAGTTCAAGCTCAATCCGTCCGGTGCCGTGTCGGTGCCGGAATCCAAGGTGCAGGAGGCGCGAATCCGCCTGGCGAGTCAGGGCCTGCCGCAAAGCGACTCGATGGGCATCGAGATGATTCAGAAGGAATCAGCGCTCGGCTCCAGCTCCATGATGGAGAGCGCGCGCTACCAATCGGTGCTCGAGACGGAATTGGCGCGCACCATCATCAAGGTGCAGGGCGTCAAGAGCGCGCGAGTTCATCTGGCGCTGCCCAAGCCCACCGTGTTCCTGCGCGACGCGCGCAAGGCCACCGCCTCCGTGATGCTGCAGCTGTATCCCGGCAGGCGCCTCGAGCCGGGCCAGGTCGCGGCGATCGTGCACTTGGTTGCCTCGAGCGTGCCGGAATTGGCGGCGAGCGATGTGACGCTGGTGGATCAGGCCGGAACCTTGCTCAATTCACCCGATGAAAATTCCGACCAGGCCGCGAGCACCCGCCAATTCGAGTACACGCGCACGCTCGAGGAAAGCTATCAGCGGCGCATCATCGAAATGCTCGAGCCCATGGTGGGGCCCGGACGCGTGCGCGCAACGGTCACGGCCGACATGGATTTCACCGTCACCGAGGAGACGCACGAGAACTACGATCCGCAGAAGACGGCGGTGCGCAGCGAACAGACCAGCAATGAACAGCGCAAGGGCGGCGACGGTGCGGAAGGCATTCCGGGCGCCCTCAGCAATCAACCGCCGGGCACTTCCGGTGCGCCGACGATCCCGGGCGCGGCCACTCCGGGGAATCCCGCGCCCGCCGGCGCCGCGCAATCGACCGCCGCCGTCAGCGGCCCGAGCTCGAGCGCGCAGCGCAGCACCCGCAATTTCGAGGTCGACCGTACGCTGTCCTATGTGAAGCAGCCCGTGGGTGTGTTGAAACACCTCAATGTCGGCGTCGTGCTCGACGATTGGCAGAAAGTGGATGCCGACGGCAAGGTCACCACGGCGCCCATGAGCGATACAGACATCAAGCGCTTCACGCAGCTGGTGCGCGAATCCATCGGACTCAAGGAGGATCGCGGCGACCACTTGAACGTGCTCAACCAGGCCTTCAAGAGCAGTATGCCGATGGGTCCCGTCGACAGCCCGCCGCTGTGGGAAACTCCCTGGATCACTCAGCTGGCGAAGCAAATCGTGGGTGCCGCGCTGGTGTTGGTCGTGGCATTCCTGGTCCTGCGTCCCTTGATGAAATCCCTGACCAAATCGGCGCCGCGGCGCACCGCCGGCGGTGGCGTCGATCTTGAAGGCGATCGCGTGAGCCTTTCGGGGCAGGGCGGCAAGGCGATCAAACTCGCCCCCAGTTTTGAGCAGCAGATCGCCGCGGCGCGAACCCTGGTCGGGCAGGATCCTCGGCGTGCAGCACAAGTCGTGAAGGACTGGGTCTCCGCGGATGGCTGACAAACCCGATGAACTCGCCGGAACGCAGCGCGCCGCCATCCTGCTGATGAGCCTGGGCGAGCAGGATGCGGCCAACGTGCTCAAGCAGCTCGACGCGCGCGAAGTCCAGAAATTGGGCATCGCGATGGCCGAGCTCAAGGAGGTATCGCGCGAGCAGATGACCGCCGTGCTCGACAAGTTCATCGGCGTGGCCGATTCCAAGGCGAATATCGCCGGCGGATCCCAGGATTTCGTGCGGCGCGTGCTGACTCAGGCCGTCGGCAAGCAGAAGGCGGACATGCTGCTCGATCGAGTGTCGACCGGTCAGACGGGTCAGGGCATCGAGGCGCTGAAGTGGATGGAGTCGAAGGCCGTCGCGCAAATCATCAGCGGCGAGCATCCCCAAATTGCGGCCATCGTGCTGTCGCATCTCGAACCGGAGCAGTCCGCCAGCATCCTGCCGCTGTTGAGCGAAGACATGCGGACCGAAGTCCTGATGCGCATCGCCACTTTGAACGAAGTGCCGCAGTCCGCCTTGACGGAACTCGATCAATTGGTCGAGAAGCAGGCCAATGCCACGCCTTCCGCGCCGCTGCGCCGCATCGGCGGCGCACGCACGGTGGCCAATATCTTGAATGCCATGGAACGCGACAAGAGCGGCGAAGAACTCGGCAAGATTGAAAAGGCCGATGGCCCGATGCATCAGCAGATCAAAGATCTGCTGTTCATCTTCGACAATTTGCTGGATGTCGACGACCGCGGCATTCAAGCGCTGCTGCGCGAGGTGGGCTCCGATACTCTGGCAGTGGCGCTGCGCGGCGCGGAGCCCGAGGTGCAGGAGAAGATCCTCAAGAACATGTCCAAGCGCGCGGCGGAAATCCTCAAGGACGACATGGAGGCGCGCGGTCCGGTAAAACTCACCGACGTCGAGGCGGCGCAGAAGGAAATCGTCGTCATTGCGCAGCGCCTGGCCGAGGAAGGCACCATCAATCTCGGCGGCAAAGGCGGAGGCGAATTTGTCTGACGCCAAACTCAAGTCCGTCGAATCAGGCGCGACGCTGTGGACGGCTCCCGATATGGGGAGCCAGGCGGCCGTGCATGAGATGGCGACCGTGGGCGGACTCGCCGACCTGCAGGCGGAGGCGCACAAGGAGGCCTTCGAACAGGGGCTCGCCGAAGGCCGCGAGGCCGGTCGCGCCGAAGTTCGCGCGCAGGTCGAGCGTCTGGCCGGAATGTTCTACGACCTGGCCAAGCCCTTCGAGGTATTGGACGCCGAGGTGGAGCGCGAGCTCCTGACCTTGGCGATGGCGCTGGCGCGGCAAATCGTGCGCCGCGAACTCAAAACCGATCCTACGCAAATCATCGGCATCATTCGCGAGGCCATCGCCGCCTTGCCGGTCGCCGCTCGCGAGGTGCGCGTGCATTTGCATCCTGAAGACGCCGCTGTGGTGCGCCAGCACCTGGCGCCCACCGAAAGCGAGCGAGCCTGGGCGATCGTCGAGGACCCGGTGATGGCGCGCGGCGGGTGTCAAATCACCACCGCCACGTCGCGCATCGATGCTCGCCTGGAAACACGGCTCGGCGCCATTTTGAGCGAATTGCTCGGCACGGAGCGGCAAAACGTCGGTGCGCGCGGCGGGCCCCATTCATGATGGTCTCGAAGCCATGAGCGCCGCCGCTGCCCTGCGGCCGCGGCCCCCACAATGGGC
>Ga0210406_10008589_pt1 | contig 10218 bp, 11 predicted proteins | sample IncBWC30MmetaG_FD_155454 | JGI IMG/M metagenome (GOLD analysis project Ga0210406, IMG submission 155454) | Forest soil microbial communities from Barre Woods Harvard Forest LTER site, Petersham, Massachusetts, United States - Inc-BW-C-30-M | ecosystem: Environmental > Terrestrial > Soil >... | reverse complement strand
CTTCCGAGAATTTTGTTTTTTTTGTATGCGAACCGAGCGGGAGTGTTATCTTTTGATTCGAGAGATTCGCTTGGCTCCATTTCGAAGTAGTTTGCGTTGAGCAGGCGTGTTGGGCACCGTCACTGGGATGGGTGGGCCGCAAATGATGTGTGAGGTCCGGGGTTATGGGGTCGGACGGATTTGAGTCCAAAAAACTAATGGGTCCGGCGCAAGTCGGAGCCACGCCAAGCCGGCTTGGGGCAGGTGAATTTACTGGTGGCGCTGCACGCGATCCGGCGATCGACGCGCTTTCTGGTCTCGGCGAGACCGCCAGTCTCATCGAAATATCAGGCGTCATCAAATGGTTTGATGCGTCGAAGGGCTACGGCTTCATCGTGCCCGACAATGGATGGCCGGACGTGCTTCTGCACGTTACCGTGCTCAGACGCGACGGTTACCAGACGGCTTATGAAGGTGCCCGTCTGGTGTGTGAGTGTGTGCAGCGCGCAAAGGGTTACCAAGCGTTCCGCATCCTCTCGATGGATGAATCCACCGCGATCCATCCCGCGCAGATGCTGCCGCCGCGAACACATGTGACCGTCACGCCGACCAGCGGGCTGGAGCGAGCGCAGGTCAAATGGTTCAACCGACTGCGCGGTTTCGGTTTTCTCACCTGCGGCGAGGGAACACCGGATATTTTCGTGCACATGGAGACGCTGCGCCGTTTCGGCATGACGGAGTTGCGTCCGGGTCAATATGTGCTGGTGAGATACGGGCCCGGCTCCAAGGGGATGATGGCGGCCGAAATCCACCCGGAGACCGGTTCGCCCGGGCTATCGTCGCACTAACCCTGGATCGGGCCGAACGCGAAACGCGTTTGGCCCGACATCATGCTTCACGAAGTCATACTTGAAGTCATGCTTAATGACCTGGAGCGATGGCGATCATCGCGGGCTCATCGCTGCAAGGTGCGCATTTGGCATCGCTAGCTCGCGCCATCCTGCCCTATCATGGTGCCTTGCTGCCGACCCTGTGAGCGTGTATCGACAGTGCCATGCTGAACATCGGGGTATAGCGCAGCCTGGTAGCGCGGCAGTTTTGGGTACTGCAGGTCGTTGGTTCGAATCCAGCTGCCCCGACCAGTTAAACATTTGAATTCTTTTGCATTTCTGAAAGAAGTTCTGACGTTCGTCTGACACCGAGTTCTTACGCCGTGCGCCAGCGCCGGCCCGGCACCTTCTCCCGCGTGAAGAAGCCGGTCCACGTCTGATGCTCCGCAGGCCAACGCTCTCCATGATCACCTTCAAGTCCGCGAGATAGCCGCGCCGCGCCGCGTCGCTGCCGTAGCTCGTTGCGCCGTTGCCGTTCGTTTTCTTGTCGTGAGCGGGCCCTGTCCGGATCACGATGTATTCGGGATCGTGCTGAGGAGGAATGAAGTCTTGTTTTCTTCGCCCCACGGCCGCAAGGCGAGGGCGGGATCATAGTCGAAATCGACACGCTCGCCCTTGGCGAAGCCGAGCTGACGCAAGGCCACGGCGAGCTTGATGGTCAGCGGGATATTCTTGCGGACGTCTTTTACACGGGCGCGCGTCATCGGCGCGGCCTCGCGACTTGGCGATCAAACTTACCCGCGCGCCAAAGCGCATTTTTTCATTTCGGATCGAGAGCAAGCCATATTTGTGAAGCGTCGCTCCGCTGACGACCCGCGCTTGTGGCTGGTGCTCGCCATAGAACGCGTAAGCGCACGCTTCGACCTGAAGGGTTGCTTCCTTCTCTATCGCGGCCAGCATGACATCGATTTCCGCGTCGTCTAGAGCCTTTTCCGTTCCGATTGAATCGGAACGGAGGCTCTAGTCTCTTGTTTTGACGCGTTTTCTTCACGCGAACCGGTAGCCACCCCCGGATCAAGTCCGAGGGCATGCTTCGCTCGAAAACGCTCTAGCTCGCGATCCAATTTGCGCTCAAAGAATTGAATTTGCGCAAGGACATCGACGGTTGAGACACAGATCTCGGTGGTGCCCTTCGGGATAAATCTGCCCCGGCAAGCTTTTACGAGGATTTTGCTTTGGCAGCATTTTTGACTTTTTCAACAGATGCAGCCGACGTGAACGCGGCTTTTGGTCAGGCAAATCACCGAAGGTCGCGCCGACCCCAAAGAAGTCCCGCGGTCATGTGGGAAAAATAAACGGCCTAGAGCGAGGACTCGCAATTGCGCTGGGATGCTGCCGGCACTACCGTCAAGCCCACCGTACTTGGCGCCTTGACTGCACGAGACCTGCGAGGTCGGCATCGATCTGGGCTCGCCGATATCGCCGGATTATTTCGACCGCCAGCCTTTTTCGAAGGCAAGATATCGGCCGTCAGCGTCCAACTGAAGTGAGAGGGTGACAACCGTAAGCAACCAGCCGAGGAGAGTTAAAATGGCCAGCAAAATGCCATCGCTGACAGCACTTTTGGGATTGCTCGCGATCGCGGGCTACCAAAACCGCGACAAAATCGCCGAGATGCTCAAGGGCGCCGGTGCAGCCGGAGACAAGCCCGGCAGCGGCACGCAACCGGGTTTGAGCGGTGTGCTCGGTAACTTGGGTGGAGGGGGCGCCACGGGCGGCGTCGGAGGTCTTCTGGGCGGCGGTCTTGGTGAATTGCTCGATCGATTCAAGCAGAGCGGTCAGGGAGAGGTTGCTCAGTCGTGGGTCAATGACGGCCCCAACAAAGAGATTGCGCCGCCTCAACTCAAACAAGCGATTGGAGCGGATGTCCTGGCAGCCCTGGAGAAGCAAACCGGCCTTTCGCAGGACGAGCTTCTGGCTAGGCTTTCGCGCGAATTGCCCGCAGCCGTCGACAAATACACGCCGGGCGGCCGGCTTCCCGGTCATAACGATTAAACTCTATTAAACCACGGAGGAACGCGAGATGGGCATCATCTGGACGATCATCATCGGGTTTATCGCGGGCGTTATCGCGAAGTTCATCATGCCGGGACCCAATGAGCCGCAAGGGTTCATCCTCACCGCTATCCTCGGAATCGTTGGCGCTTTCGTAGCCAGCTTTCTCGGACAAATGCTCGGCTGGTACGGACCGGGCGAAGGAGCCGGTTTGATCGGCGCGGTGGTCGGTGCGATCATCGTTCTTTTTCTTTACGGCTTCTTTGCTGGCCGGAAAACCGCCTGACTTGCGATCCCTGGGCAAAACCGACTTCGCAATACTCAACTGAGGAGAGAGCGGAAAGTCCCTTCCTGGCGGCACTTTGAGACATCCCGACGGACGCGGAAAATGTCCGCTTATCGGGGAAGACCGGATTAGCGCACAATCAAATCGTCATCTCGCTGACGATCATGTTCAGCGTGATCTGGCTCGCCCGCTCAGCTGTTGGGCGTCCATTGCCAGTGTATGTTTGACGCCGTGACAGCGACGATGACCGGGGATTGGATCAGATACTACACGGTCTCAGCTCACCATGCGCTGCACAAGGTTGACGGAAGCTGTGGGGTACCAAGCTCCCTCTTGGTGACGGTGGCGTGATAGAGTGGGCGGCAAATCAGCCGCTTGCCGTTTGGGGGCAGCAGTCTGACCGCATAGCGAGAGCGGATTCCGATGAACAAGATCGACGTTGCAAATGCCCCTGTTCGCGCAGGGTCACGCTATCCGAAAGCCTTATGATGAACCTGCCAGAATAAACTGCGCCGTCGCCTGGGTACGGCTGCTGGTCTAAAAACGCTCGGCATCAATCTTCTTGAGCTTGAGCCGGGCGCTTGGTCGAGCCAACTGCATTGGCATGCGCTGGCAGAAGAGTTCGTCCTCGTACTTGAAGGCGAGGTGGTGCTCGTTACTGGCGGTGGTGAAGAGCTTCTTCGCGCCGGTGACTGTGCAGGTTTTGCGGCGGGCGACCCCAATGGGCACCATCTTCAAAACCGCTCAGAGAGGCGGGCGGTCATTCTCGAAGTCGGTCCGGCAAACCTTGCCCATGATGAGAGTTTTTATCCGGGCATTGATCTAAAGGCTACCGCGTCAGGTTATTCCCACGCGGATGGCACGCCGTATTGAGCGGCACGGTTGTGAAACGGCACCATCATAGAGGTCTTCAGGTGCGGGCGGACGTTCGTCAGGCCAGCGTGGCAACGCCCATGGCCCGCCCGTAGCGGCGACCGCATTCAAGAAAATCGCCGTACTTCCTGTGCACGGCGGTATGCTGTACGCACGCAAGCAGCAACCGGTCGCGGTCGAAACTGCGGTTCTTCGCGTAGTCCTCAAGTAGGCACTGAGCGATCTCCTGGTTGTGCGGGTCGTTACCGAGGCGGCAGGCGGTCAGCGCCAACTGTTGCACTAACGTTTGGCGGTCGCCGCCGCTCGCGAGATACGCCTTGGCCCAAGCGACGGCCTGGGGCCCATCGAGTGCGACGATGGCGGCCAAGGTGCGCTCCAGTAGTTGCAGCTCGCTCATTCGCTCGACGCCGACAGGAAGCTCAGCCACATAGGCCCTTGCATCGCCGATATTCTTCTGATGCCAGGCGTTGCGGTTGAGGAATGAGGCGGCCGAGTACAGCAGCTTCAGGCGTTGCGGATGCTCAAAGGAATCATAGAACCAGCCGAGCGTGTTGCAGTATTCGTAGCAGTGTTGCGAAATGGAGAAGTTGAGGCTGTCCTGCGTCTCGAGCAACACCTGCGCGGCGCCGATCTGCAAAACGTCGAGGATTTGGCGCGGCCCTTTGCCCGCGAGCAGCAGCCGGCTCAACTGCTCAAGATAGGCCGGCTCGTGCTGACGCAACACGACTTCGAGGAATGCCTCCGCCTCGGCCGCGGTCAGCGGCTCGGTATTTGCAAGCAATGCCAATTCCGTGGCCGTGGTGCCGGCGTAGGGGACCGCAGAGATTTTCTGCTGCTCGAGGTAGTGGGTAACGCAGTTGCACGCCATCTCGTAGGTCGAATACCAGCGCGGACCGACGGCGATATCCAGCGCCCCGGCATAGAGCACTGCATGCGCGTCGTCCCAGCCGATGACCGTTCCCAGCTCGACCGTGGCGCGCGCCCGATAGGACTTGTGGCCGGTCGTATAGGAACGGTTGAGGAAGGCACGGTCCTGCAAATCGATAAGGCCGGCGAACACCAGCTCGGCGAGTACCGCTTTGCGCTCCGGCTTGTTCTGCATGAGTCCGAGAAAGATGCGATAAGCTTCGAGCACGCGGCCGCGATGCACCAGCGTCATCCATTGGTCGAGGCGGTCGCGCAACGGCCCGTCGAGACTCTCCGGCTCTTGGTCCGGCCAGTGTACGATGGGCTTCGGCGGTGCGCTTTTCTGGGGTGCCATGCCTCGGGCGTAGTGGCCGGGTGCCTTGTTGATCTTTTGGTTCCAGATGTCGAGACCGGTCGGAATGTACCAAACGGTCTGCGCCATCGGTAGTCCGGCCATCTCTGCAGGCAGCCACTTCGACAGGTGCAACGTGGCACGGGCACTTAAAAGGCAATGGTCGTTATTGACAAAGTTGACGAAGCCGTCGTCGATCCGTTCGTGGTAAGGAACGTGCGTGTAGGGCCCATGGATGCGCACAGCCTCGCGCAACATCTCGGGGAGCGGCCGACCGTCACGCACCAGATCGTAGTAGCATTCACTGGCACCGACTTGATCGCGAGCAAGGACGCGATCCTCAAGCTTTTCGTAGAGAGCACGCGCTGACGCGCCCCGATCATTCACGGCTTCGGCAAGCGACATCGCAATGACTCCCTGCTCGAGAATCCCTTACATCCGGTTCGCCAGAGGACGGACTACGCCAAACTCTACGATGTCACATTGGGAAAGGAAATGGGATAGCGCTCAAGCATATCTGTCATTGCCCATATGCCGGGGCTTTGACCCTCGGGGCTTGACCATCGGAGCTTGACCATCGGACTTGGCGATGGCGGGCGCCGATGCCCGAAGTTGGGTGACAAACGGACTCGGCGCAAAAGTGCCGCGACGTGTCACTTTGACCCATTGCGAACATTCGTCGTGGTTGTTTGAGGCCTGCCTGAAATTCGGGGGTCGATTGATTCAGATCAAGCCCGATCGGGCACGGGCTGCGTCTATTCGCTCGATGAGTTCAAGTAGCGCAGGGCTGATCAGGAGGCGGCCGTGAAATCGAATTGGCCAGGATTCTTTCCACCTGCGCAGTGGCTCGCCCGATACTGCGCTTCCTGGCTGCGGCTCGACATCATCGCAGGTGTAACCCTTGCTGCCTATGCCATCCCGGTCTCGCTCGCTTATGCGACGCTCGCGGGCTTGCCGCCTCAGATCGGCATCTATGGCTACATGCTCGGCGGCATTGGCTACGCGCTGCTCGGCTCGTCCCGGCAACTCGCGGTGGGCCCGACGTCTGCGATCTCCTTGATGATCGCGGCAGCAGTCGGACCGCTCGCCGCAGGCGATGCAGTCCGCTACGCGCAGATTGCTAGCCTTGCCGCCTTTGCGGTCGCGCTGCTCTGCCTGATCGCATGGCTCTTTAGGCTTAGCATGCTGGTACGCCTCATCAGCGACAGCATCCTCGTGGGTTTCAAGGCCGGGGCAGGGCTCACCATTATCATGACGCAGCTGCCAAGCCTGTTCGGGGTCGCAGGCGGCGGGCGCAATTTCTTCGATCGCGCGGTCAAGCTTGCGGGGCAGCTCGGCGATATGCACCTGATCGTGCTGGCAATTGGCCTTGCGGCGATTGCGCTGTTGCTACTTGGTGCACGTTTCTTGCCAGGACGACCTGTCGGGCTCGCTGTTGTCATCTTGTTCATCCTGATTGCGACAATGCTTGGGCTGCCCGCATTGGGTGTTGCCGTTACCGGAGAGATACCGAAGGGACTGCCGGGTGTTGCCATGCCGACCTTCGGCCTGCTGGAATTCGACGAACTATTTCCGTTGGCCGCTGGCGTCCTCTTGCTTGCGTATGTCGAAGGTGTTTCCGCGGCGCGAAGCTTTGCGGCCCAGCATGGCTATCCCCTCGACGTGCGGCAGGAATTCTTGGGGCTTGGTGCCGCCAATCTCGCCGTATCGCTCGGCCATGGCTATCCCGTCGCCGGCGGGCTTTCGCAATCCGCCGTGAACGACCAAGCTGGCGCGAAAACGCCCTTGGCGCTCGTTATCTGCTCCATCACGCTTGCGGTCTGCCTGCTCTTCCTGACAGGGCTGTTGACCAATCTACCCAAAGCCGTGCTGGCGGCCATCGTCTTCACTGCGGTCTACAAGCTCGTCGATGCTGCAGCCCTCGTGCGCATGTGGCGGATCAGCCGGATCGATTTCTGGGCCGCTGCGATCGCGCTGATCTCGGTGCTGCTGCTCGGCATCCTGCAGGGCATCTTGCTGGCGGCGCTCGCCTCGATCTTCCTGCTGCTGGCACGCGCCTCACAGCCGAACGTCGCGATCCTTGGCCGATTGCCGGGGACAGGCCGCTATGCCGACATAGCGCGGAATCCGGATGTCGAGCCGCTCGTAGGCATCATCGCATTTCGTCCTGAGGCGTCGCTGCTTTACATCAATGCCGAAACCGTTCTGGAGACAGTGTTGGCAAGGGTTCTTGCGGCGCCGGACGTCAAACTCGTCGTCTGCGGCCTCTCGTCTTCGCCGTTCATCGATCTGGCGGGCGCCAAAATGCTACACGATCTCCACGACGAACTCGCCTCGCGCGGCATCGCCCTCCAGATCGTCGGCGCTCGCGGGCAGGTCCGCGATGTCTTGCAGGCCGATGGCCTCGCGGAAAAGACCGATAGCGCCAACTGGACGCGGCGGATGGATAGTTTGCTCGGTGATTTGAAGCTCAGCTGATCGTGCTTCGCCGGGCCGAAATGGAGGTGGATTGGCCACTGCTATAGGTGCGCTTGTGCCGCATCGCTTCTCAATACGATCGGCATGTTTAAGAAGGGCCAGAAGTGGCGGGTGTTCTACCTTCCATCATCACGGTGCAGTGTGATCGGCAAACAGCTTTGTAGCCTGCCGGAATTGCATAGCCCTGTGACGCCCTAGCGCCCTAGCTTAACCCCCTAGCCCCCCGGCGCAGGTAGCGGTCACCGAACTCGGGCACCAAAGGATATCTCTTGTTGCGTGGGGCGGTCCTTACAGGCGGCTTCTTAGCCAATCCGCTGAATTAGCTACGAAAGGATATAGTCATGTCACGTCGAACCATTCTCTCACTTGCCGCATCCGCTATCATCGGTATCGGGTTGGCTGGGACCATTTCAACTGACGCCTCCGCATATCGCGCTGGTGTCTATCGCGGTGGTGCCTACCGCGGCGGTGTCTACCGCGGCGGCGTTTACCGTGGTGGCTACTACCGTGGTGTACGCCCGGGAGTGGCGGTCGGCATCGGTGCTGCCGCTGTCGGTGCTGCTGCGGTTGGCGCTGCTGCTGCCACGGGTGCTTATTACGCCCCTGGCTACTACGGCGCTGCTGCCCCGGTCGGTTGCCCATACGGTTACTATTATTATGCCCCCTACAACCGTTGCGTACCCACGCCGTAATAGCTGCCATAGGTGCTTAACGATCTCTCCATGCTGACGCAGGATGGGCGGGCACGGCAAGTTGCGGCCGGAGGCGCGCCGGTTGCGAGCGGAGCGCGAGTTTTGATCTATCCCGAGCGAGCTCCGGAGATTTCGCCGAGCCCGCGACGGCGGGGGTCTGACTGGCCCTCGCCGTTGGAATCGACGCAAGGACTTCAGTTAGAAAAATCACTGCCCGCTGGGCGACCTTTTGCTTTGTGCAAGGTTCCATCCGGCCTGACATACACATCCACCAGCGAAACGGTGTCGAGTTGCTTCTCGGTTAGTTCGATGAGATGGTTCTCGCGGCGAGTGATGAGATGGCTTTCGCGATGGTTCTCATGATTGGTATTGTCCTTCATGGTCTGCTTCTGTGTAGGTCCGGACGACCATGCTCTATCACCGCCGTCTAGACTGTGACGCTTATCGCTCCGATTCCATCGCGCGGCGGATGCGCGTCCGTCCTTTTCCATGCGGTTGCGTTTGGACGGGTGCACTGCATGGCCCAGCAAATTTCTGATGGCGCTCGAAAACTCAGGAGTTGGGGCTATGATCGAGATACTCGAACCCCGTAGCTATGACAGCCTGAAGAAAGAACTGCGCGGTGTAGTCACCGATCTGCTCGACCGGGTACGGGACCACGCCGCCGACGAGGCCGAGCGTCGCGAGATCATCGATGTGTATGTCGAGCAAATCACCGAGATCATCGAAGACACGGCGACGACGACGGAGCAGGCCTTCGCCATCATCGATAAGATCGCCGCAGATTTGAAGTCTGACTGGGAGGAGATGCGCGCATCCGAGCCTATTTCCCGCGCGGCAGCGAGAAAAACATGATCGAGATCCTCGTGCGTGGCGGGGGAGCGCCTAAATTTCACAAAGGCGCGGTCAACCATTTGCCCCGAACGCGGCTAATTATTTCCGCAACTTGGCTCTTATGCTCGTTGCTTATCCAGGGGTGGAGCATTTGCCATGAAGCTGTCCGACAACGAGCAGGCGATCGTTTGGATTCAAGATCGCGCTTCGTCCACCGTCGCTATTACTGGCTTCATCGCCGTGTTCATGGTCGCGATGGCGTTGGCAATGGTGTGAACCATGTCCGTCGCGCTGACTGTCGCTACTCAATCGCGGCTCAGTTAGCCTTAATTGCCGCAGCAACGTCGGCCGCCTGCGGAACCGTTTGACGACGCCATTTCCTCCGTCCCGGTCAGGGGTGCTTTCATCAGCGAGGGCGCGCGAGCTAGCTACTTATTCTCTCTGCTCTTCAGTCCTGCGCCTTGTTTCCTCAACGATTGCCTGACTTCGTTGGCAAGTTATTGTCGCGCCGACGGCTCCTAAAATTTGAGACCGATGGTACAGAAAGATTTTTTCGATAGCACCGACCCAACCCGGACATCGTCGGATAACTTTGCTGCGACGCACAAGACACTCCCATTCGGTAATATGTTAGAGTGCCTCCTCGACCTAAGGGAGGACCTGTGAGGCGGCGCTATTTCATTGCGGTCGTTGGCAACGCTGCCATCGAATGGCGGCGCGCGGCGCCCCACATGGACGCCACGGTCGCACCGGAACCGTGTATGGGAGGAAAATGTGACCATGCGCAAGGACATCGAATTCAAGACCGAGGACGGCGTTAAGTTGCGTGGCTGGTACTATCTGCCGGAGAAACGAACCGGCAAGGTGCCTACCGTTGTGATGGCTCACGGCTTCTCCGCCGTGAAGGAAATGTATCTTGATCGCTTTGCGGAC
>Ga0210406_10008588_pt1 | contig 10218 bp, 10 predicted proteins | sample IncBWC30MmetaG_FD_155454 | JGI IMG/M metagenome (GOLD analysis project Ga0210406, IMG submission 155454) | Forest soil microbial communities from Barre Woods Harvard Forest LTER site, Petersham, Massachusetts, United States - Inc-BW-C-30-M | ecosystem: Environmental > Terrestrial > Soil >... | reverse complement strand
GTTCTCTGTCTATCGATCGCGCCGAAACACTGGACAGCGCTCAGCGTGGCGCCAGGGTTCCGTAGCGCGTAATCGTGTAGCCGAGCGCTGCCCCAAGGAAGACATCTGAGGGAAAATGGGCGAGGGTGGTTATGCGAGAACAACTGATAGCGGCTGCGAAACCGTACGATACCCACGGCACCCAGCGGTGGTTGTGGTAACGGCTAGCAACCACCGTGGCGACCGAGAAAACACCAGCCGCGTGTCCCGATGGGAAGGAACTGCCTTTAAACGGCGACTTGCCGCCACTAAAAAATGTGTCGTTAAACGATCCCGAGGCGACAACGTCGTTCGGTCGTTTCCGGCGAGTGATCGCTTTCATCGCCAGGTCGACGACGGCGCTATCCGCATAAGCCTCCCCGGCAAGCAAAGCCGTACTGACCTGATAAGAGTCGTGCCGAGCGTAACCTGCAACCAACAGGGTAGCCGGCAGAGCGACCACTTCCGCGGTTGTAATCGACGAATCAAAGACATCGTTGATGTCGTCCAGGTTCCTCGCATGGGAACGAAAATAGGGCATCGCGTGCGGATCGGCCAGGATCAGTCCAGCCGTCCCGCCAGCAATGGCAATCGTGGGCAAAAGGTAGCGCCCTTTCGCCAGCTGTCCAGGGAATGTCCAAATGATTTTCTGATCGTGAAGAAAGTCTTTGGGCAAAGACCGCCAAGTTAGCTTTCGTTCCCCTCCCGGGTCATTCGCATGTTTGGCGGCTCGCGCTGCCTCTGACGGACTTTCCGGAAGACTGCCCTTCCCGTCTTGACCGCAGGCGCGATCGAGCGCGCTAAACATGCCCGTGCAAAGGATGAAAACGAGGAGCGGCCGCGTCCGGGTTAGGTTCATGGAAGCCCTTTTGATGCAGGTTTCCACCGCGGGGTAGCCAGAGGATCCCTTTCCCACGAGGAACCAAAGACAGGGGCTCGCTGTTTCGTTCTCCCACGTCGGTCAGATACACTGACCAACGACCATGACTCGAGCTCATTCTAGTTCCAGAACGATCGCCGCCAAAGTTTGCTTCATCATCGTGTTCGGTACGTTTTGGCAGACTGCGGCCCGCGCCCAAAACCAGCAGCCCAAGCCGGCGCCCTTGCCCTTCGCAAACGAGCCCCCGTCCCCGGCACAGCTGGAGAACTTTCCCGCTCGCCTGCTCGAGGAACTTTCTTCCATTAAAGCCGCCGCACTGTCAGACGATTACGCCTACCGCCAAGTCGCACATTTGACAGAAAACATCGGCCCGCGCAGCAGCGGATCTCCGCAAGCCAAAGCCGCGGTAGACTATGTCGCCGCCGAGTTGCGCCAGCTCGGTCTAGATGTCCAACTCGAGGAAGTGAAGGTACCGCACTGGGTCCGCGGCGCCGAAACCGCAGAACTGACGGAGTACGCCGGCCAAGCCGCGGGAACCGCGCAGAAAATCGTCCTGGCGGCGCTCGGAGGCAGTACTTCGACCCCCGCCGAGGGCACCACGGCCGACGTGGTCGTAGTCCACAACTTCGGCGAACTGAAATCTCTCGGTCGCGAGAAAATCACCGGCAAGATCGTGCTCTTCAATGAAATCTTCGATAAGCAGAAGGCGGCGGGCGGCATGGCATTCATCGCCTACGGAGAAGCCGTGCGCTACCGCGGCGCCGGCCCCAAGGCCGCGGCTGATCTCGGCGCGGTCGCCGCTCTGGTTCGCTCGGTCGGCAGTGCTGACTTCCGTCTTCCGCATACCGGCTTCAGCGCCCCGGCAGGAATTCCCGCCGGAGCGGTCACGGCCGAAGATGCCGACCTGATCGCGGATCTTTCCCTGCAAGGCAAAGTTCGCATGCACCTCACCCTGACTCCGCAGAAGTTACCTGACGTGACCAGTTACAACGTCATCGCCGATCTGAAGGGCAGCGAACATCCCGAGCAAGTCGTCGTTGTCTCCGGCCATCTCGATTCTTGGGATCTCGGCACCGGCGCCATCGATGACGGCGCCGGCGTCGTAGTCGCGATGGAAGCGGCTGAGATTCTGCAAAAGCTGCACCTGCGCCCCAAGCGCACGTTGCGTGTGATTGCTTGGATGGACGAAGAAAACGGAGGCTCCGGCAGCCAAGCCTACACGAAGGATCATTCCGCCCAGTTCCCGAACCACGTCGCCGCCATTGAAAGCGATGCAGGCGCAGCGCACCCGCTTGGCTTCGACGTGAGGATGAACCCGCATGCGGCAGAACTTTTGCGTCCTGTACTCGGCGTCCTCGAAAGCTTTGGCGCCAACGCAGTCGAGCCCACCAGCTATCCTCCGGGTGCGGACATCGCAGCGATGTCAGAAGCTGGCGTGCCCGCCCTCGGAATCTTGCAAGACGGTCGCACCTACTTCCATTACCATCACACCGCAGCGGATACGCTCGACAAGATCGTTCCCGCGGAGTTGCGCGAGAACGCAGCCGCGATGGCCGTTATGGGATACGCGCTCGCCAGTATGAAGGATCCGCTGCCGCGATAGCGAGTTTTGCCTGACCAGCCGCTACCCCAGATCGAACCGAGCGCCATCTGGAAGGTTGCCTGCGAAAAAAGCTTGGCCTCGTGTGCGGCGGAGATTCGAGCGCAGACCGGCTGCAGCCATTCGAGCGGTTGACGCATCTTAATTTTGGCGCTTATGATCTTTGGTTGGCCTAAGACCACGGACGCCTCCGATGCGGAGGCGTCCTCCGAGTTTGATGTGAGGATTTTTGGGAATCTAGTTCAAGGGGTTATCGAGTCGAAGCGATTATGGACAAGAAGAAGCTGGAAGCATTCAAGAAACGATTAGAGGGGCGGCAGCAGGAATTGCGCCGCATGGTGAACCGGACTCAGGCCGACGGACGTTCCGCCGACGAAGACACGGCTCAGGACATCGCCGACCGTGCTGCCAGTTCCTACACCAAAGAATTCCTTTTCAGCCAGAGCAACAACGACCGGCAGACTCTGCAGATGGTGGATAAGGCTCTCGCCCGTATCCGTGAAGGCAGCTTCGGCGAATGTATTCACTGCGGCAAAGAGATCAACGCCAAGCGCCTCGAGGCGGTTCCCTGGACGCGGCACTGTATCGAATGCCAGGAAAAGTTAGAACAGGGATTGCTGGAAGAAGCTCCCCGGTAATTCGGATCGAGGATGCGAAACCAGCGCCGCCAACCATCGGCGGCGTTTGTGTTTGCAATTCCCGTACCGAGGTTCGGTTCGCGACCTTCGCGGTCTTTGCGGTCAAAGGAGTTTTGATCGTGAAGTCGCGGTTCACGCCTTCAATTGGAACACCAACTTCCGCAGCCGCTGGCCCGAGGCCGCAAAGATCGCATTCGCCACCGCGGGCGCTGTCGGCGGCAACGCCGGCTTCCCCATCCCTCCCGGATCGTCGGTGCTCGGGGTCAGGTACACCTCAAGCGGCGGAGCCTCGTTCATCCGCACCGGATCGTACCCGTCAAAATTCGGCTGTTCGACGCCCCCATTCTTGATCGTGATTTCATGGTTCAGCGCGGCGCTCAACCCAAAAAATAATCGCGCCCTCCGTCTGCGAACGCACCGACTCCGGATTCACAATCTGCCCGCAATCCACCGCGGCCACAATGCGACCGATCTTGAACTCGCTACCCTGGACCGTCACTTCCGCCACTTCCGCAAAGTAGCTTCCGAACGACGCGTACGCCGCCATGCCGCGTCCCCGGGCTTTCGGCAGCGGCTTGCCCCACCCGCTCTTCTCGGCCGCCAGTTCCAGCGACCGCGGGAAGCCGACCCAATCTCGTTTCGTTGGGCAAATCAGATGGGTGGCTCACCAGCAGCGCAGGCGAAACCGAAACGCCACCAAGCGGTAGCGCCGGCCTCCCGTCGGCTGTTCCGGGGTTCACCTTGCCCTCGGACGCGCTCAAACGACACCCGCTTTTTAATTCTCCGGCTTCTTCATCTCCTCCGCCGCCGCCTCGGCCCCGGGCATCACGTTCTTCAGCGCTGCCTTCCTCCGCTCCTCCAATTCCGGACGCGGCAACGGCTTGCGCGGCAACATCTGCTCCCGCATCGCAGTGTTGTAGACGAAGATCGCCTCTACCACCGCCGCCTGCGCCAAATCATCCGGCTGCAATCGCTCGTAGGTATCCATGTTCGAATGATGCGTTCGCGATCCGTAGTCGAGTGGATCCTGAATGAACTGGAATCCCGGCACCCCCACCGAATCGAATGCCTCGTGATCGGTCCCGCCCGTATTTCTCATCGTCAGCGTGCTCACGCCCAGATCCTTCAACGGCTCCATCCAGTGCTCGAAGATTGGTCCCACCGACGCATTTTCCTGGAGATAAATGCCGCGGATCTTCCCGCTGCCGTTGTCCACATTGAAATAGCCGGAAATTTTCTGTTGTTCCGGCTTCAACTGCACGGCACCAGCAGGCTTGCGCAAAAAATCCGGCAACTTCAACTGCTCCGGATCGGTCGAAAGCGGAACGAATCCGAAATGCTGCTTCACGTATCCGTACGAACCGAATTCCCCCTGCTCTTCCCCCGTCCACAATCCCACCCGGATCGTGCGCCGCGGCTCGACCTTCAAGGCGTTCAGAATGCGCATCACTTCCATCGCCACCACGGTTCCCGCGCCGTTATCCGTCGCTCCGGTTGCCGAGGCCCACGAATCCAGATGTCCCCCCACCATCACCACTTCATCTTTCAGTTTGGGATCGGCGCCGGGGATTTCCGCAATCGTGTCAAAGCCATGCTCGTGATCGCCGGTGAATTCCGTTTCCACATCCATTTCGACCGTGACCGGAACGTTGGCCTTGAGCAGCCGGTAGATGCGGCCGTAGTTCTCAATCGCCATCACGACGATGGGAAGAGCCTCAGCGTGTTCACGCTTGTAGGTGAACCAACCCATCCCCGATCCCCCGTCGTCAAAAATCGTTCCCCCCGATCCTCCGTTGTTTCGGCCATCGCGGCTCGGAACCACGATCCCCGCAGCATGCTCCACCGCCAGGAATTGCCCCACCTTTTCGCGGAACTCCAGCCGCTTGATGAAGGTCTGGAAAGAATCTTCCTGCTGTCCCACGTGGACCGGGTATTCGGCGAGTTGCTTGAGATTGGCTTCATCTCGCCGCTCGAACAGCGCTTTGTCGACCGCCTTCACTTCACGCATTTCGCCGAACAAAACAATCTTGCCCGACAGTTTGCCTTTGTACTTCTCCAAATCCTTCTCGTCTTTTGCATCCATCCAAACCGCTCGTCCATTGATGGGCCCGTGGCTTGAGGGCGACCAGGGCAAGGCCTGTGCAATAAACACCGCCGTGTCGGGCGCCGACATGCGCACCCAGGTATTGAGTTGCCGCCAGCCCATGCCGAACTCGCCCCAATCCTCGAGGTGCGCATTGCTGCATCCCATCGCGCTGAACTGGTCGCGCGTCCACTCATTGGCCCGCTTCAGATTCGGCGATCCCGTCAGCCGAGGCCCGATCCCATCAGCGAGCGCGCTAGCAAACTCCATCACATGCGAATGGGCCAACCCCTCGTCCCGAATGCGTTGATACATCGTATAGTCCAGATTTTCAGTCGCCGGTTGAGCCATCTCATACAACGGCTGCGCCTCGTCAGCTTTCGCGGCTTTCGATTTCTTCTCAGCCGCCGAAACAGAAAAGCTGAGGCACAACACAATCGCAAACGTCGACAGCACCAGCCTGTGCGATGACATTTTCGTTTTTCCTCCCCCAGAACGGAAAGCGCAGACTAGCAGATGTCCCCGGCGTTGCGAAAGATGAATTCGAAAGATGAATTCGAAAGATGAATTCCGAAGCCGGCACTCTGAAACATCCGATTGCAAGGTCTGCACTTTGCCAACTTCGCGAATCCCTTGCGCTGTTCGCGGTTCTGATTTTTCGCGGAAAAAGAACGGACCCCAAGCGCGCCACTTGTCCTGTTTCCCGACATACTCCACACCTCCATTCTTTTCTTTTCGGCCGTCACCTCGCCCAACAACCCTGTTATCATCGTCTTACTGGGATTATTTTATTTCTGGCAACCTGCCCTTTCGCCATCTAGCTTCTTAGGGCTGTGAACTTTTACGGTGAGATGATGGGGACTAATTCTTCGCTATCGGCGCGAACCGCGGGAAGCTCTTCCTTGCCCTATTCCCTCGCGATTGCCGCCGTGCTGGTTGCCCTTCTGGTGAGTAGTGCTCTCGAGCCCCTGGTCGGCGACTCCATAGCCTTCGTCCTGCTTGTGCCGGCGGTGGCATTCTCTGCCTGGTACTGCGGCGTCTGGCCGTCCATCATGGCCATCGTGCTGTCCCTCGCGGGTGCGATGTACGTACCCATTACGGCGTTGCACACGTTTCGCGTTCCGACCCTTGCCAAGTCCACACTTCTCATCGCGTTCCTGTTTTCCTCGATCGTCGTTCTGACCATGGCCGAATCGCGGCGCCGTCAGAACGAGACATTGCGCCAGGCGCATAGCGAACTCGAACTGTGCGTCCAGGAACGCACCACCGAACTCGACACCACCAATGAGAACCTGCGTGAACTCTCGGGCCGTCTGCTGCGCTTGCAAGACGACGAACGGCGCCGCATCGCACGCGAACTTCACGACAGCGTTGGCCAGATGTTGGCCGCCCTGAACATGAATCTGGCGACCGTACGCGGCGACCTAGAGCGCCTGGCCAAGACCGCCAATACCTTAGCGGATAGCGAAAATCTGGTCGACCAAATGAGCAGCGAGGTCCGTACGATTTCGCACTTACTGCATCCCCCTTTGCTCGATGAAGCCGGCTTGTCGTCCGCCCTCCGTTGGTATGTCGAAGGCTTTACTGTCCGCAGCAAGATCAAAGTGGATCTCGATCTCCCGGAGGACTTTGGGCGCCTGCCGCGCGAATCGGAGACCGCCATTTTTCGCGTGGTTCAAGAATGCCTTACAAATATTCATCGCCATTCTGGAAGTCCGAGCGCGAAGATTCGACTTCGTCAACGCGACGAGCAGGTGACGGTCGAGATCGCAGACAGGGGCAAAGGCATCCCGCCCGAGAAGAAGGAGCAAATGGCCTCCTCCGGTGCTCCCGGAGTTGGCATTCGAGGTATGAGAGAAAGGCTCAGACAGCTTGGTGGAACCCTTGAAATTCATTCAAACGGGAATGGAACGGTCATCGAAGTGCGACTGCCCATCTCCCAAATTTCCTCATCTGCTGGCGTCCTTGAAGTGACCGATACCTCGCACGCCGCGGCCTGAAGTCTGAATTCCTCTAACGGCAAGCGCAGGGAAGTTTAAAGACCTCGAGGTAGCGGCCGAAGGGATGCGTTTCAATTCCGGAGAAGGCCGGGAATTTTCCGCGCACAGACTCTCCTAACCCGCTCGCCCATCCTCCCTGCACCACCCAAAAACCGGCGTCCGGATTCAATCCATAGTCGCGCCGCACCTCCTTCGCCTTGTCCCAAAGATCGTCAGCAGTCAGCGCGCCATCGCTCGTGCCCGTCGATACCACTCGCAGCCCGTCGCAGGTAAACCTCTCCCGGCCGTCCGCCGCATGCTCAATCTCTACCGGCTTTTGGTGGCACAAGTAGTGCCGCAGTTGGAAACTGGTCGCCTTGTCCGTAAGGATCACATCATGCTTCGGCACCGCGCCCCTGATAAATTCCAGTGCTTGTTCCATGTATTCGTGCCTTTGCTCCGCCAGCGGAAGCAGGTCGCGCCCCTGCAAGGTGCCGAAGGCCTGGCAGGCCGCAACCATAACCAGAGCAAAAGACACAGCGGGGCCTATCCGATTTCTGACGATTCTGGACAAGCCAACGCTGACTCCCGCAAGCGCAAAGACGGCCAGAAAAACGCATTGCCGTGTCCGCCCATAGGGATATAGGCCAGCGGCAACCGCCGCCCAATTCAGCACAAACGGAATCCCCAGCAGAACCGCAATCATTCCAGCCGACGCCCGATTCTTAAACCCTGCCTCCTCGCCCGATATTCGCCGGTCCGAGATCAGGATTGCGACTCCCGCGACAAACAACAGCGCTGCAATTTGCCCGACCGCCGTTTGGCCAAAAATGAATCGAAACACTCCAAATGTTCCGCGATAGAGAAAAGGAAAAAGGCGATCACGCCCCGCATGGAAGTACCAGTCCGCCAGATAAAAATCTCCAAAACGCTCGAGCGGTTGCGCCACCGGATATACCGTACTCAGCTTCGCAATGTGAGTCTGATACAGAAACCCTGCAAGCCCGACTCCGGCCGCTTGGCCGGCTGCCCAACCTGCAACCACGGCAGTCGGCGGCCTCCGCGAAAGCATTCTCACCATCGCATAAATCCCCAAGCATGCGGCAAACAGAAATGCCGAGTAATGCGAGAGCATCGCCAGACACACACAAACAGACGACAACCCCATCATGCTTGCCGACTGGTAGGCCAGGGCGCGTTCCAGAAAGTAAGCCGCGGAAACGGCAAACATCAGCATCCAACTGTACTGCCGCAATTCGGCCGACAACGCAATCATCGGGGGGAGAAACACCGCCAAAATCAGACCGACCCAGGCCACACTCCGCTCAAAGAGCAGTCCCAGCCACTTGTAGAACACCCAGCAGAAGACTGTTCCCGCTACCACGCCCGGCAACCGCAGCATCAACTCGGAGGTGCCGAGATGACGCCAGAAGTACGAAATGAAAACCAGCAACGGCGGATGAGCCAGCGTGAGACTAGCCTTGTACACTGCGGACAACGAATTCTGATTCGCTACGGAGAAGTGCCAGGCCTCGTCCGTATTGAAGAAAGTCGCATGTGCCCGCCAGAGCCGCCAGACCAAACCGAGCACAACCACTCCCGCCGCAGCAAGTTCATCGAGCGAGGCCCGAAGGCGCGCGCCGCCCCGACGGTCGAATTCACGATTAGGATCCGCCATGATTGCTGGGCGCGCAAGTTTTCGCCATACACTGGCTTCCCGTTGCGCCCCGATGATCTTTACATACTCCGAACTTCCCCTGGGAATGGAAACACTGACTGATACATCCCCTATCGGAAGGAATACATCGGTTGGGAAGGAACTTATTCGGGCCCCGTACGTTTAATACACAGACTTCTCAAGCGTCTGTTCAGGAGGCACCTTCATGGGCTCGGTCTGGCAAGACTTCTTCTACGCAGGACGAAACCTCAAGAAGAACCCCGGCTTCGCCGTCGTGGCCGTGATTACTCTCGCCTTGGGCATCGGCGCCTCCACCGCCATCTTCAGCGTCATCGAAAACGTCCTCATGGAGCCTTTCCCATACCCGGACTCGGAGCGCTTCTATTCGGTGGCAATTCATGACACGGAGCGCAACGAGCCGGGAGGCCGCAGCGGCTACAGCGGCCCTGAGTTCCTGGACTACGTGGCGCAGAACCACGTGTTTGACCGCGCCATCGGCAACGACGGACTTGACGTCCTCTACACCTACGGTGAAGGTACAGATCGTTTTAGCGGCAGCTTGGTCACGCCTGGCACCTTCGAATTCCTGGGGATGCGCGCGCTCCTCGGCCGCGCCATGCAGCCTGCAGACTACGAGCCCACCGCTCCTCCGGTCTTCGTCCTCCGCTACAAGACATGGGTCAACCGTTTCAACGCCGATCCCCGTCTTATCAACACGACATTTGTGTTGAATGGGACGGCCCGCACTCTGATTGGAGTCATGCCACCACGCTTTGGCTGGGGCGATGCCGACATGTGGATACCCCAGAAACCCAATCACGCCGAAGCCGGGGAAGCCTCTTTCAATCGCTTTTGGTTCCTTCTTGGCCACCTCAAGCCCGGAGTCTCGGCTCCCGAGGCCCAGGCCGATCTCAATGTCGTCGCGCAGCGACTCGCCAAGCTTTACCCCAAGGATTACCCAAAACACTTTACGGTTGAAGTCCAATCCCTGGCCGATCTGGTCGTGGGCCGCTTTCGGGTGACGTTGTTCATTGTTCTCGCGGCCGTCGGCATGCTCTTACTCATCGGCTGTGGGAACGTCGCAAACTTGCTGCTGGCCCGCGCCACCACGCGCGAAAAAGAGTTCGCCATCCGGTCCGCCCTGGGAGCGAGCCGCTGGCGACAGGTACGTCAGCTACTGGTCGAAAGCGTGGTTCTTGCCCTCGGTGGCGCTGGCCTGGGCGCCCTGCTCGCATGGGGAGGCTTGCAATCCCTGATCGCCGTCATTCCGCAAGAAATCATTCCCGCCGAGTCGGCGATCCGCCTGAATGCCACGGTCCTTCTTTTCACCCTCACCGTGTCA
>Ga0210406_10008585_pt1 | contig 10219 bp, 14 predicted proteins | sample IncBWC30MmetaG_FD_155454 | JGI IMG/M metagenome (GOLD analysis project Ga0210406, IMG submission 155454) | Forest soil microbial communities from Barre Woods Harvard Forest LTER site, Petersham, Massachusetts, United States - Inc-BW-C-30-M | ecosystem: Environmental > Terrestrial > Soil >... | reverse complement strand
TCCTGCACCGGCTCGGTCGTGTCGGCGATCTCCACCAGCTTACGCACTGCAGCATCGGGGGATCGGCGAACGGGGGCGTCGACGAATAATTGCTCAAATGAGTCGAGAACCGGACAGACAAACTTCGGTTTGTGTGAACGCTAACTGGGGACGGCTGCCAACTGGGGCGCTGATGGCCGACTACCGCGTATATCAACTTGCCGAGGGCGGCCACATTCGCAGTCCGCCGGAGACGTTCGCATGCGAAGGCGATGAAGCCGCCATCCAAATAGCGGAACGCATGGTTGACGGCCGTGATGTCGAACTTTGGCAGCTTGATCGGCTCGTGATCCGGCTGCGGTCCAAGGACAAGTAAGGCTGCTCTCCAAGGAGGCTCCGATGTCCGTTAATGCCGACAATCTGCGGTCAGCCGTGTGCTACGCCCTACAGACTACCCGTGCCACGGCGGTTTGCCCGTTCCACCCCGATGTGATGATACGTGTCGGTGACGACGCCGCCGAAAACTATGCTTATGCTCGTGCCAGAAAAATCATCAAAAGCGACGGCACGATGTGGGGGCGGGAAGTTCTAATGGAAGAGTTTAAGCGCCTACTCGCCGATGCCGTAGATGGTGAGTGTCCTCAGTGTGCTGCACATTCGGCGTTATCCGGCGCTCCATTGCGTAACGGCACCGTGGTTCGCCAACATTGAAGTCCGCCGAAAAGTCCTCCCCATGACGCGGCCTATTCTATACAAATGTCCCCAAACCGGAACGAACGTACAGCATTGGCTGGCTGACGCGCCGGATGACGTCAAGGACGCCCACTCGCCCGTGTCGTGTCCGGCCTGCGCGAACATTCATTTCATTCACAATTCGACGGGCAAGCTTCTGGGCGAAAAGTAAAGGCCGCCTCAGTTGGCGGCCTGTTTCGTTTCAGGGCCAAGCCTGCGATGTCGCCGTTTGGCACGAAACCGACATGCCGATCCGGTCGCCGCATGTCCGCGGTGGGCGCTCAGTACGGCCTACTGGGTGGGCGCGATGCCCGATACAGGCGTTGCCTGCATGTGGGTGAGCAGTATTTCGCATGGGCTCGTCTGGGTTGGAAAATCTTCTCGCAAGCCTTGCAGGTTACCCATGGTCGGCGCGTTCGTCGATTCTTTCGACTAGGTAGGTATTCCTTTGCGCGGCGACGGCTTCGCACTCAAAGGAGCAGGTAAGCAACTTCGGTAGGCGTCTGTTGGTAGCGGTAACCACGGGTCGTCCGCAGTTCAGGCATGTAATAGCCCTACCCATGTTTTCACTTCCATCCGCGCGCCATTAGCAGCATGTGCCAAACGAAAGCCCCGTCCGGGGACAATCGGACAGGGCTTTCACCGGAAGAGATGGGCAATGCCCACGGAGGAGTTTGATCCGGTTTTGTCTGTTCGCCAGCCGACTCTCGCAGCCCAATCGCTTAAGCCCTTGAAGGGGCTGGAGCCGATTGAAATCGTGTCCCAGATTACACTTTTACGTCGGCTCCCGGCCGTATTTGCCGGTGTAGGATACCTGATCACCGCCCCGCCTTCGGCTGTTATCGGTGACTGAGAGTGTTGCGCTCTCGCCTGATCCAAGGGAGTGCATCACATGCCGGAATTTCATTCCCCTCGCATGATCGAGCAGTCTCGCTGCCCCAAGTGCGAGATTCGCTTGATGCTGGTCGGTGTCGAGCCCAGCTTTGCTGGTCCTGATTTGCGCACGCTTGAATGTCCAAAGTGCGAACTGGCCTACAAGGCGCTGGTAGAGGACCAATGAAACCGAGAACAAAGCGGGCTGGCTCAAAAGCGAACCATGCCGGGGTGAGTAAGGTCGCTTCAGTTGGCGGCCTCTTTCATTAGCTCAGTGCCCGAGCAAGTTCCAGATGACCGCGAGCGCCGCGATCAAGATCATGCACATTACAGTGCGGCGGCCGATGCGGATCACGTCCGAGCGTTGAGGATCAAGCTTATGGTCTGGCCGAGATTCGATATCATCAATGGTTTCGGCAGTGCTGGCCGCTCACGAAACGCTTCTGGTCGGCCCGCTGGTCCATAGCCGCTGACAAAGATAAACGGCAGACCTCGCCTGTCGATGATCTCGGCGACCCGGCCGATGCTGCGACCGGCAATGTTTATATCGAGAATGGCAAGGTCAAAAATGGCCGTCTCTGCCAAGGCGAGCCCGTCTTCGACGTTGCCCGCCTCCGCAACCACGCGATGCCCAAGCCCTTCGACCATTTCGGCGAGCATCATCCGGATCAGTGCTTCATCTTCTACCAAGAATATGGACGCTTCGGGCATTTCAGCCCCCCACCGCGCTGCATCGGGAACTAATACGCCGTACTGGGAACCTAGTTCCCTAAAAGATGGAAAAAAAATGAACTTGAGGGAACTGGTCTTGAGCGCTGGGCCTTTCCTTTCACCGATACCTCATCAGCTTTCGCCTTCGCCCGCACGGGTCTTTGACCACCGGATTGAATAACCGCTCGACCGCATAAAGGATGGCCCATTTCGCGAACAGCATCGGGACGGTATCTTCGGCGGCATCGATCAGCATTTGAATTACCAATCTCCATTCCGGCTTATCGCGTTGCGATCTGGGCATCTCCTTAATGTAATTTGCCGCATCGCGGAGCGTTCGTGCCGCGCCTCCGCTCGGCAGCGGAACGGGTTGATCGAAGGGCCGATCCCAAGACATTACACACTCCACAACTGGATCGCGCATTTAATCTCCAAACGCCCAGTTCGTTCCTATTCGGCCGGGGTTCCGCCAGCGTTGAGGAAGCGGCGCGTGATCAGCTCGATATGGATGCGGTCGTCTTGTACCGCCTCGGCTGCGTTGGCGATCTCGACTAGCTTGCGCGCCGCTGCATCGGGATCGGCGAATGGGCGGTCGGTGACGAATTTCATTGCGCGCTCGGCTGCCAATCCGGCGGCATGCGCTCGCCGCGATCAAAGCGCCGATATTTCTCGGCGGTCCAGTCGCGCTGATCGCGCCACGCCTGAAAATCCGCCTCGGTGCGTTTTGATAGGAACACTCGCCATGCGCTCTCAAAATCGGCGCGGGCCTCGGCGAAGTTGGCGGCGGTGCCGCTCTGATGCTCGCCCGGATTCGATCCCGGATAGAAGCCGCACCGCCAACCCCATGGGGCCTGGTCGTGCGGGATGCTGGATCGGATCGCGATGGTGCCGACATGGACGTCGCCGAAATAGATCAGCCAGCATTCTTCGCGTCCGTCGTGGTCGCGGCGGCGGGTGAGGACGGGCATGGGCGAGATGATTCCGCCAATTTGGCCCCGCGTGAAGCTGTAAATCAGGCTACCGCGCGCCAGCGACCGAGGCAGATCACATTCTGTTCCTTGCTGTGTTTTTCCTGCACTTGACCCGGTCGTCCCTTCGCGGCACGGTCGTAGCGTGCCACCAGCCCACGGATCGCATATGCGCGACCTCGCTTCCGCCGTGAAAAGAGCAGCTTTTGCAGCCGCATTCGGCGTCGTGTCCGGCCTGTTGGCGTTCGGCCAGACCGCCAACGCCGCCAACCCGCTCGAACTGAATTTCGGGCTGTTCGGCCCAAGCTATGACGGCCGGGTCGCCCCATGCGAATCGGCGATGGGGATGATCACCACCCAATTCTGGGAGAAGGAAAGCACCTTCTGGAATTCGGCGCTCAAGATCACCGGCTATAGCGACATTCACGAGATCGCATTCCGGCCCTGGCAGTCCGACAACATCCCGCGCCGTTACTGCACCGGAAACGTCATGTTGAGCGACGGCAAGATGCGCAGCCTGTACTACTCGATCATCGAGGACGGCGGCTTCTCCGGCTTCGGCCAGGGCGTCGAGTGGTGCGTGAGCGGGCTTGATCGCAACTGGGCCTACAATCCGGGCTGCAGGGCCGCCCGCCCCTAAGGCCCCATCACTGGCCGGCTCGATCGCCATTTTCACTGCGCCGTATCTCATTTTGTTCTTGAAATGTTCTAGCTGCCTGCTAGGCTTCGAGGCGGTCCCTTCGAGGGTCTTTCGAGGGTCTAGTGAGAGGGCGGTGTCATGTTTCATTCCCGGTTCGATCCGATTTCGAGGTTCTTGATTTCCTTCAGCCTGCTCGTTTTGGCGGGGCTCGGCGCCAGCGGACCGGCGTCGGCCCAGGATCGCCGGCAAAATGCCCCGGGCGAGTTCGACTTCTATGTGCTGTCGCTGTCCTGGTCGCCCTCGTTCTGCGAAGAGGCGGCCGAGCGCGGCAATAGCGGGCGCTCGCAGGCCCAATGCGGCGGCCGGCCGTTTTCCTTCGTGGTCCACGGCCTGTGGCCGCAATACGAGCAGGGCTTTCCCGAATATTGCCAGCGGCCGTCACCGCGGCTCGAGCGCAACATCATGACCTCGATGCTCGATCTGATGCCGGCGCCGGGGCTGATCTTCAACGAATGGGACAAGCACGGCACCTGCTCGGGCCTTTCCGAGCGGGCCTATTTCGAGACCATCCGCAAAGCGCGCGCCGCGGTGAAAATCCCCGAGGATTTTCTGCAATTGCAGGACACCAAGACGGTTGCGCCCTCGGATGTCGAGGATGCCTTCGTCAAGGCCAATCCCGGCCTCTCTAACACCGCGATCTCGGTGACCTGCAACCGGACGCGGCTTTCCGAAGTGCGAATCTGCATGAGCAAGGACCTCCAGTTCCGCGCCTGCGAGGAGCTCGATCGCCGCGCCTGCCGGCGTGACCAGGTGACGATGCCGCCGATCCGGGGCGGGTAACGTCATTCCGGGATGGTGCGTTAGCACCAGACCTCAGATGTGCAATTGCACATCGGGGAATCTCGAGATTCTCCGATGCGCAATTGCGCATCGTAGTTCGATACTTTGCATCGCCCCGGAATGACGTGGATTACTTTCATCGCCCGATGTCGTAACCCCTCCCTCATGAACTACCGTCACGCCTTTCATGCCGGCGGCTTTGCCGACGTCATCAAGCACATCGTGCTGGTGCGCATCCTCCTTTATCTGCAAGACAAGCCGGCGGCCTTTCGCGTGATCGACACCCATGCCGGCGCCGGCCGCTACGATCTCGAGAGCGAACAAGCCCGCCGCGGCGGCGCGTGGCTGACCGGCATCGCGCGGATCATGCAGTCGCGATTTTCGGAAACCACATTGCCGCTGCTAAAGCCCTATCTCGACATCGTCAGAGCCTTCAATCCACACCCCGCATTGACGGCCTATCCGGGTTCGCCGCTGATCGCGCGCGCGTTGCTGCGGCCGCAGGATCGCCTGACCGCCTGCGAGGTCGAACCGAACGCGCGCAAGCACCTGATCGACGCGCTGCGTCGCGACGCCCAGGCCCGCGTGGTCGATCTCGACGGATGGACGGCGTTGCCGGCCTTCGTGCCGCCGAACGAGCGGCGCGGCCTCGTGTTGATCGATCCGCCGTTTGAGGCCAAGGACGAGTTCGAGCGGATGGCCACAGGCTTCGCGGAAGCCTTCGTGAAATGGCCGACCGGCGTCTATCTGTTGTGGTATCCGGCCAAGAGCCGCCGCGCCGCCGACGGCCTCGCGCAGCGCGTCGGAGAAATCGCCGGCACAACTGCAGGCGGTGGAAAATGCCTGCGGCTGGAGTTCAGCGTCGCGCCGCAGACGGCGGGCGCAGCCCTCGCCTCCGCCGGTGTCCTGGTCGTCAACCCGCCTTGGACGCTTGCCGACGAGCTCAAGGCGATCCTGCCCGAACTTGAAAAGCCGCTCGGCCAGGGCGGCGCCGGCCGGTTCAAGCTTGCCCAGAGCCCGGGCCGGCGTGGCCGTTGAAAAGCCGTAGTCAATTTGCGGGCAACCGTATTATGCTCAGGGGCGTTGGACTGGCTTTACGTTCCGCTTCCGCGAATGGTTGCGGCGGAGTGATAAAGGCCTAAAAAATCCGGGCGGATCAGCGCATCAACCGATTCGCTCAAGGTGGCCAGCTCCCGGCAGCGAATGTCCGGTCGGCCGATACGCGATATGCGCGTAGCGGCGGAGCAGTGCGGGGGAGGAGTTTCCCGATGGCCATGACTGGAACGGTCAAGTTCTTCAAAGGAGACCGCGGCTACGGCTTCATCAAGCCCGACGACGGCGGCCCCGATGTGTTCGTGCACATCACGGCGGTCGAGCGGGCCGGGTTGAAGGATCTGACTGAGGGACAGCGTATTACGTTCGAGGTCGAACCGGACAAGAAGGGCAAAGGTCCCAAGGCGGTCAACCTCGTGGTTTCATCGTAAGGGCTGTCTCAAAAAATTCCGGCCGCTAGAAGAGCGGCCGGAAGGCAGTGGTGCGATTTTCTTGTTGCTATCAGAAGTGATAATTCACACCGGCCCGGATTTCGCCGAACCGGAATCCATTCGACATCCCTGTAATCGTGAACGGATTGGTGGCGAGATCGACATAGAGATATTCGATCTTGGCGGTCCAGTTTGACCCGAAGCCCATCGGCGCAAGGGCGAACTCGGTGCCCACGCCAATCGTCCAGCCCGCGTTGGTGTGCGATTCCGACAGTGCGAACGTGTCGCCGCGCAACTCGCCGAAGGCGAGACCGGCGGTAGCGTAGAACATGACGTTGGCGAGGGTGTAGCCGGCCCGGCCGCGTATCGTGCTGAACCATGGGTTGGAAAATTTCCAGGGCGCGAACGTGTCTTCTGCTCCGCTCACCTGGAAGTCGCCTTCGACGCCGAACACATAAGGCCCATTCTGCCAGTTGAAACCGCCCTGAAGTCCGCCGGCGAGGCCGGACGGCCTGGTCAGGTTGTTCTCGACGGTACCCCAAGTGTAGCCGAGGTTGCCGCCGATATAGGGGCCGAACCAGCGATAGCAGTCGGCAGTCAATGGATAGGCGACCGGTTGAGGATAGGCGACCGGTGGGGGACGTTGGAGCGGGGGTGGGGGATAGTAATCGGCAGCGCGGACCTTCGCCGTCGTGCCCATGGCCAACAACGCGATCGCGCCCAAAACGAACCGTTTCATCTAAACTCTCCGACGCAACTGACCTCGCGCACGGTTCACGGGCGCAGGCGCGGCGGGTAAGGCCGCATGGTTAGGGATCCCCAGCCCTTTCCGCTAAGATTTATCGAGAGTTTTAAGTTAAGAGCTTGCTAAGGCGGGTTACCGCGTACTTAACGTCCTTAATGAAGCGTCATCCGCGTTGGTTATCAGATACTTAACACCATTAATGAAGGTTAATGGGAAAGCCACTCAAGTGGGTTACCAAAGCCTTAACGTGCTTAATGAACTGTTACCGCGGCAGCGTCATTCCGGACGTCGCCGCGGCCTTAAGTTGCGACCTCCGGCGCTGGCGGCGCCGGCGGTGAACGCCTAGATTCGCACCATGGATACCGACAAAACCGATCGGCCGAAGGCGCCAGGCCCGCGGACGGCGGAGGCTGGCCCGACCGCCGATCTGCCGCCCCCGGATCGGGCTTCCCAAGCGCTTAGCCCGCCCGATCTCGATCCGGCGACCTCCGCCGCCGAGGAGGACGAGGAAGCGCGGCTTCCGGATTTGCCGGAGGACACGACCGAGGCGGTCGCCGATGGCCCGCTCGCGGTCGGCCATGCCGCGATCGAGAACGCGGTGCGCCTTGCTCCGACCTCGCCCGGCGTCTACCGGATGCTGAATGCGGCGAGCGACGTGCTCTATGTCGGCAAGGCGAAAAACGTCCGCAAGCGGCTTTCATCCTACGCGCGGGTCAACGCGCCGCAGCCGGCGCGCATCCTGCGCATGATCGCGGCCACCGTGACGGTCGAGATCGTCTCAACCTCGACCGAGACCGAAGCGCTGCTGCTCGAGGCAAATCTCATCAAGCAATTGCGGCCGCGCTTCAACGTGCAGCTGCGCGACGACAAATCGTTTCCCTACATCCTGATCACCGGGGATCACTGGGCGCCGCAGATCCTCAAGCATCGCGGCGCGCAAACCAGACCCGGGCGATATTTCGGCCCATTCGCTTCCGCGGGCGCCGTCAACCGTACCATCACGGCGCTGCAGCGCGCGTTTTTGATCCGCTCCTGCACCGACGCGTTCTTCGAAAGCCGCACCCGGCCGTGCCTGCTCTATCAGATCCGCCGCTGCGCAGGACCCTGCACGCGCGAGATCGATTTTCCCGGCTACACCGAGCTCGTGCGCGAGGCGACCGACTTCCTGTCCGGCCGCAGCCATCTGGTAAAGCAGGAACTGGCTCACGAGATGGAAAAGGCCTCGGTCGAGCTCGAATTCGAAACCGCCGCGCTCTACCGCGACCGCCTCGCGGCGCTGTCGGCGATCCAGTCGCAGCAAGGCATCAATCCGCGCACGGTGGAGGAAGCCGATTTGTTCGCCATCCATCAGGAGGGCGGCTATTCCTGCGTCGAGGTGTTCTTCTTCCGCACCGGCCAGAACTGGGGCAACCGCGCCTATTTCCCGCGCGCGGAGAAATCCTTCACGCCCGAAGAGGTGCTGGCCTCGTTTCTGGCGCAGTTCTACGACGACAAGCCGCCGCCGAAACTGGTCCTGCTCTCGCACGAGATCGAGGAATGCGAGCTGCTGGCCGATGCGCTTTCCGTCAAGGCCGGATCCAGGGTCGAGGTCTCCGTGCCCAAGCGCGGCGAAAAAAAGGAATTGATCGCGCACGCGCTGACCAATGCGCGCGAGGCGCTGGGGCGCAAGCTCGCCGATACCGCGACCCAAGGACGGCTGCTGCAGGGGCTGGTGACGACGCTTGGGCTATCGCATCCGCCCAAGCGGATCGAGGTCTACGACAACAGCCACATCCAGGGCAGCAATGCGGTCGGCGCCATGATCGTGGCGGGGCCGGATGGTTTCATCAAGAACCAGTACCGCAAGTTCAACATCAAGTCCGAAAGCCTGACACCGGGCGACGATTACGCGATGATGCGCGAGGTGCTGCAGCGGCGCTTCAAGCGGCTCCTGACACCCGCCGAAGGCGATGCGGCCAAAACAAAAACAGAGGCAAAAGCAGCGACGAAGGCGGAGGACGATTCGTTTCCGCAACGGCCCGATCTCGTGATCATCGACGGCGGCCGTGGCCAGCTCAACGCGGCGCGCGGGATCTTCGAGGGCCTTGGGCTCAGCCAGCTATCGTTGCTGGCGGTAGCAAAAGGTCCGGACCGCGACGCCGGCCGCGAGACCCTGTTCATGCCGGACCGCGAGGCAATCAAGTTGGAGCCGCGCGACCCGGTGCTGTATTTCATCCAGCGGCTGCGCGACGAGGCCCATCGCTTCGTGATCGGCTCGCATCGCAAGCTGCGCAAAAAGGACATCCGCGAAGCCGGTTTGCAGGAAATCCCGGGCATCGGCCCGTCACGCAAACGTGCCTTGCTGCACCATTTCGGAACGCTGAAGGAGATCGAGCGGGCCTCGATCGCCGACCTCGGCAAGGTTCCGGGCGTCAGCGCCGAAAGCGCCCGCAAGATTTTCGAGTTTTTCCACGCCCGGCCGGGTTGAAGACGGCTTTCGAGTCATATGGGCGTCGTCTGGGGTGGGTCATGTGAGCCCAACGGTTGACCTTCGCGCTTGAGCGGTATTGGTAAGACGGATGAACATCGCAACCACCCGAGGACAGCCCAAAGGCCTGTCCATCCCGAATATCCTGACCTACGCCAGGATCGCCGCCATTCCGGTGGTAGTCGGCTGCATCTATGCTCAGTCCATCATGGACGGGCCGCTGTGGCTGCGCTGGGTGGCGGTCGTCGTGTTCATCGCCGCCGGGGTCACCGACTATCTCGATGGCTATTACGCACGGATCTGGAACCAGCAATCGGCGTTCGGCCGGATGCTCGATCCGATCGCCGACAAGCTCCTGGTGGCATCCTGCCTGTTGATGCTCGCCGCCGACGGCATCATCCACGGCTGGTCGCTGTGGGCCGCCATCGTCATCCTGTGCCGCGAAATCCTGGTGTCGGGCTTGAGGGAATATCTGGCCGCGCTCCGCGTCAGCGTCCCCGTGACAAAGCTCGCCAAATGGAAAACCACGATCCAGCTGATTGCGATCGGCTTCCTGCTCGCGGGCGAAGCCGGCGATCAGGTGGTTCCGGTTGTCACCCAGATCGGGCTGTTGCTGCTATGGGTATCGGCGATTTTCACCATCTACACCGGTTATGACTATTTCCGCGCCGGCATCCATCACCTCATCAAGGAGGACGAGGGATGAAGGTGAAATATTTCGCCTGGGTGCGCGAACGCGTCGGCAAGGCCGAAGAGACTGTCGAGCCGCCGCCGAACGTG
>Ga0210406_10008583_pt1 | contig 10220 bp, 10 predicted proteins | sample IncBWC30MmetaG_FD_155454 | JGI IMG/M metagenome (GOLD analysis project Ga0210406, IMG submission 155454) | Forest soil microbial communities from Barre Woods Harvard Forest LTER site, Petersham, Massachusetts, United States - Inc-BW-C-30-M | ecosystem: Environmental > Terrestrial > Soil >... | reverse complement strand
ATCGCCGTGTTCATTCCGCTCTTCCTGATGGGCGGAATCGTTGGCCTGCTGTTCCGCGAGTTTGCCGTGACCGTCGCAGTGTCGATCGTCGTCTCCCTGATCGTATCGCTGACGCTGACGTCAATGATGTCTGCCCGCCTGCTAACGCCGGAACGCGGTAATCCAGGGTTCATGTCGAAGGCCGTCGAGCGCTTCTTCGATTGGCTAGTCGCGGTCTACGATCGGGGGTTGGTCGTCGCCCTGCGATACCGCGGGATCACGCTGACCATCATGATTCTTACTGTCTGCCTGACGATAGCGCTGTTTGTCTGGATACCGAAGGGCTTCTTCCCGCAGAAGGACACCGGTTTGATCAGAAGGGCGGGAACGAGAAAAAGCATCGGCGGATCCGCGAAGGGTCTGATCCGCAAGGGTTGACCGGGCGACGCCCCTTGCGGCCGTCCAGGTCAGCGCGCGGCGAATTCCGGCACTTTGCCATCCGCCATTTCCTTGGCAAAGGTCGCCTGCTTGGTCTTGACATAGTCCTCAGACGAGATCTGCTTGAGCCAGACCTGCTCCACACCGTGGATCAGGTAGTCTTCCGTCGCCGGCGGCCAGAAGGTCCAGGTCGTATAACCGTAGTTTCCGTTCCCGACCGCCTTGGCGAAGTTGCTGAACGTGGCGGCGAACAGCGGCGATACGTTCTTCGCGAGCCGGGCTTCGTTGATCGACGTCAAGGGCAGGTTCCAGTCGCCCGGCCAATCCTTGCTGATCCTGTCGAAGAAGGCGTCCGAATAGAGATAGTCCAGGAAATCGCAGGCCGCGTCTGGATTGGCGGAATTCTTGTTGATCGACATCGTGCTGCCGCTGCCGACGACATAGAGCGGAGAGGGCACGCCCTCGCGCAGGCTTGGAAACGGCGCGACCCCGAGTTCCTGCCCGGTCTGCTTGAATGCAGCCACCATGCTGTCGAACGAGAACGTGCCGTTCGGCGCCATGCCGGCTTCGCCCTTAGCAAGAAGCAGCGCCTGCTGGTCTCCGGTGAGCGAGAAGTAGTTCTTGCCGAACCATCCCTTCTGATACCAGTCGTTGAGCGTGTCGATCGCCTTGACGAAAACGGGGTTGGTCCAGGGGATTTCTCCCCTCAGAGCCTTGGCGACATTGTCAGGCCCGGCGTAGTGATTGAGTATCACGGATACGTGCCACTCGTTGGCCGGCCGCCAGTCGCCGTTGCCGACCGAGAACGGCGTGATGTTCTTTGCCTGCATGGCCTCCGCGAGGGCGTCGAGGTCGGCGATGGTCTTCGGCGGCTGCCAGCTGTTCTGGTCGAAAAGCGTCTTATTGTAGTAAAGGACCATGGTCTCGAAGGTGCGCGGCAGGGCGTAGTTGTGGCCTTTGTAGTCGCCCGTCTTCAGCATCGGCCGGAGAATGCGCTTATCGAGATTGTATTTCTTGATGTAGTCGTCGAGCGGCAGCAAATGACCCGACTGGACCAGAGCCAGCGTGGTGCTGGGCCCGGGGGTCATGACGATGTCCGGGCCCTTGCGGAAAGCACAGCCATGCGGATTTTCTTGTCGCCGTTTGCGCTCGCCTGAACGTCAAGCGTAAGCGGGGTCGACGGATGCGCCGCATTGAACGGCTCCACAGATCCTTCTGCAGGATGCACTGCTGCTCCGGATTGCCGCCGCGCTGATACCAGAGCGTGATCGGGCCGTCGGCCCGCGCGATTGTCGGCGCGGTCGCGGCGGCAATCAGCGTCGCGACGACCGGCGCGAGTTTGAAACTATAACTTTTCAGTCTATGACTACCCATTTTCCTCTCCCTTCGATCTCTTGTCGTCACTGGGTGCCGATCTGCTCACGCAGACTGACGTTTTACGTTTCTTCTTCGAACGGCATCTCCCGAAGCCGGACGGGGGCGTATTGACATAGCGAAACGCTGACCCAATTCACTTGGATGGCTGACCCGCGCTGATGGCGTAGGTTCCGCTGGGCCGCCTCGGCCTCTCCCGAGAAGTCGCCGACAGTATCGTGTTCATAGGGTCGGACGAAGCCAGATTCATCACCGGTTACGTCCTCAACGTCGACGGCGGTCACTTCGCCGAGCACCGCCGTCACCTATCCCCCGGAGAAGCCCGACTTTGACGCTGTCTCCGGCGCGGGCATGGGCCCAAGTCGTCGTAACCATGATCGCCGCGAGCAGGATTAGGCAAGCCGGGGCCTACATCGCTCTATCCCTCCCTGTCTGCTTAGCCAGCGTGATATGGAGAATAGTCACGGGCGTTCGCGGCGCCAAGGGCCGTCATCTTGACACTTTGGCGGCGCGCGCCCTTATGTACCTGCCGGGCCAACCCCGCGCGAGTCCGGCTATCGATCGCAGCAACGGCCTCCACAATGTGCTGGATAAGGCGCGCGACGAATATAAGTTCGTCTTCGAACATACGGCCGGTTCGATCGCGCCCAAGGCTTGTCGATTGCGGAATCAGCGCTGACAGGTATGAAGTTGCTCCCAGGCCTGATTGTCTGCGCGAATGACGATGTGGCGTTGGGCGCGCCAGTGGCTCTTAAGACCAACAACCTCGTCGGCAAAGTTGCGCTCATCGGTTTTGACGCGCTTCGCGAGGCGCTCGGAGAGGTAAAGGCCGGCAACCTGACCGCAACCATTGAGCAGAAGCCCGGCGGCCAGAGCGGCCGTACGGTCGACATACTTGTCGCGTTCCTCCGCGATGGCGAGAAGCCAACGGAACAAGTTACGGAGTTGGTGCCGATGGCGCCGCGACCACTTCACCCGCGCGCCACGCTCACCATGAAGGTCTTGGCGGCCGACCGACAGGACTGACCCGCCCCGACCGCCGCAACCACCCGCTCCCGCAGATCCAAAGAATAAGTTCGCGCCATCCATGCCGGCCTCCTTCCGGCCAGCATGTCGAATCTCACTCGCCTCTCTTGGGAATCACTCTTCCATTCAGCCAAAACCAAATTTTGTTCTAAGGCACTAAATTGTCGAGGGATTGTCGTCACTGGAAACTGAGGGCCGCGAGCTGGGGGGAGTCGAACCTCTGACCTCCGCCCTGCAAGGCACCCGCGGGCTTGACCGGTCGCAGTCCCCCGTTCCTCCGCGGCTCGTCGGCACCGTCGCGATCCACAACGACCCGCGCGGCAATTGCAGCGCCGACTTCCACCGACCGCTTCTATAGAAGCCTCGGATGGGGAGGATTCATACGAAGGTTTGCTCTCATGAAACTAACAGGGCATGTGGGTTTACCGATGTCGGATGGACTATCAGTGCGAGGAACTTAATTATCTCGTGTCTTTTATCTTCGGACCAAGGGATGGCCAAAATGGCGAAGATCATATGCGTCCTCTACGATGATCCCGTAGACGGCTATCCGAAATCCTACCCCCGCGACAGTCTCCCAAAAATCGATCAGTATCCGGGCGGCCAGACCCTGCCGACGCCGAAGGCGATCGATTTCAAACCGGGCGCGTTGCTTGGCAGCGTCTCAGGCGAGCTAGGCCTCCGCAAGTATCTTGAATCGAGCGGCCACACGTTGATTGTGACCTCTGACAAAGATGGCCCCCGATCCCGGTTTGAGCGCGAGCTCCCCGACGCGGAGGTTGTGATCTCGCAGCCCTTCTGGCCGGCTTATCTGACAGCGGAGCGTATCGCCAAGGCTAAGAAGCTGAAGCTTGCGGTCACTGCCGGCATCGGTTCCGACCACGTCGACCTTCAAGCGGCGATCGACCGCAAAATCACGGTCGCCGAGGTCACGTATAGCAATTCGATTAGCGTCGCCGAACACGTCGTGATGATGATTCTCGGGCTCGTGCGGAACTACATTCCCTCCTATCAGTGGGTGGTGAAAGGCGGCTGGAATATCGCCGACTGCGTCGAACGGTCCTATGATGTCAAGGGCATGCATGTCGGCACTGTCGCCGCCGGCCGTATCGGTCTCGCCGTGCTCCGCTGCCTGAAGCCCTTCGACATGCATCTTCATTATTACGAGCGACCTAGGCAGTTTGTCGTTGAAGAGGTTCTCCGTTTCAGGATGAAGCGGCGCGTTGATTGTCACAACGTCACAGACCTTTACCATGTCCTCGACATTCGGATGCCAAGCGAGGCCTAGCTCCTTTTCGACCGCCTCAGGGAGCTCTCTAAGATGAAGCGTGGGGCTTATCTCGTGAACACCGCCCGCGCCAAGATTTGCGATCGCGAAGCAATCGTCCGAGCCCTCGAAAGCGGTCAGCTCGCAGGCTACGCAGGCGACGTGTGGTTCCCGCAGCCCGCGCCCAAGGATCATCCCTGGCGGACCATGCCGCACCACGGCATGACGCCACATGTTTCCGGGACATCGCTGTCGGCCCAGGCTCGATATGCCGCCGGAACAAGGGAAATCCTTGAGTGCTTCTTCGAAGGGCGGCCGATCCGCAACGAATACCTCATCGTGGATGGCGGCAAGCTCGCCGGCACGGGGGCGCGCTCCTATAGTGCCGGAGACGCAACGCGCGGATCCGAGGAGGCCGCAGAATTCCAGAAGACTAACCGTCGATCTGCATGAACTGGCGATGCTCGTCGCGCGTCGCGCGGCGGGCATCCAGCCAGCGGGCGCTTCAGCTGGCGCCGGCGGCCGCGAGAGACAGGAGGATACAATGTTAAAATTGGCGCTCTTCGTCATCATCTCTACCGCGCTGATGACAGGCGTTGCAGCCGATCCGCAAAACGACGGCGGACTCGTCGCCCCGGAACTCAGCAGGCCTACGCCGGGGCAGCTTCTCAGGCAGGACTATATTGCCGGGACCGGTGCAACCGTCCCGCGGCCTGGCGTCCCGCAGGCGTCTGGTCCGACGGCGCTCGACCGCGCCATAAGGCAGGAGAACAACCGTATCGACAACAGCATCTGCGACGGTTGCTGAGACTACACGATTGTCGATGTCTCGCGCGCAGGGAGACTGGCAAAGCGCTTCTGCCAACCGAAGCGTGGAGGTTGGCATTTCTGTCCGGCCTGGCAAAAGATGTTCTACCCAGTTCCACATGATTTGTCCGGAGTCTTTCAGAAAGCGGGGATTTTTACATCATCACAGCCGCAAGGAGCGACCAGGACGAGACGGAAATCCGCCGGCGGAAGACGCAATCAGGGACGTTCGGCGCGCGACACATCGACACTTTCAACTGAAGAGAAGATCCGAACCGCACCGGAAGGGGCTGCGCGGCGAGGAGAGTATGCCGAACTCTGTCGCCGCGGCGGCATTGCCCTGTCGATGTGCTACGGTTGCTCGGAGGAACTTCCAGGAAGCCGGCAAAAGACGGCCTCTTGGCGGTATGGCGCACGCCGCGACCTTCTACGACCTGGAGGATCTCCGCCGCTAGGCGCAAGCGTTGAAAAAGGTCGTGGCCGGTCTTCGTGGCGCAATACAACCGGCGCGACACCACGGTAGCTTGGTCAATCTCACGCCGGCCTACGTCTACTTCGGACGGGCTAACTCTTTCCCCTTCACAGGAATAGGGGCGTAGCTCCAGTTCTCGTATCCGGAGGCTAGATTGAGCTACGGCTCACGTGTCCTCTTCGCGCGGATGGCCCTCGAAGGAGGCGATGAGGGAACTGATCAGAGTTGGCCCGGCGAAGGGCTTGGACAGGAAGCAAATTGCGCCGGCCTCCAGCGCTCGGGCGCGATTGGTCTCGTCGGCGAAGGCCGTGATGAATATGAACGGCACGCCGTAACCCTGTGCGCGCATCGCTGTCAGGAGCTCCAATCCGCTCATGCCCGGCATCTGCAGATCCGTGATCACGCACGACGTGCCATCCAACCCGCTTGACCCCAAGAAGTGCTCGGCGGACGAATATGCCTGGACCGCGTACCCGTGCGACCTGAGGAACTTGCTGGTCGCCGCCCGAAAAGACTCATCGTCGTCTACGACGGAAATAACTGAATGCATAGACAAATCGCCCTTCCTGAGGCGAGAGTCAGGGCTCGCCCAGCATAGCTGCTCCGTCCAAAAATATGCTGCGAATCAGCATTTTAAAATCATACTTAGGTTTGCGCGACTGCGCTTCGCATGAAGTACATGCAAGCCGAGGGCGAGGCGGATCAACCTGCCTCAGAATCGCATTCCCGCCGATAGCGACGGAGAGCCCGACAGGACCGCGCCAACATAGATTCGCAGCGGCGCAGCCAAGATCCAATTTACCAGCAAGCGCGCTAGCCCACGTCCTGCGGTCAATAGCAGGTGGGTGTTGCTGTGAACGCGCAAGGATTGAGAACAATCTCCGTCTCCCCGCGGTACGACCTTGCCCGGCCGGAGAAAGGTTCAGGATTTTCGGGTTGATAGCGGTCAACACTTAACTCAATCCTAACCGTTGCAAACAACGGAAGGCTTGTCGCCCGTAGGCGCCGGTGTGGGCCTAATCTCGAATGCAGATGGAGGTGATCGCTTCTGGCTTTGCGATGCGTTCGCGCCAAGCGTTTGACAGCCAGTTGCCGCGCATGAACTGCCAGATATTTTCTTGCGGGTTCAATTCTGGGGCGCGCGATGCAGGAAGATCGGCGTGATGTTGCGGGGCATGTCGAGCTGGGCGGTGGTGTGCCATCCGGCGCGGTCGAGCAGCAGCATGGCATGGGTGCCCTCGGTGACGTGGCGGGAGATTTCCTCGAGATGGACTCGCATGGCCTCGGTGTTGGCGACGGGCGGCGCGAGCGCGGCCCCGACGCCTCGGGCGGCGCAAATGGCGCCAAAGAGGTACGCGCTTTCGTAGCGCTGATCGTCGGGTTGCCAGCCGCGGCTATTGCTTCGTTGCAGAAATCACTACTCCCGTCGGCGAAGACGGGACCTCTTCCGATTCAGGTTCTGCGTCGATTGCGCAGCGCCGACGTTTGGGCCCCGATTTTGCCGCCTTCGACCAACGTGCCAAAGCCGGTTTCCGAACTGATCGGCCGCGACCTTGAGCCGAACGAGATCCTTGATCTCAGCGCCTTCCGCCTCGTCGCCCTGGTCGGTGCCGGGGGCATCGGCAAGACGCGCCTCGGCATTGAAGTCGCCCGGCGTCTGATTTCCGAGATTTGGCGATGGAGTTTAGCTCTTAATCTGGCGCCACGCCTAGATCTCGACCTCGCGTCCGATCTCGACCACTTGGTCGTGGGGCAAGTGGAGATAGTCGCTCATCCGGGCGGCGTTGCGACCCATCGTGGCGAACAAGGCCTCCTGCCAGTGTGGAATACCCTTGCCTTCCTTGGCGGGAACGATTGTCACGGAGCCGACGTAATAGCTCACGTCGTCAACGTCGATCTCCGCCCCTTTCGCCCTGCAGCTGGCCAGAATCTCGGGAATATCAAGGTGCTCCATGAAACCGACCTTCACTTCAGCGCGCCAGAAATGGTCGTCTTCACGTTTGAGCGTCAACCGTTCGTCCGGATCGACCCGGGGAGTCGAGAGCGCGGTCATCGTCAGCGCCAGCATGTGTTCGTGCAGCGAGCCGTTGTGGCGCACGTACCACGACATGGTCGGGGGAACCTGATCCTTGGATCGTGTGAAGAACACGGCGGAGCCCGGCACGCGCGCGATCTTCCCCGAGTTCAGCTGCTGGATCCGCTCCGAAATCGGCGTCACCTCCGACTCCACACTCTTCTCGACCGCGCCGCGATGCCAGATCCACATCACCCCATAGACGATGGCGGCGAGCAGCAGCGGGACCCAGCCGCCATGCAACACCTTGGCCATGTTGGCGGCGAAGAAGCTGCCGTCGATGAGGATGAACAGAGCCGCGACCGCGCCCGCCGCCCAGATCGACCAATTCCAGACCTCTCGCATCGCGATGAAGAGCAGCACGCTCGTCATCAGCATCGTCGCGGAAACCGCGATGCCGTAGGCCGCGGCAAGGTTGTCGGACTTGCCGAAGCCGATCGTGAGGCCGAGCGTCACGATCAGGAGCCAGTTCACTGTTCCGACATAGATCTGGCCGTAGCCCTCGTCGGACGTCTGCTTGATGGTCATGTGCGGCAGCCAGCCGAGCTGGATCGCCTGGCGGGTCATCGAATAGGCGCCGGTGACGATCGACTGGCTGGCGATCACTGTCGCGACCGTCGCCACCACGATCAGTGGCGTCAGCAGAGTGCCAGGGCAGAGGCGGTAGAAGATATTGCCGTCGGTCGGCGCGCCCGCAAGCACGATCGCCGCCTGGCCGGCATAATTGAGGATAAGAGATGGAAAGACGATAAAGTTCCACGCCAGCCGGATCGGCCGCGGGCCGAGATGGCCTATATAGAGCGCCTCGGACCCGGTCACGCAGAGGAAGACGCCTCCGAGCACGAGAAAGCCCTGAAAGCTGCAGCTCATCAAATAGTCGAGGCCCGTAGAGCGGGTTGATGGCCACCCAGATGTTCGGATGCTGCAAGATCCCATAGACTCCGAGGGCGGCGATTATCAGGAACCAGCCAGCATGATGAGTCCGAAGGCGCGGCCGATCCTTGCAGTGCCGAGCGGCTGGAGGGCGAACAGCGGGATCAGGATGACGGTCGCCGCGGGCAACACATAGGTCCGCAAGGTCGGCGCAATCTGCTCCACGCCTTCGACAGCCGACAGGACCGAGATCGCCGGGGTGATCGCCCCGTCGCCGTAAATAAGTGCCGCGCCGAATAGGCCCACCGCGATTATGATCGGCCGCTGATGCCTCTTGACGCCGAGCAGCGTCGTCAACGCGATGATGCCGCCTTCGCCGTCATTGTCCATGCGCATCGCGAAGTCGACGTATTTGACCGTCGTGATGAGAAAGAGCGTCCAGAGAATCAGCGACGCCGCGCCGAGCACTGCGGCCGGGTCTGGATGTGCCCCGGTGTAGTCGAGCACGGTTTTGCGCGTATAAAGCGGGCTCGTGCCGATATCGCCGAACACCACGCCAAGCGCCATGAGAGCTGAGAGGGTGAGGAGTCCGTTCGATTGCGTCGGTGCGCCGGCAGTCTGGCTCGACACTTCGCTCTCCCCGGATGTCCGCGTCTCTGCCCGAGCCATTGCCTTGCGCATTGAAGCGCCAAGCTGCGGCTGGCTCGGCGCGCAATCTTGATAGGGACACGATCCGCGAACTCCATCAGGGCCAGCGGCCATATGCGCCGCACGAACGGGCTGGACATATGACTGCACCCGATCAGGTCGCCAAAACGATCCTCAACCCCTTGCGCGGGGGCCGTCCACATATGATTTCTGCTCCGCGCGAAACTCGGCGGTTTTCCAGACGAGAGTTGTTTTCGCAGTACCCCACCCAGCTACTGAACGCGGCCAAGTATTTGAGTTCAAGCTCAATCACGTTGTCAAGGTCGCGGACGGCATAGAGTTATATATTTATTAGTCAGGACTAATTGGGTTCAGGCGGACGTCGCAACACCAACGAAGGTTGATAATCGTGCCTAAGCTGCAGGAAGTCTGCCGATATATCTGATTAAAGAACGCGGGTCCATTTTGGGTTACGATTGATTTGTTCTTCAAGGACGAAACCTTATATCGCACCTATTCCTCCTGTCCCGCGGTCTCAGCGGAACTCTTCCATAGACACTGCGGTCAAGCAATCAGATGTGAAAGTTTTCCGCATCGACAGCCTTAACACCATCAAGATCTTCCTACCCGCGAGCTCATCCCCAGGGCTGGCGAGGTGCGCGCGATATGCACTCAGGTCAGCAATGCTATCGGCTTCTGAACGTTGAGTTGAGCCTGCGATACTGAGGTCCGCTAGTGGCATTTTTCGTAGCACGGTTTCGTATGAAGCCTGAAAGTCTCTTAACAGAAGGCTGAGCTCCGATTGGCCGCCGCGCCATGTTGGGTTACCGTAAGCGAGCCGGTCGGGGGGCGTGCAATCAAAGAGGAGCCCTCGATGTTGTCTAAGTCGCCACGGTCGTCCAGTGCGCGTTGCTTGCCCCTCAATCTCATTGTCATGGGGCTGAATATCGCCTCGCCCTCTTTGGCCGCCGTGGCCGGCCCTAGCGCGCATCAGCTTGAAGAGGACTCGGATTTCGTGCGCGCGGTGCGGGCGATCGTCCAGAAATGTCGGGTGAACGTTGACGTCGCGACGGTCTATTGCTGACGGGGCGAGGTTGCATACTTACACCAGGTTTGAATTAGGCGCGCAGCGCGGCGCGTTGTTGGGGTGTCAGGGCAGTGTCATGTCTGGACGGCGCCCGCTGATCAAGGGCTATTTTTGGCGTTGCGCGGGTCGTGGGTGCGGTCATGTCTTCGGCCTTCTTTTGCGGAGAATAGGATCC
>Ga0210406_10008582_pt1 | contig 10221 bp, 10 predicted proteins | sample IncBWC30MmetaG_FD_155454 | JGI IMG/M metagenome (GOLD analysis project Ga0210406, IMG submission 155454) | Forest soil microbial communities from Barre Woods Harvard Forest LTER site, Petersham, Massachusetts, United States - Inc-BW-C-30-M | ecosystem: Environmental > Terrestrial > Soil >... | reverse complement strand
TGCTGTTGGCTGTCTCGGCAACAGTGCTGGCGGGACTTTATCCCACCTGGCGGGCGGCGCATGTGCAGCCTGCGTGGCAGCTCAAAGCGCAGTAGGTACATCATGGAAGTGCGTCCGATATTATCCGCCATGCGCCGCAATAAATTCGGCGCATTCCTCATCGCCACCCAGATGGCGGTTACTTTGGCGTTTCTGACTAACGCGTTGACGCTGGTCGAGCAGCGCATGGCGTGGAGCGGCAGGCCAACGGGAATCGAAGAAGCCGACATCTTCGTGATGCAAAGCGAAACGGCGGATCACCCTGACGATCTGGCTGCGCGTCTGGCCAGAGATCTCGACGCATTGCGGGCGCTGCCCGGTGTGGCGGACGCCTACGCCACGAACATGTTCCCCCTGGAAGGCGGAGGATGGACCGAGACTGTCAATTTAACGCCCGATCAAAAAACTCCCACGGCGTTTGCCGCGCACTACATGGGAGACGAGCACGCCTTGCACACCATGGGTCTGAAGCTCATCGCCGGCCGCAATTTTTCGACCGCTGAAGTCGCGAATCGCACGGACAACGAGGTACCGCCGACCAGCGGCTATATCGTGACGAAAGCGCTCGCCGCCAAACTCTTTCCCAATGGCGACGCCCTTGGCAAGGCCATCTTCGTCGAGACCAGCAAACCTGTACCCATCATCGGCGTCGTGGATCGCTTGCAAGGCCCATTCACCGTTGCCACCGGGTTGTACAGCACGTTTGCCGAAAATTCAGTCCTATCGCCATATCGGTTGATCGGCGACACCAATGTGTACATGGTGCGCGCGCAGCCGGGACGACGTGATGCCGTCATGAAGGCGGCGGAAGCCAAGCTCTTCGCCATCGACGACAATCGAATCCTCAAATCAAGATCCATGGAGCAAGTGCGCGCCGATGCGTACCGCGGGGATCACGGCCTCATCGTGCTGTTAGGGGCGATTTGCACCGCCTTGCTCGTCGTGACCGCATTTGGAATCATTGGCCTGACGAGCTACTGGGTTGCCCAGCGCCGGCAGCAGATTGGCATTCGCCGGGCGCTCGGCGCCACGCGCCAGGCGATCGTGCGCTATTTTCAAACCGAGAATTTCATGATTGCCGCCGCCGGTGCCGCGATCGGCATTGCCTTCGCCATCGCGCTGAATCTGTGGATGGTGCGTAGCTTTGAAATGGTGCGCATGGACAACAGCCGCGCCATTGCCGGCGCCATCGTCATTCTGCTGCTCGGTCAGTTCGCGGTGCTGTGGCCGGCGCTGCGGGCGGCATCCATTCCTCCCGCCCTGGCGACCCGCGGCGGCTGATCTGCGAGCGCCTGATGTGATTCCGCGCCGCACCCGCTAACATGCCCGCATGCGCACCGTGCTCGTCATCGATGATAACCCGGCAGTGGCCCAGGCGCTGTCGCTGCTGTTTGGATTGCATGACATTCGAACGCTGACAGCCGTCACGCCGCAGAAGGGCTTGGGCGTGTTGGCACACGAACGCGTCGATCTCGTCATTGCCGACATGAATTTCAGCGCCGATACGACCTCCGGAGAGGAGGGTGCGGTCCTGTTCCGCGCGCTGCGGACTCAGCAGCCGGATTTGCCCGTGGTCTTGCTGACCGCCTGGACTCACTTGGAATCCGCCGTGCAACTGGTGAAAGCCGGGGCGGCGGACTACATCGGCAAGCCCTGGGACAATGACAAGCTGCTGGCGACGGTTGAGAATTTGCTCGAGCTGGCCGAAACGACGCGTGAGCGCCAACGGCTGCAGGACGAGCAGCGCCGTCGACGCGAGCGGTTGGCCGAACAGTACGAGCTGTGCAACATCGTTTTCGCCTCGGATGCGATGGAGCGGGTCGTTGAGCTTGCCTGCCGCGTGGCGCGGGCGGATGTTCGCGTCCTCATCACCGGGCCCAATGGCGCCGGAAAGGAGCGCATAGCGCAGATCGTGCACGCGAATTCTGCGCTTCATGCCGGTCCCTTCGTTGCCGTGAATTGCGGAGCGATTCCCTCCGAACTGATCGAGGCGGAATTGTTCGGCGCGGAGGCGGGAGCCTATACCGGCGCCAACCGGGCGCGCACGGGCCGTTTCGAGGCGGCGAACGGCGGGACTTTGTTCCTCGACGAGATCGGCGATTTACCGCTGGCGGGCCAGGTAAAGTTGCTGCGGGTACTGGAGACCGGTCAGTATGAAATGCTGGGCTCGAGCAAAACGCGCACCGCCCAGGTACGGATTTTGAGTGCCACCAATGCGGATCTGCCGGCCCTGATTCGTGAAGGCCGCTTCCGCGAAGACTTGTATTACCGGCTCAATGTCATCGATATTGCGGTACCCGCGCTGGCGGAGCGACCGGCGGATATTTTGCCGCTCGCGCGCCATTTTCTCGGCGAGAGTTTGCAGTTGAGTGAGGATGCGGCAACGGCCCTGCTGGGGCATGACTGGCCGGGCAACGTGCGCGAGCTGCGCAATTCGATCGAGCGCGCCAAGCTCTTGGCGCGCGACAGCGTCGTGGTCGCGGCGGACCTGAATCTGCCGGCCGCATCGCGCATCGCGCCGCGCGAATCCGAACATTTCAGTAAAGAGGTGCTGGAGGCCAGCTTGCGCGAGGCCGGCGGGAACATCAGCCGCGCGGCGCAGAGTCTGGGCCTGTCGCGCCAGGCTTTATACCGCCGTTTGGAGCGGTTCAATCTGCGTCCCGCCAGCGGTACCTGACCGGACTCGCCGTGAGCCTCAAGCTCAAGCTCGCGCTGCTGCTGATCGTCATCGTAGGCGTGACGGCTGCGGCCAGCGCCTTGACTGCGCAGTGGTTCAGCAGTGCGCTCCTTGGCTGGCTGCTGATCGTCGGTGCCGCGCTGCTGCCCGTGCTCTGGCTCTCCTCGCGTGTCATGCGTCCGATCCAGCAGATGCTGCGCGCGCTCTCGGGCACCGTAGCCAGCTATCGGGAAGGGGATTTCAGTTTGTCCTTGGTTGCAGATCGCGACGATGAGCTTGGTGAACTGATGACGGCGCATAACGAGCTGGCGGCGGCGCTGCGAGAGCAGCGCGCGCATCTGGTGCAGCGAGAGCTGTTGCTGGACACGGTGATGCAGAATTCGCCGGTGGCCCTGGTGCTGGTCGATGCCAACGACCGCATCGCCTATGCCAACATCGCGGCGCGGCATTTGTTGAGCGAGGGGCGCAGTCTTCAAGGCTCGAGATTCAAGGATGCATTGACTCAGGCTCCGGTGGCGCTGCGGGGCGCCGCCGCGAACTTGAACGACAGCTTGTTTTCCACGGAGATCGAAGGAGTCGAGGAGACATTTCATTTGTCGCAGCGCTCGTTTATCTTGCAGGGGCGCACGTTTCGGCTGTATCTGCTGAAATTGCTGACGCGAGAGCTGTCGCGCCAGGAAGTATCGACCTGGAAAAAGCTCATTCGCGTATTGAGTCACGAGTTGAATAATTCATTGGGGCCGCTGTCCTCTCTCGCGCACTCCGGCGCCGAAATTGCGCGGCGCGGGGATCACGCGTCATTGCCGGCGGTTTTCTCGGCCATTGCGGAACGCGCCGCGCACCTGCATCAATTTGTGAGCGGCTATGCAACCTTCGCCAAGCTGCCGGCCCCGCGGCCGGAGAGCGTGCACTGGGAGCAGTTTGTGGCGGACCTGAAGGGCCAGCAGTCATTTACGCTTGCCTCACCGCTGCCGAAATCGCCGGGCTGGTTCGACCGCGTGCAAGTCGAGCAGGCGCTCATTAATCTGCTCAAGAACGCGCATGAAGCAGGCGGCGACTCGGCCGGTGTGGAGCTCTCGATCGTCTGCGACGGCGGCGATCAACGCATCGAAGTGCGCGATCGAGGATCGGGCATGAGTCAGACCGTGCTGGCGCAGGCGTTGCTGCCTTTTTATTCGACCAAGCGCAGCGGGACGGGGTTGGGCCTGGCGCTCGCCCGCGAGATTGCGGAAGCGCACGGCGGCCGGATTCAATTGGCCAATCGCGAAGGCGGAGGATTGACCGTCGCACTGGACTTTCCGAGGAGCCTGGGATGAGCGGTGTCATCTATGTCGTGCGGCACGGTCAGGCGGCTTTCGGTACCGAGCACTATGATCGTCTGACCGAGATCGGGTTTACGCAGGCTCGGCTTCTCGGCGGCTATTTTGCCCGGCGCAATATTCGCTTCGATGCGGTGTTCACCGGTACGCTGCGGCGACAGACGGAAACCGCGCAGGGGATTTTCGAGGGCCATCCTGAACTCGGGTCGCGTCCCCCGCAAGAGACTTTTCCGGCTCTGGACGAATACAAACCCGAAGCGGTCATGATGGCGTTCACCGGTAATTTTCCGGCGCCGGCGCTTGCCGCCGCAAGGCGCGATCCGGTCGTCGTGCGCGAACACTTTCGCGTGTTGCGGGATGCACTGCTCGCCTGGGCTGAAGACCGCACCCAGCCGGAAGGCATGCCGGTCTGGCAAGCCTTCCAGGATGGCGCGGTGGCGGCGGTCATTGAGGCTCGCCGGCGATTTCCCGACGGCAATGTCCTCATAGTCAGCTCGGGCGGTCCCGTCGCCGCCATCGTGGCAGCCGCACTCAACGCGCCTCCCGCGACCGCCGTCGAATTGAATCTGCGCATTCGCAACAGCTCGCTCACCGAGTTCGCTTCGACACCGCGGCGCCACCATCTGGTCAGCTTCAATGGCCTGCCCCATCTCGATACGAACCCGGATCAAACGCTGATCACCTACGCGTAAGGCTGCGCTGCCCTAGTCGAAATCCGTCGGCAGGTCCGGGTGCTCGCCATGGTGAAACATTCTGTCGATCTGCGCCGCGGTGGTCCGGCCCAGGGACAGCGGCGGCAATTCGTTGCGGCCAAAGAAAGCCACTTCGCTGGTCTCGTCGCTGGCGCGCGCCTCGCCGCCGGTGATTTCGCAGATGAAGAACATCTTGTAAATCGAGTCGATATGGTGCGGCGGATGTCCGCTGCGTTGGTAATCGTAAACGGCCGCAATCTTCAAGGCCCGGGCCTTGAATCCCGATTCCTCGGCAATTTCTCTGACGACGCATTCGCCGGCCGATTGATTGACGTCCGCCCAACCGCCGGGGAGCGTCCATTTTCCATCGCTGATTTCGCGGACCATGAGCACGCGGCCGGCAACGAACGCGGCACCGCGAACATCCACCTTCGGTGTCGCGTAGCCCTTCTCCTGGCGCAGCAGCTCGAGAATCGATTCATGTTCGCTGGAAGAACCCTGTGCCATCAGCTGCGCAGCCAGTTCGCGCAGCCTCTGGTAGCGCTGATGATCGAAGCCATCTGCATTAAATGCCAGGCCCGTTTGGGCGATGGCGCGCACTTCACGTGCTATGGTCAACCACTGCGGCTCCTGCGGCATCCTGAAATCGCCGGAATTTTCAGCGCGGTGCGAAGAATTCGGTGTAGGTCAGGATGCTTTCCTCATTGAGCTGCACGATATCGGCGAGTTCGGTCGGAACCGTCACTCCCGTGACCTTGGAGTAGATGTCCGCGCGCCAATGCGCGACCGCCCGCGGCCATTCAACCGTCAGGCTCAGCAGCTGATAGTTGCTGATGCGAAAAACCTTCACCATCATCGCGAGCCAGGGCCGGAATTCGGCGAGGTTGTTGGCCCGAATGGCGATCGACTTATCGGCGCTCGCCCCGAGGATCTCGAATCGGCCATCGTCGGCGAAAACGCGGCACATTCCCGTAAGATCGCCGGCGACGCGTGCCGCGTGCAGCTGCTGAATCAATCGCTCCGCAACGATGCGCTCGGACACGTTCGTTTCTCCCTAAAAGTTAGCCCAGCGCTGCGCGAATTTCGCCGCCGATCTGCTCGAATGCCGTGCGCGCATAGGGAATCACGGCTCCCAAACCATAGAAAAGATGAATCATACCTGGATGGCAAGTGTAGGACACTTCATTGCGCGCTTGGGTTAGGCGCTCGAAATAATTCCGCCCCTCATCGCGCAACGGATCGAATTCCGCCGTATGGATCAGGGTTGGCGGCATACCCGTCAGGTCCTGCGCGAGCAGCGGGGAAATCAACGGATTCACAGGGTCCATGCCTTTGGGCACGTAGTGCATGAGATCATGATCCAACGTGGCCTGATCGACGAGATAACCGCTCGACAATTCGAGTTTCGACGGCGTCGAACGGCTGTAATCGAGGATCGGGCAGATGAGCAGTTGCAGCGCGAGTGGTGGGCGGCCGCCTGCCCGAGCCGCCGCCTGGCACGTGGCCGTCGCCAGCGTGGCACCGGCGGAGTCGCCGCAAATACCAAGGCGCTTAGCGTCGATTCCGAAATCAGGAGCGTGCCCGCTGATATACCGGACTGCAGCCATGGCGTCTTCCAAGGCGGCGGGAAAGGGATGCTCGGGAGCGAGCCGGTAGTCCACCGAGAGCACCCGCACTGCTCCGGCATGTGCCAGCGCGCGCGCAATCGAATCATGCGTGTCCAGGGTGCCGGCGACCAAACCGCCGCCATGAAAATAAATGAGCCCGGGCAATACCTCGGCGTGAAGCGGCGAATAGAGCCGCATCCGCACAGCACCGCCCGGCCCCGGCAGAGTTCGCTCTTCCACCCGGTCAACCGCGACTTCAGGTCCCGCAAATTTCATGAGAGCCGCAAGCCCTGTGCGCCGCTCCGCAACCGTTGCCTGCCGAGCATCCGGCGGATTGCCCGCCGCAAGCAGGTTCAAGAAGCGCTTGACGCGTGGGTCGAGAGGCATCAGCGCCCGAATAAATTTACAGAGCCAATGCTTGCCGGGTCGCCGCAGGCCACTTCTTGAGGTCCAGGCCGTGATTTGCGAACAATGCGACGGCGAGCCGATCGATCCCAAAGGCGACGCAGCTGGTATGTGCCAACTCGCCTTTCTCGTCGTGGATCCCCCACACCTGTCCGAAATGCTCGCGGTGGTAGTTGAAGCTCATGCACGCGGTGGGCGATGCGCTCGGATAGTAAGGAATCAAGAGCTCGAATTTCAAAGCCTGCTGGCGCTGACTCACCGCCATGACCTGGCCCACTCTGCCGAAGAACGGGTCGTTGGCGACATCCATCGTATGCGGCAGACCGAGCTCGGCGGCCAACAGCGGCGCTTTCGCCATCCATTTCTCGCGGAACTGCACGATCTCGTCGGGCGCGCCAATTCGCACGAATTCGCGCATGCGGAAGGATTGCAGCCGATCGAGGCTCAAGGACGGCTCATGCCTGAACACGTCGGCCTCGATATCGAACAGCAGTCCACCGGTCGGCAACTTGCCGCGCGCCGCCGCGATCGGATACACCGGATAGCAAGCCGCGGGCGATAGCACCAGATCCGAGGAAGTGAGCGAGGTGGTCCAGTCACCGCCGTTGTCGGCGCTTTTTTCGACAGCGGCGCGGATGGAGGCTTCGGAACCATGCAATGCGCAGACGCAACCGAGCAGATTGGGGAAACTCTTCAGATAACCGGATTTCTCGAGCTGCATACGGCTCATCACCGGAGGAAATCGCATGATTTCCGCCTGCGGATCGCGCTGCCGGGTGATGTACTGTTCGAGTCGCTCGACCAGATCTACATACAGTGCCGTGCGTGCGTAGACCCCGTCCACGCCCATCGGCCTGAAAAGCTGATCGGCAAGGTGCGCAAGCGGATAGGGCGCGGTGGTATCGGGCGACAAGGTGGGATCAGCCACTGATCGACGTGGGCAGCGGCGTCATCAGCGACGTCGTGGCGAGATTCGTCAGAATGCGGTCATTGCTGATCATGATTGGTGCCGAGAGCACATCGCGCAGCAGCCGGCCGATGGTGAATTCCGTGTCGTTGCGATAGCCCGACAGTCCGCAGGCACGCAGCGAGGTCATCACGGTAGTCACTGCAAGCTCGGACACCTGCACCTTGGTCAAGGTAATCATCGCCTGAAATTCCAAGGAAGCGATCGCCTTGTCATCGGACATGATCGCCTCGTAGCTGCGCAGGCTGGCGGACAGCACGCCGCGAAGCGTGCGCAATGTGGATACGGCCTGCGTGAAATGCGCCGCGCCGGGCGGCATTTGGCCATTCGATTGGCGTACCACGTGACGCACGAAGGCCTGTGCCTTGGCGGTGGCGGCGGCGGCGATTCCCGCCCAAACTGAACCCCACAGCAAGTGCGCAAACGGCACCATGGTTTGCGCATGAATTCTTTCGTAGGGCTCCGGCAAGATCTGTCCGGCAGCGGCCCGGGCGCGCAGCGTGAAACCTTCGCTGTGCGTACCGCGCATGCCCAAGGTGTCCCACACCTGCAATCGCTCGAGGGTGTAGTCCGCTTTCAGCAGCACCAATAGAACCTGGTCATTACCCGCGGCGTCGGCGGCGCGCCGGGCGGTCGTCACGATGCCATCCGCCTCCACTGCATAGGAGATGACCGTGGCCTTGCGTTCGAGGGTGATCTGCGCCCCATCGTGCTCGACGGCGGCCTCGCTGGAACGGACGTTGCCGCCGGCCTGACCCTCGGTGGTCGAGGATGCCATGAGCAATTGCTCGCCAACGATGCGGCGTAAAATGCGCTCATGGGGTGCATTGTTTTTGAAGTGGCGCACGATGCACGCCATCTTGATTTGATGCATTGCGTAAATCAGGCCGGTCGAAGAACATGATTGGCCCAGGATGTAGCAAACATCGGCGATTTCCGCGATGGTGGCGCCTTCGCCGTCCAAGGACTGCGGAACCTGAATGCCGAGGAGGCGCTGCTTGCGCAACTCCGCGAAGGCTTCGCTGGGGAACCGAGCTTCCGCATCGACCGCCGCGGCATTGGCTTTGGCAATGTCGGCAGCCGCACGCGCCCGTGCCGTCAGGTCGCTTTGCCGGGCACTGGGAATGCGGGTACCGGGCAGCCGGTGAGTCTCTATTGCCATTTCAAAAGCCTCAAGGGCCTGTAACCGGCCGATTATGCGGGCCCCGCCCCACCGGGACAATAACGCGGAGGGAATTATATCGTTACTTAGAGACGCTACACTCATTTTACAAACATATGTAAAACCTGCGTCGTATTCCGTATCCTGCGCTACACGGTATGATCCGGCCCTGGTTTCTTCGGGAGAAGCATCGAGTGGATTCGCAGGCGAAGGAGGGGGTGAGCGACCGGCTAATTTCGCTCGTCAGGGCGGTATTGGGGGCAGGCAGCGTCGTTCCAACGCCGTTTCCGCTGGATGCTCAACTGAGCGATTTAGGGATTAGTTCACTGAAAATGGTGAACCTGATGCTGGCTGTGGAGGTGGAATTCGACATCGCCATCGCACAGGGGGACATCACGCCGGAGAATTTCCACTCGCTGCAGTCCATCGAGGCGCTGGTCGACCGTACCTTGTCGCTACGCGCTTAAAGGCCTGAAGGCTTTAAGGACTCTCATTGAGCGCTGCGATCAGCGCATTCACATCTTCCGTCCCGGTCTCGCCATTCGTCGCGCATATGCGCACCACGTCCCGGCCCTCGAACAGAGTGGGCGCGACCCAGGCTCGACCGGAGGCCACCACTCGACGCACCAGGGCGCGCACGTCGCCGAAGCCGGCAGGGGGTAGGGCGTTGAGGACCGCCAGGGGCGAATCGTTGGCAATTTTCCAGCCTAAGGCAAGCAGCCCTTCCTCGATGCGTTCGATGACTTCCACGCCGCGCTCCACGTGTGCGCCCAAGCCCTCCCAACCGGCCGCCGTCAACGCGAGGAACAAGCGCAGACCTAAGAATCGCCGCGACCACTGCACGCTGTTCAAATACGGATCCACGCCCGAGACGCTCGACGGCATGAAGCTGGTCGAGGCGTGAAAAGCCTCGGACAACAGGTCGCCGCGCGTGGTTAAGAAAATGGCGCATCCCATGGTCGTCGCCAGCCATTTGTGAGCGTCGATGGTAATCGAGTCGGCGCGTTCGATGCCGTCGAGCACGCCGCGCAGGCGATTCGAGGCGAGCGCGGCCCCGCCCCAGGCAGCGTCGATGTGCAACCACAGGTCCTGCTGTTCAGCGATGTCCGCGCACGCATGCAGGGGATCGATCATCCCGCCGCCGGTGGTTCCGGCCGTGGCGACCACCATCAGCGGAACGGCTCCCGCCGCGCGGTCCTCATCGATCGCCCGCAGAAGTGCCCGCGGATCCATCCGCCCGCACCCGTCCGTATCGACAAGGCGCAACGCCGCGCGTCCCACGCCCGCTTGATGCGCGATTTTCAGCCACGCGATGTGGCAGTCGCGCGATGTATAGAATTTTACCGGCCCCGC
>Ga0210406_10008581_pt1 | contig 10221 bp, 5 predicted proteins | sample IncBWC30MmetaG_FD_155454 | JGI IMG/M metagenome (GOLD analysis project Ga0210406, IMG submission 155454) | Forest soil microbial communities from Barre Woods Harvard Forest LTER site, Petersham, Massachusetts, United States - Inc-BW-C-30-M | ecosystem: Environmental > Terrestrial > Soil >... | reverse complement strand
GCCCAGCGACTTGAACGCTTCGCTTGTTGTTGACCGTGACAACGGAAGGTCGTCAACCAAGCGAAGCTCTTCCGGGAGGAGATCGCCAGCGGTGTGAAGCGCACTAAAGACCATGAGCAGAATTTGGTTCTGACAGCACTACGGAAAGATTTGGAAACCATGTGGCCCCGCGTGCAACAAGTGATTCGGCAAGCCAAGGCTCGCGTGCTGGGTGGAAACGTCCATGTAGCGGGGAAACTGGTGAGTGTGTTTGAACCAAGTACGGAAGTGATCCGTAAGGGGAAAGCCAGCAAGCCGACCGAATTTGGAAAGATGGTTAAGGTTCAAGAAGCGGAGAACCAAATCATCACCCACTACGAGGTGTTCGAGAAACGGCCCAATGATGCGGACCTGCTGCTGCCGGCAGTGCGCAAGCATGAGGAGCAATTCGGGCGTGTTCCACACCTGGTCGCCGGTGACGCAGGGTTCTACTCTGCGGGTAACGAGGCCGAGCTGCAAGACATGGGCGTGAGGCAAATTTCGGTTCCGAACCGCTCCACGAAGAGTCCCGAACGACGACGACATCAGAAGAAACGATCCTTCCGCAGAGGCCAGAAGTGGCGAACCGGGGCAGAAGGTCGCATCAGCGTGCTCAAATGGCGCCATGGACTGAATCGCTGTCGTTATCGCGGAGATGCTGGCATGCATCGGTGGATGGGCCTGGGGGTGATTGCAGACAATCTGATCAATAGCGGTCGATTCCTGGCAGTAACGAACAACGGATAGAGATCAAGCCGCGAGCGGCGATCACCAAAAGGGAAAGAGAAAAGATGGAGATAAAATGGTAGCCCGCAAGGCACCCACGGGCTGGGTTCAAGGAATTGCTATTTCTCGATCCCTATTTTTGCGCCGAAAAGTAGGTAGACCAGTTCCCGGTCTCATTGATCCGTAGGCACGGAACTGGAACGGGCCAGTACAAGGAGGAACACGATGGTGGACGTATTTGGGGCAACCTCAACAACAGAAGAGGTTTTGTCCGGTGTAAATCTGCACGGCAAACGGATCCTCGTCACGGGCGTTTCTGCGGGGATTGGTGTGGAAACTGCGCGGTCTTTTGCTGCGCACGGCGCTCAGGTTGTGGGCGCGGCGCGGAATTTGGCCAAGGCCAAAACGGCAACTGCACAAGTGCTGAAGGAGGGTACGTTCAATGTTGGTAGCTTCGAGCTGATTGAGCTCGATCTCGCCGATCTTAAGAGCGTTCGACGCTGCGCCGATGCCCTCCTCGCAAAGGGTGAACCCTTCGACGTGGTCATTGCTAATGCAGGAGTGATGGCCACGCCGTTTGGTCATACGGCGGACGGCTTTGAAATGCAGTTCGGCACCAATCATCTGGGGCACTTCGTGCTCATCAACCGTATCGCGCCACTTATCCGCAAGGGAGGGCGTCTGATCAATCTCGCGTCTGCCGGGCACCGCTTCTCCAACGTCGACCTTGAAGATCCCAACTTTATGAGGACGCCTTACGAATCCTTCGTTGCCTACGGCCGATCCAAGACTGCGAATATCCTCTTCGCCGTTGCTTTCGACAGGCGTCATCGAGGTAATGGCATACGCGCCGCGGCGGTACATCCAGGAGGCATCCAGACGGAGCTGGACCGCCATCTGGACCCCGTCCACATCCAGAAGACGATCGAGCAGATGAATAAGCAGCTTGCGTCCGAGGGCAAAGCACCCTTCCAGTTGAAGACTATCCCTCAAGGAGCCGCAACTTCGGTGTGGGCCGCTGTAGTTGCTCCGGCTGATGAAGTCGGCGGACAGTATTGCGAGAACTGCCATGTAGGCAAAGTAGTTCCAGATGATGTGACTATCACCGCGGTCAGCGAAGGTGTGCGCAGTTATGCGCTCGACCCGAAAAACGCCGAGGCACTCTGGAAGAAAAGCGAAGAAATGGTGGTAGAGTCTTTTTAGACGTCGGATTTCAGCTCCGGAATAAGAAGTTGGCCATCGTCACGAAGTGAAGGAAAGAAGAAATAGTAATGCCTGTTTTCGTTACAGGTCCCGCGTCCGACCTCAATCAAAACTCAATCGACTGGCAGAAAACATTGCTAAATGATGGGAACTGACGAGGGCTTAAGTGCGTTTGTTTTCAGTATAGGTCCTTTGTTTGCAAGCAGGTTAGGGAGCGATTACGAATCGGCTGCTCTACCACTGAGCTACCTCGGCTTATCAACAACTTACGGGAACCACGGACCCGGTTTTGCGTTGTTTTTGCGTTGTTGTCCGAAACCTTTGCCATGGGCGCATGAAGCTGCTCGGTGCTCACGATGTTGTAGCGCAGGAATACGCTCAACGCGCGATGTCCGCTGATCCTAATGGCCGTAGTCTGATCCACTCCCGCATTTGGTCAGGTTTCGAACGGCGGAGCGACGGAAATCGTGAGCGGGGAGACCCTTGTACTGACACCACTCCGGCCCCGTCTTTTCGCCTAGTTTTTAACACAGGCCTTAAAACCATTCGCGCCGGAAATTCTTCAGGTCGAAGCAGTCCCTGGCGAATTGTTATTTCGGGTAAACACAGGGCATGTAACATTGTTCGTCCTAAACGCCCGGCGGATGTGCCCCTATGTTCATCCTCTCAATGTCGCTGATTTCAAAGGCATTCGCGCCGGATAGCAATTTCGGTAGGGACAGCCGGATACAGCGAGTGTGAAGCCGCCCAAGTTCGAAGTTTATTCAGAAGCGAGGAAGGAGCAGGGCACAGCAGGAAGTGAAGCAGTAAGCGGGACTCCACGGCGCCAATCTAGTAACATCGCAACGCCCCTAATCGATGGGCCGCAATAGAACCTGCCAGATCAAGCTGGCGAGGAACCAAGTACTCGGACTGGACTATTCGGAGCGAGGCGGTCCGATGGTGCTTTGAAGTTTCTGAAACTCTTTCATCTCATGCTGCGACTGAGCGGTCTTCCCTTGCTTCTTATACAGGCCAGCGAGTCCAAAATGTGCCTGAGCAGCAAGTGAAGTTGTCTTTTCGAGTTCGACCACCTTGGTCCAGGCTTTCTCGGCAGTGACAGCGTCTCCATCCAGGGAAGAAGCCTTTCCCAGCGTATAGAGCGTCTCAGGCATATCGGGTTTCAGGCGATTTGCGCGTTCGAGTTCCACGTGAGCCTCGTGGGGCTTACCCTGCTGAAGTAAGGCTGATCCGAACCGATAAGCAGCTTCTGCACTTCCCGGCTGCAGCTTGGTTTCGGCGCGAAACTCCTCTTCGGCTTGAGGCCATTGAGCGGAATTTGCATAGACCAGCCCGAGTTCCAAATGAAGGCCGGGGAGGTCCGGCCGCAGTCGCAAAGCCTCCTTATACTCCTTTTCCGCTTGAGGCATTTGGCGAAGGACAAAGTAGTTCTCGGCCAGAGCCAGGTGTGCGCGCGCCGAATCAGGATAATTAGCGAGAAGGGTATCGATCGCACTCTTGGAAAGCAATCCGCTCGCGTGACCCAGGTAATACAATACATCGGGATCATTGGGGCGCTGTGCGATGACGACGGTGAGGTTGGCGACTGCGTCCGTCAATTGACCGGTTTGGATTTGTGCGATTCCTAAAGCGTCCTGGGCGCCAGCGCGTTCCAGGTACGGGATCGCCTCGGCAGCATAGCCCTGCGCGAGCAGTGCGTAACCAAGGACTTGGTCAGCCACGAGCAAATCAGGGCTAAGCTCCAGCGCTCGTTTCGCAGAGGCAATCGCTGAGGCATAGTCCCGCTTTTCCATATAAGCGGCGCCGAGCTGGGCGAAGGCAGCGGCGAACTTGGGATCAGCATCAATCGCCTTGCGAAACTCCGCGATTTCCAGCTCAACTTCGTGTTGCTTGCGCGCTTCAAGGCCCGCCTGCAGATGCTGTTGCGCAGAATCTGCGGTTGCTGATTGGCCCGCGAGCCATAGGAACATTGCAAGCTGGATCATGTGTGTTCTGGCTCGCGGACTTCCAGGAATTGATTCGCACGAACGTCGTTCAAAACTTGCTTCGCTCCCGATGGCCAGAGAACCTCGACGCTGGCCTTTGCGGCTGAACCAAGTCCGAAGTGCAGGCGTTTGTCGTTGGCACAAATGTAGCTACCAGCGGAACTCGCGAAACGCGTCTGGCCATTGACGCTCACGCGGGCCCCGTATCCGTCGCGATTGCTTCGCGTGCCGCGCAGGGATATGCAGAGCCAATGGTTGCCCTCGCCACCGCCACCTCGATTCAAGAGCAAAACCGGAGGCCCCCCCAAAGCCGTGACGACCACATCTATCCAGCCATCGTTGTTGATATCACCAAAGGCTGCGCCGCGGGCTGCCAGCGGCGTCGTGACGCCGGAATCAGCTCGTTCGAAGCGTCCTTGGTGATTGAGCGCCAAGAGCGGAAGCTCCTTGTAGCTCAAGGAAGCGTCGATTTTCTCGACGTTGTCCAGTACATGACTCTGTGCGACGAAAAGATCTTTCCAGCCGTCATTGTCGAAATCCTCGAACCCAACACCCCAGCCGGAGCTACCAGACGTTAGCGCGCCCAGCCCGGCTTCGAGACTTTTATAGCTGAACGAACCATCCCCATCATTGTGATATAAGCTGTATAACTCGCGCGGCAGCACAGTAACAAGAACATCGGGCTGCCCATCATTGTCATAGTCCTGAAAGACTACGCCCATCCCAGAGAGACCCTTGCCATCGGCCGTAAGCGCCAGGCCCGATTCCAATGCACACTCCTTGAACGTGCCGTCGCCATTGTTGTGATAGAGATATTGTTGCATCCCGTCATTCGAAACAAAGATGTCGGTAAAACCATCGCCGTCGTAATCAGCAAACGCCACTCCCAGCGCCCTTCCCTTCTTCGCGGCGATTCCCGATCGCCCGCTCACATCTTCAAACGTGCCGTCGCCTCGGTTGCGGTAGAGGACGTTGGTAGTCGCTGGAAATTCCGCGGGGGGGCAATATGTGTGCCAATCACCCCCGCATATCTTGTTATGGTCGGCATCCCACTCCATGTAGCGCGTTACAAAGAGATCCAGATGGCCGTCATTATCGTAGTCGAGGAAACCTGCTGAAACGCTCCAGCCTCCGCCGGAGACCCCGGCCTTCGCCGTGACGTCAGTAAAAGTACCGTCGCCGTTGTTATGATACAAAATGTTTTTGCCGTAGTTCGTGACGTAGATGTCCGGATAGCCATCGTTATCGTAGTCGCCGATGGCCACGCCCATACCGTAATTTCCGTTACCTGCATTGCCCAGCCCAGCGGCCTGCGTGACATCTGTAAAGCTGCCGTCGCGATTCTGCCGGTACAACCGGTTCCAATAGCGAGAATCGCTGCGTTCGAAGTTCTCCGGCACACGCAACGCCCCCGCTATTTTCCCGCCGTTCACAAAAAAAATATCGAGCAGGCCGTCGTTGTTATAGTCGAAGAGAGCCACCCCTCCGGGCATCGTTTCGATAAGATACTTGTGGGGTGTAGGAGAATTCTGGAGAAGGAAGTTGACTCCGCGCAATGCTTTTACTTCGAAAAAGGGCGCTGCTGCCGCTAAAACCGCCGAGCCGAGAAAATCACGCCTGCTGAACCGACGAAACATGCCCCCGCCTGTCTCCTTTGCGCCCCGAACCCGAACTCGGGGGTGTTCCCCCGTTAACACTAGGCTAACACAAAGCAGGGAGCCCACAGAGGAACGCAAAGAACGGCAAAAATGGCAGGCTACAGTATGACCGGGAAAGTCACGCCGAGTGGGTGTCGCAAGACACCCACTCGGCGCGCCTCGACAATTAGAACAGGAACTTCAATCCGAACTGGATTAGCCGCGCATTCGTACCAGAATATATGCTTGTGACCTGGCCAAACGTTGAGCTGCCGAATGCAGTGTTGGGCGGAGCCCATTGTGTGCGATTGAATGTATTGAAGAACTCGGCTCGGAACGCGATTCCCAACCGTTCATCCGGGCCAAACATGGTCTTCTTGAACACCGCAAAGTCCCAATTGTTGACTCCGGAAGAGCGCAGACTTGGGTCGGTACGCGATTCATCGCCAAAGGTGAAATCCGCCGGCGCGCTAAAACAAGCCGTATTGAACCACTGCCCGAGCTTGTAGCCCGGAGGTGCTCCCTTGTTGCACCCGGGGATATAGTTCGGCCGCGAAGTGTTGCCACCGAATGTCGAAGTGTAGTTGGGGAGGCTATTGCTCAAGGCCAGCGGGAAGCCTTTCTGGAAGATCGTCACGCCATCTATTCCCCAGCCACCTACGATTTTGTTTGCGGCGGTACTGACATTGGCAAGATACTTCTGGCCATGACCAAACGGGAGATCATAGACGTAGCTAATGACAAGTCGCTGCGAAACGTCTTGGGATGATAGGGAGCGATTTGCGCGGTTGTTGTTATTGTCCTGAATGCTGCCGGTTGATGCCTCAAGCCAGTTCGTCAGCGTGTCGGTGTCACTCAAAAGCTTGGAATTGGTATAGGAAACCAGCAGGGAGCCTCCGCCAGTGAACTTACGTTCCACGGTGGCCTGGAACGAGTTATAACTACTGGAGTAGGAGCCCTGGCCTGCCAGCTGGAGGTTGCCGTATTGAGGGTACGGACGGAGGAGCTGTCCAGCATTAGTGGTAGAACCTGACTGCGCCCAGGCTTCGCCCGCACCACCATTACCAGTGGGATCAAAGAAAGGATTCGCCACACTCTGGAGCACACCAACAGCTGTCGCACCCGTCCCTGCCACGCACCGCACACCTGTAACCGCTGTCTGCGCTGCGCACTGCGCCGCGGCTGTCTGCAATTGGTTGTCAGCTATCTGGTTAATTTGCTGCGAGTAGGACTGCAGATGGGTGCCCTTAGATCCGACGTAAGCTGCCGAAACAAACAACTGCCACGGCAGTTCTCGTTGGATGTTCAGGTTCCATTGTTGAACGTAGCCGGAGGGGTGATTGCCATAATCGGCGGTAGCGAAGCTCTGCGTCACCTGTGAAGCGTATTGTTGAGTCCCCAGCGTGCCCAGCGTGCGGCCCACTGGCGGAACAGGTCCCATCCCGACCGTCGTCGGGAATGGAGTGTTGATGGTATTGATGGGAGTGGTGCCGTTAATCGTTCCGGTATACGACGTGGTCGCATCGTTCACCAAATCATTGTTGGGGTTGAGACCGAACGACACGTAATTTGGAATCCAAAAGATTCCGTAGCCGCTGCGGATGACGGTCTTTGGGTCCAGACTATAGGCGAAACCGAGGCGCGGCGCCCACTCTGTATAGCTCTTCGGTATGGAAGTCCGGTTGAACGGTACGGAGTTCGGGCTCACCAAGAAAACGTCTCCCTTGAGTCCCGCCATGCCTGGAGCATTAACGGCGCCACCCGTGCTCGACGTTGGATTCGCCAGCCAGCTCGTCGCATTGGGATCGAAATAAGAGAGTCGATTGAAACGTTCGGACCACGGCCCTTGCAGGTCATACCGAAGACCCAGATTCAAGGTCAACTTGTTGTTCACTCGGTAAGTATCGTCGACATAAAAAGCATTGTAGATCTGTTGACCAGCGACTAAAGCGGGAATAATAGTTTGACCGAAGAAGTGGTTCTCCACGTTGCTTGGATTATCCGCATACCCGAGCATGAAGTCCGCTAAGGGATTGGTCGTGAAACAAGCCGCACCTGCGCCGCAAAAAGCATAAGAGCCGCTTGCTACGTTCGTCTGTGCGTAGTTATCGCGCCCGATTTCCAATTGGTATCCCACCTTAATGCTGTGACGGCCACGCAGCAAGGTTATGTTGGGACCGAGGTCCCACTGCGTATTGCGGTCTTGAATGAAGCTCTGTCCTTGCGTGCACATCACATTGTCCGCGTAATTTAATATACAAGGTGTGGGTGGTGTTCGAGCGCCCGTGGGAATATTGGTGTTAAACGACGCCGGCCAACCAATTGTAGTCAAGTCGAACCCGGAATTTATCGGCGCTCGATTGTATTTAAACCGACTGAGGCTCGCATTTACGGCGAAAATCGTAGTCGGAGTTATGCTGTAGTTATAGCCCAAAACACCGGAATAGGTGTAATAGATCTCGGCGCAGCGATCCAGGCAAAGGCCATTTGCCAGCGGATCCTGAGGTAAGTCCAGCACGTTAAAATAGGTATATCGGAAGTACAAGCGCTGCTTCGTGCCCAGGTTCTGGTCAAACCGTCCTACGACCTGATTCTGGTTTCCCCCGGAGGCATACGAAGCTCCATAATTGTTAATTGTGGCTCCCGTGGTCGGATCTATACTGCCCGGCAAGTTGGCTTTGGGGAATATCAAGGGAAGCAAAGACAGCGATGTGGGATTGAGCCGATTAGCGGGAATCATGTTCCCGGCAAAGGTCCCCGCGGGCGTACCGGTCGCACAACCAACCGGACCCGACACCGTTGGGCAGGGATCAACGAGCGTGCCCTTGTACCACGAGAAATCACCTGGATTCGCTAATTGCGCGTCCGTAGGAACAGTGGTCAGAATTGGCGGAACGCCTTGGCGCAGGCGGAAAGCCTCCCAACTAACGAACCAGAACGTCTTGTTCCGCCCGTCGTAAACTTTCGGGATGATGAGGGGGCCGCCCGCATTCGCACCGAACTGGTTTTGGGTGAACGCGCCCGGCTTGTTCGCCTGGCCACTCACAATTTGATTTGCTTTGTTAAACGGAGTGTTCGCGTTCAACACCGCGTTTCGCAAATACTCGTACGCCTCGCCGTGGAGCCCATTCGTGCCCGACTTCGTGCTCAAGTTAATCACGCCACCAGAGAACTTGCCCCAATCCGCGCCCGTGTTGCTGGTTTGAACCTTGAACTCTTGGACGGAATCCTGCGTAGGAATAATAACGGGCAGATTGATATAGCCGATGTTGAGAGGTTGCCCGTCAAGATATTCGGCGCTTTCGTTTCCGAAAGAACCGTTCACCTGATAGTTCCCCCAGCCGAATGGATTCACTCCGACGGGTGTACCGCCGGCGCTTCCTTGGGGAACGACCGAAGGCGCGAGAGTAATCAAATTGAAAACGTTGCGGCCGTTTAGCGGCAACTCCCCGACCTTACGGCCCTCGACGACTTGTCCCAAAGAAGACGTCTCCGGCTGGAGCAGCGGGGTTTCGCCGGTGACTTCGACGGTTTGGGAAACCTCGCCGAGCTGCATGGTCAAGTCAATGCGCACCTTCTGATCAACTTGAACGATTACATCGGAACGAGAAATGCGCTTGAAGCCGGTCTTCTCCACATCGATCTTATAGGTGAACGGTTTGAGATTTACGAACTCGTAAAGCCCATCGGGGCTTGTGCGTTGAACCTGCTTTTCTCCGGTAGCGGTATTGGTTAGCGTGACCTCGGCATCGGCGATCGCTGCAGCCGAGGGATCCGTCACGACTCCCGAGATACCCCCATAGCTGGTCTGGGCGTTCAACGGCGGGCAACAAATCATTGCTGCCAAAGTACAAAAACAGAATGCCAATGTAACAAGCCTGGAGATAAGAAGAGGTTTTTTCTGCATGCTTTGGCTCCTAATGAAAAATTGCACCAACGCACGCCGTTGCACCACGCGACTGTGTTTTTCCAAGTTTTCACAATATCTTCCCATGCAGTTCTTAAGTCAAGGAAAAAGAATAACAAATAGGTATCCGGACAGAACTAACTCTATGGCAAAGTGAACCCGGCGCGTGTCAACGACAGTGAGACAGGTGCTCACATAATTTAGTTAGTTTTTTGTTTGTTGAGTTTTCCACCAAGAAATTTCGCGCCAGGATCGCGTAGGAACGACGATCGCCAACTGGGGCGACCCACAGCATCCCCGCTTCTTGTCTCTCCTCAAGCACATTTCGCTTTTTCGAAGCGGATCGCGTCGGTCTCATCTACGCTCCTCCAGTTAGCGGTTCCAGAGTGGAAACCGGCCTGTTAATCCAGACTTCGCTAGGAAGGGCCGGTGGTTTGGGAGCGTTTCGTACGAAGCGCTCCGGTGACGTTGGTAAGCAACGTTGAGCACATCCTGGCGTTGCCGCAGAAGGTTTTCCGCTTGACCATAGTGAACCGCCGCTGGCGTCAACAAACCTACGCCGGAGTACGGTGCTCTTGGCTATACCACTGAAAAAAACTCTGACAGAAAGCACGACTGTCTCGATACACCCAAAACGGTCCGGGAAGTCCGGCCGATATTTCATGGTTCGGAATTGGTTGAGGAAATGCGAACCGTCGGTCAAAATGTAATACGATACGGACATGAAAGAAAGTTGGCGGTGGTT
>Ga0210406_10008580_pt1 | contig 10222 bp, 11 predicted proteins | sample IncBWC30MmetaG_FD_155454 | JGI IMG/M metagenome (GOLD analysis project Ga0210406, IMG submission 155454) | Forest soil microbial communities from Barre Woods Harvard Forest LTER site, Petersham, Massachusetts, United States - Inc-BW-C-30-M | ecosystem: Environmental > Terrestrial > Soil >... | reverse complement strand
GTTTTTAGAGCAAAACGGCCTCTTCCCATCTTAGGAAGAGTAATGAAGCGTAAACTCGTAACTGCAACGGCTGTGCTGTGTGCGTTAGCATCGAATGCGGAGGCCCACACGCACCATCGACATCACTACGTGAGGGGGCATCATCATGCTGGACGACCTGCGGCGTGGTGCGGGTGGTACATGCGCACGCAAGTCGGTAGCGATCCTGGGCCCGCCTATAATCTTGCCCGATCGTGGGCGCACTATGGATCAAATGCCGGCGGTCCCTCGATCGGCACGATTGTCGTCTGGCCCCATCATGTCGGCAAGATCGTTGGTCAGGACAACGGCAAGTGGATTGTCCAGAGCGGCAATGACGGCCATGCGGTGAGAGCGCGCCCGCGCTCGCTGGCCGGCGCGATCGCGTTCAGGAACGCTTACGCCGCGTTCTAAGCTTCAGAAAGAGCTTTCCGAATGATGCTCCCGCAGGGGAGGTGAAATTGAATCGGAGCGTACCGCGCTGGTCGACGACACACCTTGTTGGCATGCGCCGCGCTCCGATTTCGTTTGGGCGTCGCGGCGCCGGAAGCTGGCGTCAGTGGAAGACAAAGGCGCTCGTTGTTGCGCCAAGGGTGCTTTTTCTCAGATGCCCGGCCGGTCCGCCTGCGCAGAACTCAGATGCTGACCCTGAGGGACGGAGGCGTTTCCATCCCAATCGGCGTAGAGCAGTCTTTCGATCGATAGATTGATGGTCCAAACCATCAGGCAGCCGGCAATCGCGAATGCCAAAGCAAAAAGCGCCAAATCCCGCCGGGTGAAATCTTCAAACACGCAAAACAATTCCCTGCCTGAGCGGAGAACGCCGATGGATTGCCTTTGTTCCTGGCCAAAAGATGTCGTGCGGCAGTTTTGACGACCGAGCGCCTGTGGAAAATCCGCAAAACTTAGTGGGAAGCGGGGAAATCTCCGCGACGGTATTATGAGGCCGTTGACGAACGCTCGTTCAACTGGGTGAAAAACTGAAACTATGGCCCCACATTGACGTGATGAGCAGGGCATTCGTCAATGAGGACCATTTCGTCGGCGATCTTCCGGATCGACCGGTCTCGCCCCATGCAAACCATGTGACCGAGCGCGGCCTTGAATTGATTGAAGCGTCGCTGGAAGATTCGCGCCGCGCGTATAGCGAGGCGCAATCTATCGGCGATCGCGAGGCGCTCGCGAAGGCTGCGCGTGATGTCCGCTATTGGAGCGCCCGGCGCGCCAGCGCAATTGTCACGCCCGTCGTGCCCGGGGTCGATACCGTCCAGTTCGGCAACGCCGTCACCATTGTCCGCGACGACGGCCGGGAGCAAACCTTTCGGATCGTCGGCGAGGACGAAGCGGACCCTGCGCAGGGATCAATTTCGCACGTGTCACCGCTGGCGCGCGCGCTGATCGGGAAGTCTGTCGGGGATAGAGTTCGTGCCGGAAGGGACGAGGCTGAAATTACTGCGATCCGATAGCCTCCGGATCATTTCCAAAGTGTCTCGTCATCGATTTTGGCGGCCAAACGGTTCTCACATCAAGACCGGCTCGGAACTCAAAAGCAGCGTCGTTCCGATTGCCCGCATGCGCGTCTACGACCATCGTGTGGCGGACCGCCATTTGCGCGCGCAAAGAACGGATTGTTCAGGCACTGAGCCGCGCGACCGGACGCCGACGCGGCGCATTGAGCCAGCGACGTATAGGAACAGTCGATGCCGCTGGCGGCAATTCCGTAGGTCTGCAGGCAAACGGGGAATGCCGGATCGTAGGCTTGAGCCCGCGCCGGCGACGCGGCCAGAATCGTTCCGCCCCCAAAGATCGCGCCAATCGTGACGAACAGCGTTCTCATCGGATCACTCTATAAGCTTGGCGCGCCGGCGGCACGGCGTTTCGTTCCCTCGGCTGCTCGTTGCAGCGCATGTGGTGGAGCTATGTATGAGAGAGCTATTCTGAGAATGTCAGTGCACCACGGCCTTTGGCGGGCGATAGCGGCATTCGCTTGCGCCTGCGATCCTGACATTGATGCCGAGCTTTGGGCCGGCCCCGAAATCGCGAGCGATCAAAAAAGTGGCCCCGGCGTTCTGGGGGTCCGCTGGGGCCAATTTGGGGTTGTTGCTTTGGTTGGGAACACACAAAGGCAACGGCAACATTCTGACTCGGATCGACCGAGTTGTCCACAGGTTACATCATTCAAAATACTGGGAAAATCTTCGCACCCGTCTGGCGCCCCAGGATCGAGCTGCCAAGAGCGATCCCAGCCCTAGTCCACGTCGACCACAAGGCTGCTTGTTGATCCTCCCTACCCAAACAAAGAGCACCCTCGAAGTTTCGCAGGCGCTGAAGCGTCCCGGCGATCGCCGTGAGTGAAACGAGCGCACCAAAGCAGGCCCGCAGCATTGCTCTCGCCGATCATAGCGAGGAAGGGGTGATGGCGGGGCCACGCTGCGCGGCCATCAACGACGTTCGCAACTGAGACGATAGGGTCGCGTACGAGGCGGCAATCATACCTCCCTCCCGTGAATGCCAGCTCGATGAGCGGAATACCAACAAGCCCGAAAAGTTGATCGACTGGAACTCAGAAAAAGGATGCGGCGCAGCAAAGGGGAGGTAAGGTTTTCGGGCCTTAGCAGTGCAGGAGGCGAGCTTGAGTGTCTGGACCGACGAATGTCCGTATTGTCGAACTGCACTGGAAATCATCTGCGTCAAATTCCAAACTGGGGTGCGCAGTGACGGTGTCATGCTGCCGAATTGCGGGATTGCCTTTGCCGACGAAGCGGCCACCGTACAACCGAGAAGCCATGATTGGGCCAAGAACTTCGCGAGAGTCCTACCGGGCTGGTGGGAGGGAGCGCGCAGAATGGAAGACGCACTCAATTCGAGACTGAAGTACGCAATCGCATTTGTCATCGCAGCGGTGATTGCGGCGGCGTTGCTCCGCCATACAGTTCACGTTTATGGCGGATTCACACGAGAAGAAATTCGCGTCGGCGCGCTAATTGCTCTGCCCATGGTGTTCGTATTGTTCTTGGCCAGACGGCGCCGGCGCTGAGGCAACCTGACAACATCAAATCGGCTGACGCCGGCCCGCATGCCCGAAGTCCAACGGCCTCGACACGAAAAGTGCCGAGGCCGATGTCGTGTTGAATCGCCATCATGCTCTGGCTCTTCGCTTGAGCGTGATCTCCGCGCAAACGCGTTCCGCGTTTTGTCGCTCGTTCTCTATTCGTTCAGGGTAAGTCGAGCGACGGGCCGTCGACTGTGCCGAGCAAGACCATTAACAATAATTCGAGGACAGGCCGGCATAATGTCGGAACGATGCCCACATCAACGTCTTGAACTCAGCACACCGCGTATTCCGGAGTACCTTTATCCATGGCCCCTCGTGCGAGTTGGAAAGGTTTCTTGCGTCTCTCGCTCGTGACTTGTCCCGTAGCGCTCTATCCGGCTACGTCCGAGGCCGACAAGATCAGCTTCAACCAGATCAACAAGAATACCGGCCACCGCATCAAATACGTCAAGGTGGATGTCGATACGGGCGAGGAAGTCGCCAACGAAGATATCGTCAAGGGCTACAAGGTCGACACCGACACATATGTAGAGGTGACGAACGAGGAGCTCGAGAACGTCGCGCTTGAGTCGACGCGCACGATTGAGATCGACGAGTTCGTGCAGCGCGAGGAGATCGATCCACGGTACGTCATCAGGCCTTATTACCTGCGCCCCGACGGCAAGGTGGGACACGACGCATTCGCGGTCATCCGCGAGACCATCCGCGACATGAACATGGTCGCGATCGGGCGCGTTGTGCTCACCAGCCGCGAGCACATCATCGCGCTCGAGCCGCTGGACAGGGGGCTGGTCGGCATGCTGCTGCGCTATCCCTACGAAGTTCGCTCCGAGAATGAATATTTCGACGAGATTCAGGACGTCAAAATCACCAAGGACATGCTCGACCTCGCCAAGCATATTGTGAACCAGAAGTCCGGGCGTTTCGAGCCGGAGAAGTTCGAGGACCACTATGAGACAGCACTTGTCGATCTGATCAATCGCAAGCGCGCCGGCAAGCCGCTCACGAAGAAGGAGCGCCCGGCCGGCAGCAATGTCGTCGACCTGATGGACGCGTTGCGCCGAAGCGTCGGCGAGGCCGCTCCCACGAAATCGGCCAGGAAACCGCGGAAGGTGTCGAGCGGGCAGAAGGAAATGCTGATGCCGATCGAGGGCAAGAAGGCGTCCAAGGAGCCGGCCGCGAAGAAGACAACAGCGAGGTCTCAGCGCAAGTCGGCGTGAAGCATGATCCGGAAAAGCAGGCTCTCGGGCGAAGCCCCGACGGGTGTGGAGCGGGTCTGCGAAAAGATCATGCTCAATCAAAGACCTGGAAGCGCGATGGCGTTCAACCTCATCCCATCGCGCTCCAGTCGATGAGAAGGGAGTTCTCGATGTCCAGGGGCAGGAAGCTTATCGCGGCCATCTGCACAGCCTTTGCGATCATGGCCGGGACGGGAGGCGCGGCGGATGCCGCACAGTGCGGCAGCTCGTCGGCCGGTTTCGAGGCCTGGAAGAGAGAGTTCAGTGAGGAGGCGAGGGGGAAGGGCATCGGTGCTTCGGCGATCGCCGCTCTCATGCAGACGAACTATGCATCGGCTACGATCGCCGCCGACCGCGGTCAGAGAAGCTTCGGTTTGTCGCTTGATCAGTTTCTCGCCAAGCGTGGAGCCTCGACCATCGTTGCGCGCGGCCGCGCGCTCAAGCAATCCCAGGCCGCGCTCTTCGCATCCATCCAGCAGCGTTACGGCGTTCCGCCGGGGCCGCTGATTGCGATCTGGGGGATGGAGACGGGGTTCGGAAGTCAGCGCGGCAATCAGAACATGCTGTCGGCCGTCGCGACGCTCGCTTATGACTGCCGCCGACCGGAATATTTCACGGAGCAGCTTTATGCAGCTCTGAAGCTGATCGATCGCGGCTCGCTCTCGTCGAGCACGCGAGGCTCCATGCATGGCGAAGTGGGCCAGACACAGTTCTTGCCCAAGAACATTCTGGCCTACGGGACCGGCAATCTCGACGTCGCCGCGAATGCGCTGAGCTCGACAGCGAATTTTCTGAGGGCTCATGGCTGGCAAGCCGGCGCAGGATATCAGCCGGGAGAGCCAAACTTTGCGGCGATCGAGGCGTGGAATGCTGCCCAGGTCTATCAGCGCGCCATCGCGCTGATGGGAAGGCAAATCGATGGAGGCGAGGGCGCGTCGGCGGCACGGTGAGGGTTGCCACGTCTATCAGACTTGAAGGCGACTCGTGAACTCTGCAGGGTAAGCTGCCCCTGCGCCGCGGCCAGGGCTGCAGGATCGATAATGCCTCCCGAATAGGCAGCGGCTTCCTGCCGCAGGGGCGATGGTCATTTTATGCCCTTGGCGAGCTTGCGTTTTTTGAAGAGGTTGATGGTAAGCTGGGCAGAAATAGAAACTGCTTGGGGCGCTCCCGATGACTGCTGGGTCAAGCCAGCGACCTGTCTACGCATGCGCGGGATGGGAGATCGATCTTGCCAGACGAGAATTGCGCTCAATGGGGGTGCCGGTGCCGTTGGGAGGCCGCGCCTTTGAAATCATCGCGGAATTGGTGCAGGCGGAAGGCGAGCTGGTCTCCAAGAACGACCTGACTGAGCGGGTTTGGCGCGGGGTCTTCGTCGAGGAGAGCGCGCTTCGCGTGCACATCGCAGCGATCCGCAAAGCGTTTGGCCCGGATCGCGACATGCTGGGCACGACGGTCGGTCGCGGCTATCGCCTGTTAGGATCGTGGCGGACCCGGCACGTCGACGCTCCGGCGCAACCGGGCAGTCCCGAACCGTCGCCTTCGACCAACATTCCCGCAGCGACCTTCGATCTCATCGGCCGGGCGACCGCGATTGCCTTTCTATGGGACCTTCTGTCGGCCTATCGGGTCGTGAGCCTCGTCGGGCCCGGTGGGATCGGCAAGACAGCGCTTGCACTGCAGGCAGCCAGAGCGCCGCCGGCCGGCTTCACGGCCGACCGGCTGCTGATCGAACTAGCCTCGCTTTCAAATCCCGAACTGGTTCCTTCGGCCGTCGCCGGCGTGCTCAACATCAAGCTGGAAGGCGAGGAAATTTCAGCCGAATCCATCGCGCGTGCGATCGGCGCCCGGCGGCTGTTGCTGATCCTGGATAATTGCGAGCATGTTGTCGACGCCGTTGCAAGGCTGACGGAGACGATCATCAGCCGCTGCCCGGACGCGACAATCATTGCAACCAGCCGCGAAGCGTTACGCATCGATGGCGAACATCTCTATCGCGTCCCTGCGCTCAGCGTGCCGCCCGAAGCCCGGCTTGCACCGGAGGCCGTGTTCGAACACACCGCGGTGGAACTGTTCATGACCAGGGCGAGGGCCCTGGGTTCGAATTTCGAACGGGACGAGGAGAACCTTGGCGCCGTTGCCGCCATTTGCAGGCGGCTGGACGGCATTCCGCTGGCAATCGAGTTTGCCGCGGCCCGCGCGGTGATGTTAGGTCCGCCGAAGATCGCGGCGCTCTTGGACGACAGGTTCAAATTCCTGACTCAGGGCCGGCGGACGGCACTGCCCCGTCAGCAGACGCTCCGCGCGACACTCGACTGGAGTTACGACCTGCTTTCGGAGACCGAGGCGCGGGTGCTGCGGCAGCTCGGCATATTCGCTGGAGATTTTCTACTTGATGCGGTGATTGCGGTCGCCGGCGATCACATGAAAATAGACGTCACCGATGATCTCGCCAACCTCGTTGCCAAGTCCCTTGTTGTTGCCGACATTCGCGGCGACCGGCCGCACTACCGTCTGCTGGATACGACGCGCGCTTATGCGCTGGAAAAGCTGCGTGGCAGCGGAGAATATGCTGATGCCGCACGCCGCCATGCGGAATATTACCGTGGCTTCTTCGCCAATGCGGAGGCGGAAAGCGAGCTGAAACCGCAAGCGGAGTGGCTAGCGATGTACGCAAGGCACATCGACAATGTGCGTACCAGCCTCGATTGGGCATTCTCGCCCGATGGAGATGCACAGACTGGTGCGGCGTTGACCGCGGCCACGGTGCCCTTATGGGTGCAATTGTCGCTGCTCGCGGAATGCCGCGAGCGTGCGGAGCTTGCCTTGACAAGGCTTGACGAAACGGCCGCAAACGCATCGCGGCTGCGCATGCAATTGTCGGCGGCGCAAGGGTGGTCACTGATGTATGGCGTCGGCAGGGCCCGCGAGGCCGGTCCTGCCTGGGCTGTCACCCTGCAGCTCGCAGAGCAACTGCGTGACAGCGATTATTTGCTGCGTGCGCTTTGGGGGCTGTGCATCGATCAGTTCAACAATGGCGAGTTCCGCAAGGCGCTGGAATTCGCCAATCGGTTTGCCGACGCCGTGGCCGGTTCGAGCAACCCGGTCGACCTGATGATGGCCGACCGGCTTCTCGCGACGGCACTGCATTATCTCGGTGACCAGACCCTCGCACATCATCACATCACCCGGACCTTGTCGCGGCTGTCCGATCTGTCCCCAAAGCCGCAGGTCATCCGCTTCCGCTTCGACCTGCGGGTATCGGCGCACTATTTCCAGGCCCGCATCCTGTGGCTGCTTGGCCTCGGTGATCAGGCATTGCGCGTGGTCGAGCGCAACATCGAGGAAGGCCGCGCGAGCGGGCATGCGCTGACATTCTGCAGCGTGCTGGGGCAGGGCGCCTGTCCGATCACTTTTCTGGCCGGCGACCTCGACGCGGCGGAGCGTTATTATGCGATGCTGATCGAGCACACTGAACGCCATCCGATCCGCCTGTGGAACTTGTGGGCACGTGCATTCAAGGGCATGGTGATGGCAAGGCGCGGCGGCGTCGCCGAAGGGTTGCCTGTGCTACGAAAGGCGCTTGAACTGGCTGGCGAAGCGCGGTTCTTGCCGCGCTTCCTGCTTCCGCTCGGCGAACTGGCCGCCTGTTTTGGCGAGGCCGGCGACGTCGCGCGGGGACTTGCCGCTGCTGACGAGGCGCTTGCGCGCTGCGAGGCGAGAGACGAGCGGTGGTATCAGGCCGAGCTCCTGCGCATCAGGGGCGAACTGCTGCTTTACGATAGCGAATATCGCTCCGTTGCTGCAGCCGAGCACTTGTTCGGCAGGGCGTTCGAGGTCGCGCGCAGCCAGGGCGCAGTTTTCTGGGAGCTGCGAACGGCGATCTCTTGCGCGACTGAGAATCAGCCAGGATCGTCGCAATGACGCGTATCAGGCCCTTGCTTCCGCGTACGGAAAATTCACCGAGGGCTTTGAGACATCCGATATGCGGAGCGCAAGAGCGATGATGGCGCAGCTTTCTGCCGGGTAGGTCGCCTTCGATGCTTCATGATGCCCCGGGGGCAACGTCCGATCTATGCAATCGGACGCTGGTGCGGCCTCGCCGAGCACCGCATCCCCCGTGCTCCATGGTTGCTGCAGGATGCCCCAGCTGCACTGGTGCATCTTTCGCCACTGCCGGGATCTGTCGAGTTTGCACGGCCGTGGCGACGGCGCGCGGAAGAACCCGGGTTTTACGACATGAGCCGGCCCGTATCGTGCGATTTTGAAAAACAACTGCTTCTCGCAAGACGCGGTTGCCCCGGCCGCGGCACGCTGGCCGTCCTTTTGCCCGCGCGTATGTCGTCGCTCCTGGAACGTACTGGAGTTTGCGGCCGGCGCGCTTGATCGCAGCTGCGTTTGCAGGTGGGGTGCAAGTTTGGTCCCATGGAAAGCGAGAAAATGCCCGAAATTGGCTATGTCGAACACAAGAGCAGCCTGACGTTTCCTGAAACGGTGAACCACCTGGTGGAAACGATCGAGCAGGTGGGTATGAATGTCTTCGCAAGAATAGACCATGCGGCCGGCGCGAGGGACGTCGGCATGGATTTGCCGCCCACCCTTGTGTTGATTTACGGGCATGCGCGCGGCGGCACCCCGGTCATGCAGGCAGCTCCGGCCGCGGCGCTGGACTTGCCGCTTCGCGTGCTCATCCGCGAGATCGGCAGCGGCGAAACAGTGATTGCGTTTCATCCGGTGCGGCAAACGCTGGCCGGTCATGCCATCCCGGCTGAACTAGTCGACCGCCTCGCCAAGGCGCAACAGCTGCTCGTCGGCGCCATCCAGGCGGGACCAGACAAGGGCTGACCCATTGCAAGTCGGCACACGGCGCATCATGGCTGCTGGCCGGTCGACAATTATCATCTTTTTTCCAATAACTTAGGTCGTCGTGTTAACTGGCGTGAAATCTCCAAATTTCACGAGACTTAACTCGTCACCCGCGGGCGCATGAGTCAGCTTTCTTGCATCGAAGCGATCCCGCTGGCGGCCAGACGGAAGGCAGTGCTCTGGCCGCCTCCTCGATAGGAGGATCTTCATGCTGACCGAACGCAGTTTCGAAGTGCGTCGCCGGATGGTCGATCTGGCCTCCTACGTGCCGCTTGAACCCGTCGAGTTGGACGGCGCAATATTCGAAGAGAAGAACTGGCGCGCGCCGAAGGAGAGGCAGGGAGCGGGCGACATCACGCTATCCCGTTGGACGGCGACCCGCGGAAGCGAGCGTACGGAATGTGCCGTTACGCCGGACCATTGTCACATCGTCGCGCTGGCACTGAGGCCGACACGGATATCGCTATGGACACAATCGAGACCTCTGTTTGAGGGCTCGGTGCCTTCCGGCACGATTCTGGTCAGCACGCCGGGTCAGCAGTTGCGGGCGCGCGTCACGCCGCCATTCGACTTTCTCCATTTTCATGTTGGCAATCGCCTGTTATGCGAAGAGGGCCTGTCTCCGGAGGAGGACGTTTTCGTCCAGCGCGACGAACTTCCGCCGTTTCGCGATACGCTGGCCGAGGCGCTCGGCCGCTCGCTGCTGGAGGAGCATCGATACCAGCCAGAATACGCAAAAGTTGTCGCCAAGGCGATCGTCATGCGTGCCATCGGGCGTCGGTGGACCAAGCGCCGCTGTTGCGACCTGCCGAAATGGCGGATGAAGCGGCTTGAGCAGTATATCGCCGCCAACATCGACAGGCAGGTCACCCTGGAGGACATGGCCACGGCCGTCGGTCTTTCGAAAATGCATTTTGCCGCTCAGTTTCGAGCGGCCACGGGTTTCAGACCGCGCGAATATCTGCTGTTCAAGCGGATCGAGCGAGCCAAGATGGTCATGACGGCGACCAAGATGCCGCTTGTGGAGGTGGCGTTCTCGGTTGGCTTC
>Ga0210406_10008579_pt1 | contig 10222 bp, 15 predicted proteins | sample IncBWC30MmetaG_FD_155454 | JGI IMG/M metagenome (GOLD analysis project Ga0210406, IMG submission 155454) | Forest soil microbial communities from Barre Woods Harvard Forest LTER site, Petersham, Massachusetts, United States - Inc-BW-C-30-M | ecosystem: Environmental > Terrestrial > Soil >... | reverse complement strand
GTGCCTGCGACCGCGGCCACACCCGCGAGCAATCAACACGGGCGGTGAGGAGTTGACTACCACGAACTGCGGTCCTCGTGGGCCGAGAAAGAGAATCAATATGGAACAGACTGGAACTTTATTGAAACTTGCGCGGACACCCGTTGATCGTCAGCAAATACAAGGCGTGGCAGTAGTCAGCCGGCTGGGGCGAAGCCTTCTACTGTTAGTTTGCGCGTCAACCGTTGCGCTGGCGCAAACCGGCCAGCAACCCGGCATTACATCCATCACGTCAGCCGCAAATGCGGCGGCCGGGCTTGCGGCAGAGTCTCTCGGCACCGCCATGGGAACGGATCTCGCCGCGGGGACCGCAAGCGCCCAAACTATCCCGTGGCCGACGACACTGGATGGCGTTACAGTTCAGGTGACTGATTCAGCGCCGACGCCAGCGACGCGGCTTGCGGGGTTGCTCTTCGTTTCACCGTCGCAGATCAATTTTCAGGTTCCTGCCGGGACCGCTCCCGGGCCCGCCACAGTAACGATTAACAATGGTCAACAGGCGATTTCCGCGCAGGTTCAGATCAGTTCTGTTGCGCCAGGGCTTTTCAGTGTGGGCGGTCAGGGTGACGCGGCAGCGATTGGGATCCGCGTCGCAATACCCACTCAGCAGCAATCACCCATCGCTGTGGTCTTTTGTGTGGACCCTGGCGCCGGTTGCCATCTGGTACCTATCGATTTGGGCGTCGATACCCCCGTTTACTTGTCGTTCTACGGTACGGGGTTCCGGGGGCGTTCATCATTGGGAAACGTGGCGGTCACGATCGGGAACATGACGATGCAGGTGACCGTGCAAGCGATATACGCGGGTCCGCAGCCGCAAATCCCGGGGCTCGACCAACTGAATATCCCGCTCCCACTGACGCTACGTGGAGCCGGCGTTTTGAACGTGACGGTCTCGGTGGATGGAACGGAATCGAATCCTGTTCTCATTCAGGTGATGTGATTCGTGAGCGGCAGCGTATCTTTCGGCAAACGAGTAAGTACGTACCCGTACGTGTGTTCCCAAAGCGCACCGAAGGCCCGGCACTGCCGGATTTTCGACAAACCTGCGATTTCCGGGTGACGATTGGAGCCACGGAAACCTCAACAGTTATAGAGACCATTTTGCCCGTTGCCTCGGCGGCTGGCCGGTCGAGTGCCCGCCCGAGGGTGGGGGTCGCCGCCAGCATTGTCCGGGAGTGTGCCTCGCGCCGGGACGATCGGATGTACTTTTACCGCGTTGTTTTGAAGGTCGTTCGCACCGCGAATCGTCGGAAACGGCGTGATAATCCACGTCGGCGCGTCGCGGGACCGGCGATTTCCGGCGTGCGGCGTTGCCGCCGTGCGTGAGGGGCGCGGCTCACCATCCGGTTAGCGATCTGAAGCGACCGGTTACGCCGGAGAGTGGCGAGCGCGGCTCGGTGAAATGTTTTCAACGTTGTTGGGCGTGGTGATGAGCTTGCAGGTTCGACATCGATATGGACGAGAATAACAACCCCAGCGCCGCTAACCTCGGCGTGTTTGTCGTGATGGCAGTCGTTCCGATCGTGGTGTATGTGGTCGCGGTGCTGGTGCTACCGTGGGTCGGGAGGGGATTCCATTAGGCTGTGTCGGGTCGAGCCTGGGATTTGGGGAAACCATCAAACGAGTGCAGCGTACCCAAGCTACAGTCGACTCGATCCGGCATCGCGATGCTGGGAGAAGTGGGCGTGAAGGTCCCCATAACGACACCAAATGCCACCGCGACCGCCACGGCTAACGCGATCAGGATGACCAACACCGCGAGGATCGCCGCGGCAACGGTGAGGAAAGACTCCGGGTTGTCATGCTCGTTTGGGTATCTCGTGTGTGCCGGAAACAGGTCGGTGGACATGCGTGCGTCGCCTTCTTTCGACAGTGTGGATTCCGACCTATCCGGCGGGGTGTAAAAGTTCGCCGAAGGTGCTGCCAGCGGAAGCCGTTCGGCGATCCGGCGGTCAGCGATCGGCGTCAAAGAACCAGAGGTACGCCCCCATGACCATCAAGCAGAAAACATGGCTGGCGGATGCTCTCCTCTCCGCGTCCGTCCTCGTGTTCGTGCTGTATTTCATCCTGCTGGAGTTCAGCAAGGCGAGGTTGCCGTAGGCGGCACTCGGACGTCCTGGGCTTCCGATTTCATCGTCTCCATGAACGCCAGCCACGACATCGCCGCGTTGGAATATCGTGTCACGGCTTCAGCGTACAGGCGTCCTTGCTGGCGGACGGTTACCATCGCTTCACGACCCGGAGCACCTTCCTCCGCGACGTTTTGCAGAGCGTGTTCGTATCTCAGGTGGGCTGTCTGGAGCGCGGCGAAACCATCAGACGCAGCTTGGCGCAAAGCCTCGGCTTCGGATCGGTAAGAATCGGATTGGCGTTTCTCCGGTAGCATCGGTTCGCAACCTCCGAACCGGCGAGATCACGGAGTCATGAGTCGCGTATGCGCCGATAGACGCAACGCCGTCACGTATTTCTGCACGTCCCCAATAAATCAACCCATGACGTTGCGTACAGTTGCAGCATAGATGCTAACAACCGCTGACGAGATGGAACAAATTTGTCACGGCACAGTTCTAACGTGACCGCAGCGCATTGCGGGTTATGCCCAAACTATTCCGGTTCAGAACCGGGTACGTGGCGGTCAGTGCGTCCTACCATCGCCCACTTGCAGACCATCCCGACGACGGCGTCGCGGTATCGCTGCAAGTCGATTGGTTTTTGAACGTACTCCCTCGCTCCGAGCGATAGCGTTTTTTCCATGTCCCCCTCCCGCGTCGAGGCGGTGAACACCACGATCGGAACATCCTTCCGTGGGTTTCGTTCGAGCACTTCGAAACCGGATAGCACCGGACGATTCAAGTCCAGGATGATGAGATCGGGTTTGAAGCGCTCGTCGGCAAGCATCGCCAGCGCCTGTGCGCCGTCGCGGGCGATGGAAAGGTTCACCGGCTGGAGGAACTCCCCGAGGATCTGTTTCATGATGAGCACGTCCCCAGCGCTGTCTTCCACGTACAACACCTCGATCCGGTGATCAAGAGGTATTGGAAGTTCTGAGTATAGGTCATCCATCGGCGGACTCCTCAACTTCAACTTCGCGCGAGGCTTTTGGCCGCGCGGGTGGCGCGGGTCTTCACGTTTTAGATCGGCCAGGGAGGACCGAAACTCCAGGATCGGGCATCGGCCACAAAGCGTTACCGCAGAACCCCAGCCGTTTTGAGGGGTGAAAGGGGTTTTACGGGCCGGGGAAGCCGGGGTAGCCCTGCGCCTTAGCCTCGGGCGAAGGCACCAGATGCGACCGTGACGGCGGCAAGCGCGATGAGGATGACCAAAACCGTTAGAATCGCTCCGGCGACGATGAGAAAAGACGCCGGGTTTTCATGGTCGTTTCGGTGTGCCAGAAACAGGTGCGTGGACATGCGTACGCGTCCTCCTTCGGTAGCGTAGATTCCGACCGATCCGCCGGAGCGCAAAACATCGGCTCAAGGCAGTTCGCGGTCATGTGAACCTTCGTCTATCGTCCCGTCAGGTAGCGAAGGAACAGGATTCCAAGAAGGACAACCACCGCCCACACGGAGTCACGCCAGTCTTGCTCGAACTGCGGATGTCGCCGATCAGGCATGGTAATGGAGTAGATCGGGTTGACCTTCGGCCGATTTAGCTTGGGGTTACTCGGTTCGAGCCGGAAAGAACGCGTCGGGGCACGCGCAAGCGCGGCGGTAACACTACCGCCTAAGGAACCCCTTCGGCGATCCGCCGGGTAGCGAATCGGCGTCATAAGCAGTGGAGGTATCCTCATATGACCATCAGACATCAAACATGGCTGGCGGATGCTGTGGCAGGGTCCGCCCTGATGCTCGCTCTGTATTTCATCCTGACGGAGTTCAGCAAGGCGAGGTTGCCGTAGGTGGATGAAGTTGCCCTGTGCCGATCGGCAGTCCATTGGGGCTTAGAATGAAGCTAACCGGAAACCTTTAACCCCCAAAAGCGCCTACTTTTTCCGGCGCGAATCCTGTTCAGCGGAGGTATGCTATGCTCTCAAGAATATCGTTCGCCTGTGCGAGCGCAGTCGTTGCTACCGTGTTGTCGGCGCCGAGCTTCGCTCGGGGGAAGGCCAACACGATGCACACAGCCACGGTGACCGGATGCTTGGCTCAAGGCGATGAGCCGACTGAGTACGCCATAAAAACCGAGAATGGCAAGATTTACGGACTGAGCAGTTCGACCGTCGATCTTGCAAAGCACATGAACCATAGGGTAACCGTGACCGGCGCAGCTACAGCCAACAACGAAAAGAACAGCACCACTTCGATTGGCCAACCGGAAGAAGACTTCCTTATGAAAGTGACCAATTTGAAGATGGTCAGTACCACATGCCAATAAAGTCGGATTTCGGCTGGCATTGTTACGTGGTTCGCGTTGTGGAGCATCGGAGGATACACTGCTTGATCCCTTAGTGAAGTCGCGTCGGTCGAATCTTTCGGCTGTACGCCAGCATCGAACAGACAGCACGATCCGTTCTCAGCCCGGTCTATCCGGCGGGTCTCCTAAATATTCATCAGGTAGATCGGGCTAACCGCCGATGGAAGTTACAAGCGCGAGACACAAGAAGTAATAAAACGCTTCCTCGCCCGCAGGCTTGGCTTCCCCGAGTGTATTGCCGCGCTTGCCGGTCTGGTACCCAGACTTACTGGCGAGGAACTTCCTGAACTTGCGCCGTGATCCTAGGGAACAATGAAATCGTGATGAAGGAAATGGAAAGGCGCGGGTCACCGGGCGTGGATTCCCAGTAGGTCATCACGAGTTTCGATTTCGCCTGGGATTGGGTGCATAGTTGTGATGCGCCGGGAATCTGGTAGCCGCGCACCTGCGAGTTATTGGATGGCTTTACGCTGCGGTCGGGTTCCGGCGCCACGTTTCATCTAAAAGACATAAGACCCAACCGCTTGCCCGCCGAACCTAATATCGGCGCAAGGCTACACCTAGCGTCAGCGGCGGTAGATCCCGATCGCCAGCTTACCGCTCTAATATCGTTGCGAGAAATTCTCACGCCATCGTAGCTCGGAGTGCTTCGATGATCGCGTCACGCTTCTCCGGCGGGCAAGGATACTTTCGTTCGCCAACACGATTCGGACAACGACGCACCGGCATCCCGAGTTGTTCTTTCACATCTGCAATCCAGGAAGCTCTGGGATTGAACCCAGCGTGCCTACGGACACGAAACTGAACTTCTTTGTTGAAGGACATTTCCAGACCCCATAACCTTGTGGTGTTATTGTAATCCGCGAAATGTCATGAATCAATCGGCAAAGGGTTACACGTCCCGTCCGGCAGCAGGTCCAGCGGTTTACAACAACGATTTGTCGAACCACCGCATCGCCGTCACATCGTACTGCTCGACACGGGCGAACTTCGATTGAAGTGCTTGCACGAATACTGGCATGTGATTGACGCCGCAGATCACGATGAGGACTCGTGCATCTGCGGCGGCATCGAGAAGTTCATCAACCATGTGTGATTCGCGCAGTGCGTTCCAGTCGGCTTTTTGTTCCGCCGGAATCTCCAGACCCGGCACGTCCATCGCAAACAACAGTGGTATTCCGAGTTCCGCTCGACGCTGCGGGGACATTTCGATATTCCAGTAGCGTAAATGCTCTCGATCTGCCACCGTCTCAGCGATGCTCACGAGCCCCTGCTTGGCTTCCTCGCAGATCACATCGACCGGATAGCCGGTAATCTCTTGGAGGAAGTCATGGAACCGAAGTCGTAGCACGGTGCGAGCGTCATCCGGGGCGATTTCTGGAATGAAATGTTGAATCTTGTGGTCGACGCCCACTACGATGGCAATTCGGTACAGGCGATGGTCCTGGTCGGGTGGCATGGGCGTGAGTAGCAGAACCCTGGAGATGCAGATTGCTCGCGATAGCCAGGGATGTATTAAATCGACCAACGCGGCGGTTCCGAGGCATTATTCGACCTTTGAATGTGGCTGGGTGCGGTGCGGAACTCCCTTTAGCGGGCCGGGGCTTGCGGATGTTCGAACCGTACGGCTAGATTTGCATCAGCGGGCGCAGGTCGGGATCTCCTATCAAGCTCACGCTAGAGATCGGTTGCCGGAAACGGTGATCGATCCCTTTTGTGTTCAGACGATCGTCTCACGACGCAGTTCAGCATTTTCCGGGGGTTTCTTCTCACCGCCCACGGTGATAGGATGGTCCTGCCGTTGGGATACAGTTCGCCCCAAGGGATATCTCCTCGATTTGTCCCGGTGGTTCCCGCGGGGATCACCGGGGTTTGTTCTTATCCAGCCCTAGCCCCGTCATCAAGGCTCCAACAGACCTTCGCGGATCAGCCATCGCACCAGTAACACCGCGCTGTTCACTCCAAACCGTTTTGTAGATGTCGTTGCGATGAGCTTCCACGGTTCTAGGGAGAGATCGAGCCGAGCGGCGATTTCTTTTGCGGACAATCCATCCGCCACGAGCAGGGCGATTTCGAGTTGCCGGGGAGTGAGCTTCACCCGCCGACAGGGAAGAGAACGTTTCGCGGGTGGAGTAGCCGTACGAACCTTGTATCGCAGCTCTACGAAATCCTCAACTCGCTCAATCAGGGCTTTGAACATGTGCTGAGCGAGTTGCAGGAACTGGAAAACCTCGGCCTGGGGCGCCAGCCGTGGAGGGCTCTCCGCGTGACTGTAGAAGAGAAACCGCGCCGAACAACTTCTAAATGGTCGAGCGGCTCGCGGAGCGTGAAGAAAGAGACTGGACCTACTTTGGCCGGCTCCGCCACGAGCGCGAGAGCGTCATGGAGCTGAGAAGTGACGTGCGCCCCGCTGAGTTTTCATGCCGGCCCACGTTAAGCCTCTCGATATGTTTGATGCTGTGTTAGCCGCCCTGTGGCATTTACTTGGCTGGCAAACAAGGACCACAAGATTTGGAGACCGCGATGCGACGGGCCCCGCAGACACAAGATCGGCGAACGTTGCAAACGGCCTATCTACTCACGGAGTGGGGGAAGAGCGGAATTGCGTGCTGCTTCGACCGCGATCCGGTTTTGGAGAATCCTGACCAGTTCCTGCAGCCGGTTAGCCCGCACGCTCTGCTTGCCCAATTCTTCTTTCAGTTGTTTCACTTGGTCATCCAGCTGATCGGGTTTAGTCTGTAGCTGAACCGAATCGAGCGGGGCTTTTGGCGGGCTCTTCTCTTCCTTAGCCTGCAACTCAACGGAAGAAACGGCTCGCGGGCTGACCAACCGCGCGAACTGCTGAATGCCCGCTTGCTTCTCCGGGAAAACGATCATTCGCATTTCCAGATCCTCGGACTTGCGTAGGTACCTCATGTTGCCGTCATGAAGTTGCTCATCGGTGAGTGCGAAACGTTTCTTTTCATTGCCATCCTTGATATCAAGCACGGCTAGCCGAGCAGAACGAATGAGCGCTGAATTGCTGTCCCACTCGACCCTTACCGAGTCTCCAGCATCAGAAACTCGAAAAGGGAAAGAATGACCAGGGGGCGATAGATACTTGTCTTTTAGTAGCAGCCCGATGATGAGGAGTGCCAGAGACAAGGCTGTTTCCCAAAGCCATCGCTCGCGCACGGATGGGCGAACTTGAATCGGGAGCCTCTTCCGTTCTGAAATGCTTGAAGGTTCGGGCTTGGCCTCCGAACCGAATGAACTACCTTGCTCGCTCAGGATGGTGCCCTTCGCCACCGAAGGCTTCACGAGTTCACGCTGAGATGTCTCCTTCAGGAATTTTAGCGGCTCAACTTCGAACTCCAGATAGCTCGATTCCATTCGCAAACTGCCGTCGGTCTCGCGTCCGAAAAAGCCCGCCCGCGTGGGGCCGCCATCGATCGGCTGCAGAATCAGCGTGACCTGCCAGAGTGCCGGAAAGAAGTTGTCGAAGATTTCGACATCTGCCGTCGAGAGCGAGAGGTTGCTGCGTGCATGCGAAACAAACCAGCCCAGCGAATCTAGACCCTTCAGGTCCGGATCGCTCTCGGCAACCTCAAGCAAGTGCACCAACTCGGCTCGATCACGTGTCGACAGCCGAAAACTCGGGCCCAGGGCATGCTCGCAGAAAATCGGCCGCCAGGTCAATAGCCGAATCGAAGTATCCCTCCGCGTCCCAAAAAGCACTCCACCGACTTCCAGACCGCCGTGGGCAAGCCGCTGCTGGCCGTCGCACACAACAGTACGGATCTCCTCCATCACCTCAAAGGGATACTCGATCGTCAGACCAATCTCGGGTGTGCTCCACGATCCAAATGAACCGTCTCGCGCTTTTTCGATTGCTTGCATAAAAGTAAAAAATCGCGACGTCAGACCGATCTTGCTGATGTCGCTAGCAACTTTCCTTTCGGAGTCAGCGTGATCTATAGTACTACCCCGTCTAGAGTACTACGTCTTCTAGTACTTTGGCCACATATCGATCGCCACGGTCAGACTCCTCCAACCGGACTTCGGGTTCCTTCGGCGCCACTTCAACGGGTCGGGTTATACGTCCTTGTGGATCGTTTCCATATGGTGCATCGCCCATTCTCAAGGTCGCGAATTTACGGTTTGGCCGGGAGTCAACACAGGTGCCTACTCAAGCCCTGCGGGGGCTCAGCCGATGGGATAGACAGTTAGTTGTGCGGGTTCACGCGATCCTTCTGCTGACTCTGACCGCTTTGCACCTGCAGCGCTACTTCTGAGTTTATGTTGTATAACGTTTTCCTGAATCAGAAAGGCGGCGTAGGATGGATGAAAACGAATTCCACAATCTGGAAACTCTTCGCCAAGGCCTGTTGCGCCGCACTGGGAGCGTTTGTGGTTGGTCTGTGCCTTATACGCACGATCAAGCACTTCGATAGTCTGTACATTACAGGCCTCGTCTTGTCCGGCGCTTTTCTCATGTTCGTTCTCTACTGGACGCGCCGGGCAGCTCGGAGATTAGCGGCGAGTGAGACTGCAAGGAAGAGTGCATCTACGTTCCTGTGGTCTTGCATTTTCTTCAGCATGATTTCCTTGAGTTTGGGTATGCACGTGTCGGGCTTCGTTTGGTATGGCTCCGACTTCATTCGGAGATTTGGCGTGGTCTTCTGGAGCGGAATTACGGGTATTGCGATTTACCCGGTTCTCCGTGATGCGAAACGCCTTACCGATGCAGCAGGGCTCAGCCAGATTACGTCTCGGTAGGCGATCATCACGGTAACAAATCCTTCGAAAACGAGCGCCGGAACCACCAATGCTGCCAATAAGTTATACCGAGCGGCGTGGCAGAACCGATCAGCGTCCCACGTTCAACAAACGAAGGGTTTCCAACGCCGGGGCGCAGAGAACCGCTATCGCAAGCATCGTCCGCGCACGACGCCCGCTCCGACCACGAACGAAGATTCGGAAGGAGCTGTGTTCACGTGCTTCAAGCTCGGCCTCCATCCCGGCCTGAGCGGTGAGATCTTCCTCTGAGATCACTTCGGTGAGGATTTCATGAACTTGCTCTAAGAGGGAGGCTGGGACCCTCAAGCGCAACCCGCCCAGAGCAACGTTCCATTGCCACACCTTTGCGAGCATGTGCTCATTCTCTAGATAGCAGAGAATTTCACCAGAACGCAGCAGGCCACGAGCGACTTCCGCCTCATCGGGAAACAGAAACGTCGCGGCCGAAACGAATTCGTCTTCTGTACCTGTTACCAAGATGCCAATTATAACGGTCGAGGAGAGCGGGCAATTTAGAACGCGTTTTTTTGTAGTGACCAGTTCTCGTGAGAGACCCATCCCGCCAATCTGGCCACGACGTGGTCGGATGCTCCAATCGAGCCTTCGTTTAGCGGTCGAAAGGCGTTTCCCAGCTGTGCCGCTGATATTCGGCGAGGTAACCCGCCATCTATTCTCGACACAATAACAACGGCGCTCATAGCCGTCGTGTTCGCCTCACTCGTGACCTGGTACGTCTTGAGCCCCATCCACGCCCCACAGGTCTACTTTCGTGCGCATAGCAGCACCGAGCCACCGAGTCGCATCCCCCTTGCTTTCGTGATCGAACGAGCGCAACATTTTCTGTATGACACCCGCCACCAAACGTACAAAACCCACCGACGGCGCCTTGCGGGCTGCTAAGGAAATCGAGCGGAATCCATCATTCATAGAATCAACTGCTAAAGTTATTGATCGCGAAACCGGCGTCCGGGAACTGGTCGAAATACTA
>Ga0210406_10008578_pt1 | contig 10223 bp, 9 predicted proteins | sample IncBWC30MmetaG_FD_155454 | JGI IMG/M metagenome (GOLD analysis project Ga0210406, IMG submission 155454) | Forest soil microbial communities from Barre Woods Harvard Forest LTER site, Petersham, Massachusetts, United States - Inc-BW-C-30-M | ecosystem: Environmental > Terrestrial > Soil >... | reverse complement strand
CGGCCGCGCACATGGTGTTTTCCAAAAATGCCGACGGCTGGCTTTGCGTGCATTCCCACATGTCGCTCAATCGCGGCGTACCGCAGACGAGCCACGCCAATCGACCGGTGAAAGCTTGAGGAATCAAGTCCAACCAGGGCTATTTTCTACTCAACCGGTACGTGCTATCAGAACGCGCGGCCGGGTGGCCGCGCTCTCAACAAATGGAGGTGTGTCGTGCGTACGTTCGGTGATTTCGAAAACCTCCCTAGCTTTCAGCATTACGCGTAAGCGTCGGAAGTCTTTCCCCTCGGAAACCCAGGTCAGGCGCGGGCGCCGATTCGTCCATGGCGACGTCGAGCTCTCGGAAAAACTTGGCCGCAACGACCTGTGCCCCTGCGGCTCCGGACGCAGGTTTCAAAGCCTGTTGCATGAAGTTGGGCGCTTATGACGGCGCAAACCGCAACTACTACTTTCAGGGAGTAGGGGCGGGGCGTCCTGACCCCACCGAAGTCATTCCGGGGCGCCGCGACAGCGGCGAACCGGGAAGCCACGATGGTCCGGGCGCCAAAACCGGCCGTGGCTCACTCGTCCGCGCTCTGGAATTCCAGCGCCTTCTCTCGCGATGGCAAACGTCCGAGTTCGCGAGAAAGCTGCCATATGAACGTCTTGCCCCGTAGATCTAGGCTGCCAATCGCAATAGACTCCCTCTACAGGGGATTCGTTTTGACTGCTCGCACTCTAGACTTAATTCCAAAAAAATTAAATGAGCTCTACGAATTCCACGAATGGCGGAATGCCTTGGCGATTCTGAGCGCGGCGTACCCTGAGGAATGGTCGGATATTATTTCGGTGCTGTCGGATTTCCGATTGCTAAGAAGTGACATTGAGAAAAGTGCCGATGGCGAGAAGTTCGGCGATCGGAGCAAAGTTGTAATCCGTCTTGACGATTTAGCCTTGCGTCCACGTGGATGGATACCTCGCGAGTTTGCTACAGCGATTGTGGTAGATGATGTTCGCATCGACAGTCCGACCCACGAAGTCGACTGCCCGAAGGGCAAGGTGGCTCTTGAGGTCGAGTGGAACAACAAGACTGAATTCTATGATCGCGACCTAAATAACTTTCGACGGCTCTTTGAACTACAAGCGATTGACGTTGGAGTGATCATCACTCGATGTGATGAGCTTCAAACAATCTTCAAACGGCTCGGACGGGCCAAGAGCTTCGGTTCTTCGACGACCATCCTGTCGAAGCTCAAGCGGAAGATCGACGGGGGTGCGGGTGGTGGCTGTCCGGTGCTAATAGTTGGGATGAAACAAAGTTTGTATCTAGACGATGTGGCTGATACTAGTGTAGGTTCTCGGTTTGTTCGGATTGTGCGCGAACCCAAAATAAAGACAAAAGGTAAATGAAATCAATATGATGAGCAATGCTGCGACGGACCTCATGATGAGCGCGGGCGGTCACCGCTTCGGGACCATTCTCGCCGACCCGCCGTGGCAGTTCACTAATAAGACTGGAAAGGTTGCGCCCGAGCACAAGCGCCTTTCGCGCTACGGCACTATGAAACTCGACGAGATCAAGGCATTGCCCGTGCAGGAGATCGCTGCACCTACATCGCATCTTTATCTCTGGTGCCCTAACGCCATGCTTCCGGAAGGCCTCGCGGTCATGAAGGCATGGGGATTCAATTACAAATCCAACATTGTTTGGCATAAGATACGCAAAGATGGCGGCTCGGATGGACGCGGCGTCGGATTTTACTTTCGCAATGTCACTGAGCTCATTCTATTCGGCGTCCGCGGGAAAAATGCCCGCACGCTCGCACCTGGACGGCGACAGGTGAATTTGCTCGGAACGCGCAAGCGGGAGCATTCGCGGAAGCCGGATGAGCAATATGATATTATCGAAGCTTGTTCGCCGGGGCCGTTCCTCGAATTGTTCGCGCGCGGTACGCGCAAAAACTGGACCTCGTGGGGCAATCAAGCGGATGGCGACTATAAGCCGACCTGGAAGACGTATTCTTATAACTCGCTTTTGGCTGCGGAGTGAATTATGAGACCCGACTTCATGACCAATCCTGACAAATATGAAATTGCGACCGAGGTGCTGTCGTCTGCAATTAGGGTCTTGCAGGCTACAGGCTTCTATGAAAGCGAAATTTTGCAATTGTTTGACCAGGTCGCAAAGAAGGGCGAGCGCTTTCCCGTTTGGCTTCAGCCACTGTCAGATGAGCAGAGTGTCTCAGCAAAGGACCGATAGCTATCTGAGAAAGATTCTATCTCCTCTTCCACCCGCCGCGCTTCCCCGGCGCGCCGCCGGTCGAGCGGGGGGCGGGGCCGAATTCGGGGCCGGACCGATGCGAGTCGGTGGGTTGGAAGACTTTGCTTTGCTCGCCAAAAGGCTTTTGGGGAAGTGAGCGGCTTGGTCGATGGGGCAGGGATTCCGGGCCGTGCATCTCGTCGAGATGGGGTTTGTGGATTTTGGATGGGCCTCGACTCTGACCGCTTGCAGCGCGACTCGTGGACCCCCCACCCCGACCCTCCCCCGCAAGGGGGGAGGGAGAAGCAGCACCGAGACCGGGGGAGGGAGAAGAGGCAGCGCCGCGCGACGCTCCCTGCAAGGGTGTGGGTGAAGGAGAAGCGCCTCGGGTCTGCCCCTCACCCCGACCCTCTCCCCGTGAAGGACGGGGAGAGGGAGAGGAGAGAGCGCCGCGCGGGGAGGGTGAGGCGCCACTACGACCGCCGCGCTTTTTCATCGCTGACGTCGGCAGGTTCGCCGCCTCGCCGTACTTCTTCGCGCCCGCATAAGCGCCGGCTGTTTCCTGCACCTTGATCTGCCGCGTGGTGGGATCGTCGACCACGGCCATTTCGGTGGCGCGAAGCCGCTTGACCTCGTCGCGCAGGCGTGCGGCTTCCTCGAAATTCAGGTCGGCGGCCGCCTCGCGCATTCGTGTCTCGAGGTCGGCCAGCACCGCCTCGAAATTGTGCCCGATCGAGATCACGTCGTCGGACCAGCCAGATCCTTGCGCACCGTCGCCGATCTCCACCAGCACATGGTCGCGCTCATAGACCGAGTTGAGGATGTCGCCGATCGATTTCTTCACGCTCTCCGGCGTGATGCCGTTGGCGTCGTTATATTCGACCTGCTTCTCGCGGCGGCGGTTGGTTTCGGCAATCGCCCGCTCCATCGAGCCCGTGACCTGGTCGGCATAAAGGATCACCTTGCCGTCCACATTGCGCGCGGCGCGGCCGATGGTCTGGATCAGCGAGGTCTCGCTGCGCAAAAAACCTTCCTTGTCGGCGTCCAGAATCGCAACCAGCGCGCATTCGGGAATGTCGAGGCCTTCGCGCAACAGGTTGATGCCGACCAGCGCGTCGAACGCGCCCAGGCGCAAATCCCGGATGATCTCGATGCGCTCGATGGTGTCGATGTCACTGTGCATATACCTGACACGGATTCCCTGCTCATGCAGATATTCGGTGAGGTCTTCCGCCATGCGCTTGGTCAACACGGTGACGAGAGAGCGATAGCCCATCTGCGCCACGGCGCGGACCTCGCCGACGAGATCGTCGACCTGCGTGCGCGCCGGGCGGATGTCCACGGGTGGGTCGATCAGCCCGGTCGGGCGGATCACCTGCTCCACGAACACGCCGCCGCTTTCGTTCAGTTCCCACCCCGAAGGCGTCGCCGAGACTGCGACCGTCTGCGGCCGCATCATGTCCCACTCCTCGAAACGCAGCGGACGGTTGTCCATGCACGAGGGCAGGCGGAAGCCATATTCGGCAAGCGTCGCCTTGCGGCGGAAGTCGCCGCGGAACATGCCGCCGATCTGCGGAATGGTGACGTGGCTCTCGTCGGCGAAGACGAGCGCGTTGTCAGGCACGTATTCGAACAGCGTCGGCGGCGGCTCGCCGGGCCGGCGGCCGGTGAGATAGCGCGAATAGTTTTCGATGCCGGCGCAGCTCCCCGTGGCTTCCATCATTTCAAGATCGAAGGTGGTGCGCTGCTCCAGCCTTTGCGCCTCCAGAAGCCGGCCCTGATTGTTGAGCTGGTCGAGCCGCAGCTTCAGCTCGCTTTTGATCGCCTTGATCGCCTGCACCAGAGTTGGACGCGGCGTCACATAGTGCGAATTGGCGTAGACCTTGATGAACTCGAGCTCGTCCTGCTTGTGGCCGGTGAGCGGATCGAATTCCTCAATGTTCTCCACGGTGTCGCCGAACAAATTCACGCGCCAGGCGCGGTCCTCATAGTGCGCCGGGAAGATGTCGATCACGTCGCCGCGGACGCGGAAGGTGCCGCGGGCGAAATCGGCCGAGGTGCGCTTGTACTGCAGCGCGACGAGGTCGGCGATCAACTGCCGCTGGTCGATGCGCTCGCCGCGCCTCAACGCAAAGGTCATCGCGGTATAGGTCTCGACCGAGCCGATACCGTAGATGCACGACACCGAAGCGACGATGATGACGTCGTCGCGTTCGAGCAGCGCGCGCGTCGCCGAGTGGCGCATGCGGTCGATCTGCTCGTTGATGGAGGAGTCCTTCTCGATGTAGGTGTCGGTCCGCGGCACGTAGGCTTCGGGCTGGTAGTAATCGTAATAGGAGACGAAATACTCCACCGCATTGTCGGGGAAGAAGCCCTTGAACTCGCCATAGAGCTGCGCAGCCAGCGTCTTGTTGGGCGCAAGGATGAGGGCGGGGCGCTGCGTCGCCTCGATCACCTTGGCCATGGTGTAGGTTTTGCCGGAACCAGTGACGCCGAGCAGCACCTGGCTGCGGTCGTTGCGGTTGATGCCTTCGACGAGCTCAGCGATCGCGCTCGGCTGGTCGCCTTTGGGTTCGTAATCCGACTTGAGGGCAAAACGCACGCCGCCTTCGGATTTTTCCGGGCGCGGCGGACGGTGCGGCGTCCATATCTTGATTGAGCCGTCTTCCTTGCGGAATTCTGGCCGGCCGTCGCGGATCAGCGCCTCCAGCGCTTCCGCAGTGGCGGCAACGCCGAGCGCCTCCATCTTGTTGCGGGCAGGGCGCGCTAGCGCTGCGGCATCTTCCTCTTCGGTGGTGAAGCCGAGTTGCTTCGCCAGTTCCGGATCAAGCGTCGGAATCGTTGCCGACGTGCCGTAATTGGCAGGCGCGAATTCGCGTTGGGGAGATTCGGAGAAACCCGCCTCTTCTCCCCTCCCTCCGCGAAGCGGCGGGGAGGGGTCGGGGGTGGGGGGCGGCGCCGCAGACTCACTGATAGCGGGACTTGCTGAGACACCCCCCACCCCCGACCCCTCCCCGCGAGGGGGAGGGGAGGAAGAAGCGCCATCGCCTTTCGTGACTAAATCGCGGTTTGTCGTCGCCGCATCGCGTTTGGCAACCTCGCCACTCGCGCCCTTCGTCGAGGCCCGCGCCCGATGCGCGGCGGCCTCTCCGCCGGCGCGGCGGTCAAATGAATTATCGGGCGGCGGCTGCAGCCCGGTGGAGGAACCGATGCCGCTCTCGCCGCGATTGATGGCGGGATTGAGCAGTTCCGCCAAAGCTGGACCGATCGGCCGCACCTCGGGCCGGTGTGCTTTCGATTTCGGCGTTTTGCCGCTCTTTTTGGGATTGTCCGGTTTCTTCGCCATCGGGGAGAATATGGGATGAGTCCGCTGCCAGGAAAAGGGCAAAAGTCCCGCGATGAAACGGCCCTCCCGCACCGACTGCGTTGTCAGCAGGTGTCAGTATGTTCGATGTCGTAGTGCCGTCATTACGGGGCGATGCGAAGCATCGAGCCCGGAATCCATAGCCACGATCGTGAGTATGGATTCCGGACAGCCGCGTGCCGCGGCTTCCGGAATGACGAACTATATTCGCTGCTGCCAAATCGATCTAAACTGGTCCGACCAGTGTTTTTCAAGAGAAGCTTTTGAGCGGGGAACCTCGATGACTGAAATCCATCCGCTGGCGGGTAAAACCGTCCCGCCGTCGATGCTGGCGAATATTCCGCGGCTGGTGACGGCCTATTTTGCGAACAGGCCCGACCCGAAAGTGGCCGCGCAGCGGGTGGCGTTCGGCACCTCGGGCCATCGTGGCTCCGCGCTGAACAACTCCTTCAACGAGGATCATATTCTTGCGATCAGCCAGGCCGTCTGCGATTACCGGTCCGAGAACAATCTTTCAGGTCCGCTTTTTGTCGGCATCGACACCCACGCACTGGCGGAACCGGCGCTTGCCAGCGCGCTCGAAGTGTTTGCGGCCAACGGCGTCGAGGTGATGATCGACGCGGACGACGGCTACACGCCGACACCGGCGATCTCGCATGCCATCCTCACTTACAACAGAGGTCGCGGCCAGGGCCTTGCCGATGGCGTCGTGATCACGCCGTCACACAACCCGCCCGAGGACGGCGGCTTGAAATACAACCCGCCGAACGGCGGCCCGGCCGACACCGACATCACGTCGGTCATCGAGCGCACCGCCAATGGCTATCTCGAGGCCGGGCTCAACGGGGTGAGGCGCATCGCTTACGAGCGCGCGCGCAAGGCATCTTGCGTGCATCGCCATGATTACATCACCCCCTATGTTGCCGACCTCGCCGACGTCCTCGACATGGAAGCGATCCGCGCCGCGGGGGTGAGAATCGGCATCGATCCATTAGGGGGAGCGGCGGTGCGCTACTGGCGACCGATCATCGAGCGTTATGGCCTCAACGCCGCCATCGTCAGCGACGACGTCGATCCGACCTTCCGCTTCATGACGCTCGATTGGGACGGCAAGATCCGGATGGATTGTTCCTCGCCTTACGCAATGGCGCGGCTGATCGGAATGCGCGAGAATTTCGACGTGGCCTTTGCCAACGACACCGATGCCGATCGGCACGGCATCGTGACGCGCTCCAACGGCCTGATGAATCCAAATCATTATCTCGCGGCCGCAATCGCCTATCTGTTCGAACATCGCCCGCAATGGGGTGGGAACAGCGCGGTCGGGAAAACCATCGTCTCCAGCGCCATCATCGACCGCGTCTCCAAAAAGCTCGGCCGCAAACTGGTCGAGACGCCGGTGGGCTTCAAATGGTTCGTCGACGGATTGATCGGCGGAGCCTTCGGCTTTGCGGGCGAGGAGAGCGCCGGTGCCTCGTTCCTCCGCCGCGACGGATCGGTTTGGACCACCGACAAGGACGGCATCATCTTGGGCCTGCTCGCCGCCGAGATAACCGCGCGGAGCGGCCGCGATCCGAGCCAGTTATTCGATCAGTTGACGCAGCAACTGGGAAAACCCTTCTACGAGCGGATCGATGCGCCAGCCACCGCGCAGCAGAAGAATTTGCTGAAGGCGCTCACAGGCGAGAGGCTTGCCATGAGCGAACTCGCCGGCGAACCGGTGCGCGCGACGCTGTCGGCGGCTCCAGGCAACAACCAGCCGTTCGGCGGAATCAAGGTGCTCGCTGACAACGGATGGTTCGCCGCGCGGCCCTCGGGCACCGAGGACGTGTACAAGATCTATGCGGAGAGCTTTCGCAGCGAAGCTCACCTCAAGGAAATCCAGCGCGATGCGCAATCCGCCATCGCGCGGGCGTTCGGGGGCTCATAGTCGGGCGTTACGCCGCTGGAGAGGGCGAGGGCGTCGAGCCGTTGACGATGTCGAGGTGAATGCCGCCGCATCGGGTGCAGCGCATCGTCCAGTATTCGGCGCCACCTCGTCCGCCGATGACGCGAAGCACCTTCAGCTGGCCATCGCAATCCGGACAATTGGAGCGGGCTCTGCTGGATGAATCGGAGTCAGTTTCAAACATGGGAGGCTTGCCTCTTATGTTCGTCGATAACTGATCGCTGGTTGAGGTAATCGATGCGGGTCTTGGCGTCCGAGATCGCCCCATCCCGGTTGGACCAGGCGAAGCCGACTTCGAGCTCGGGAAACGAGACGCCGTCGATGATGACCGGCTCGAAATCCGCACGCCTGATCCTGGCGTGCCAGAGGCCCTTGCCGGCCTCGAAAGTCTCGATCTGAAAGCCGTCGTAATTCATGTCGCGCTCCCGCAGTTTGGAGTGCGGAAAACAAAGCACGAGTCCGGCGACTGGCATGTGAACTGGTTCACAGGTTCCGGGACAAGTTTCGCGCGCGAGCGCCCCTGGGTATAATGCGGCGCCGGGTGCGCCCAGGCCGCTCGAGGAGCCATCGATGAGGGAAGCTGATTCACTGGTGCTTGATCTTGTCGAATGGGTCGCGCGGCAACCACGGCCCTATTCGGAGGTGATCTCGAGGTGGCGGACATCCTGCCCGCGCCTGACGATTTGGGAGGACGCGGTCGATTCCGGTTATGTGAGCCGTTCAAGCGCCTCGGGGTTGGAGGCGATGGTCGTGGTCACCGAAACCGGCAGGAAATTGCTGCGCGCGCATGGCCGCCTGAGCTGACCATTGCGGCCGTTTGAACGGCGTAACAACACCGAGTGTTGATGTCGCCGGTCAGCCTCCCCGGTTGACTCATTGGCGGGGTGGGACAATCTTCATGCAGCCGCATCCAACCCGCGATATGCCCCGAAATCCCCTCCCTTTACAGGAACGCGCCATGATCGACCTTTACTACTGGACCACGCCGAACGGCCACAAGATCACGATGTTCCTCGAGGAGACCGGGCTGAAGTATAAAATTTTCCCGATCAACATCGGCAAGGGAGATCAATTCAAGGCGGAGTTTTTGGCGATCGCGCCCAACAATCGGATACCGGCAATGGTGGATCACGAGCCTAAGGGCGGGGGCAAGCCGATCTCGATTTTCGAATCCGGCGCGATGCTGCTCTATCTGGCGGAAAAGACCGGAAAGTTTATCCCCTCGGACATTTACGGCCGCTACGACGTTATCCAGTGGACGTTCTGGCAGATGGGCGGGCTCGGGCCGATGGCCGGGCAGAACCATCACTTCCGCAACTATGCGCAGGACAAGATTGCTTACGCGATCGACCGCTACGTGAACGAGACCAACCGTCTCTACGGCGTGCTCAACAAGCGCCTCGCCAATCGCGAGTTCATTGCTGGCGACTATTCGATTGCCGACATGGCCTGCTATCCCTGGGTCGTGCCCTACAAGAACCAGGGCCAGGACATCGAACAGTTCCCGCATCTGAAGCGTTGGCTGGAAACGATCCGCGCACGTCCGGCGACCGAGCGCGCTTACGCGAAGGCCAAGGAAGTCAATCCGAATTTCGGGCAGCCTGCGATACGCACCGACGAAGAGCGCAAGATCTTGTTCGGGCAGACGGCAGCCGTGGTGAAATAGCTTTTAAGCCAGCGCCAAAGACGCAGGCGTGGGCACCGGCTTGGCGCGCCGCGAACGGTTTCATTGCAACCTTATCGCTGACCCTTAAAGGCGGCCGGGCTGATCTGATGCCGCAGCCTTGCGCAGGCAATCGCGGCACAGGCAGTCTTCGCCGCCCGCGGGCATCGCCAGCCGCGCGGTCTCCTCGGCGCACCAGCAATCGACCCCCAGACCGCAGGTAAATTCCATTCCGCAGCCGGAGCAGGCAAGCCGGCGCGAGCGCGGCATTTCTAACCGATTTGTCATGAATTGAAGCGAAACTTCGCCGTGTTTTTCATCTCTGGTTCATCGGACGCCGCAGTATATTCGTCCGCGAGTTGATTGACGAATTAATATACGCGCTGAAAGGTCCAATTAGCCCGGAGGATGACTTCGATGGCCCGCGATTCGCAAGCAGCTCTGGTTGCGCTCAATCGCTTCGGCTTCGGTGCGCGCGGCGGCGCTGCGGGCGATCTGATCAACGCGGCCGCCGATCCGCGCGGCTTCGTCAAGGCCGAGCTCAATCGCCCCAATGCGGTTGTGCTCGAAATGCCGGGACTGCAATCGACGCCGGCGCTGGCCCAAGCCGTGTTCGCCTATCAGGCGGAGACAAAGGCCGCGCGCGAGGCAGCCGCGAAGACGGGTGCCGCCGACGCCAAGGCGGCCGTGGAGACGCCGGAAAGGGCTGACGCCAGGGCATCGATGCAATCGAGCGAGGCGATGCAGCCCAATTCGATGCAGCTAGGTTCGTTGCAGCCAGGTTCGATCCAATCCAATACCGCAAAGCCGCCGGACAAGCCGCTCAACGTCATCCAGAAAACCTACCGCGCCGAGGCGCTGGCGCGGCTGCAGCGTGCGATGATCGCCGAATGTGGATTCACCGAAAGGTTGGTGACGTTCTGGTCCAACCACTTCTGCATTTCGGCACACAAGGGCGAGCTGGGGCGGATGTGGGCCGGCTCGTTCGAGCGCGAGGCGATCCGGC
>Ga0210406_10008576_pt1 | contig 10225 bp, 12 predicted proteins | sample IncBWC30MmetaG_FD_155454 | JGI IMG/M metagenome (GOLD analysis project Ga0210406, IMG submission 155454) | Forest soil microbial communities from Barre Woods Harvard Forest LTER site, Petersham, Massachusetts, United States - Inc-BW-C-30-M | ecosystem: Environmental > Terrestrial > Soil >... | reverse complement strand
CTGAACAACAGAGCGGAGAATTCGCACCAGCCGACGCGCCGACGAGAGCGGCAAATGAAGCAGTTCAAATCTGCCGGCCAGGCTCAGCGGTTCCTTTCAGCGCACGACCAGATCAATAACCTGTTTCGTCTCCGCCGCGATCACCTCACTGCCGCCGAGCACAGAGCTTCCAGAACGCAGACACTCCGTGTCTGGGCGGAAATCAGCAGCGCTATCACAGCGGCATAATCATTAGCGCACGCCCCTCACGATGCGCATCTCTTTGACCACAGCCAGTCAAGTTGACGATGCCGGGCCAACAGCTCTATCGAATTTGCGGTGAAGTTCGCAGGCCGCAGCAGCCCACCGGAAGTCAGCCGGGGCTAGTCCACGCCGACACCGCGAGTTGCTGGGCGAGCGTCTTGCCGCAGGACGACGGTCCGGAAAAATTGATCCCGCAAGTGTCGAAGCCGCACAATTGTACTATCGAACCAACAAAGCCGCCGGCGGCGCCGAGGGTCCAGTGCTGACAGTTTGGCGCGGTGAGCGCGGCCTCGACCCCGGCCTGCCAGCCCGCGAGCGTGCCTTGCCGGGCGATCTCGCGCGAGATGCGTACATCAGCCGACAACTCGATTGTGTTACTCATCGCAGCAATTCCTCTCCTTCCGGGGATATGAAGCTGCCGGCCTGCCAACCGGTCACCGCCGCAGCGTCAAGCACCGCGGTCGGTGCGGCTTCCTTGAGGACTTCGACGATGGTAACCTCGCCGCCATTGGTGACGCGCATGCCGGCGTCCATCAAACGCGATCGGATCTCGCTGGCGCCGAGACGGGACAACTCGCCGCGTTGGAAATCGAGCACGCGGGGGCGCCTTTGTGATCGGCTATCAGGACACGCACGCCATACGCGTCGTCGTCATCGACCAGCCGCAGCCAGACCGACATCGTGAAGGGCGAGCATATCGGGACCCAAACCTCGCTCTCTTCCCCGGTGTCCTTGTCCTTTTTCAGACCGGGGCATTTGTGGACCCAGATCTCGCCCGATTCGCGCGAGCGGAATTCGAGTTTCTGTGTCAGCCATTGCGGCAGTGGATAGGCGGCACTGATGCGCGTGATTGCATTGCGTGTTGCGCTGCGCCTTTGGAACTCGGCGATCTCTTCTGTGGTCGGCACGATCGGCTTGGCCGCAAGGATCGCGGCGCGTACACCGGCAATACCTTCGGTCAGCAGCAGGTCGAGAAAGTCCGTGTTGCTGCCGGGCGCGCCGGGTAATGCCAGCTGTGGGATTGGCTGTTGCTGCTCTTCGTGCAGGGCCCGGAGCGCGAAAGTCCACGCCGCTTTCTTGCCGCCGCGACCCTTGCCGGGGCCTTCATCGCGATCGCCAGCGATCGTCACCGTCCTGGCGGCCGGCCACGGGGTGAACGCGACGATGCCGTTGGCGCTGATTGCCTACAATACGGCGATCTCGTGCTTGGCGATCCCCTCGGCGAAGGCATAGGCGATCGCCGCGGCGGTCTCGATCCCCTCGGCGGCGATCTCGTGAGGTGCGGTCGTGACGCCCCACACCACGCAGCACCCGGTGGTCGAGGGCTGGCCGTCGAGCCGCCTGGCCGACTTCTTGGGGTCGCGCGAATTGCCGTTGGGCAACGTGCCGAGTTCGGCCTTGCCGGTGCCCTCGGCGTTCAGATAGATGCGGCGCGCATGCTGGCGGCCATCGGCCGCGGTGGTCTCGAATACGGCACAGGGATACAAACCTACGAGGTGCGGTTTCTTCTCCTTTCCAGTTGGCAGGTCGTAGTATCCGAGAGATTGCCAGCCCGCGACCCTGGTCGCCGGCATTGGCGCTGCCGCCGGATCGTCGAGGCCGAGCCGGCCTGCGAGGTAGAGCGCCACCAGGCTGTCGTCGCGGCTTTCGGCGGGCGGGCTCAGCAGACTCGCGGCGTCGGTTTTCTGACCAGTGCCATTGCCCTTGACCTTGATCAGATCACTGCGGTCAATGAACTCGGCGACCCAGATCTTGGCGGCTTCGAAATCGAGCCGCTTCACCTTCATCACGATGTGGAAGATGCCGTCACTCTTGCGCTCGGTGATGCAGGTGCAGAGCGCGCGCCCGGTCCTATTGTCGAAGCGCCAGCTCGGATTGCGGTCGTCGTGATCGGGATAAGGGCAGTTGAAGTATTGCCGGCTACTACGCCAGTCGATGCCGAGCTTGCCGAGGATGTCGGTTTCCTGGCCTTTGACCGCAGCTGCGATTGCCTTGGTGACGACGTAGTGCACCGCGTCCGGTGCCGCACCCGGGGCGGCCACAGGTCAGCCCTCGGCACGGTGAGATGTTGTGGTTGTTGGAAAAATCGCTATGTTCTGCATCGGTTCGTCCCCGTGTCGAAACAGACGGACTTGCCCTTGGGCGGCCCCGCTCGATTTGACCTCTTGCGGGGCCGCGATTACATCCGGCAAGCGACCCGCCCAATCGCGTGGAAACACGGCGTGCGTGCGGCTCTTGCCGACTGTCTACACATCAGCGGGGCGCGCTGGGGCGGCGACTGCGTCATTGAGGATTTCTCCAGCGTCATCGTTGGTCGAGGCGGCCTTGCGCGAGATCGCATTCCCGCAGAAACCGGGTGACTGGCGGGCCGGGGTGATCGCCGCGCCAGACAACCCACACGCCGGCCCAACGCGGATTCCCAATGCTGCCGGCAACCCATATCGGCCGCCAGCAGCATTGGTACAGTGCGGCGGCGCGACTGAAGGCCTCGGCCCTCGACGCGGCGAATAGCTTATCCGGGCGCAACAGCAACGCCATTGCCCGCAGCGCGCCACTGTCCAGCGGCATCAACCCGCGGCCGATCATCGGATCAACCAAACCCAGATCCCAAGGCGGGTTAGTGACCAGCAGCGCGCCCTCGGTGCCGGGCGGCGGGTCCGCCCGGAAATCGTGCAGGGGACGCAATCCGCTCGCGGGTCGATATCGGTTGCGATCACTCGCCGGCCGTCGGCCTCGATCGCCCGCGCAAGGCGGCCATCGCCGACGCACGCTTCCCACACCGGGCGGAGCGGCAGGCCGGGCAGAACAAACCGGGTCAACGCCAGCGTCAGCCAGGCCGGCGTCGGGTGCCAGTCCGTCCCGGTGCGGGCCGTCTGCGGCAGTAAGGGCGCGGGATCGCGCGACCTCATTGCCCGCTCGCGAGCGCGGCCAGCCGCGCCTGCTTGGCGTGGAATTTCCACCCCTTGCGATAGCCTCGCGCGCGGCGCGCCAGCTCGAGACGGATATCGTCGGTGCCGCACCAGTCGAGCAGCCGGCGGTACGGCATGCGTCGCAATTGCTCGGCGTCGAGCAGGTTGCGGTCGTCGATCTGTTCGAGGTCGCCCGCAGTGGCCTCGGGGATGCGCGTCGGCGCATCTGCACGACAAACTGGTAGCCGCACTCGCTGCAGCTCTGCGCCTTGATCGGCAGCATGGCGCCGCACTCTGGGCAGCGCCGCACCAACAGCTCGCCGCTTTTCTTGGGGCGGCCCTTCAGTGACCACTGGTGGTCGAAATCGTAGAGATCGTGGCGCAGTGAATTGCCGGCGTGGTCAAGGATCAGACCGCGCCGCTTGCCGCGGGCGGTGCGCGTCACGCGGCCGAGCATCTGGAGATGCAGTGCCCGCGACTCGGTCGGGCGCAATATCACGACAATGCCCAATAGGGGCACGTCGAGCCCCTCGGTGAACAATGCGACGTTGGTGACCAAGTCGAGCTTGCCATCGTGCAGGGCGTCGATCGTCGCCTCGCGCTCGGTCGCCGGGGTCTCGCCGTCGACGTGGCGCGCGGCATAGCCGGCCGCGCTGAAGGCCTCGGCGACCAGTTGCGAATGGCGCACCGGGCAGCAATAAACGAGGCCGGGGACCTGCGGGGAGAGATGCTTGTAGTGCTCGATAGCGTCGCCGACGATGGCACTGTCCGACATCCGGTCGGGGAGTGCCGTCTGCTCGAAATCGCCGAGGCGGCGGCGAATGCCGGAAAGATCGGGCGGCTCGGGCGGGGCGAAGGTCACTGCCGGCACCAACACGCCGAGCTCGACGTACTCCTTGACGCTGCGGCCGGCGACGAGCTCGCCGAACAGGTGGTCGAGGCCTTTGCCGTCGAGCCGCTCGGGGGTGGCGGTGCAACCGATGACATAGGCCTCGGCGAAATGGTCGATCACTCGCTGCCAGGAGGGTGCCGCGGCGAGGTGCGCCTCGTCGACGAACACCGGCTTGAAATCGCCCGGCTGGTAGGCGCCGAGCCGTCGCGCCATGGTGTCGATCGAGGCGATCTGCACCGCTGCGGCACGACGGGGATGCTTGGCGTCAATGATGCCGTGCTCGACCGCCATCTCGGTCAGGGTCCGCGAGGTCTGGCCGATCAGCTCCTCGCGATGTTGCAGGATCAGGGTCTGGGCGCCGCCCTCGGTGACGACACCCGTGATGGCGCAGAACAATACCGTCTTGCCGGTCCCGGTCGGGCGCTGCAACAGCACCCGCCGGGTCCGCCGCAGCGCCCCGCGCACGCATATCCTCCTCCTGGTCGGGACTCAGGCGGATGGTGCCGGGCATGGCGACACCCCAGCTTACAGGGATCCCCGGGTGCGGTGGCGAAGCCGTAGTTTGGGCCGACATGGCGTAGCTGCGGCCGCTGTGGGAGATGCTGTTTCCTTCTGCGGCCGGCCGCGGCGCACCGTCTCGGGCCGGACCTCACCACGTATCCAGGCCATGGCGACGACCGGATCGATGCGCCGCAACCTACCGATCTCGATGATCGGCAAGCCGTTCTCGACCAGGCGGATGACGGTGCGCTTGGACGCGCCAATACGCGCGGCGAACTGCGCGTAATCGTCCAGCTCGGGTGCTGGCAGCGTAGCGGCGGGTGAGGGCATCGTGGGTGCCTTGGTGGCTATACGAGGCAGCCCACATACAGTGCCGGCATTGACCCCGAGAGGAATTTAAATCGGATTTAAATTCCGCGTTGGGTCAGGGGGTTAGCGCCATCTGCCGCGGTCGAGGCCGCGCTGGTCGCCGAGATCGAGACAAAAATAATCGAATTTGCGGGTTAGGCGTTTGACCGCCCGCAAGGCGACCGCGCCCGTCTGCGTCAGATCGCTGGACCGCGGATGATCGCGGATGGCACGGCGCGCCGCGTCGGCGAGCACGCCGGTATCGCCGTCGCTCATCCTTTGCCGCAAATCCTCGTCTTCGAGATGATGCGCCATCGCGACGAGCCGCGCTTCGTCGTCGATCATGTCGCGACCGCGCGACCGCGGTTTGGCGCTGAGCGAGCGCAGCTCGGCGACCAACGTGCCGAGCCCATGCTGGCGGACCAACGGCGCGAATCTCTGGCGCTCGTCATCGGTTAGCAGCGACGCCGGCCGCGGAAACGTCGGCCGCCTTGAATGCGGCATAGGTCTTAGCCAGCATCAGCGCGCCATGGCTCAAGCCCCGGGCGAGCGCAGCGGCCGTCCCCCGCTCTTGGGCGCCAGGGGCACGACATCACCCTGATAGCCGGTCTTAGCTGCCTCCACGATCGCACCCACCCGATCGGTGGCGGCGCGCAGCGGGTCGAGCTGCAGGTGCGAGTAGCGATTGGTCGTTCCTGGCTGGGAATGACCGAGCAGCCGGCCGATGATCGGCAGCGATAATCCGGCCGAGGCCAGAAATGTCGCGTAGGCGTGACGCAGATCGTGCAGGTGCAGATCGGTGATCCCTGCCGTTCGGCAGATCCCGGCCCAGACGTGCTTGACGTCGCCCAGGGGCCCGCCGCCGTAGCGCGCCGGGAACACCCAGGGCGACAGGTCCCGATGATATTTTGCGGCCTTCTCCTCGGCGGCCTGCTTGATCTCTACGAGCACCTGGCAGGCCGGTGCCGACAGCGGTATCCGATGCAGGCGAGCCTGCTTGGTGGCGCTCGCCGGCTTGGTCCACACGCCGTTCGCCAGGTCGAGCTGCTCCCACCGCATGCGCAGCACTTCCGAGCGCCGGGCGCCGGTCAACAGCAACAGCTCGATGACGTGCGCCCCCTGGCGGTTGGGGTGCGTGGCCACCGCGGCGAGCAGCCGTTCGAGCTCGTCGCCCTCGAGGTAACGGTGGCGCGCGGTCTCGGGGTTGCGCTCGATCCCCTTGACCGGGTTGTCGGTCCGCATCTCCCAGATGACGGCGAGGCTGAACATGCGCGAGGCGAGCGCGATGACACGGTTGGCGCGAACCTTCGCCACGGCCGTGATCTTGCAGTGGAGCTTGTCGATATCGGCGTGCCTGATATCGGCGACCTTCATTCGCCCGAGCGCCGGCAGGATGTGCTGGGCAATCATGCTCTCGTCGTCGACCAGCGAGCGTGCCCGCTTCTTCGGGGCGGCCTCGGTGCGCCAGCGGGCGACGAGGTCGGCGACGGTCGCCGCACCCCGTTCAGCATGACGCTCGCCCATCGGGTCATGCCCGATATCGACCAGGCGGCGCAGCCGCCGGGCCTCCTCGCGCACGAGCGTCAACGGCCAATCGGAAGCGTTGCCAATGGTGAGCCGGCGGCTGATACCGGAGTGCGTGCGGTAGGAAAACACCCAAGCCTTGGCGCCCGCCTTGGTGGTGCGCAGGCCGAGTCCGGTTACCACGCTGTCGGCGAGAAGGGCATAGGCTTTACCGTCGTTCGGCCCTGTCGCCGCGGCGACCAGCGCCGGGGTGAGCTTTGTTGCCATCGTGTTCGGTTCCCGTGTCGTCGTTTGTTGTTTGCCTGATGTACGCAAATGTACGCGCATCAGGGGCATTTTATGGCTCGGGGCATTTTGCAATCTCGCGAAACCGGCTAGGAATGGCGGAATTGCAGGGGTTTCGGTGGTGAGCCCGTCGGGATTCGAACCCGAGACCTACTGATTAAAAGTCGGTGTTGCCTGCTTTCTCATCGGTCCGCTCTCCTACTCGCAAATTTGATAAGGCCTTGCAAAAGCGAGTATCTATGGACATCCACGCTTCGTCCAAGTAAGTTGGGTTTCGCGCATTTTCGCTTACCTATGCTTACCTGGTGCTTACCCGACGCGAGAGCCTGCCCGGAGCAAAACAATGATAGCCGAAAAGCTGAGCAAGACGGTTGTCGAGCGGATCAAGGCCGCCGATCAGGACGTGGTTGTGTGGGATGATACCCTCCCCGGCTTTGGGGTCCGGGTGAAGCCAAGCGGGGTTCGCAGCTACATCATCCAATATCGCAACCGGAACACGAGCGCGTCGAAGCGCCTGACCATTGGGCAACATGGTCCGCTGTTAACTTTCGATCAGGCGAAGAAGCAAGCACGCGCGATGCTCGCGGATGCCCTGCGCGGCGAGGATCCGGTCGAAATCCGCAAGACAGCACGGAGGGCCCCCTCCATTACGGATCTCGCGGCCGATTACCTGGAGAGACATGCCGTTCCGAAGAAGCGGCCCAAGAGCGTCCGCGACGATCGCGCGATGCTCGACAATATCATCCTGCCGAAGCTCGGGGCGAAGAAGGTGGATGCGATCGACCGCCGCGACGTGGAGGCGATCCAAGTAGCTATGAAGGACCGGCCCTATCAGGCAAATCGGGTCCTGTCGCTACTGTCCAAGATGTTCAACCTTGCCGTCGAGTGGAAGTGGCGGCCAGACAACCCGGCTAAAGGCATCGCGCACTATGAAGAGCAGAAGCGCGAGCGATGGCTGTCGGATGAAGAGCTGCGCCATCTCTGTGCCGTGCTTGACGAACATCCAAACATGAGAGCAGCTAATGCTGTGCGTCTCCAACTGTTGACTGGTTCCAGGCTCGGAGAGGTTCTCACTTCACGCAAAGATGACTTCGATCTACACCGAGGGATCTGGACTAAGCCCTCGCATCAGACCAAACAGAAGCGAACCGAGCATTTACCCCTCAGCACCCAAGCGCTGGCGCTGATCGCGTCAATAATCGAGACGAGCAATCCGCACTCCCCTTTCCTATTTCCCGGAAACAAGCCTGGTCAGCCGCTGCGCGAGATCAAAAAATTCTGGAGCGCCGTAATGCGAAAGGCCGGCATCACGAATTACCGCAGGCACGACAACCGGCACACTTATGCGTCCCATCTCGTTTCCAGCGGACTCAGCCTAGAGATCGTCGGGCGATTGCTGGGGCACACGACAACGACAACGACCAAGCGTTACGCTCATCTCGCGGACGATCCCTTGCGTGCCGCCGCGGACAGGTTTGGATCGAAGATTGCCGGTTTCCATCAATGAAAAAGAACGCGACGAATCTGGTCATCGGTCGCTGGTCCACGGCATGATTGTGCGGCAGCGCACGGAGGACACGGATCCCCGTAATGCGCCAACGGCGAGGTCCCCCAAGGACGGCCAGGAACCGGGGACAACCCGCACAAGCGCTTAGGTTCACGCGCCTAGAAGTAAAACTTCCGGCTAGCGCTCTTCCGAGCTGGCGTTTTTCAGAGACCCGCGCCAAAGCATCGATGCGGTCAGGCGAGCACCTCGCGCACTCTCCAGCCTTTCCTCTGTTGCCGCAGGCACCGGTCGCCTTCAGACTGACTATGCATCAATTGCCGGACCGGAGAGTCGGGCATGGAACTCGTGGCGAACTGGAGGGCGCGGCCGGTGTTTATCACCTCCACGTTCCAGGACATGCAGGCCGAGCGGGACTGGCTGTGGGACTTCGTGTTCCCCGCCATCGAGGAGAGGTTGCGCCGCCGCCGCAGGCATCTGGAGTGGATCGACCTCCGCCTCGGTGCCGGCAACGCCCAGGCCGAGACCGAAGCCGAGCGCGAAGCTCAGGTGCTGAAGGTATGCCTCGATGAGGTACGCCGCAGCCGGCCGTTCCTGATCGCGCTGATTGGCGACCGCTATGGCTGGGTGCCGCCGCGCGACCGCGCTGAAGCCGCCGCGAGAGAAGGACCCCACTGACGCTCTCTTCGCCGACCAAAGCCAGTCTATTCTGGACAACCTAATGGAATTATTGGGCCAGAGCTGAGCGCATGCAATGGCGCAACCAAGGCTGCGCGGTCGGTGGCCGTCTCGAACGTCTCCAGGCCCTCTTCCGCGAAGGAAGGGCTGGCCGAACCGGGCACGCTTATCGTCGCGGTCGGGCCGATCTTTGAAGTTGAGTGGGCGAAAGAGCGGGGTCGGTTAGTAAGTCAGCGCATTCTGCGATTGAAGATTTACGATTGCAGTGTTACACGCCAGCAAGATTGTTCATTCCGATCGACCTGAGACTACTGAAGGTCACCATGTCAACCACAACATCGACGATATTGGACCAGATCAGCGCAGAGAAGACGAAGATCAGCGAGCGGCTTGCGCGCCTCGATGCCGACCGCGAAAAGATTGCCACTCAGTTGACCGATCTCGAGACCGCCGAACGCGTGCTGACGCGGGTCGGCAAGACGCCGCCCGGTAGGAGACCCAGATCGGCCTCCGCTGCAGAAGCAAAGGCCGCGATTGCCACGCGAGGCCGCGGACGGCCGCCAAGAGCAGCCGGAAACAAATCGGGACGTAAACCCAGCGCGCAAAGCTCGGGCTTGGGCGAGCGTGTTCTCGCCCTGGCCACTGGCAAAACCCGACAAGAACTTTACGCGGCATGTCCCAACGATCGCCCAAACCATGTCGGCATCGCGGTGCAGCGCCACATCCGCGCGGGGCGGATCCAAGAGCGCGATGGCAAACTCTATGCGACATCGACCGCAACGGAGCAGGCGCGCGCGACAGCCTGACCCCAGATCATAAAGACGCCGCCGCGTAGTTCCTAAGCGGGTTCGATGAGTTCGCTGCCCGGCTCTGAAGCGCTAGTCTTGAGAAGGTCCGAACGACCACGGACGTCGCCCAAGGAATAAGATAGTTGTGCTTCTTCAAAAATGCTGCACTTGGAGGCCCAAAGGTTCGAAACGCGTCAGACGAAATCTGCGTGCGATCGCGACGCTCAGCCGATGCGGCCGGCCGCGAGGAGCACAACCTTATTCTAACGGTACGGCTGCCGGCCGCCGTGGCTATCTTCGACGTGATCGCCGGCCGCGATCCGGGCGATCCGGTCACCGCGGCCAGCCAGGGCAAGCGGGCTGACAGCTACCTCGGTTCCTCGACAGGGACGGCGCGCGCGGCGCGCGGCTGGGCGTGGTGACACCAGCTGTTCACCTCCGAGGATGCCGATCCGGGCGCGATGGCGCACATTGGCCCGCAACGTGAGCGGTTCTCGCCGCCAAGGGCGAGTGGCCGCTGTCGGTTCGGTGAAGGGACGTTCGCCAGCACCCA
>Ga0210406_10008574_pt1 | contig 10226 bp, 7 predicted proteins | sample IncBWC30MmetaG_FD_155454 | JGI IMG/M metagenome (GOLD analysis project Ga0210406, IMG submission 155454) | Forest soil microbial communities from Barre Woods Harvard Forest LTER site, Petersham, Massachusetts, United States - Inc-BW-C-30-M | ecosystem: Environmental > Terrestrial > Soil >... | reverse complement strand
AATCAGCATCTGCCGCAATTGTGCTTCGGGGACCTTCTGGCTGCTCGTCACAATCAAATTTCCTTGTCGACCCGTGGGCATCAGCCCCGGCTGATTGCGTCCGTGCCCGTTCGATTTTTCGAATCCTTTGATCGGCATCCGCGACATCAGAAAATTCTTCAGCACCCCGTCCTGAATCACCACGACCTTCTGTGCCGGAGTCCCTTCATTGTCGAACTCGTACGTTCCCGCCAGCCTCATCCCGTTGATTTCTCCAACCGTCGGGTCGTCCACAACACTCAAAAACTTCGGCAGCACTTCCTGCCCTACCTTCTTCGTGAACGTCTGTCCTTCTTCTTCGTCCCGCTGCCGGTGTCCTTCCATCCGGTGCCCCAGCACTTCGTGGAAAAACACCGCCGCCGCGCGTCCGCTCAGCAACGCCGGCCCGTCATAAGGCTCCGCTACCGGTGCCTTCCGCAGTTCCTTCAAATCCGCCGCCATCTTCGCGGCCTTTTCCATCAGCACCGCTTCGGTCGGCAACCCGCTCGCTGCCGGCGCCTGAAACGTTTCCACGCGCAGCAAGTCCATTCCGTCGTCCGCCCGCGTTTGCGCTTCCATCACCAGGCGAGCCGAAGCGTTTGGCGTCTCGATCGCCGCGCCCTCGCTCGATACCATCCGCGCGTTCGACGACCCCACCTGCAGAATCACCGTCGCGTAATAAACGTCCCCATATTTCCGAAACGCCCCCGACACCCGCCGCACTTCGTCCTCCCACGCCTTCTTGTCAAACGGCGGCACCGTCAGCTTCTCTCCCACATGTGTCTTCGGATCCGCTTTCGAAAAATCCGGCGATTTATCTTCTTCTTCCGCCTTCACCGCCGTGTTCGTCTTCACATTCAAATAAGCCGGCGCCGCCCGCTTGTACTCCCGGTCCGTCAGTTCCCACAGCACGCGCGCCGTCGCGTCCGGATCGTCCTCCAGCGGCAAATTACCCGATGTCATCCCGCTCGACCGGCTCTGTCCGTGCGTGTTATCCAGCTCCGGCGTCCCCACGCGCATCGTCACGTCCGTATTCCGTCGCTTCGAGGTGGTATCCGAAAGCAGCGCTCCATACGCGCCCGCGATAAAAATCTGGTCCTGATCGTAAACCGTGTAGCTCAAGAAATAAGGAGCCGGATCGCTCTTCGCCAGATCCGTCTTCGCCCGGTTCAGTTCCGCCTGCATCGTCCGCAGCATCGCATCGGCCGCCGGCGCCGCCTTCGCCACGGGTTTATCCTTTTCCCCAGCCGCCAATCCCGGCAAACTCACCAGTTGCGCCGCAAGCACAAAGCAAGCAACGCGCCGTGCCACCATCCGCACAACCCCAAATTTTCCTCGTGTAAGTAAACAAACAGGCAGGCTCGACATAAGTAAGGTAGGCTCCCGATCACTCAACTCAAAACGTACCGCGGCGATTCCCGAGTATGACGCACCACTCCGCCCCGCGCAAACCACCAGTTCCAATCCCGCAACCCGTAGGGGCGGCTTTACGCCGCCTTCTTGCCTTTCTCTTGTATGGCCCGCCTTCCGAACCGGGCCGCTCCCTCCGGTAGCACAGGCTTCAGCCTGTCTTCATTCTTCCCCCCTCATCTCCCCATCATCCGAATCAAAACCGGCGCCACACAATCCTGTATCCCGTGCGCAAACATTCCCGGCCGCACCGTTCTCCGCCATCGCACCACCACTCCATACAAAATCGCCGAAACGAAAATCCCAAACGCCCGCGTCATTCCCTGATACAAATGCGCCCCGCCAAACAGCAATCCCGAAATCACAATCCCCGCCGGTACATTCCCCGTCAACGCCGCAAACTGCCCCTGAAAATATCCCCGGTAAACCGCCTCTTCGCAAATCCCCGCCGTGATCGAAAGCACCACCCACATCACCATCTCCACCGAAGTTTGCGGCAGCAGAAATTCAATCGCCCGGTTCGCCCCCGGCCCCGACTGGTGTCCCCCCAGTATCGAAGTCACCATCGTCGCCACAATCAGGAGCACTACCCCAATCCCCAGGTCCCGGAATATTTGCCCGACCGACGCCCATCGCGTTCCAAACAAGTTCCCCAGCGATTCGCCCCGCAGCCAAACCCCGGCCGCCACAATCCCCAGCAACACAATCTCAAACGCCATCGTCCGCAAATAAATCCCCGGCCGCCCCTGTCCCATCCTCGCCCGCGATACCCCCGCATGAATCGCCGCAAAGTAGCTGTTCACTCCCCAAACAACCAGCACAATCAACGTGTGCCACGGACTAGCCAGCAGCACCGCACTCTTCGAATCCGACTGCGCGCTCCGATCATCCTCCACCCGGAAACCTCATAAACTCCCCCGTACCGGCCACCTTGAGTGCTTGCCCTGACGAAGGAAGGCTGGCCCCTCTTGCCCTCGTAGGGCCCGCCTTCCGAGGCGGACCGTTTCCGAGCCTGTGGCACAGCCATTCCTGGCTGTGCGCCTTTCTCATCCATAACTCGCGCCACACAATCACCGCCGGATTAAACCTCGCCACCAAATCTCTTCACTTCCCAAATCTCTCTCCCCCCACCACTCTCGCCCCTCGCACAAACTCACCCGCCGCAATCTCCCTCCGCCCCTCCTGTTTGACGTGCGTAATTTCCAACAAGCTTCCCCCGCCGCAAACCACGTGCACTAAATCCTTCTCCACCAAAATAGTCCCCAACTCTCCAGTCGCCGCCCCCGCCGCGGGCTTCCCTCGCAAATGGCAAGTCTGCCCACGAAACTCCGCATACGCCCCCGGCCACGGCGCAAATCCGCGCATCCGATTAAAAATCTCCGTCGCCGTCCGCCCCCACTCAATCCTTCCATCCTCCCGCTTCAACATCGGAGCCATCGTGGCCGCCCCATGCTCCTGCGCCCGCCCAATCAATTCTCCCGCAGCCAACCCCCGCAGCGTCTTCGCCATCAACGGCGCGCCCAATTCCGCCAGCCGCCCCGCCAACTCTGGCGCCGACTCCTCCGTCCCAATCCGTAACTCCTCCTGCAGCAGCATCTCCCCCGTATCCATCCCCGCATCAATCCGCATCGTCGTATTTCCCGTCACCGTCTCTCCGCTCGCAATCGCCCACTGAATCGGCGCCGCCCCGCGATATTTCGGCAGCAGGGAAGCGTGCAAATTAATCCAACCCAATCGCGGTATCGGCAAGAGCCGCGCCGGAATAATCTGCCCATACGCAATAATCACAATCGCATCCGGCGCCACCGATCGCAGACGCTCTTCCACCTCCGGCATTCGCACCTTCGCCGGCTGCTGTACATCAATCCCCGCCGCCAGCGCCACTTCCTTTACCGGTGAAAACGAAACCTCCTGCCCGCGCCCCCGCGGACGGTCCGGCTGCGTATACACGCTCACAATCTCAAACTCTTTTTCTGTCAGCAGATACTTCAAGGAGGGAACTGCAAACTGCGGCGTGCCACAAAATACGATGCGCATCCGGTTCACGGGCGGCTCACCCGTTGGCGTGGCGGCGCTACCACTCGCCCTCTTTCCGCAGTTTCTTGATCTTCCGCTTGATCAAGTCGCGCTTCAGCATGCTCAAATGCGTCAAAAACAAAATCCCGTGCAGGTGATCAATCTCGTGGCAAAACGCCCGCGCCAGCAGATTCTCTCCGCGAATCTCAAACGTGTCGCCCTTCGCATTTTGCGCCCGCACCGTCACAAACTGCGGCCGCACCACGTACCCGCGGAATCCCGGCACCGAAAGGCACCCTTCTTCTTCCCGCACTTCGCCTTCCGCGTGAATAATCTCCGGATTCACCAGCACAATCTTCGCTTCCGGATTTTTTCCCACCGTCACGTCCACCACCGCCAGCCGAAGACTCTTTCCTATCTGCGGCGCCGCCAATCCCACGCCATTCGCCGCGTACATCGACGCAAACATATCCTCCACCAACTGCTCCAGCTCCGCGTCAAACTTCGTAATCGTCGCCGCCGGCTTCTCCAGCACCGGCTCGCCGTACTTCACGATCGGATAAATTTTCCCCTTGGGCGTCGCCACCGTCGTCTCGGCGGTCACCGTGGAGCCCTTAGAACTCGTCGATTTGTCGGCCATAGCTCTCGAAATTCCGCCGCATCTCCGCCAGCGAATCTCCTCCAAATTTTTGCAGAAAAGCATCCGCCAGCACAAGTGCCACCATCGCCTCGCCCGCCACTCCCCCTGCCGGCACCACGCACCAGTCCGAACGCTCGTAAGCCGCCCGCACCGGCTCCTTCGTCACCATGTCCGCCGTTCCCATCGCCTTCCGCAGCGTCGAAATCGGTTTCAGGTACCCGCGAATCACCACATCCTCGCCGTTCGTGATTCCGCCTTCCAACCCGCCCGCGCGATTGCTCGACCGCCGGAATCGCCGCGCCTTCTGCTCATACGAAATCTCGTCCTGCACTTCGCTTCCGTACGATCCCGCCGCCAGAATCCCAGCCCCAATCTCCACGCCCTTCACCGCCTGCACGCTCATCAAAGCCTGCGCCAATCTTCCATCCAATTTCTCATCCCACTGCGCGTGCGAACCCAATCCCACCGGCACATGGTGCGCCACAATCTCAAACACGCCACCGACCGTATCCCCGGCCTTCAGCACCGCATCCACTTCCGCCTTCATCTTTTCCTGCACCGCCCCGTCCACGCACCGCAGCGGCGACTCCAGATCCCCGCACACCGCACGAATCTCTTCCCATTTCGCCGCCTGCTCTAGCCGCACATGCCCCACCTGGATCACGTGGCTCGCAATCTCCGTCCCGAATTCCTTCAGCAGCAGCTTTGCAAACGCTCCCGCCGCAACCCGCGCCGCCGTTTCCCGCGCCGAAGCCCGCTCCAGCACATACCGCGCATCATGAAAATTGAATTTCTGCGAACCCGCCAAATCCGCATGACCTGGCCGCGGCGCCGTCAGCTTCCGCGATTGCGTTTCCGCCGCGTCCGAAGCCCCCACGGGGAGAATCTTCTCCCAATTCGCCCAATCGCGGTTCTCGATCCTCAGCGCAATCGGCGCCCCAATCGTCTGCCCGTGCCGCACGCCCGCAAAAATATCCGCCGCATCCTTCTCAATCTTCTGCCGTCCGCCGCGCCCATATCCCAGTTGCCGCCGGTGCAATTCGTGGTTGATAAACTCCGTATCCACAGGCAATCCTGCCGGCAGCCCCGACAAAAACGTCAGCAGCCCCTGCCCATGCGACTCACCCGCCGTATAGAATCGAAGCATAAACAACCAGTCTATCGGCCACGCCCATTTCCGTCCAGCCGCCCAAGTTTTGGGCTCAAACTCTATGCGCTCGCTTTCTCAAAACCGGCGCCACCGGGACGTCACAAAATGCGAGTGCAGGTTCTGCGTCTCGTTTTGAACAGCCAAGATGCCCTTCGGTGTCGTAGCCTGTTCGTGTAGCAACACTTGGTGACTTCCGTATGTATCCGCCTACTTGCCTCCGCACAAGCCGCATCGGTGTGACTCAACCTCACTCCGCGGCTTCCTTCTTGCCTCTAAAGCGCGTTATTAGAATCGTCTCGTGCCCCCGTTTCCATGCTGTTCTCGCCGGTGCGATGCTTTGGTTGTCTATACCTCCTGCTGGAGCCCTCGCTCAGCAACAAGCTGGCGCACGAGGGAGGAACGGCCTCTCCCTCCCGGACGCACCTCTACCCCATGCAGACACCCAGAATTTGCCCCAACAATCACCCCCCGCGGAAGGATCAGCCAGTGTCGCCGGCACGGTGCTGGACGCAAGCGGCGCCACAGTTTCCGGCGCGGACGTCCGTTTAAACCATGGAGACGGATCACAAATGCACACGATGATGTCCCAGGCGAACGGCGAATTTAGTTTTGCAAAGATTCCTGCCGGTTCCTACCTGGTGACAATCAACGCAAAGGGTTTTGCGCCTTTTTCATCCGTGGAGTTCGCCGTCGCAGTCCTGCAGGCCTACGAGGTTCCTGACGTCTCCTTATCCGTTGCCTCGGCAAGCATCGAGGTGACGGTCCGTCCCACGGAACTTATCGCCGCCGAGCAGATAAGGGCGGAAGAGAAGCAGCGTCTGGTCGGCTTCTTCCCGAACTTCTATACCAGCTACATTTATGACGCCGCCCCGCTCACCGCGAAACAGAAATTCTCGCTCGCCGTGCGGGGCACGTTTGATCCGGTTGCCATGCTCGGTGTCGGCATCGCTGCCGGCATCGAGCAGGCGACAAACGCCTATGCAGGCTACGGCCAAGGCGCCGCGGGGTACAGCAAACGTTTTGCCGCAAGGTTTGCCGACGGCCGCACCAGCGACCTGCTGACCCACGCGGTCTTCCCCGCGCTCCTTCACCAGGATCCGCGCTACTACTACCAGGGCTCCGGCTCCGTTAAGTCCCGCGTCGCGCACGCAGTCACCTCGGCATTTGTCGCACGCAGCGACACTGGACGTGCTGTGCCCAACACCTCTTATTTTCTGGGCGACCTGTGCGCAGGCGCGCTCTCCAATCTCTACTATCCCAAAGCGAATCGCGGCGCGAATTTGGTATTCACCAACACTGCCGTCGGCCTCGCCGGACGAATCGATCGGCACCAACTTAATGCGCGAATTCCTCTCCAAGCGCCTGTCAACGAACGTGCCCGGGGATGGAAAACCATAAGCTTGGCATTTGGCCACGACCGGCGCGCCCGTCTCCCTCCCTCCCTCCCTCACTCCCACCTTCCTATAAAAAAATAACCTTGCCTTTTGTGCCCGGACAGTTATAGGTTTGCCCTGCCCGCCCTTGTTCGCCAACCACAAATTTCGCAGGGAGGTTTTAATGTCCGACCACAAACGCGATGACGGAATCAAGCGCCGCGACTTCATCAATGGGATGTTGATCGCCGCCGGGACAGCAAGCGTTGGCGGCTCGGTCCCGATGCGGGCCTTTGCCCAACTCGCACCCACTACGACCTTCCCGTGTGACGGCCCGATCGGAACCGATCCCAATGTCCTGCGCGGCGGCAATCAGCGCTCCGTATTCAATATCGCGCACTGGCTGCGCGACGGCCGCCTCACCTTCAAAACCAATTCGGTTTCCATCTCGCCCTCTCCTTGCGACTCCTTTACGGGCAGCCAGCCGATCCTCGCGGACAACGGCAACTATGAAGTCATCATCGTGGGCTCCGGAATGTCTGGATGCTCCGCGGCGTTCTACATCACGCAACAACGCCCCGGCACCAAAATCCTGATTCTCGACGGGCAGCGCACCCCGGGTGGCAACGCCAATCGCGACGACGCCCCGCCGATTCCAGACATCGCCTCCACGGCCACTGCCTACGCCGTGCAGCCCTACGCCGACTTCCTCAACAATATTTACAACACTACGGGAATTCTCTGGCAGAACTACGTCGTGGCTTCACCCTTTTACAGCTACTTCTTCGACAGCATGACCCCTTACGTCAATCCCGGCACCGCCAGTTGGAACATCGACACCTATGGCGCGGGGCTCAACACCGTTCCTTATCCCAACAATATCGTCAACGATCTGAAATCCGCTCGCGCCGACCTGATGAACTGGTATCACAAGCCTGGTTCGCCCACCGATCCCGCCGACAACAGCGATCCCAAATATGATTACCTCTCGCCCATGACTTGGGACCACTACCTCACGCAAGTCCAGGGTTATCATCCAGCCGTCTCGGATTTCTACACCCGTTACGCTGTCGACGCTCTCGACGGAACCACCAGCCAGGTCAGCGCCTACACCTCCATCAGTTTCACCGCCGCCGAATATTTTCCAGAGTTTGCTTATCCAGGTGGAAACTCCGGAATGCTGCGTCACGTCGTGAAGTGGCTGATCCCTTCCTCGATTGCCGGCACTTCCGATGCGGATTTGCTCGCCAATCCTTTCAATCTCGCAGCGATGGACAGCGCCAACAACAATGTCCGCATTCGCCAGGGCGCTCTGGTCCTCCGCGGCGACACCGCCACCAACAGCGCCTCCGTCGTCTATTTCCTCAACGGCCAGTTCTTCCGCGCCACGGCAAAAGCGGTCATCTTCGCCGGCCAGTCACACACCGCCCGCACAGCTTGCGCGCAACTCCTCAGCTCCTCGCAGGCCGCCGCATTCGACCAGGTAACCCTCAGCCCGGTCGTCACTGCAAACGTAACCATTCGCAGCGCCGCGCCGGTCGTCGACCTCGGCTACGACGCTTACTACTGGGGCAGCCAATACTGGGCCGACTTTGTGGTCGCCGACTGGGTCGGCCCCAATCGCAACAACCCCAATCGTCAGACCGTCCTCACCTTCTACGGTGGAAACACCGCTTCCGTCGACGATCAGCCAAACGAGCGCATCAAGCTCCTCACCACGCCCTTTTCCAGCTACGAGGATTCTCTCCGCGCCGACATGAGCCGCGTGCTCGCCGGCCGCAATTTCGATTTCGATCGCGACGTCATCGCCGTCTACCTCAATCGCTGGGGCCACAGCATGGTCTATCCGAAGCCCGGCTGGCCCTTCTCCGCTCCCATCATCGGCAACGGCGGACAGGTGACCCGCGTCCCCTCGGCGCGCTTTTACGCCCGCCAGCAGATCGGACGCATCTCCTTCGGCGCACAAGACGTCGAGTCCAGCCCAGCCAACGAAAGCGCCATCGGCGCCGGTGTCCGCACCAGCGGAGAAGTCTTGCCCCTGCTTTAAACCCAGAAGTAGAAGATTGAGCACATTCTCCCCCTTTGGTACTACCGGTCTATCGTTACGTTTACTTCCGTCTGCCAGCCTTCTGAATACGGCATTCACTTGCGGTGGGATGCGGTCTTGGCGGAAAGCAGCAGAGCGAGTCCAATAGCATAGAAAGCTGCCACTCCTGTCCGATCGTCCCTGCCTGTCTCTCTGCTATTTCTCGACGGGGGAACGTCCATGAGCTTTCTAACTCGGGCCACGCTCGCATCGCTCTTCTTCCTGGCGCCAAGTTCCGCCCTGCGGGCGCAAACGCAGCAACCCGCGTCGTCCGCCACACCCGATAATGATCTTTATTCTCTCCGCGCCCAGGCCGATGCGGGCGACCCCCAAGCCCAATTCGCCCTCGGCAATCTCTATTTCCGCGGCCGCGGTGTCGCCCAGGATTACACTCAAGCCCTCATCTGGTACCGACAGTCCGCCGACCAGGCTTTTGCCCCCGCACAAAACCAGCTGGGCAACATGTACGAACACAATTTCGGCGTAAAAACAGACTACGCCCGCGCCGTAGCCTACTACCACTCCGCCTCCGATCAAGGCTACGCCCTCGCCCAATACAATCTCGCCTCCATGCTCGAAAACGCTCGCGGCGTCCGCCGCGACTACCGCCAGGCCCTGGCTCTCTATCGCAAAGCCGCCGACCAGAATTTCCCTGACGCCGAACAGGAGATCGGCTACTTCTACCAGTGCGGCTTCGTCGGCAAACCCGACTACGCCCAGGCCATCTCCTGGTATCGCCGAGCCGCCGCCCATGGCAACTCCAACGCAGAAAACCAACTCGGCTACATGGCCGCCGAAGGCTGGGGCCAGCCGCAGGATTACGCCGAAGCCCTCTCCTGGTATTACAAAGCCGCCGATCACGGCAACGCCGACGCCCAGGAAAACATCGGCTACATCTTCCAGCACGGCACCGGCGTCCAAACCGACTACCGCCAGGCAATGTCCTGGTTCTACAAAGCAGCAGGGCAGGGAAACAGCAACGCGGAAAATCAGCTCGGTTGGATGTATCAGTTTGGTCAGGGCGTGCAGCCCGATAACGGCAAAGCCCTCGCCTGGTATCGCCTCTCCGCCGATCAAGGCAACCAGAACGGTGTCAACAATCTCCGGGCGTTTACCGCTATTCTAAAGCAGTACGACGACTCCGTCTGGGACGCCGCCAACGCATCCGCCACCGATGCTGCCATCGTCCAGGCCCAGCGCCAGGAACGCATCAAGGATCTTGTCCGCCACGTCAACGAACTCGATGCCGATGCGGCTGAGCAAGACAACTTCGCCGACCAACTCGAACACTCCGGCAAGAAAAACGACGCCATGGGCAAAATTTTCAACGCCCTCGGCACCGTCGGCGCCATTCAATACCGCCAGCGCGCCCAAAAGGATCGTGCGGAGTCCGCAACTCTTCGGGGCCAACTCGCCCGAACCGAAAACCAGTCCCAATTCTCCGCCAATGTCCCCAACGAGTGACGCCCCTCACCTTTCGGAATGCAGCGCGCCTACTAGGCCGCCTTCGCGCAACCTCCGCCAATTCCGTCT
>Ga0210406_10008573_pt1 | contig 10226 bp, 6 predicted proteins | sample IncBWC30MmetaG_FD_155454 | JGI IMG/M metagenome (GOLD analysis project Ga0210406, IMG submission 155454) | Forest soil microbial communities from Barre Woods Harvard Forest LTER site, Petersham, Massachusetts, United States - Inc-BW-C-30-M | ecosystem: Environmental > Terrestrial > Soil >... | reverse complement strand
GACTTGGAATCGCCGCAAGCCTACGAGGTCTGCCTGCCGGCCGGGCGCTGGTATGATTATTGGACCGGTGAGCCCGTGACTGCGCGCGCAGCGACGTCTGCCTCCGGTGCACAGACAATCAGGCTGACGCCCGCGCTCGAGCGCCTGCCGGTGTTCGTGCGCGCCGGTGCGATACTGCCGGGTCAACCCTTGATACAAAGTACCTCTCAGACCCCTCAAGGACCCTTGTCATTGGATGTCTATCCGGGTGACGGCTGCCACGGCACGATTTATCTCGACGATGGGCACAGCATGGCATACGCCAAACAGGGCCATCTTCGTCAACAAGTGCGCTGTGTGCGGACAGACGCAGGAATGGATCTGGAATTCGATGCACGCGAGGGTCGATACTCACCCTGGTGGCATCAAGTGACGGTGCGCGTGCATCACTGGACGGGCGGGGCGCAGGCGTACCTCAACGGCAAACGCATCGCAGATCCGGTGGCTCGTTCAGGGGTATTGCGCGTGACCATCGAGGATCCAAAGGAAGCCTCGCGGCTTTCGCTCAAAGCCACACCCGGGCGCTAGGCTTCTCACTGAGCGCCTTCTATGTGCACCTTGCCTAGTTTGGCGGCTTCTTCGGGAGTCCTTCCGTCCTGTCGCGCGACAATGTAGGCGGCGTACCAACCCGACCAATGGTGCTTCGGGGCGGAAATGTGCACGGCGAGCGCGGCCACGCAAGTTTTAAGTGCGACGCGAAGGCGTCAGGGTACGACGCCGCCGGTCGCCGGCGCTGCTCCGAACCGGAGACGCCGGGCCCATTCACTCCTGCTCACGGCGAGCACAGAGAATGCGAAAGCGAGTACCAGCCATCCGGTCCAGGCGTGCGTCGATACTCCGGCCGCGCTCTTGCTGAGGGCGTTGAAAAAACGAAGCTCGATGAGCCCCCGCCGCAGTTCGGAGCGTGGACATTCCAGCGTGAGGTGTCCCTGGAGATCGGGAGCGGTGGTACACCCTGGCGCATGCCATAGCGAGTGATAGGCTTGTTGGAAAGTGAAGCGCGTAGTCGGCAAATCGGCCTCTCCGCAGTCAGTCCCTGGGTTGACGAGTGGGCAGTCCAATTGCAGCTGAATGGAGCTCCAGCTCGAAAAGCGCGCGCGCCACACGGCAGCCACTGCCCCAGGGGCAGACGCTTCGGCGGTAGTGACCAGGCCTGCGCCGGCCCCAATGTCGGCGCGTTGAAAGTCATCCATGTCATAGCAATCACTGACCGCACGAACGGGAGAAATAAATTCTCCCTGGTGGTGCTCCTCGCCCACGGTGACGTATTCAATATGCTCAGGGCCTCGGGAGAAAAAGCCTTGGAGAGGAACAGCCTCGTAGCGGGGTGAATTCGACCATAGCGCCCAGAGAGTATCCAATTGAAACCCCAGTGGCAGTGCTAGGATGGCAATAAGGCAGAGCGTCGTGCGCCAGCCTTCCCGGCATTCTCCTGCATATCGCGAAAGTGCACCGGCCGCGCACAAGCTCAACGGCAGAACGGCGAATCCCCAGTATCGACCCGTGACACCGATCGAGCGGAATCCGGGCAGAGAACGCAGCAGGTCGAATGGACTCAACCACGCCGGAATGTGAATGAGCCGGAGGCTGCCCATGCCGAGCACCAGGCTCACCGCGGTCACGACAAACAGCGGCCCTTTCATCTCGCGGGGCATCGACGAGGTGATCCAGCTTCGATGCTTCCAGATGAAATACGCGATGACTGGTCCGATGAAGACGCTGAGCTCGTGGCCATTGCCGTTGGCTGGGAGCACTTTGCCGCGCATGGGCAGCAGCGCGAACCATAGGAACGAAAATATGCTGGTGAACGTGTCAACTGTCAGGCGCGGAAATTCGGCCTGCGCCTGAACCATGGGCCACAAGTAACCGGCGTCCAGTACACCCGCCACGAGTACGGCGCATGCGATCAGAGCCGTCGGGCGCCAGGATCGCGCCCAAATGGATAGAGCCAGCGCATAAACACCAACCCAGAGAAGGAGATGAATGATGGCAACGGGCGAGCCGTCGATCACCATGGCGATCAGGCCGCCGGTGAGAAGCGTCACCAGCCCCCACGCGGCACCGATGAGCGGCGACGCTTTGACGGTGAATGATGCACCCCTGGTCGAACGGTGCAAAATCCAAAGAATGAGGGGCAGCACCAGGAAGGGCACGAGATCAAAATGCCCGTACGCCACGCGACACACAAAGAAGCCGTTCCCGATGAAGAGTGAGGCGGCGAGCACTCGCTGTTCACGAGACCTGAGCCAGAGACCCGCGTATAGGAAAGCACCGACCCATCCCAACGAAAAGTAAATCGGAATGGCGATCTTCAGTCCCCAATAGGGGCCGAGCAGATAGCTCAGGCACATGCTGAGCGACATGAATGGAATTTGCGGCTCGCCCGCCATTGAGAGTCCCGCGCACATCAGTGGAGTCCACTGCTTGTCGAGACCAAACATCGTCGCATTCCAGTATTGAAGACTATGGAACACGAAAAACTGATCCGCATCCCGCGGACCGGTCCGGCCCAGGAAGGCAATAAAGAACGCGCAGTAGATCCCGATGATTGCCAAGGAAAGCGCCATCAGGCAGGTGCACGCGCGAGCGCGCGCCCGCCTCGTAGTTCCCACGGGATGAGCAGATCTCAATAACTGTTTTTGAACGGCCATCGCCGCAGCAGACTAAGACGCTGCCGTAACTGCCCGATGTTCGATACGTCATCGCACGGAAAGATTGTGTCAGTGCAGACACCGAGGGCACGGACGCGCGGCGGCAACGCTCATGGGGTGTCCAGCCACGAATATTTCTCCGAAGAAACAATGTGGCCACCTTGTCCCAAAGCGCACATCGAATCTTCGATCACCCGGGCGACGCTATTCAGATGAACATTGGTGTCGGTCTCGCTATCGTTCTTGGGTTTGCAGCCATGGTGCACATGTGGGCTCAGTTTCCGGGCAACAGCGGACTGTCGCGGCGCGCCCACGCGAGTTACGTGGTCAACGCGGCGTTCGATGACGTAGGACCGCTGACGGTGGCTGCGCCTGTGAAGATTGCCGGCCTCAAAGTGGGCTATGTGAAGGCCATCAGCCTGCAGCCGCAGGGCCGAAAGGCGGTGGTGCGGCTATGTCTCAATGCTGGTATCACCAACATTCCGGAAGACAGCGCCGCATCGATTCGCACCGCCGGTCTATTGGGCGGTGCCTATGTGGTAATTACGCCGGGCGCCGCCGCGACGTATCTGCGCCCGGGAAGCAACATGGACATTACCGAATCCGCCTTCAGTCTCGAACATCTCATGAAAGGCATGACCGGGGCGGCCGTTCGCTGACGTATTTATAGAGGCTCAGGCCGCGAAATTGCGGCGCGTCAGGGTTAGGGTTGCCATCGACGCTGCGATGAAGATCCCGACACCAACAGCAATGTCGTTCACGGGTACCTTTAAGAACACGGCGGCCGTGTAGCCGCTCACGAGTGCGAGCATACTTAGGTTTTCGAACATATTTTGAATCGCGATCGCTGATCCGGCCCCGACACCGTTTTCGCCTTCCTTCTGCAGGAGCGCATCGAGCGGTACCACGAAAAATCCACTGCACACGCCGACGAATGCCATGACGGCGAACGCAAGCGGCAGATTTGCGGCAAGAGGCAATAGGCATACACCCGCGCCGATCAGAATCCCGGCCGGAAGTGCGCGACGAACCTGTTTAAGCTTCACGAGGCGAGCTGCAAGCGCGGCGCCCACCACGATGCCGGCGGCCACCATGCCTGTTAGAAAACCCGGCAAGGAATTGTTATCTACCTTGAGCGCTACAGGTACCCAGGCGATGACGAGGAAGCGAAGGGCCGCTCCGGCGCCCCAGAAGAGGGCGGTTCCGATCACGGCCAGTCGCGCGTTGCGATTCCTCAAGAGCGAGCGGGTCTGCAAAGCAAAGGATTTGACGCTCGAGACGACGGAATAGTCAATGGTCGGAACCGCGCGCCGTTTGATGCGCGGAACGAAAAATGCGCTCAACGCTGAGGCTGCATAGCAGCCGGTGATCACCGTCAGCGCGCCTTCAATGCTCCAATCGGTCAGTGTGCCGCCCGCGATAGCGCCTAGTAATATTGCCGCAATCGTTGCAGCCTCCAGGAGGCTGTTCGCCTTGACCAACTGCGCGGGCACAACCAGTTCTCCCAAGATTCCATATTTGGCTGGGGAGTTGGCTGCGGCGCCGGCACCTACCAGCGCGTAACTCAAGAATGGATTCACGTGCAGGGACATACCGAGCATCCCGACAAACTTGACCGTATTGGCATAGAGCATGACGCGCCCCTTGGGGCGCGCATCTGCGAATACGCCGACAAAAGGCGCGAGCAGTATGTATGCGCCCACGAAGAACGCTTGAAGAAGCGGCCCGCTCCAAGCCGGATAGCTCTCCTTCCGGATGAGTGCAAGCGCTGCGAAAAGCAGTGCATTGTCCCCAAAGGCAGAGAGAAACTGGGCTCCCAGCGTCGCGAACATTCCGCGCGACCAAAGGCCGGCGGGTATGAACTTGCGTCGCTCGCGCTTGGAACGGCGACGATTATTTCCCTTCTTCAAAGGACCCATTCATTGCATGACTTCAATCAGAAACTCTCATCGGCTGACGTGATTCCTGCGCTGTGAGACCCGTTCACTGCAGATGATGGTCAGTCTCCTTGGAAAGCCGATAGGCCATCCAGGCGAGAAGCGCGACGGCGAGGAGCAATACACTCCAAAGCGCGATACGGTTCCTGGGGAATGGTGCAGCTGTGGCGATTAGGCGTGTCGGCCCTCCCAACGCTTGCGGGGGGCTCAGTGTGGCAGGCGCGATCTCCAACGTGGCGGGTAAGTGGCTCAAGTCAGCTTCCGCACGATTGGCGGACGCGTTCCCGTACGCCAGCAAAAATGGCGGGTGTCCTTGCGCGAGAAACGTAAGCTCATTCGGTACCCATTCCACGTGCAGACGCAGCGGCGCGCCCGGCGAATTACCGGCACCTACGAGGCGCGCTCGCCAGTAGCGGTCAGTGTTAGAGCTGACTTCAAGAGAGGAGTTCCGCTGATCGGCCTCAGAAGTTTTGATGCGGTAAAAGCCCGAGCGCAATACCGGCCGCCAGGGATTGTCGGGCGCAGCCCGCGAGGACAGTTCGACATCGACGACGGTGTTGGCCTCGGGCAACAGTACATTGACGTGTGATACGGGGGGATGCGCATGCAAGTCGAAGGTGTACTCCTGCTTGGTTGGATCGCGAACGCCGATTACGTCCAAAGTGTCCCGCTCAGACTCTTCGGTACCGGATGAGGGTTGCGCGAGAATCTCCGTCAGTTCAAAGTTAGGCACGGCTCCCAGCCAGGAAAGCCGCCAGAATTTGGCCTTGGCGGGCGCGAACTCCACGCGGTTCTCTACCAGCGTTTGACCATTGGCATGAAGATTTGCAATTGGTGCCGCTGCAACCAGCGAGCGCCACGCCGCCAAATCATCACTCACCTCCACACTCAGGCGTCCTGTGTATTCTGATGCCGCGTCGGGCCAACCCAGTTGCAAAGCCGAAACCGGTGCGTCGAGCACGCGCGCATCAAGAAGATATTGTCTGACGGCACCGGCCCTCGTCGTGCCATTTTGCGTCTGCAGGTTTACGGCAGAACCCGCTGAGTTGATGGTGAGCTGAACGCCGTCGATCAGGACTCTGGCGCCCTCGTGGAGTGGAAATAGCGCCAGCGAGACAGGCGCTTTGGGAGCCTTCGATTGCGCCGCCGGCCGCGACAGCGAAAACGGTATTACGACGCCTTCCGCGTTGAATACTCGTAAATCAGCCAGCTCTTCGCGAAAGGTATTTTGGTAGACGGTGGGGGGCAAGGCGAACCGGTACGCTGCGGCCTCTCGCGATGGGATCGCGAATTGCCCATAGGCAAACTCTTTTGGCGACATCACCTGCGCCTGCGCCAGGCTTGAATATAGTGACAGCGCGAGTATCCCGGTCATCATCCGATTCATGGCTGCGGCTCGCGCGCCGGTGGCATCGGCGAGAAATAGCCCACCACGAGCATCAGCAGCCCGACGCCGACGAATGAGACGATCCTCTCAACCGATCCGATCCTTGATAAGTCGATCAAGAATAACTTCGCAATGACCACGGCGAGTAGGACCGCGCCAATGAGCCAAACCGGGCGGCTGCGCTTACGCGCCGCTATGAGCATGCTGATCAGCGCCAGAACCGTCCAAAATAGCGAGAGAGAGGTTTGAACCAATGTTGATGCCATTAGATCCTCAGGATGGAATGGAACGCCGAACCATTGATGCAATGTCCGCAGCAGCAATGCATTCAGCCAAATGAAGGTAAGCGCGGCCAGCACCGGTAGCGGAACTCGTTTATCAACTCGCGGAGATCCCGGCGAGTCCACCGCCCTCAGAAAGCGCCAGTAGCGAACGAGCACGAGCAGTACCAACACTTGACCGAGGTCGAGGGGGTTCAGCAGTGGAACATAGGGCAGAGGAGCGGTGTCACCCATTGACGTGACATTTGTAACCAGGACCCACCCGCAAAGATAGATTGTCAGCCCGACGCCCGCCACGAACAAATAGGCTTCGCGGTTCCTTGCAAAAGGCCATTTGACTCTGGTCACGAGCTTCGGCAATCGCCACAGGAAAAATGCCGGAATGACGATCCATGCCGACGTCGGCCAGGACTCGCCGCCCGCTACGTGCGTTTTGACCTGCCAGGCGAGTTCCCAGCTCAAGAGAGCACAAAACATCCAAGCGGAACCCGAATTCAACCATTTGGCCAGAGGCGCGCGAGGCGCTTCTTCGTGACGGAATATCACCAAATACAGTCCCGCAAAGGCCGGCGGCCATGCCCACCAGCCGCCGTCGGCAAATGGATGTTGCAGATTGAAGCTGACAAAGGCGGCGAACGCCAGCATTGCGGGCAGTTGCAGCAGGGCGGCGATCCTTGCGGCGCCGAGTTGCGTGCGACGGTGGATTTCGCTGGATATCAACGTTGTGAATGTCACCAATACCAATGCGGCCGCCATCACTCGCGCCGGTGCATAGCGGTGGATTTCGCTCATGCTGCCCAACATCCACAAGCCGAGTCCACCCCAGTAGAGCGCACCAGGAACGAGGGATTCCAACTCCTTGAGATGTTGTCGATTGGCGTGAAGCGTGCGGGCCGAGAATATTGCGGCGACGCTTTGCACCAGCATGCCAAAGTAGTCACCCAGGGTCAGGGACAGATAATCACCGCTCATCTTGAATTCCGACAGGGCGACGCAAGCAGCGGCAAGACTCAATATTGCGCCGAATACTCGCGGCAGCAGTCGGTTTTGCCGGCATCCCACCCAGATGAGAGCGGCTCCTTCCAAGCTCCATGTGGCAGCGTTCCAGCGCGCGTCCAACGCCAGCGGTACCGCCAGAGTCAGAAACGCGACGCCCAAGGCGATGAACGATTCGAACAAAAGCCTCTGTGGATCGTTCTTTCGTCGCTTCAAAGCCCAAGCAATGATGAGATACAACGCACTCAATGCGATCGCGCTGTACGCCAATGACATCAACCGGTCATGGAGCATCCCGCACTGAAGCGAAAATACCACGATGGGTGTGCCAAAGATCAGCGTGCCATCGATGTAGCCGATGGATTTCGTGGGCTGCCGCAGCGTAAAGAGAATTGCAATGCCGAGGTAGAACAGGAAAAACAGGATCAAGAAAGGTTCAGTCGTCGCAAAATCCTCCGGGCGATACTTGAGCACGCCCCAGGCGGTGCCAATCGCGAAGGTGAATACAAACCCGGCGACATTCAACGGCCGCCATGCCTTGAACCAGGCCACGGCCAAAATGCCCGCGTTGAGCACTGCGTAGTAGCTGAAAAGCACCACATGGCTTCCCTGGCCGGTGGACGCCAGAACCGGGGCCAAAAACCCCCCGCTGACGGCCAGCAGCGCAAAAGACATGGAGTTTTGCAGTACGGCGAGCGTCGCGGAGGCGATGGCGATCAGCACGAGCAGCGGAAAGGCGAGCGCGGCAGGTAGAATCGAGTAGAGGCGCAATGCGGCAAAGACGATCAGATAGAGAATGCCGACGCCACCGCCTTGCAAGGCGAGCGCGTAGCCGCCACGCGTCCTTCGCAGGCGCCAACCCAAGATGATGAGTGCGACGCTGACGAGCGCGATGCCGGTCAAGCGAATTTCAATGGGAACATGCGTGTGTTCCGCCATATAGCGCAACAAGAACGCCACGCCGAAAAATAAAACGATGACGCCAACGCGGACCAAGGTATTGCCGCCGGTGAAGAAGCTGCGAATGGCAGCGATTACCGCCGGTTCCGGCGCACTTGAGTGCGCTGCCGGAGAGGGCGGTGGAGAAGGTACGCCTGGGCGGGCGGGCGCCGCTGGTGAAGCAGCCTCGATGTCTTGCCACGGGCGTTCGGGTTGAACTCGCGGTGCACTCTGCGCAGGCTTGCGCTCGGGAAACGCGGCAGGCTCCGGTGTGAGGATGGTTTCGCGAGGTGGCGCTGAAGCCGTCGGTACTTGCTGAGGTCGTCGTAGCTCCTGCTTGAGGCGGTCGAATTCCTTGCTGACCGCATCGAGGCGCGCACGAGTGATGCCAAGGTCCGCGATGAGGAATCCCACAGCGGCCCCTACAAACAAATCAAATGCCCGAGTCGCGGGGCTTCCCAGGCTTGCCGCAATGAGTAGGCCGATGATCGGCAAAATGATACGCATGACTGGCTGCATCAAGCCCTCCGTGGATTCATCCCATACTTTATATGCGGTCGGCCCCGACGCTGACTACTTGCCGGCCGCAATCATCTGTTTGATTTGGTTTACCGCAAAAGAAACCTTGGCATCGGTAAACATCTTTCCCAATGCAAACGTCGCCTTCGTCTCATCGCCGTCGACCCCCGTGCCATCGCCTTCGTGCGCGTTGACCAGATTGGTCGGACGGATCCATTTAGGAGACTCCCCATTGACCATCTTGTCCACGTACATGAGCTCAGAGGTATCGTCCGTGCCCGCGTGTGAATCGAGCGGCAATCCATGTTTCAACATGTACTCTTTCATCACATCCTTTTCTTTGTAGTATAGGTCCGGGATGTAATACACATGGATGCCCTTCGCCGACCACTCCTGGTTCATCCTGTCCGCCACTTTTGCGAGTTGAGATTGGGCGGGACCGCCATGGTCGCACATCAGGACCACGTTCTTGAAACCCGCTGATATGGCACTGAGTGCGACGTCATGCGCCACTGCGCCAAAAGCCTCCTCTGCCACGTTTACGCTGCCGGCATATCGCATATGACCGGTCTTTTTCGCCGGGTCGATGACACCGGGTCCGACGAGGCCCCAATTTCCGGTCGGGGCAAAAGGCATGGTGGGATAAACCAGAGCATTGCCGAGCTGCGCAGCGATGATGGGGGCAAGGTAGTGCGCGATGAACACATGCTTTCCAAGCGCCACACCGGGCCCGTTTTGTTCGATGCTTGCGGCGTAGTAAATCGCCGTGGTCTTACCGGCGGCGACCGCGTCGCGCACTTCGGTCCAGGTCATGTCTTCGATCAACAATGAGTGCGCCTGCGCTTTGAGTGCAGGACTCAACAGCATGAGAAAAACGCTTGAAACAGCGAGAGACTTCATCAACGGCAATCTCCTTTTTCAGCCGCGCATCATTCGTGCGTTACTCTAGCAGGTCGGTAGGGCCTTACGCGAAGAACACCCCTCCCTGCAGAGCAAGTGCAGGCGCGTGTCGCCGGTGCCGGGTGGGCGGGCGTACAATCCGCTTTCTTGCTTCAATTGAATTCAAGACGGCGGACTTCAAATGGCAATTCAAAGAAATGCGTCAGTCGCGGTCATTGGCGCCGGAGACTACATTGGCGCAGCTATTGCGCGAAAATTCGCCGCGGAGGGATTTACCGTGTTCGTCGGTCGCCGCAATGGCGAGAAGCTCGCGCCATTGGTTGCGGAAATCGAAGCTTTCGGCGGCCGGGCGGTCGGTCGAACGTTGGACGCGCGCCTTGCGGAGGATCTGACGGCTTTTCTTGGCGAAGCGGAGAGTCACGCGCCCCTCGAGGTCTGTATATTTAATGTGGGCGCGAACGTCAACTTCCCGCTGTTGGAGACTACGGATCGGGTCTTTCGAAAGGTTTGGGAGATGGCGTGCTGGGCGGGTTTTGTGGCTGGACGCGAAGCGGCGAGAATCATGCTCCCGCGGCAA
>Ga0210406_10008570_pt1 | contig 10227 bp, 19 predicted proteins | sample IncBWC30MmetaG_FD_155454 | JGI IMG/M metagenome (GOLD analysis project Ga0210406, IMG submission 155454) | Forest soil microbial communities from Barre Woods Harvard Forest LTER site, Petersham, Massachusetts, United States - Inc-BW-C-30-M | ecosystem: Environmental > Terrestrial > Soil >... | reverse complement strand
AATTTGCCTAGCCTCCCATTTGACCCGGTCACGGAGATCATCGGAAATCTCTTTGAACAGCTCTTGGTTTTCGTTAGGCATCAGAGTAAGGCCCCGTTAAGCTTATCGAGGATCCCCACAATGCCCTCCATGCAACTGAGTTCGTGATCCATTTTTGCCTGGCTCATCCTTTCCTGATCAACCAGGCGTGGATAAACTCTCTTCCGATAAGCTAGTTCGCGTCGAGCGCATTTAATCAGGGCTTCAATCGAAATCTCTTCAGGTTTCATCTAAGCGCTCCAAGGTGCACGCCGGCCACGGGCAACAGCAAAAAGATCAAGCTCAAGACGATGATTACCACGCAAACCACCAACACCACTTTCATGATCTGCGCTGGCGCGAATTGCGCTAAGACCCAATAAAGCAGGCAAACGATAATGACCAAGATCAGCCACTGGATCAGGGCAACGATCATCCCGTCACCGTATCGCCCTTGTGCGTAATCTTGTGACCTTTGCCACGCGGCATCCCGGTGATTTTGGCCTTGAACCCCTGGTAACCTAGAACCGTGATCACTGTCGCAGTTATATCGCCCCCAATCGTTAGCACGCTGCCCAACGCGATCCCGGCCGTACTAGCCGGGTACAAGTTCATGGTTCCGTACAGGCCCCGGTTAAATTCCGGCCGAACCAGTGTGGTGTTTATTGCCATAGGTCAGTTCTGAGTCATCGTCACGATCGTTGCGGCCGTATCGGCCATCATGGTGCAAACCGTATTGCGCGGAATACGCCGAAAATAAATGTAGTCGCCGGTTGCCAGAAACACATTGTCGGCCGGTGTCGTGGTGCTCGCCGGCTTGGTAGGGTCGAAGCTGATATACACCTTTCCTGGCCCTGTGTTTTTGACGTAGATCTCAGCTCCATCCGCGTTGCTCAAGGTGACGGTGGTCAAATCGGTAAGCGCTAGCGTGATGGTCTTGTGAACCCGAACCGTAACCGATTGTGGCATAGGCCCTTACTGCGCGAGCACCTTAGTGCGTCTGGTTGCCTTTCTAGCGCGTTTAATTAAATCCCACTCTTCACCTGTCCACAAACCACCAGAATGGTGTTTAAGCACAATCAAAAGCTCAGAAATGATTTTCTTATCCTCATCGAATACCTTGGTGCGTTCAGCGACAGTGGTGTTCACTTGGTGACCTCGGGGTGGAACTTTATTGCGCGATCGAACTGCCCAAAACGCTGCGCGCATGGAAGGTGCAAAACATCGCCGAAAAGTTCGCCGGCCCGCTGGCTGCGACCTGGATCGAGGGCCATTGGGCAATGATCTGGTTGCCCGTGCCCCAAGAATAGGTCGGGGTGCCGGCCGCAGTGATGTCCGCGCTACGGGTGGCAAAGAGGGAGGTAAAAAGCGCATCAATGGTGGTGGCAGGCGGGATCGCCGCGCCAACGGTAATCGCCAGGGGTTCAACGGAAGGTTGCTCTTTTTGCTCGGCTTCTCTAGCCCGCCCCTCTTTAGCTTCCCTAGCCCGCTCCTGCTTTGGGGTTTCCCAATGCTCCTCTGTCTCTTTCTTTTGATGATGTTCGTTGCTCATAATGCTGTCGAAGATACAAAGCCTCTTCGCAGGCTCATTAAGTCAGGGTTAGGGTTAAATCATTGCTCTGTTGCCTGTCGCTATTTAAAACACTCACCGCGAGGATTCCGGGTAAAAGGATATTCAGGGCTTTGACCAGTACGCTTAAACTGGTTTCGCTCACACTCGATGGGACCAGGCCGTAAGCCGCGCCCACGTTAACCGTTGCTCCAGGGTCAAACCCAGTCCCGGTCATGTCCAAGGTCAGATCAGCTCCAGCGGGCGCTGTGTCCGGGTTGAGCGCTTCAAGGACCGGCGCAGGCGGCTGATGAATCTTGATCGTGGCTGGCGCCACCGGCCGCACGCTAAAGGTGATGTCGATGAGCGAACTGGCTGCCGGATCCGCGAGCCCGCTCTTCTGCCAGTCAACCTGCACCTGGTCAATATGCACCAGCAACCGCGGCGGGTTAGTGAGCAGGTCCTCGCTCAGATCGTAAATGGTGGAGATCAGCTCGCTGATCGGCGTATCCCAGCTCAGTTCCTGCGGGGGAGGCGTGCCGTTGCTCATAAGTCTTCCGGATCTGTGGTCGAAGAAATAAAGCCTCTTCACAGGCTCAGTGTTCCATGTAGAACATATTCCGCCCCATGGAATATCATTTTAACCTTGACTTTGACAAGCGCTTCTTTCGCTTTATTGCGCCATGCTACACGAGACCGAACTCTTAAACTGGGTCATGGGCTCCGGCATTGGCTTTGCCGTTGGCCTTTTCCTAGCCTGGGTCTGGATTACCAAATGACCCATCTAGACCATGAGCAATCCTTTCAAGACCTACGAGAAGCAGATCACGGAAGAGAAATCTGAGATTAAAGAACTCAAAAAGGCTTACGACATCGTGCAGGATCACTTAGTCAGAGCAGAACAGAAGCTCAGGGATAAGGACAAGCTCATCACCGAACTCTGCGATGCGCTCAAGAAAGCTAATCCAACAGACCGGTATAGGAACCTTCTCCAACGCGGTGATTACCAAGTAAGCCAAGAAAAAAGGCGACCCTAAGGTTCTTCGCCTTGCTCCAGGGATTTGCGGTACATTTTCAACTGCTGCTGTTGCGCAGGGCTTAGCGCGTCTTGCTCGGCTTTGAGCCGAGCGGCACGCTGCGCCACTTCGCCCGCATAAGCGCTCAGCGCGTTCGGATCGGGAAGTCCTCCATGGCTCTCGATCATCGGAGGAGGGACTTGTTGGATTGCACGATAAGCTTCGACATAGCCCTGATATCTCGACGGAATGCTCGCATTAGGCGTGGGCATGGCTATCGCTTCACTTTCAGACGGCGACGAATCGCTCGATTCGGGTAATGCGCTGCCAGCTTCCTGTGTCACGACGGATTGTTGAGCAGGCGTGGGAGTAACGAGCGTCGTGCTGCGCTCGGGACTTTGTCCACACCCGCTCAACCCTAATGAAACGACTAACAATGATAATCTAATTATCACCGAAACCCAAGCTCAAGCCGCCGATATGTGTCGCGCCGTTAGAAACGAATGAGTTGAACCGTATTCTGTCGGGAGTCCCTTGATCGATTATTCCAGCGTCTTGACAATCGGCAAATAGGCAATCTTCGGTTAGCGTGCCTTTGCCTGGAGAGCTAAGAACACCTACGCCAATGGCCATTGCTTCGCGGCGCCGCATGTTCTCAAAGTTGTCTTTTTGGAATCGATCGCCGCCTAAAGTAGCAACGTCGTAGATCCCAACAGCTAAGCCGTCAAAATCACAATCTTCGACCACGTTGATCGAGCCTGAGACGGTCAAGACGCCGATCTCATCGCCATTGAAGTTGATCCGCTGTACGCGGTTCTTCTGATTATGCTCGCGCACGCCATCGCTCGCATCAAGGATCACGCCGTAGGCACCGAACTTATCGATATCACCGTTCTGAATGATCACGTCTTCGTGATTGATGACCGCTACGCCGATGCCGACATTAGGGCTAGTCTCGGCTCCGACGGCGATCAAGCTGCGCCCGTTGAGATCCAAGATCACTTCATCAGCATTGATCAAGATCGCAACGCCGGGGGTCGAGCATTGCAGATCGTTCGGCAAATAGTAGTTGCCCGGTTTCGTGATCACGAAGGGCACGCTAGTGATCGCCGTTGCCGTAACCGGCTGAGCGGTCTCAAAGGCGTGAGCACTCATTGCTAGAGAGACCAGCGCTCCAAGCGCTGCAAACGAAGGGAGAAGAAGTTTTCTCATAGAGGACTCTCTTATACGCCAGGGATCTCGCGCGAGGAAAGCCATTTCTTGGGATCAATCTCCAGTCCAAGCACCCATCTCATTTAAGTCTCTTTTACTAACCCCTTCAGCCAAACCATTGCGCCCAATCCCGCGTTCCATCCCTTCATAAGCCTCGTCCAACTTTTCCCATGGGTCGCGCAACCGTTTAGCATAGGTCGCAAAACTCTGCACCCCGTGCGCGAAAGCGCCACAAACCGCATCGGCCCGGTCGGGGCTCTTGACCCCGCGCGCGGCCATATCTTCCTTCTTCTCGATGCCCAGCCTACCACGCGCATCGTAGGTCGTTTTGCGGCTGGTCAGCTGCGCAACCAGTGTCGGGTCGTTAAAGAGCACTAGCTCGCCCTTACTCAAGCGCTGGCCAATTGAATGCCAGATCTCCGAGCCACGCGAGATAAAATGGTCCTCGTCATTGGCTTTCGCGCCGAAACTAAACCGGTTAATCGGCCAACCGGCATCACGGAGCATATCGCACATCGGAAGACCCAGACCACCGGCATCGCCCCAGATCTGCTCGGCTCTAAGTCCGTGCTTGCGAAACTCCAAAATGAACCGGCCGACAATACTAATCGCGTCGGTATCGTGCCAGCCAACCAGTTGCAAGAGCTTGTTGCCACTGCGAATGGCGAGTACGTTCTCGTCCCGGCCTTGAGCAAAATCACAGAAAGCCGCGTACTCATGGCGCGATATCTTAGCGTGCGGCGGGTTATTGAGCTGCGACATCAGGGTCTGGAAATTAACCACAAAGGATTCACCTTCAGCCAAATCCATGAACTCGCCGTAGATCGAGCTGCGCACGAGCGGATGCGCCTCGCCGTAAGTCGCGATCATGTCCTCGATCTTAGCCTTGGGGATATGCGGACACTGCTCCAAGCTGATTTCGAAAATCAGGTGCTGTGCTCGGTTAAGGCTAAAGGCATCGTAAAACGTACCGGAACGTAAACCCGGTGAGCTGATAACCAGCAGCACGGCATAGCCGCAACGGTCAACCGCCTCAAAGATGGCGCTGGGAACAGATTTCGCCTCATCGATAATCAGCAGCAAGGGCGCACCCTTGCTACCATGATGACCTTCCATGCGGGCCGGCTCGTCGGTGGTAAAGCTGACCAGTGTTCCGCCTTGCGGAGTACGAATCTCGCGGCTCAAGAACTCCCAGTGGACCAGGTGCGGGTGCCGATAAGAGTGAAGAGCACGCATTAGCTGGGAATCCAACTGACGCGCGTCGGCAGAAGTTAAGACCACCTTGGCCTTTGGGTAACGATCGAGCCAGCGAAGAATGGCGGTCGGGATAACCACGGAACTTTTACCGACGCCGTTCGGTGTACGCACGGCAATGCGGACCCGTTCCATCGCACTGCCAAAATCCACCGCCTCGGCTATCTCGGCCTGCCAGTTGTAGAGGTTCTGGCCCATGACCTTGCGGGCAAACAGTAACGGGGAATCGCGTAAGCCTTTGGCCAGCTTCATGCTGGCGCTCCATTGCTGTTACCATTGCCGAACTGACACAGATAGGTGAAATTATGATCAAGCGTAAGCTTAATTTTGCCTGCAGCTTGTAATTGTTCCAATACGCAGATTGATACTGGAAAATTCAGACCAAGACCCTTCGTAATTTCTGATTCGGTCCAAAGCTTGCCTTCAGAACCTTGAGTCAAAAGAAGCGTCAGAACTTGGTTTTCTAAAGTGTGGTTCATTTGTCTCCATTGCTGTTACCATTGCCGTCGCCCCCTGTGCCAAGTTGTCCCGGCTTATAGTGGCTGAACATCTCCTTGACACTTTGGCGCACCGGCTCGGCGATCGCTTCGATTTCCTTGGCTTCGGAACTGGTGATATTGATCGATAAGTTGTTCTGAGTGTAGTTGTTCTGAAAGCTGAGCTGAATCTCGGGCTTGGCAAATTGGGTCGGGTATTTTCGTTCCAGCATCCAGGCTGCGCCACACCAATTACCGACTCCATCCCAGATCCGTTTGCGATACGGCATCTCGCGGGCAAGCTCCGCTTTCTTTATCTGTGGGCATAACTCTCCGGAACGATAACGGCGAATCGTTCTCTCATGGAGACCGACAAACTCAGCGACCTGTTGGTCGGTGAAAGCGAGCCAAAAAAGCTCGGCAATTTTAGCGATCATCGCTGGGGTCAGTTTAGTTGGGCGGCCTCCAGGCATAGGGAAATAGTTGGTGCATTAATGCACAAAAACATTAATGCACTTCGAACATTTAAAGCACCGGAGGTGCAGTAAGTAGCGTCTAGCGTAAGAAGCATGCACGTTCGACGCGCTTCGCGCTACGTGCATGCACTTACTGCACCTACGGTGCTCTTTTTTTGCATTTAGTGTCAAGCTTATTCGTGCACTTCAGGTTTGTCAGAGAAATAAAGCCTCTCAGCGGGCTCATTGTCGAACATTCCAGCAATCGGATAGTTTAGACTTAAAGATTTGGTGATCTGACTCAAGGACATTGAGTTTTTTCATGACGGTACGTTTAGACCAACCGAGTTTGGAATCGACGAGTTTAACTAATTCATTGGTTTTGAGTTCGTCATCATGAGCTTTGATGATGAGTAGCAAATCCAAAGGGTCGCAGGATTCGCGGCGGCCGAGAAGAGGTTTCTTGAGCTTAGCTGGGTCCAGGTCAGTGGGAACCATGAGAGGAGCTTGCCAGCGAATGACGAAGGAATCGATGGGCGAATGATCGCGCACGATAAAATCGAGGGTAAAGGCGAGCTTTTCCTCGTGTTTAGTCAAGGTGATAGCGTTATCGCAGTCACGTGTAATGGTCCCTGCGCCGCTGATCCTGTCCTCGGGTTCTTTGGCTGCCTGGTTGCCCTTCGAATAATGAATACCGAAGGAAGTGGTCACGTTGCGAGCTCCGAGCGGATCAAAGCAGCGCAGCACTTCACCCATCTGGGTTTGACTGTTTTCGTCCTCCAAGGGCGAGAGCAGCTTGTAGAACGGATCGATGAAAATGATGGCGGCGCTCAATTGTTCAACGAGCTTTAATAGTCCCTCGATCAGCTCCTGACGGCTGAAAGAGACCCCGCGCAGATTCCAGACAAAAAGCTCATCTTGGTTGACGCAGATACCTTTGGCGGCGCGGATATCGGCCAGGCGTTTCTGCATGTAATAATCTTTGAGTTCAAGATTGACGTAGAGCACCCGGACTTTATGGGTTTGAAAGCCCAGCCAAGGGGTTCCGGTAGCCAGTGAAAGGGCTAAATCACATTGCAGCCAGGTTTTGAAGGTTTTGCTTCCCCCTCCAAACAGGATCCGGCTACCGCAATCCAATAGACTATCGATCAGCGGTTTAGGTTTCTCCATGGGCGTTTTAGAAAACGCCAGATATTCAATAGGCCCAGGTAATTGCTTGGGAGCAGCTTTCTTGGCTTCCTCATATTCCTTGTTCCAATCGCGACCATCGTCGAACCTCTCCATGGATCGTGGGCTTTCATTGGGGGTCTTTGAGGATGGTGACGCACAGAATCTGGTTGCCGTCCCGATCGTAATGCCACTTGCCTTCGACCCTAAAATGGACATGACCGACTATCGTTTTGCCCATAAACGCGGGTCCGAATTTTTTGGTGGCCGGGTACAAATCGACCGAGATCGGCTCATAGCCCCCGTTGAAGCGCATGCGCTCGACCTCTTCAGAAATGATCTTGTGCCAGAACTGGTATTCGGCGTCCCAGTGCTCGGCCTCAGCTCGACGGCGCTGATCGGCTAAAGCGATATTTGTTACCAGCTCTTTTTGGGGGTTTTCATCCATGGCGCTCACCAAGGTGTAGTTGATCGATGCCGAGAGCTGTTATGGGCAAAGTGGGCAAGACTTTAGCACTCCCGACTGCGGAGCCACGATCAACTACACTTTGGAAAGAGCCCATAACAGGCGCCATTGTGCTCGGTGGCCTGGCGGGTGTCAAGATTCCCTGCGATGGAATAGGAGCCGATTTTAAAGCCGTTCCTTGAGCGGGCGGCCGGTCCCGTCACGAGGCACCTGCGGCAATTGCGGGCTCCGGCGCAGGGCCTGGAGTACTCTGGCTAGGGCATAGGTCAGGTAGAGCAGCAACGCGCACAGCGCAATGCACAGGGCACCCGTGACCAGGATGAGCCCTTGGGAAAGATAGAGTCTCAACTTAAATCCTTTAAGAGGCTCTCACCTACCGCAATCCTGGCCTGGTGGTTGGCCAGGTGCTCAGGACTGGCGTACTTTTCCATGATCGGCAGCCTAGAGCGCATTTCGCTCTGGTGCCGGATCAGGGCACAGATCATCAGATCGAGTTCTTCGGCCGTAAACAGGCCGCCTTTACCGCTAATTTGTTTTCCCATCAGTCAATTTTCTGCGTCTTCTTTAAAAGCAGTCATATGGCCGCTGCCATTGCGGATAAACAGATCACCTTGATGTTTGGTGCTCGTAACTGGCTTATAGGTACCTGCCGATTGCTGGAGTCTTCTTTGCTTCTCCCTCACTGATTTTTGGGCCTTCTTTTCAGGAGAAAGATTAGCATCCCTCTTCCTTTTACCGGCCAAAGAGGTCGAGACCGTCGGCGCAAAGAGGGAACAGGGTTGGATTTCTCCGACTCCTTGATCGAGCTGCATCAATGCTTTCTTACCCTTTGTGGAAACGATGTAGCGCTCGGCGATCGTTCGACCGTGCGAATCTTTAGTTTCGATTAAAGCAACGTTTCTCCAGATTCGTACTCGCCGCGCATTGGGCAAAACTCGTTTAACGCAGCGCGCATATACGCAATTTTCCGGGTTGCCCGGTTCAGCATTTTCCAGATCTATTCTTTTCGGAAAAAGACAGATCATTTTGGTCGCATCAACAATTGGCACATTCTTCCAAAAATCATCGGTCAACCTCAAATTGCTGATTTGTTCATTGACCGCTTTTCGTTCATCGCTTGGGTATTGTTTTCGTGGCATAATTTCATTTAGGCTCCGCTAATTTTCCTTGCGGAGACTGGGTCGTTTTTACGTTCGAAAAGGGTTTAATTTCTGCTAGCCAGTCTCTAGTTCGTTCAATCGCTTCGGCGGCAGAGTACCAGAGCTCGACCTCGGTGCCGCAACGCTGAAACTTTCTGACCATGCTGAGTTGATCAAAGCTGTACGTGCGCATGCTCACTTTCATTTCGGCGAGCAACGCTCGGCCTTGCGCATAAATGCGGAAGTCGGGCATCCCCTTGCGGTTGGTCGTCCGGCGGTCGGTTCGGCTCCAATCGTAGACCAGCACCCCGTCAGCTTCCCGTAACCCGAGCCAGGTGGCAAAGGTGTTCTGTTCCTCGCGCTCCAACTTGCGCACCATACGCTCCTGACCTTCTTGGGCAGTCATCCCGGCACGGCCTCGTGGCCGGTCACCCTTGTCCATTAGTTCGAGCATGCGGTTATTCAGAGTGACGCCCATTCCCATGGATTTGAAGTAAGTCCCAAATACATTTGGTTTGCCCTTCCAAGAGCCTTTTTCTGAATTCTTGGGTTTCGTTGGCATCGCCCAATACGCTATGACCTGAGAGCCAAATCGCCGTTAACTCAGCCAGCGCTGCCCCTTGAACTGACGAATGCCAGCCAGCGAGTAAGGGCCTGATGCGCTGCACCAATTCGAGCGCCTGCTTGCTGTAATCCATCATTTGCCTTTGCCTTTCTCGCTTGCCCCCGGTCATGGCAGCTCCACAGTAACCAGTTGCGCTTTGCCGCTGACCCGCTTGAGGCTTTTATCTGGATACTTGAGTTCTAGTAATGGCCCAAGGATCTCGGCTAACTTGTCTTTTACTTTGTTGCCCTTGATTCCGATCTGCTCAGCTAAAAGTTTCTCAACCGCGGGAATAGAAAAACTCGCGAGAGAATCGAGCACGTTAGCATCGATAAATTCCTCAAGCCTGGCTCGTCCAGCCACCCAGTCAGCAACCGCGCGTCGGGGCGCTCCTTGCATCATGGCATAACCGGGTAGTTCGAATGCCGGATCCTCGGTTAGTCGTTTGGCGTAGTACGCCTTGATTGTTTCAATGTGCTCTTCAATGACGGCCACCTCATCCAGCAGTCGGCTCCCGCGGGCGCCATCAGGCAACTGCGATACTTGGGTTTTAGTGGCAACAGGCATAATCAGGTTTTTCACGGCTTGGCAAATGTTAATAGCGGGACAGTACCGACAGGCTTCGGGCGAAGGATTGAGCGGCGCGGCGGGGTCCCGCAAGGCGCGCAACGTCACGATGATCTCATGATAGGCTTTACCTAAAGCCGCCACATCGTAGCGCGCTTCGGTAATCCCGAAAGGGCCGCTAATGATCTGCACAATGACCTCCTCAACCGCTGGCAAATGTAAGCCGACCAATACGGCGAGCACCTTGAGTTGCGCGTTCTGTTCGGCTGGGTCCGGTTCACTAAAACCACTCTTATAGTCAATT